>Ga0209415_10001543_pt1 | contig 44121 bp, 42 predicted proteins | sample PeaSoiSIISIP2007_FD_187696 | JGI IMG/M metagenome (GOLD analysis project Ga0209415, IMG submission 187696) | Peat soil microbial communities from Weissenstadt, Germany - SII-SIP-2007 (SPAdes) (version 2) | ecosystem: Environmental > Terrestrial > Soil > Wetlands > Peat | place: Germany...
TCAGGTTCCTGTGTCCGAAAGGATGTGGGGGTTCAAGTCCCCCCTCGCCCACCGACGCGGGCCCGGGCACTTCGGCGGGTGCCGGCCCGCGTGTCCGTCAGGTATCTCCTGACATGCCGTAAGGTTCTCCCTGACACCGAGGTGACCATGCCCACCAAGACCGCGATCGCGAACTGCTCGTTCTGCCAGAAGCCGAACACCGACGTCTCCACCCTCATCGCCGGCCCGGGGGTCTATATCTGCGACGAGTGCGTCTCGCTGTGCACCGCGATCCTCGATGCCAAGCCGGTGAGCCCGCGCCCGGCGCTCCCCTGGCCCGACGACATGACGGCGGAGGAGCTGCTGGCCCTGTTGCCGAACGCGGCGGCGGCCGGGGCCCAGGTGGAACGGAACCTGGTCGAATGGGTCCGCCGGGCGCGGGCGCTTGGCGCGACCTGGGCGCGCATCGGAGAGACGCTGGGCATGACCAGGCAGTCGGCATGGGAGCGCTTCTCCGGTGAGCAGTGAGGACGCCCGAGCGGGCGGCGGCGGAGCGCCTCGCTACACCCACGGCCACCACGAGAGCGTCCTTCGCTCGCATCGATGGCGGACCGCACAGAACTCGGCCGGCTACCTGCTTGCCCATCTCGCTCCGGGAGTCTCTGTCCTCGACATCGGCTGCGGGCCCGGGACGATCACCATGGATCTGGCCCGCCTGGTCGCGCCGGGCTCGGTCGTCGGCATCGACCGCTCGGAGGAGGCCGTCGGCGCCGCACGGGGCCTCGCCGAGGGATCCTCTGGCGTCTCCTTCGAGGTGGGCGACCTGTTCTCGATGCGCTTCGCCGACTCGAGCTTCGATGTCGTGCATGCCCACCAGGTCCTCCAACACCTCGAAGACCCCGTCCGCGCCCTGGTCGAGATGGCCCGGGTCTGCCGGTCCGACGGGGTCGTGGCGGTGCGCGACGGCGACTACGCCTCGATGACCTGGTACCCCGAGTACCCCGAGCTCGACCGCTGGCTCGACCTGTACCGCCGCACTGCCCGGGCCAACGGCGGCCAGCCCGACGCCGGCCGGCGGCTGGTCTCCTGGGCGCGGGCGGCCGGGTGCACCGACACCTCCGCCTCGGCCTCGACGTGGTGCTTCGCCACCCCCGAGGACCGGCGTTGGTGGGCCGAGACCTGGGCCGAGCGCATCACGGTCACCGCGCTGGCCGACCGGGTCCGCGAGCTCGGGTTGGCCGACCAAGGAGAGCTGGAGGAGATCGGCCGGGCCTGGCTACGGTGGGCCGCCGAGCCCGACGGTTGGTTCTCGATGATCCACGGCGAGGTGCTCTGCCATCCCGGGTGACCGGCCATCCCGGGTGACCGGCCATCCCGGGTGACCGGCCATCCCCGGTGACCGGCCATCCCCGGTGATCGGCCTCAGGTGGGGGCGGTCTCCTCGCCGAGCTCGGCCGAGATCGCCACGTCGATCGAGTAGTCGACCGGCACCACGATGAGCGACGGCTCGCCGAGCTCGAGGAAGCGGGCCAGGCATTCCGCGAAGTGGCCGGCCGAGGTGGCCCGGGCCGCCGGCAGCCCGAAGGCGTTGGCGAACGCCACGAAATCGGGGTTGGCGAAGTCGGTGCCGAAGTGGCGGCCGAATTTGCGCTCCTGCTTCCACACGATCGAACCGAACTGCCCGTTCTCCCAGACGACGTTGACGAAGGGAGTGCGCAGGCGCGTGGCCGTCTCCAGCTCCTGTGCGTTCATGAGGAACCCCCCGTCGCCGGACACGGCGACGACCCGGCGCTCCGGGAGAACCAGCTTGGCCCCGATCGCGGCGGGCACTGCGAAGCCCATCCCGGCCAGGCCGTTGGCGATGAGGACGGTGTTGGGCACGTGCGCCGGGAACATCCGCCCGATCCACAGCTTGTGGAGGCCGACGTCGGAGACGAGCACGTCGGTCGGTCGCATGGCCCGGCGCAGCTCGAGGAGGATCCGCGGCGGGCGCATTGGGAACCCGTCGTCTCCGGCCGCCCCGGCGAGCGTTGCCGCGACCGCATTGGCGAGACGCGTGCCGCGAATCTCGTGACAGACGTTTGGGCAGCGGTCGGCCAGGGTCCGCAGGGTGAACCCGATGTCACCGACCAGCTCAACCTCGGCGATGAAGTGATCATCGATCTCGGCCGGCGAGGAGTCGATGCAGATGATCCGCTTGTCACGGCGCGGGTTCCAGTACTTGGGCGCGTGCTCGACCAGGTCGTAGCCGACCGCCAGCACCAGGTCGGCGTCACCGAACCCGACCATCTCGTAGTCGCCCGCCTGGAGCCCGACCGCGCCGAGGGCGCGCTGGTCCTGTGCGTCCAACAGGCCCTTTCCCATGAACGTCTCGGCGACCGGCACGCCGGTGCGGGCTGAGAACTCGCGCAGCGCGTCCCACGCCATCCCCCGTACCACGCCGTTGCCGGCCAGGACCACCGGGTGGTCGGCCGACTCGAGCAGCCTCGCCGCTCGATCGAGGTCGCCGTCGGCCGGGCGCGGATGAACGACAGCGGTACGCGGCAGCGGGGAGGCCGATACCGGTGCCGCCATCACGTCCTCGGGGAGCTCGAGGTGGGTCGCCCCGGGTTTCTCTGACTCGGCGACCTTGAACGCCTTGCGGACGGCCTCGGGGATGATGCCGGGTCCCGACACGCGGGCGTTCCACTTGGTGATGGGGCCCATGAGCCGCATCACGTCGATGTACTGGTGCGATTCCTTGTGCATCCGTTCGAGGCCGCTCTGCCCGGTCAGCGCGACGAGCGGGGCACGGTCCAAGAACGCGTCGGCCACGCCCGTCACGAGGTTCGTCGCGCCGGGCCCGAGGGTGCCAAGGCACACGCCGGCCCGTCCGGTCAGCCGGCCCTGGACGTCGGCCATGAAGGCGCCGGCCTGCTCGTGGCGGACCGGCACGAACTCGATCGACGAGCTCTCCAACGCGTCGGACACATCGAGCGTCTCCTCGCCGGGGATCCCGAAGATCCACCGGACGCCCTCGGCCTCGAGGCACCGCACGAGCAGGTCCGCGGCCCGTTCGGCCGGTCCTCGGGCGGGCGATGCGGTCTGGTTGGACTGCCCTGACACGTCTCCTCCGTCCCCGACGCTCTCGGCGGTCCTGGCGACGTTAACAACCGGCCCCAGAACTCGTCCCCCGAGACGACCATGACCGAACGAAATGGCTGGTCAAGAAGTACGCTGTCGGCGACCGTCGGACGACGACCAGACCCTGGGAAATGACGAGGTGGCCGGTGATCCTGCACCGTGACGGATCCGTCCGTCGCATGGGGGCCGAGGCCAAACCCGCGTCCGTACCCGACCTGGCCAGGGTGCTCCGCCAGGCCCGCACCGCCCGGGGACTCCAGCTCGGCGCGGTCAGCCAGCAGACCGGGATCCCGCTGGACCAGCTCCAGGACCTCGAGTCCGGCACCGTCGACCGCCTCCCCGATCGCGTGGCGGTCCTGAAGGCACTCAGCCGCTACGCCGCCTTCTTGAACCTCCCCGGCGACCAGTTCGTCATGACCCTGGTCGAGCACTGGCCCAGCGCGGCCACCGGTGCGTCGCCCATGGTGGTGCAGGGCGGGCCGACCAACGGCAACCGGGCCCCCGACACCGCGGTGGGAACGCTCGCGCCACCGTTGTCACCGGCGACGGTCGACGACCTGTCGAAGCGGGCGGTGCCGCTGTCGGTCCCGACGAGCACCGCCCGGCCGACCTCCGTCGGCCTGCCAGTCTTCGAGGGTCGCCACAACTCGACCGCCCAGGTGCCGATGGTGATGGCCGACACCGGCGTGACCCCCGCCGTCGGGCGCGCCCCGGTCGACCGGCTGGGCATGGTGGTGGTTCGGGCGCTGGTGGTCGTGGCGACGTTGCTGCTTGTCGTCGGCACGGCGTGGCTCGTCGTCAACCGGGTGCACCCGCAATGGCTCGCCGATCTGCACATCCCGTACACGAGCAAGGGGGCGGTCAGCGCGCCGCCGGCCGTCACCAAACCCACCACGGCCACCAAGCCCTCGACGCCGGCCGCCCGGGCCAAGCCCTCGTTGCAGCTGGTGTCGGCCAACGGCAACCAGGCCACCTTCGCCATCAACGCCTCGCTGTTCGCGGTCCGGGTCAGCGCCAGCGGAGGCGCGACCTGGGTCTCGGTGAGCGGTCCGCTCAGCACCACGCCGGAGTTTGCGGGGATCCTCCAGAGCGGCCAATCGCGCCTGGTCGCGGCGAACCACCAGCTCACGGTGCAGATCGGGTCGACCGCGGCCCGACTGGCGGTCCAGGTCAACAACCACGTGATCGGGACCTACGTCCCCCCGGGGGCCCCCTTCACGATGACGTTCACCACCAAGTAGCGCAGTTCGCCGGGCGACGCTCAGTCCTGCTCGGCGACCACCGGGGCCACGGCCGCCACGAACTGGCCCTCGTCGAGGTTCATGACGCGCACCCCGGTCGCGTCACGACCCTGTGAGGCGATCTCACGCGCCGACGTGCGGATGACCACACCACCGGTTGAGACGAGCAGGATGTCCCCCTCGTAGTGGACCATGAAGGCAGCCACCACCCGTCCCCGCCGCGCCGTCAGCCTGATCCCCCGGACCCCCTGGCCGCCCCGGGCCTGGCTGTGGAAGCGCTCCAGCTTGGTGCGCTTGCCGTAGCCGGCGTCGGTGACCATGAGGATGTCCACGTCGTCGCGGGCGACATCGCATGAGACCACCTCGTCCCCCTCGCGCAGCCGGATGCCGCGCACCCCGGCAGCGTCGCGTCCCATCGCGCGCACGTCGTTCTCGGAGAACCGGATCGTCATCCCCTGGCGACTCACCACGAACATGTCGTCGTTCCCGCTCGTTGCCACGACGTGCATGAGGCTGTCGCCGTCGCGCAGGTTTATCGCGATGAACCCCTCGCGGCGGGACTTGTCGTACTCGCTGAACGCGGTCTTCTTCACCTGTCCGAGGGAGGTGGCGAAGACCAGGTAGTGGTCGGCCGGGAAGTCGCGCGTTTGGACGATCGCCCGGATGGTCTCGCCGGTCTCGAGCGGCAGTAGGTTCACGAGCGCGGTGCCCCGCGCGGTGCGCTCCTTGGTCGGGATCTCATGGCCGCGCAACCGGTAGACGCGGCCGCGATCGGAGAACATGAGCAGGTAGGCGTGGGAGGAGGTGAGGACCACGTGGGTGACGAGGTCCTCCTCCTTGAGCCTGGCCCCCTGCACGCCCCGACCGCCCCGGCCCTGAGTGCGGAACGCGTTCGCCGGGACCGCCTTCACGTACCCGGCCGCGGTCATCGTGACCACGATCTCCTGGTCGTTGATGAGGTCTTCGAGCGCCATCTCGCCGGGGTCGTGGGTGATCACGCTCCGGCGCTCGTCGGCGAAACGGTCCCGGACCTCGCCGAGCTCGGTCTTGATGACGCCGCGGAGCTTGCCGTCGTCGGCCAGGATCGCCTCGAGCCCGGCCATGGTCTCGCGCAACTTGGCCATCTCGTCTTCGAGCTCGCTGCGACCGAGGCGGGTGAGCCGGCCCAGCTGCATGTCCAAGATGTGGTTGGCCTGCTCCTCGCTGAAGGAGAACGGCTCGGCCATGAGGGCCGTTCGGGCCTCGGGCCGGTCGGCCGAGCCTCGGATCGCCGCGATGACGGCGTCGAGCATGTCGATCGCCCTGAGCAGGCCCTCGACGATGTGGGCGCGGTCACGGGCCTTGCGGAGCTGGTACTCCGAACGCCGGGTGACGACCTCGATCTGGTGGGCCACGTAGTGGCCGAGCATCTGGGCCAGGTTGAGGGTCCGCGGAACGCCGTCGACCAAGGCGAGGGTGTTGACCCCGAAGGCGGTCTGCAGCGGGGTGTGCTTGTAGAGCTTGTTCAAGACGACGTTCGCGTTGGCGTCCCGCTTCAACCGGATGACCAGCCGGGGCTTGCGCGCCGCCGAGTCGTTCTGAACCTCCGCGATGCCGTCGAGGGCGCCGGCGCGGACCAGATCGTGGATCTTCTGCTCCACCACCTCGACCGAGGTCTGATAGGGCAGCTCGGTCACGACGATGCTCGAGCCGCCCCGGCCCTCGTCGATCTCGGCCACCGCCCGCATGCGGATCGAACCCCGCCCGGTGCGGAAGGCGTCGATGATCCCCTGGCGGCCCAGGATGAGGGCCCCGGTCGGGAAGTCGGGGCCCTTCACGAAGTTCATGAGGTCGTCGGGCGTCGCCTCGGGGTGGTCGATCAGGTGGATGGTGGCGGCGATGACCTCGCCCAGGTTGTGGGGCGGGATGTTGGTGGCCATGCCCACCGCGATGCCCTGGGAGCCGTTGACCAAGAGGTTGGGGAACCGGGCCGGGAGGACCACCGGTTCCTCGGCGGCGTTGGAGTAGTTGGGGACGAAGTTGACGGTCTCCTCGTCGATGCCCGCCATGAGCTCCAGGGCCAACGGGTGGAGCCGGCACTCGGTGTAGCGCATGGCCGCGGGCCCCTCGTCGGGCCCGGTGCCGCCGAAGTTGCCGTGGCCGTCGATGAGAGGGAGTCGCATGCTGAACTCCTGCACCATCCGGACCAGCGCGTCGTAGATGGCCGAGTCTCCGTGGGGGTGGTACGTCCCCATGACCCGGCCGACCACCTCCGCGCACTTCACGTGCGGACGGTCCGGCCGGAGCCCTTGGTCGAACATCGAATAAAGGATGCGGCGGTGCACCGGCTTGAGGCCATCGCGGACATCGGGGAGCGCCCGGGAGACGATGACCGACATGGAGTACTCGATGAACGAGCGCTCCATCTCCTCTTGGATCTCGATGGGCTCGATGAACCCGAGGACGGGAACTCCCCCGCCGTCTTCGGCGTCGTGCCCGTTCGCGCTCTGCCCGTTGGTCGATGTCTTGCGGGTCGTTCGTTTTGGCGGCATGTCTCCTACGTCCTCAGATGTCGAGGAAGCGCGCGTCCTTCGCGTTGGTCTGGATGAAGTGCCGGCGCTGCTCGACGTCATCACCCATCAAGATGGCGCAGACCTCGTCGGCCAGCGCGGCCTGCTCGACGTTGATCTGCAGCAGCGAGCGCTTGGTCGGATCGATGGTGGTCTCCTTGAGCTCGTCGAAGTTCATCTCCCCGAGCCCCTTCAGCCGCTGGAAGTCCGCCTTGTGGTTGGGGTTCTCGGTCAGGAAATTGTCCTTGGCCACGTCGTCGCGCAGGTAGAGCTTCTCCTTGCCGACAAGGGTCGAATAGAGAGGTGGCTGGGCCACGTAGACGAATCCGCCCTCGACCAGCGCCTTCATCTGGCGGAAGAAGAAGGTGAGCAAGAGCGTGCGGATGTGGGACCCGTCGACGTCCGCGTCGGCCAAAAGGATCACCTTGTGGTACCGGATCTTGGTGACGTCGAAGTCGTCGGCCAGGCCGGCCCCGACCGCCGCGATCAGGGCCTGGATCTCTACGTTCTTCAGCATCTTGTCGATGCGGGCCCGCTCGACGTTCAGGATCTTCCCCCGGATCGGCAGCACCGCCTGGGTGCGCGGATCGCGGGCGTCCTTGGCCGAGCCACCGGCCGAGTTGCCCTCCACGATGAACAGCTCGCACTCGCGCGGGTCTCGCGACGAGCAGTCGACCAACTTCCCCGGAAGGCCGGCGCCGTCGAGGGCCGACTTGCGCCGGGTCAGGTCGCGGGCCTGGCGGGCCGCCACCCGGGCCCGGGAGGCCAAGAGCGCCTTTTGCACCGCCTGGTTCGCCTCTCGGGGGTTCTCCTCCAGCCAGTCGGCCAGCTTCTCGTTGGTGGCCCGCTCGACCAGGGAGCGCATGGGGACGTTGCCCAGCTTGGCCTTGGTCTGGCCCTCGAACTGGGGGTCGGTCAAACGCACCGAGACGATCGCGGTGAGCCCCTCTCGGATGTCCTCGCCGAGGAGGTTGTCGTCCTTCTCCTTCAAGATGTTCTTGGTGCGCGCGTAACGGTTGACCACGTTTGTCAGGGCCTTCTTGAAGCCCTCCTCGTGCATCCCGCCCTCGGTGGTGGAGATCCCGTTGGCGAACGAGTACAGGCTTTCGTAGAACCCGGTGTTCCACTGGAGCGCGATCTCGACCTCCTGGCTGTTCTCGGACTGCTCGAACGAGGCGACCTTGCGGAACAGCGACTCTCGGGCCGCGTTGAGGTGCTTGACGAAGTCGATGATCCCGCCGTTGTACTTGAAGGTGGTCCGCTGCCCCTCTGCCTCGCGCTCGTCGACGAAGCGGATCTCGAGTCCCTTGTTCAAGAACGCCATGATCTGCAGCCGCTCGATCACCGTTGTGGCCCGGAACTCCACTTCCTCGAAGACCGACGGGTCCGGCCAGAATGTGACCGTCGTGCCTGTCCGTCCCCGCGGGGCGGGCCCGGACGCCTTCAACTTCCCAACCGGTTCGCCGCCGTTCTTGAACTCGAGCACGTGGTGCTTGTCGTCGCGGTCGACCTCGAGCACGAGCCGGGTCGACAGCGCGTTCACCACCGAGACCCCCACACCGTGCAGCCCACCGGACACCTTGTAGCCGGCCCCGCCAAACTTCGCGCCGGCGTGAAGTGTGGTGAGGACGATCTCGGCCGCGCTGCGGCCCGGGTAGTTGGGATGGGGTTCGACCGGGATGCCCCGGCCGTCGTCGACCACCCGGCAGCCGCCCTCGGCCAGGAGCGTAACGTCGATCCGGGTGCAGTACCCGGCCATCGCCTCGTCGACGGCGTTGTCGACGACCTCCCAGATCAGGTGGTGAAGGCCACTCGGTCCGGTCGAACCGATGTACATGCCGGGCCGGAGCCGGACCGGCTCGAGGCCCTCCAGAACGGTGATCGCACTTGCGTCATAGGAACCACCACCACGCTTAGGCAATACCGCTCTCCACGCTCCAATCCACGGGCGCGACCGTCCTCGGGGAACCGAGTCGGCGCACGTTCCGGACGCAACGAACGAAGAGGTTTTCGTCCGGTGACCCCTTCGATTCTACTCGATCGCGCCCGAGCACCGGCGACTGAACGGGGCCCGTTGGGCAGTTCCTCGGGTCCGCAGATGCCCAAGTCAAGACGGGGATCGAGCGAGGTGACGCCACCGACGACGGGGTCGTTTTCAGGACGGGCGGACGACGACTTCGAGGCGGGCCGGGGCCCTCCCGGTGGCCTCGCCGACCTGTGCCAAGAGGGTGGTCCCGAGCGCCCTCACCTGGGTAGCCCACGCCGGGTGGTCGGCCGCCACGACGAGCGCTTCCTCGGTGACCCGGACCGGTCGGACGTGGGCCGCCAGCGCTGGTCCGACGATCTCTTCCCAGCGCCCGAAGATCGCGCCGAACTCCCCGGCGCTCTGCGGCGCGATGTGACGCACCACTGCGTCGAGGGTCTCGCTCACCCGACGTGGGCCATCGTCGCGGCGGCCGCGACCCTCGCCGGGTTTCACGATCCGAGCCTGCGCACGTCGACGATCAGCGCGACCTCCATGGCGTCGGGAAGGGGAACCGCTGTCGAGAGGAGGGACTGGCCGCGAGGGAGCTGGCGGACGAGCGCGCGGCTTCGATCCGGATCGAGCTCGGAGAAGACGTCGTCGAGCAAGAGGATTGGCGGCCGGCCCAGGCGGGCCGTGAGCAGATAGTGGAGGCCGAGGCGGAGCGCCAGCGCGAGGCACCGCTGCTCGCCCTGGGACGCCTGCACCCGCGAGTCCCGGCCCTCCAGCTCCACCGCCACGTCGTCGCGATGGGGCCCCGCTGTCGTTGCGCCGCGCCGCAGGTCCTCGTTCCGTCGTTTGGCCAGCGCGACGTCGAAGGGGCCCTCCCAGGACTGCTCGTAGCGCAGTCTCACGCCGACCGCGTCCGGCGCGTCCGCGAGCGTGGCGTAGGCGGCCGCGGCCAATGGCGCCAGCTCCTCCAACAACGCCCGGCGAGCCCCGACCAGCGCCGTGGCCGCCTTGATCAGTCGTTCGTCCCACACGTCCAGGGTCGCGTCGATCTCCGGGGTCCTTCGCCCGCCCGATTGGCGAAGGAGCGCGCTGCGTTGACGGAGGGCCCGGTCGGTGTCCTCGACCGCGATCGCGGCGCGTCGGTCCAAGGAGGCCAACGCGTCGTCGAGCAGGCGGCGGCGTGCCGCCGGACCACCCTGAACCACCGCCAGGTCGTCGGGCGAGAAGACGGTCACCGGCACGGCCGCTGCCAGATCGGCTCGCCGGGCCCGCTGGCGGTTGACCTGGGCCCGGGACTCCCCCGGGCCTCGGGTGAGCTCGGTCTCGACCGTGACCTTCCGGCCGGCGTCACTCAGCTCGGCCCGCACGTATCCCCGTTCCAGGCCGCCCCGGATCATCGCGTCGCGCGACGCCCCGCGGAACGATCGCTGTGAGCCGAGGAATGCCACCGCCTCGAGAACGGTCGTCTTTCCGCTGCCGTTGGGTCCGGTCAGCACTGTGGTCCCCTCGGTGGCCGGCTCGAACACGGCCTCGGCGAAGAGACGGAAGTCGATCATCGAGAGCTGGGTCAGGACCAGCGCCGTACCGGCGCTCGGTTCACGTGATGCCGGGTCCGGGTGCACCGGAACGGCTCACGACACCCGGACGGGCATCAACAGGTACCGATAGTCGTCTCGCTCGGCGGCCCGGACCGTGGCCGGCCGGCTGGGGTCGGCCGTCTCGATGATCACCTCGTCGTCGGCCACCGCTTCGACGCCGTCGATCAGATAGGACGGGTTGAACGCGATGACGAGATCCTCGCCGGTGAAGTCGCCGTCGACGGTCTCGCTGGCCTCCCCCACCTCCTGGGAGACGACCGACAGGTCCACGCCGCCCTGGCGCATCGAGAGGCGAACCGGTGTCGTGTTGTCCCGTACCAAGAGGCGCACCCGCCGCAACGCGCCGAGGAGCGACTCCTTCCCGACGTGAAGGCGGTTCGGGTACTGCTCGGGGATCAGCTGGCGGTAGTCGGGGTACGAGCCGTCCAGGAGCCGGGTCCGGATCTCGACAGACCCCGCCCGGAAAGTGATCTCGTGGGTACCGGCCGTCACCTCGACGCCGCCGGCGTTCTCGCTGGCGCCTCCTCCCAGCCCGGGCAGCCGCTGGAGCTCGGCCAGCGCTCGCGCCGGTACGAGGATCTCGGGAGCGTCCGGGATCGCCTTGGTGTCCCTCAGGTCCCGCAGGGCCAGGCGGTAGGAGTCGGTCGCAACCAGCCGAACCACGTCGTCCTCGGTGGTCATCAGGACACCGGTCAAAAGCGGGCGGGCGTCGTCCGTCGACGCCGCCCGGACCACCTGGCGAAGCCCGTCGACCAGGGCCGGCCCAAGGAGGTGCCCGGCGCCGTTGGAGTGGGCCACCGTCGGGAACTCCACGACCGGAAAGGTCCGAAGACCGAACCGTGACCGGGCGGCCGAGATTTCGATCCGCTCCTCCCCCGCCTCCAGTGTCACCGCCCCGGGTTCGAGTGATCGCACGATCTCGGTGGCCAGTCGGGCCGGAATCACACAAGATCCGTCCTCGAGACCGATCACCTCTTGTTCCATCCGAATCGTGAGATCGAGGTCGGTCCCGGTCCCGGTCAGCCGGTTCCCCTCGCACACCAACAACACCCCGGAGAGAACCACAGATGACACGCCACGACCACCGACGGCCCGCCCCACGGTCGACAGGACATCGACCAACGCATCTCGTTCAGAACGGAACTTCACCGATCCGGGTCCTTTCCATGGCCTGGGTCATCGTGCGACAACTTTGTGTGACAAGAAGAAATTGAATTGTTAGTAACGGTAGTAACAGCTGGGGATTGTGGAGAAGGTGGGGCCGGGGCTGGTCGGTCGACCAATTGGGGTTCGGGCGGCGGTGGGCGAAATGGGGACGACCGATCCAGTGTGTGGACGGAGCGCCGGGTTCCTCGGGAAAAGTACCGGACGCTCCACAACGCGCGGGCAAGGAATCACAGGTTTCCTGGTGTTTGTTCCCCAGGCGGTCACGGCCCGGTCTTGATCTTCAGAAGGAGGTCGGTCACCTGCTCGTAGATCTGACGACGCTCCTTCATCAGCCGGGTGATTTTCTCCACCGCGTGGATGACGGTGGTGTGGTCGCGGCCGCCGAAGACCCTGGCGATGGCCGGGTAGCTGTAGTCGGTCAGGTTCCGAACGAGGTACATCGCGACCTGCCGGGCCGTGACCAGGGGCCGGGTCCTGCTGGGCCCGCAGATCGCGTCGACGGTAAACCCGTACCCGGCGGCGGTGGCGTCGAGAATCATCTGGGGGGTGATCCGGCGGGGTTCGTCGGCGGTCACGAGGTCGTAGAGGACCCGCTCGGTCAGCGGGAGCGAGATCGGCTCCCGGTTGAGGCTGGCGAACGCGGTGACCCTGATCAGGGCGCCCTCGAGCTCTCGGATGTTGTTCTTCACGTGGGTGGCGATGAACTCGAGCACGTCGTGGGGGATGTCGTCGTGGTCGGCCTCGGCCTTGGAGCGCAAGATGGCCAGGCGGGTCTCGAGGTCGGGCGGGTCGATCTCGGTGATCAGACCGGACAGGAAGCGGCTGCGCAGCCGGTCCTCGAGCGTGTCGATGGACTTGGGCGGCCGGTCCGAGGTGAGCACGATCTGCTTGCCGGTCCCGTGCAGGTCGTTGTAGGTGTGGAAGAACTCCTCTTGGAGTCCCTCTTTGTTCTCCATGAACTGGACGTCGTCGATCAACAGGACATCGCACTCGCGGTACCGGCGCTTGAACGCGATGGTCGTTGACATTCGCAGCGAGTCGACGAAGTCGTTCATGAAGGTCTCGGTGGTGACGTAGAGCACCGTTCGCTTCGGGAAGTTCTCCCGGACGTAGTTCCCGATCGCGTGCAAGAGGTGGGTCTTACCCAATCCCGAGTCGCCGTAGATGTAGAGCGGGTTGTACGAGCGGCCCGGGGTTTCGGCCACCGCCTGGGCGGCCGCGTGGGCCAGCCGGTTCGAGGATGCGGCGACGAACGTGTCGAAGCTGAACCGGGAGTCGAGACTCACCGAGACGGTCTCTCTTCGAGCGATCGTGGTCGTCTCGTCGCGCCGACCGTCACCGGTGACCGCGGTGGGCTCGGCGGTCTGATAGCTGGGCGGCACGGGAGGCGGGATTTCGTTCAGCACCTGGAGCCGGACCTTGACGGTCTGGCCGGCGATCGATGCGAGGGTGCCCTCGATCAACGGGACGAACCTGCTCTCCACGCGGTCTCTCACCGCCGAGTTGGGGACCCCGAGCACGAGCACCCCGTCGTGGCCCGTATCGGTGACCGCGACCGGCTCGACACCCGAAAGCCACATTTGCCAGGTCGCGTCCGAGACCTGCTCACGTAGGGACGCAGTACAACGCGTCCACAGCCCATTGCTCTGTTCCACCTGCTCCTCCGGACCCCTCCGGGTGGGACCGTCCACAGCGTGGTCCACAGGTGTGGAACACAGGTCGCCACCTGGTCATTCGAACGTACACCGTTGTGAGCGCGGCGACTAGTGCGTCGTGGGTCGGTTTGCACGACCGACTAGTGGCGATACGCGAATCGCGCCTAACATCGGCGGGAACGACCCCTCTGCCCCAGGCATTCCTACGGCGGGCAGCGGCACCCCGAGCGATGGCGCAGCGCCGTCGGGGGACCACGAAAGGCCGATCGGACGTGAAGCGAACGTACCAACCGAACACCCGCAAGCGGGCCAAGACCCATGGGTTTCGCGCCCGGATGGCAACCAGGGGGGGCAGGGCGATCCTGCGGGCCAGGCGGCTCAAGGGGCGCCGTCGGCTGACCGTCTGAGTTGTCGTGACCTCTCAGCCTGTCGGGCGCATCCGCCAGCGGACCACCTTCGTCGCGCTGCGCCGGCCGGCCGGCCGGGCTGCGGCCGGACCGGTGCGGGTGAGTTGGGTCCCACCACAGCCCGCCGACCCATTTCCCCTGGTCAGCTACGCAATAGGGCGGCGATGTGGCAACGCCGTGCAGCGGAACCGACTCCGCCGGCGCCTCCGGGCAGCGGTCGGCCAGTGTCAGGTCCCCGCGGGCAGCTACCTGGTGATCGCCGAACCGGCGGCGGCCGACCTCGGCTTTGGCGACCTGGCCTCGACGGTAGGCTCAGCCATGAGCACGGCGGCCGCAAGGGGGACCCGGTAATGAGCGACCGACTGTCGCCACGGCGCGTCGCGCTGTCCGCGATCTCCATGTACCAGGGCCTGCGGGCCGGACGCCCCTCCCCGTGCCGCTTCTGGCCATCGTGCTCGGTCTATGCCGCCGAGGCCATCGAGACGCACGGCCTCCTCTTCGGGGGTCGGCTGGCCGTGCGCCGGGTCCTGCGTTGCCACCCCTTCGGCGGCCGGGGCATCGATCTGGTGCCGGCCCGTGTCGAGGAAGGTCGCCGCCGGTGAACCCGCTCTTCGCCACCAACAGCGTGTTTCACGCGATCGGCGAGCTCTTCCAGCCCCTGTTCCACCTCATCGGTGAGGTGCTGGCCTTCATCTACGGGCTGATCCCGAACTACGCGATCGCGATCGCCCTGCTCACGGTCATCATCATGCTCCTGCTCACGCCGCTCACGGTGAAGAGCACGAAGTCGATGATCGCCATGCAACGGCTGCAGCCGGAAATCAAGAAGTTGCAAACAAAGTATAAGGGTGCCGAAAACCGCCAAAAACTAAACGAAGAGTTGATGGCATTATACAAGCAACAGGGCATCAATCCGGCGGGGGGCTGCCTGCCCCTATTCCTGCAAATGCCCTTCTTGATCATCTTGTATGACACGATCAAGGGCCTCACCACGACCACGACGATCAACGGGAAGGTCCAGGTCACCCCCAGGTATATCCCCAAGCCATCGGCCCACGCCACGACCATCTCGTTGGTCGACAAGATGTACCATAACCTGGTCACCAGCGGCGGCAAGATGGTCGCCTTCGGGGTCAACCTGGCCGACAAGCCGTTCGCGCACGGCTTGAGCACCAGTGCGCGGATCCCCCTGTTCGTGTTGGTCGGATTGGCGGTGGGGTTCCAATACTTCCAGATGCGGCAGATGAACAGCCGCAATCCTCAGGCTGCAGCTAACAAACAGATGCAGACGATTCAAAAGGTGACCCCGGTTCTGTTTGCGTACATTTACTTTTTGATTCCGGCTGCAGTGGTCATCTATATGATCGTTTCGACCCTGATCAGGATCCTGACGCAGGAGATCATGTTCCGGACCGGGATGGTGCAGCCGGTCGGGGGGGAGCGGGCGATCGGTGGGGCGAAGCGGCGGATCGGCGGGGTGGCCTCCGCCCCGGCGTTGGTCGAGGACACCGGGAGCGACACCCCGCCCAAGACCGCGCCCAAGACCGCCTCGCCCAAGACCGCCGGCTCCGGGTCGACACGAAGGCCCCCGGCGGCGCGCAATGGCAAGGGGAACTCGAACACGAACGGGTCTGGTAGTACCAATGGTGAGAAGCCGGCGGCCCACCCACGTGCGCGGGGGAAGCGACCGCGGAAGGCACGCTAGGTAGTGGAGTGGGTTGAGATCTCGGGCCGGACGCTCGAGGAAGCCAAGGAGATCGCGCTCGAGCAGCTCGGAGTCGCGGAGGCAGACGCGGAGCTGATCGTGCTCTCCGAACCGAAGGTGGGCCTGTTCGGCCGGACCCGCGGTGAGGCGCGTGTGCGCGCGAGGGTGCAGCCCGTCGGGCCACGTCCGAAGCGCCAGCGCCGGCCCCGGAAGGACGGCTCGGGTGGGAACGGAGGCTCGAATCGCAACGGCGACCGGAACAAACCCTCAAGGAGCGCCAGGGCGGGCGAGCGGGCCAGGTCGGAGCCGGCGCCGGAAGGGTCGGGCTCTCCCTCCTCCGGCTCGCGTTCGGCCGGCCGGAGCAGGTCGAGATCGCGGTCCTCGGGCGGTCAGGTCGCCGCAAGCGGTCCGGCCGACCAGCCGACCAAGGCTGTTCGCGGGGAGCGGAACGATCAAGTTCGACGGGACAAGGAGGCCGAGATGGCCGAAGGTGTGACGCTTGAGGAGCAGGCCGACGCGGCCCGGCAGTTCATGGAGGGTTTGCTCGAGGTCTACGGCTATGAGGCCTCGGTCGAGACCCGGGTGCTGGACGAGGACACGATCGAGGTCGCGGCCAGCGGCGGTGAGCTCGGGCTGCTGGTGGGGCCTCGCGGCTCGACCTTGGCGGCGCTCCAGGACGTCACGCGGACGGTCGTGCAGCACCGCTTCCCGACCAGGACCGACCGCATCGTGGTCGACGTGGCCGGCTATCGCCAGCGGCGGGTGGCGGCGCTGCAGCGGTTCACCCGCCAGGTCGCCGACGAGGTGCTCGAGTCGGGTACCGAACGAGTCCTCGAGCCAATGTCGCCTGCCGACCGTAAGGTGGTCCACGACACGGTGAACGAGATCGAGGCCCTGGTCACCCGGTCCGAAGGTGAGGACTCGGCTCGTCACGTGGTGATCGCACCGGCTCCTTAGATGGGTAGAGGGGTTAGATGGGTGTAGGGGCGGGCCCGGACTCCGGGTCTCCCGTTCCGTCGGCGGTCTGGAGCGTCCTCGCCGACGCCCAGGCTCGGGGTTTCATCGGTCCCGGCCCGCTTGCCCCCCACGTCACCCACGCGCTCGGCTTCGTCGACGCCCTGACCCGGGTTCGCGGGGGGGCGCCCTCGCCCGAAGACCACGTGATCGATCTCGGGGCGGGGGGCGGCCTGCCCGGCCTGGTATTGGCCTCGACGTGGCCCGGGGTTCGGTTCAGCCTCGTCGAGGGCTCGACTCGCCGGTCGGCATTTCTCGAGGAGGCGGTGGTCCGTTGCCACATGGAGGGTCGGGTCGTGGTGATGGCCGAACGGGCCGAGCTGGCCGGCCGCCGACCCGAGCTGCGGGGCCGTTGCGCGGTGGTCGTGTCCCGGTCGTTCGGGAGCCCGGGGGAGACGGCCGAGTGTGCCGGCCCGTTCCTCTGTGCCGACGGGCTCCTGGTGGTGTCGGAGCCACCCGAACCGCGGGGGGAGGCGGCCTGGCCCGACGCGGGGCTGGCCGTGTTGGGTCTGAAGCTGGTCCCCCCGGGGCCTTCCGGCGGTTTTGCCGTGTTCCGGCAGATCGGAGCGTGCCCGGACCGCTATCCGCGGCGAGTGGGAATTCCCCGGAAGCGGCCGCTCTTCTAGACGGTCTGAGCGCGGGCCGGACGCCCGTAGGGTGGCGAAGTGCCCGACCGACCCCCCATTCCTGTTTCACGTGGAACATGGTGGTCCCCCACTCGTCGGCCTCTGCCGCGGCATTCCGGGGATGTTTCACGTGAAACGGCCCACGGAATCCGGGAAATAGGCTTGACCCCAGGTACGCATGCGACAAGGATTGGGTTTGTGCGCATGCTGGCAGAAACGGCCTGATGCGCCGTCGGCGTCGCGACCGAGACGAACCGCAGCCAGAGCCGGAGACCCAGGCGGACGAGGGTTTCTTTGAGGAGCCCGCACCTGAAGCTGAGGTGAAGCAAACGGGCCGACACGAAGCCTCCCCGCCCGAACCTCAACCCAAGGACGCCGGGTCCGGTGACTCCCCCGGCGAGACCGGGCTGCCGGTCGAAGAAGCCCCCTCCCCGAGCGTGGACCTCCCGGCGATCACCGAGGCCGAATCGGCCGAATCGACCGCCGACTTCATCTTGGCACCGGCGGAGTCAGAAACCGCCGTTGAGGGTCAAAGTCCCAGCGCAGAGGCGCTGGAACCGCCGCTCGGAGAGGCGCACCGGCCGTCGATCGACGTCGATCCCCCGGTCATCCCGCCGCTCCCCACCGACCCCGCCCGGCCCCTCACCGAGCCGGGTTCCGCCGCAGTCACTCACGCCGAGGCTCCGGCCGAGTCTGCGCCGGCCCCGGAACCGGCCCGATCCGGGAATCAGGAGAGCTTTGCAGAGCGGGCCCAGATGGTCATCAGCCGGATCGGCGAGCTCCCCACGCCCAACGGGGCGCCGAAGACCAGGGCGCTGCCCCGGGTGATCGCCATCGCCAACCAGAAGGGTGGGGTGGGCAAGACCACCACGACCGTGAACCTCGGCGCCGCCCTGTCCGAGCTCGACTATCGGGTCCTCGTGGTGGACCTCGACCCCCAGGGGAACGCGACGAGCGGGCTGGGCATCGACACCCGGAACTTCGAGTCGTCGATGTACGACGTGATCATGCGGGACGCCCCGATCGAGGATTGCATCGAGCCGACCAGTGTCCAGAATCTCTTCGTGACGCCGGCCACGATTGACCTGGCCGGCGTCGAGATCGAGCTGGTGAGCGCCTTCAGCCGCGAGCTCAAGCTCAAGCGGGCCATCGACACCGTGGTCGACGACTTCGACTTCGTGCTGATCGACTGCCCGCCCTCGCTCGGCCTGCTGACCGTGAACGGCCTGGCCGCGGCGACCGAGGTCCTGGTGCCCATCCAGTGCGAATATTACGCACTTGAGGGTTTGAGCCAGCTTCTGCGGAACGTCCAGCTGGTGGCCACCAACCTCAACAAGGGACTCGAGATCAGCGCGATCGTCCTCACCATGTTCGACGCCCGGACCCGGCTCGCCATTGACGTGGCCGACGAGGTGAGGACCCACTTCAAAGAGGTGGTGTGCCGCAGCATCATCCCGCGAACGGTCCGGCTGTCCGAGGCACCGTCCTTCGGCCAGCCGATCACGGTGTTCGACCCCAGCTCGCGGGGCTCGGTGGCCTATCGCGAGCTGGCCAAGGAGGTGAGCGATGGCGCGCCGAAGCGGTCTGGGTAAGGGCCTCGGGGCCCTGATCCCATCCGAGCTCCCCGGGCAGACGACGTCGGCCCTGCGAGAGGTCCCCATAGGGAACATTCGGCCGAACACGCGCCAACCCCGGTCCTACTTCGACGAGGAGGCCATGTCGGCCTTGGCCGCTTCCATCCGGGAGCTGGGGGTGCTCCAGCCGGTCCTGGTCAAGGAACTCCCGGGTGAAGGCGACGCCTATGAGCTCATCGCCGGCGAACGGCGCTGGCGCGCCGCCAGGCGGGCCGGGCTCCAGACCATCCCGGTTTTGGCGCAGGCCCAGGCGGGCGACGTGCAGAGCCTCGAGCAGGCCCTCGTCGAGAACCTCCACCGGGAGGACCTCAACCCTCTGGAGGAAGCGGCCGCCTACCAGCAGCTCATCGACGACTTCTCCTTCACCCACGAGCAGGTGTCCAAGCGGGTCGGCAAGAGCCGGGCCGCCGTCACCAACACGCTCCGGCTGTTGCAACTACCGGCCGGCGTGCAGCGGGCCCTGGCCGATTCCACGATCACCGCGGGCCACGCTCGAGCGCTCCTCGGCACACCGGACCGGGCGCTCCAAGAGGCGCTGGTCGTCCGGATCATCGCCGAGGGCCTGACCGTCCGGGCGATCGAGGACGAGATCAGGAAGTCGCAAGAGAGCCTTTCAACAGGGCAAACTCCCGGTAGTACCAATGGTAGGACCAAGAAGGGGGGCGCCCCGCGGCGTCTCCCGGAGCCGGGGCTGCTCGAACTGGAGGAGCTGCTGGCGGAGTTTCTCAACACAAGGGTCAAGGTGGACCTGAGAAATCGCAAGGGTCGGCTGGTCATCGAGTTCGCCACCCTCGAGGACTTGGAGCGCATCTACCGGACCATGGTGAGCTCGGCGACCCCCTAACCGCCCGCCCGGGTCTCAGGTTCGCCTCAACCTTCAACTAGTTCTTCAGCTTCCTCCACAACCTGTGCATGACGTTGTGGATTGTTGCTTTCGTCGTTTGGTTGAGGGTTTGTTCGGACTTCCGTCGAGTTCGGGCGAACTTGTCACCCTTTGGTCACTCCCAGAGGGAGCGAGCCCAGGCCTCCACGGACTCGGCCAGCGCACCGGCGAGCGCGCGACTGCGCTCCACGACCACCGCGGCCGGGCCCAGCTCGACGATGACCGCCGGCATCTGGGTCTCCCGCAGCAGCGGCACCGACATCCCGCGGATCCCGCCGTCGGCGATGTCGAGCGCACGAGGGACGAGCGCTTGGACGAGCTCGGCGAGCCGCCTCCCGCCGGGGGACTCGGTGCGATATCCGGCGTAGTACGCGGTGGTGCACCCGAGAGCGCCGGGGTCGAGCCGCAGCGCCACGAGGACGTCGGCCTCCCCGGCGTTTGCCTGGCGGGCCTGGGTCGAGTCATCGGGATGGTGCATCGCGGTGACCCGCGCACCGGAGGCGACCAGACACCGCCGGAACGCCGAGAGCGTCACAGCGAGCCCGCCCTGTTCGCCGATCGCGACGTGGCGGCCGACCAAGGTCGGGGGGGCCCGCCGGAGCTCCTCGCGCGCACGCACGTTGGAGACGAGCTCGGTGCGCCGGTGACGCGCCTGCATCCGCAGCAGCTCGCCGACCGTGAGGGGCCCCACGATCCCGTCGACCTGGACGCCGATGTTGTGTTGGAATTCGCGCACCCCGGTCGCGGTGTGGTCACCGAAGATCCCGTCGACCCGGCCGCCGTCGAAACCGAGTGCCCCCAGGCGCTGCTGGAGCTCGGCGACGTCGTCGCCGCGGAGCATGGGGGAGCGGCGGAACAGCGCGCGATCGCCCAGCCGGAAACCGGCTTCCACCAGGGTGTTCCAGGTCTGGGACCCGCACACCCCGTCGACCCGCAGGCCCCGCCGGTGCTGGAACGCCTCGACGGCGGCTCGCGTGGCCGGACCGAAGCGCGCTGGGGCGTCCTCGCCGGTGCCGAGGCCGAGCGCGCCCAGCCGCGTTCGGAGGTCGCCGACCGCGTCCCCCGACGCGCCCTCCTCCAACGGGAGGACGCCCGGCATCCCTACAGGTACTCGGAGATCTCCTGGAGGAGTTGCGCCTTCGGCTTCGCCCCGACCAGACGAGCCTTCGGCTCGCCGTCCTTGAACAAGAGGAGGGTCGGGATGCTCATCACGTCGTAGCGCCTCGTCACGTCGAGACTGTCGTCGACGTTCAACTTCGCGATCGTGATCTTGTCCCCGTGCTCCTCGGCGATCTCCTCGAGGATCGGTGCGATCACCTTGCACGGCCCGCACCACTCGGCCCAGAAGTCGACCAAGACCGGCACGTCCGAGGCCTTGACATGTTCGTCAAACGTAGCGTCGTCGAGCTGGATGATCTTCCCGCTCATCGGAACCTCCCTTTGGCCCATTCGGCCACCGTTTCCTTGACGGAACCGGCCGAACCGGCACCCGTGCGTGACAACGCCCCCGCCCCCGGTGTTGTTCCCCGGGGCCTCACGAGCCCCGGGCCTCCAGGTAGCGCTCGGCGTCGATGGCGGCCATGCACCCCGAGCCGGCCGCCGTCACGGCCTGCCGGTAGTAGTGGTCTTGGACGTCGCCACAGGCGAACACCCCTTCCACGCTGGTGATGGAGCCACCGAAGGTCTTGATGTAGCCCATGTCGTCCAGCTCGAGCTGGCCCTTCACGAGGGCGGTGTTCGGTTCGTGCCCGATGGCCACGAACAGCCCGTTCATCGGCAGGTCGGCTTCCTCGCCGGTGAGGGTGTCGGCGACCCGGAGGCCGTCCATCTTGGAGTCGCCGAGCACCTCGAGCACCCTTGAGTTCCACCGGATGTTGATGGTGGGGCTGGCGAACGCTCGGTCCTGCATGATCTTGGACGCACGGAGCTGGTCGCGCCGGTGCACCAGGGTCACCGAGCTGGCGAAGCGGGTGAGGAACAACGCCTCTTCGAGCGCCGAGTCCCCGCCGCCCACCACGGCGATGTCCTGGCCCCGGAAGAAGAACCCGTCGCAGGTGGCACAGGTGGACACGCCGTGGGCGAACAGGCGGTCCTCACCAGGCACACCCAGGAGGAGCGACTGGGCGCCGGTGGCGACGATCAGCGCCTCCACCTCGTAGGTGGGGTCGCCCGAGTCGGGCCCCACCCACACGGCGAACGGGGGACCCGACAGGTCGACCCGGCTGACCTTGGCGGTGCGCACCTCGGCGCCGAACCGGGCCGCCTGGGCCCGCATCGAGGCCATGAGCTCGGGGCCGAGCACCCCGTCGGGGAACCCGGGGTAGTTCTCCACCTCGGTGGTCAGCATCAGCTGGCCGCCGGGCTGGTCGCTGGTGGAGGAGGGCTCGCCCTCGATGAGGACCGGTTCGAGCTGGGCCCGGGCGCTGTAGACGGCCGCGGTGAGGCCGGCGGGGCCCGAACCGGCAATGAGGACCTTGCGGCGTTCGACCATCAGCGTCCGCTCAGTTGTCTGACGCGCGTCGCTTGGTCCGCAACGACCACACGAAGAACCCACCGCCGCAGAAGATCGCGCCGAACAAGGCGTCGGAGGCCCACACCCGCCCGCCGAACGCGTACACGTCGAGGAGCCGGACCAGCCCGACCCCCAACAGGGCCAGCACCACCAGCGAGACGACGGCGATCAGGGTCCCGAAAACCGCGGCCCGCCCGACGATCAGCGCCGGCCGGACGACCTTGTCGTGGACGACATCGACCACCGAGTCCACCGCATCGATGGCCTTGATCGACCACTCCTCAGACGTCGAGGAGGACCCGGCCCGGTCCTGGTCGGGGTCCGCTGCCATGGCCACGAGGTTAGTCGGCGACCCCTGCCTGGCCGCCGCTGCCCGGGCCCTCAGGCGGGCAGTTCGAAGCAGGCACCGATCGTGCCGGGCCCGGTGTGGGTGCCGACCACCGCCCCGAGATCGACCGTGATGAGGCGGTGGCTGGTCTCGATCCCCTCCAGCAGCCCGAGGAACTTGTCGAGGTCGGGCGCAGCCCCGTCGCAGACCGCCAGGCGCTCGAAGGGGGCCGCCGCCCGCAGCTTGGCGGCCAGGTACTCGAGGCACCTCGAGCGGGTCCTCTGCTTGGACTCCTCGGCGACGACCCCGTCGATCACGTGGATGACCGGCTTGATGGAGAGCATCGAGCCGAGCATGGCCCGGGCCGCCCCGATGCGGCCGCCCCGCTGCAGGTGGTCGAGGGTATCGATGGCGCCGTAGACGTGGGTGCGCCCGGCGACGTCCGCGACCAGCCGCGCGACCTCGGACGCATCGGCTCCGGCCGCCGCGGCCTCGGCTGCGGCCAGCGCCACCAGGCCCTGGCCCATGGTCACGCTCCGGGTGTCGACGACCCGGACGTCGAAGTCCCCGAGCGTCTGGGCGGCGGTCTGGGCCGACTGGTGGGTGCCCGAGGAGAGCTCGGCGGAGATGGTGAGGCACACCACCGCGTCGTAGCCGTCGTCGCGCGCGGCTTCGTAGACGGACTGGAACGCGCCGGGTGGGGGAGCGGACGTCTCGGGAAGGGTGGGGCTCGTCGCGCAGCGCTTCCAGAAATCGGCCGCGTTGAGGTCCCGCCGATCGACCAGCTCCTCCTCGCCGAACCGGATGCTGAGCGGGACGATCACGATCCCGTTGTCATCGGCCAGCTGATCGGTCAGGTCACACGCGCTGTCGGTGACGATTCGGACCCGGGCCATGGGCACCCCTCACGCTTGGGCAGGCGAGAAGTCTGCCACCAACGACTCACCACGGTCGGGTGGGCGGGCGCATCCGGGTCCGCCGACCGACCCTCCGGTCGTGGTTGGCCATGATCACCGCGGTGGCCAGGTAGGCGCCGCCGCCGACGGCGACCGAGACGAGCACGCGGACCAACAGGCCAAATCCTCGCGACGCGCCGGAGAGATTGGACACCACGAGCACGGCGACCCCCATCACCACGGTCGAGAGCGCCGAGCCGCGCAAGGGGGACCACACCCGGCGCCCACCGAGCGAACCCAGCCAACCGCGGAGCACCACCACCCCGAGCAGCGCGGCCAACGTGTACGCGACCGAGAGCGAGACCGCGAGACCGCGCACGCTCATCGAGTGCACCAGGGCGAGCGCCAGGACGACGTTGATCCCGTTCTCGACCAGGTACAGCCAGAAGGCCACCTTCGTCCGTTGCATCGTCTGCAGCGCGCGGACCACGAAGAGAAAGCTGCAGAACCCCGGCAGCCCGGCGGCGAGGATGGCCAGCGCCGCGCCGGCGTCAGCGGTCTGCTGCGGCTTGGCTGCGCCGTGACCGAGCAGGAGCGCGACGGCCGGCTTGGCCAACAGCAGCATCCCCACCGCGGCCGGCAGGATGATCGAGAGCACGGCCCTCAGACCACCGGCGAAACGCCGCCGGAACGCGGCCACGTCTCCGAGCGCCCAGAAGCGCGACAGGTCGGGCGTCACCGCGCTCATGACCGAGACCGCGACCACCGCGTAGGGCATTTGCATGAACGCGTACGCGTACGTATAAGAGGACACCGTGCCGCCGCCCTTCGCGCCGACGGCGAGGGCCAGGACGACGTACAACGCCACCTGGTTGGCTAGCACGAACCCGAACGTCCAGAGCCCGAGTCGGATCACGGTCCGTACCGCCTCGTGGCCGGGCTCCCAGTGCAAGCGCACCCGGCCGAGCCCGGCCCGGGCGAAGCTCGGCACGAGCAAGAGCGCCTGGAGCGCCACCCCGGCGGTGGTGCCGAGGCCGAGCAAGACCAGCTGATGCCCGTGGGCCAGCGCGCCGTGCAGCGATGGGTCGGGCGTGACGTGACGGAACCACAGCAAGACGGCTATGCAGACGAGGTTGTTGGCCACTGGAACCCACGTCGGCACGCCGAATCGATGGCGCGCGTTCAACAGGGCGGTGGTCAGACTTATCGCGCCGTAGAAGAAGACCTGGGGGACGAACCAGCGCAGGAGGTTGGTGGCCACCGACCTCTCCTGCGCCAGGGCCGACGGCGAGATGCCAGAGCTGTGGCCGAACGCGGTGAACGCGTCGATGACGAGCGGCGCCAGTAGCCAGAAGATGACGGTTGCCGCCGCCAGCACCACCAGCGAGAGGGTGACCACCGCCGAGATGGCCCGCCAGGCCTCCTTGTTGGACCGAGTGGCCAGCCGGTCGATGAACACCGGGATGAAGGTGGCCGACAGCACCCCCCCGAGGACGATGTCGTAGAGCATGTTGGGGGTGGTGTTGGCCAGGTTGTAGGCGTCGGCGAGGTGATGGAAGCCGAGTGCGTAGGCGAGCACCAGGATCCGCCCGACCCCGGTGAGCCGGGAGACGGTGGTTCCGACTGCCATGCCGACGGTCGCCCGCTGCAGGTCCACGCGACCCCCGCCGCTTCCGGAGAGCTCGGTCTGGCCGCCGGTCTCCTCGACCGGCTCGCTCATGTCGTGCTGCCCCGTATGGGTCGCGTCCGACTTTGTCGGCGACCCCGTCGCCAGGTCCGAGCCCACCACCCGAGGAGGACGACCACCGCTCCGAGCGTGAGCACGATGCCCACGATCGACGTGGCGGTGGAACGCACGGTCAACCGGCCGCGCGCGATGACCAGCGTGCCGTCGGGTGAGGTGAGCGTGTAGGCCAGGGGGAGGTCACCCGAGGTCCGGGCCCGGACCTCGATCCGGGTGGAGTTCGTCGGGTGGTCGATGAACACCGTTCGGGTGGCACCCTCGGGAAACTGGAGTTTGGCGCTGGAGAGGGTGAGCGTCGCCCGGAGCTGGTAGCTGGCCGATGAGACGATGGTGATGGGGATCGATGCTGTGCGCGCCGTCAAGGTGACGGTGTTGCCGACGACCTGCACGTCGGACAGCTCGGCGGCCAGGTGGTGCTGGAAGGCCGCGATCCCGGCCTGCTGGGCGGCCGGGTTCAGTTCGCTCGACTCGGAGGCCAACAGCAACTCGTCGAGCTGGGTCCCGACGGTCGGTTGCCCCTGCACCGCGTTGTCGAAGCCGGTGATCTGCTCCCGCGCCGCGACGATCGAGGCAGCCTGGCGCGAGCCGATCTGCTGGCCACTCGCATTGGAAGAAAGCCGACGGGTGGCCTCGGCCTGGTTCCCACCGCTCGGGACCGAATTGAAGAACTCCGGCAGGGTCGCGGTCGTGACCACCGGGTCAGCCGCCAACCCGCTGAGCAGCGCGTTCACGAATCCCGGGTCGGGATCCCAGTCCGACGGTGGCACCGCGATCACACCGCGCGCGTCGGGCGCGCTGGGCAGCTCGTAGTAGATGACCGCGAGGTCGGCCAGTAGCTGGTTGGCCGCGAGCACCGGATCGTGCGGCTGCGCGGTGAAGTAGCTGGACAGCTGGCTGTCCGAGACGGCCGCCGTGACTTCTTGGCCCCGTCCGGCCGAGAGGGCAAACGGTTGCGACCACGTCGCCTCCCGCTCGGTTGCGGGGGGAAGGTCGGTGTCGGGGAGGACGAGGTGGCTTGCGTTGACGTAGCGGAAGCGGAGCCCCTTCACGGTCGCCGCGTCGACGGCCCCGCTGGCCACCCAGGTTGTGCCCGACGGCTGATCGCTCGTCGCCAGCCCGCGCAACAGCGGCACCATGATGCTCTGGCCCCCCTGCATCTGGCCCGCGATCTCTGTGGTCACACCGGCCGCGCTGAGCGCGCCGAGGTTGACCGGCACATAGGGCTCGGCGATGAACTGGTGCACGCTTGGCCCGCTCGCCGCTAGCTCGCCGATGGCGGTCAACGCTTCGCGTGCCCTGGATGACTTCGAGCCCTCGATCTTTTGGACGGTCGCCGGGCTGGCCGCGATCGACACCCGGACGCCGGGGTTCCGGACCAACGACTGCGCCAGCTGCGCGAGGTTCGACGCCTGAATCGGGCTCAGAGGGGGGAGCGCACCGGAAAGGCCGCCGCCCGATCGGATGAGGACCGGCGCGGCTATCGGGACCACCCAGGAGAAGACGAGCGGGTTGGTGCTCTTTTTCTCCGAATAGGTCAGGTACGTGGTGAAGTGGGAAAGGACGGCCCCTTCGGACCCGAGCATTTCGACCACCACCGGGTAGACGCCCGAGCAGGACCCGTTGCCGACCACGCAGCCGGGCCCCTCTTGGCTTAGGTCGACGGTGTCCGAGCCGGAGGGCTGGGACGTGTCTGGCACGACCGTCACCGAGATCTCCACGCCGCCCCGGGGACCGGGTTTGAGGTCGGCGACCGGCTGCGGCGACACGGTCTGGAGGACGCCCGTCGGAGGGTTGCCCAGCGTCTGCTCGAACCCCGAGCGGGTGCTCAGCTTCCGATAGAAGGTGAGCCCGAGCTCGGCGCCGGCGGGTGCGGCGCCGACGTGAACCTCCAGCGCGAACGGTGCCGGGTCGCCGGGCGCCGCCGGCGTGACCGCCGGGGACTGGTTGAGGAGCGTGAGGGCGGGGGAGCCCGCCGGGTCGGCGGCCGAAGCCGGACCCGGTGCGACGAAGAGGACGAAGCCACCGATCGCGACCGCCGCCGCCAGCGCGGAACGGACAGGGCGCAGCAACACCGAGCAACGCTAACCGGTCACGGGAGGCCGACCGGGGTCCACTACCGTGGTCGGGTGTCGCCGACCGTCCCCGAACGGTTTCGGCATCTGGTCGAGGCCACCACCGAACTCGCGGAGCGCTTCGAGCACGCCCAAAAGCGCCTCTACCTAGTCGGGGGATCGGTCAGAGACGCCCTCGTCGTGGGCGGTCGCGGCGAGGTGCCGGCTCCCCAAGACAAGGAGTTCGACTTCGACCTGACCACCGATGCCCGCCCCGAGGAGATCGAGAAGATCATCGCCGGCTGGGCCGACGTCGTGTGGACCCAGGGGGCGCGGTTCGGGACGATCGGCTGCCAGGCACGCGGGCGCCGGTACGAGATCACCACCCACCGGGCGGAGTTCTACCGACCCGACTCGCGCAAGCCCGAAGTGACCTTCGACGACGACATCGAACACGATCTTTCCCGTCGCGACTTCACCGTCAACGCGATGGCCCTGCGGCTCCCCGGTTTCGAGCTCATCGACCCGTTCAACGGGCTTGGCGACCTCGCGGCAGGGGTCCTGCGCACACCGCTCGGACCGGACGTGTCATTCGACGACGACCCGTTGCGCATGCTCCGTGCGGCCCGGTTCATGGCCGGTTACGGGCTCCAACCCGAACCCGAGCTCGTCGAGGCGGTCCGGACCGGGCACCACCGGCTCGCGATCGTCTCGGCCGAGCGCATCCGCAGCGAGCTCGATCGCCTGATCGCGGTCGTCACCCCCTCGATCGGGCTGTGGTTCGTGGTCGAGACCGGGCTGGCCGCCGAATTCCTGCCGGAACTGCCAGCGTTGGCCTTGGAGCAGGACCCGATCCACCGGCACAAAGACGTCCTTGCCCACACCCTGGCCGTGGTCGACCGGACATCGCCCGACCGGCTGCTTCGCCTGGCCGCACTGTTCCACGATGTCGGCAAGCCGCGGACGCGCGCGTTCGCGCCGGGCGGGGTGGTGACCTTCCACCACCACGAGGTCGTGGGCGCGCGGATGACCCGCGAGCGGATGGAGGCGTTGCGCTACCCGAACGAGGACGTGGCCACGGTGTCCCGTCTCGTCGAGCTACACCTGCGGTTCCACACTTACCAACTCGGGTGGACCGACCGGGCGGTGCGACGCTACGTCCGCGACGCCGGTCCGCTCCTCGACCGCCTGAACGAGCTGACCCGGTGCGACTGCACCACCCGCAACGCGACGAAGGCTCGCACGCTCGAGCGCCGGATGGACGAGCTTGAGAACCGCATCGTCGAACTGCGCGAGCGCGAGGAGTTGGACGCGATGCGGCCGGACCTCGACGGGAACCGCGTGATGGAGCTGCTCAGCGTTGCACCAGGGCCAGCAGTCGGGCGCGCGCTCGACTTTTTGTTGGAGCTGCGCATCGAGGAGGGCCCCCTCGGCGAGGAGGAGGCCACCCGCCGACTCCGCGAGTGGTGGTCAGGCCAATCCGGGAGCTGACCCCCGGATCAGTCCTCCGGCCAGATCCCCCCGTCGGCGCCGGCGGCGAAGTCGTTGACCATCTCTCTGGCCACCTCGTCGCGGTACTGCACCGGCGGCGACTTCATGAAGTAGGCCGACGGACCGATCAGGGGACCGCCGAGGTTGCGGTCGAGGGCCAGCTTGGCGCAACGGATGGCGTCGATGATGACCCCCGCCGAGTTGGGGGAGTCCCAGACCTCTAGCTTGAGCTCCAGGTTGAGGGGCACGTCGCCGAAGTTCCGCCCCTCCATCCGGATGTAGGCCCACTTACGGTCGGCCAGCCATGGCACGTGGTCCGACGGGCCGATGTGGACGTCGTCGGCGGGGAGCGGAGCGTGCTCGATCTGGCTGGTCACGGCCTGGGTCTTCGAGATCCTCTTGGACTCCAGGCGGTCGCGCTCGAGCATGTTGCGGAAGTCCATGTTGCCGCCAACGTTCAGCTGGTAGGTGTGGTCGAGGACGAGCCCCCGATCTTCGAACAGCCGGGTCAGGATGCGGTGCACGATCGTCGAACCGACCTGGCTCTTGATGTCGTCACCGATGATCGGGACGCCGGCGTCGCGGAAGCGGCGCGCCCACTCGGGATTGGAAGCGATGAAGACCGGGATCGCGTTCACGAACGCCACTCCGGCGGTCAGCGCCGCTTCGGCGTAGTGGCGCTGAGCCTGTTCCGAGCCGACCGGGAGGTAGGAGACGAGCACGTCGGCCTGTGCGTCACGAAGTGCCTGGGCGACGTCGACCACCTGCTCGGGCGACTCGTCGACGACCTCTCTGTAGTAGCGGCCCAAGCCGTCGAGGGTGGGGCCCCGCTGGACGGTCACCCCGAGGTAGCCGACCTCGGCGAAGCGAACCGTGTTGTTCTGGCCGGCGAAGACGGCCTTGGACAGGTCGGTGCCGACCTTGGCCGCGTCGACGTCGAATGCGGCGACCGGCTCGAGGTCGCCCACGTGGTAGCCGCCGAGGACGACGTGCATGAGACCGGGGACCGTCTCGTTGGGGTCTGCGCCCTTGTAATAGACGATGCCCTGGATGAGCGAACTGGCGCAGTTGCCGATGCCGGCGATCGCCACGCGGATGGGTGTCATGTCTCTCCCTTCAGGCCGACCGGCGGGCCTTTCGCCGGTTCGGGGCGGCCGCAGCGTCCGCAGTGGAGCGTTCGGCTTCAATCAAACGGTCGAGCCAGTCGATGTCCTGCTCGACCCCTTCGGCGGTGTGTTCGGCGACCGAGCGCGCGTAGGTGTCAAGTTCGTGGTCGCCCGCGGTGGGGGCCTCGGTGAGGTGCTGCACCAGCTGGGCCCGCCGCCGCTCGAGCAGGGCCAAGCGGGCCTCGGGCTCCATGTGGCGGGCGAACGCAAGCCGGAGCGAGAAGCTCCGAGCGTCATCGGTGGTGGAGTCAGACAGCCGGGTCAAGAAGAACTCCCGTCCCACTGGCGTGATCCGGTACACCTTGCGGGAGCGGCGCCCGCGGGTCCCGGCGCGCCGACGGGCCCGCATCGCCGCCCACTCGCCGCTGAGCGAGCCGGTGGGGGGGGCGAGGGGGGTCGGCGATCCGCCCTCCACGGTCTCGACGGCGCCGTTCGTCTCCAGCCTGGCCAGCGCCGGGTAGATGGACCCGAAGGACACGTTTGCCAGGAGTCCGAACTGGGTGCGGAGCCGCTTACGCAACTCGTAGCCGTGAAGCGGCCCCTCCTCGAGGAGGCCCAGCAGCGCCAGATCCAACATCGCGGTGAACTATATCGGATCGATATAGCGATGCAACCGGAGAAGTGGGGGAACGTGCGTGCGGGGTCCCGGAAAGCCCGAGGGCTAGCCTGTCTGCCGATGACCATGACGCACCGTCCGGGAGTGGCCAAGGCGAGCGACGGCGCGCCGAGTGAGGCACGCGTCGAGTACCGCCTGGTGCGCAACGCGGTGGTCCGCGACGTGCAGAAGGGGCGACTTGGACGCAGCGACGTCTGTGACGCCCACCCCGAGCTCCTGCGGGCGGCCCGCAACGTGGGCAGGCCGAGCGGGGAACGCTGCCCGATCTGCGAGGCGACCGACACCGTCGAGGTGACCTACGTCTTCGGGACCAGGCTTCCGCCGGGCGGGCGTTGCCCGGGGACCGTCACCGAGCTCAACCGGCTGCGCCGTCGCAGCGAGCCGGTGATCTGCTACGACGTCGAGGTCTGCCCGGACTGTGGGTGGCACCACCTCACCCGCAAGTACCCGTCGGGGGGACGAGGAGAAGGACAGCGGGCGGGACGGGCGCGGTGAGCCCGAGGACCACTGTCCGAACGCTTCGGGAGCGCAAACGTCGGGACGGGGCCGAACCGATCGTGATGGTCACCGCGTACGATGAACCGACCGCGACGATCGCGGACGCGGCCGGCGTCGACCTCATCCTGGTCGGCGACTCGGTGGCCAACACCGTCCTCGGTTACGACGACACGCTGCAAGTGACCATCGACGATATGGAGCGCCACGTCGCCGCGGTGTCCCGGGCCAGGCCCGAGTGCCTGGTCGTGGGCGACATGCCGTGGATGAGCTACCACGTGAGTACCGAAGAGACGGTCCGCAACGCGGCCCGGCTAATCCGGGCCGGAGCCCAGGCGGTCAAGCTCGAAGGGGGCCGCAAACGAGTCCCCGCCATCGAGGCCATCATCGACGCGGAGATCCCGGTGATGGGGCACATCGGGCTCACCCCCCAGTCGGTTCTGGCCATGGGCGGGTTCCGGGTCCAGGGGCGCAACGTCGACGGGGCCACCGCCCTGATCGACGGCGCCACGGCGATCGCCGACGCGGGTTGCTTCGCCATGGTGGTCGAGGGTGTCCCCGACGCGGTCGGTGTCGCGGTCACCGCGGCCGTCGACGTGCCGACCATCGGCATCGGCGCCGGACCCGGTTGCGACGGCCAGGTCCTGGTGTTCCACGACGTCCTAGGCCTGGGCTCGCGCAAGACGGCCAAGTTCGTCCGCCGCTACGCCAACCTGGCCGAGGACGCCACGAAGGCCCTGGCCGAGTTCGCCGCCGATGTGCGCACGGGCGCCTTTCCCGGCCAGGCGGAGAGCTACGAGTCCTCCGATGAGCTCCGCCACGCCCTCGACCCCGGGTCGGATCCGAGCGGCTAGCCGGGCGCCGCCGGGACGGCCGCGCCGCTTGCAGTAGCATCGCTTCGCCGATCGACAGACCCGCTCCGGCGGGACGTTCACGATCACCCTGCTCCGCACCGCGCGGGGCCCGGGCGCCCGGTGGCCCCCGGTCCAGAGGGAGGTGGGCCCGTATGCGGCCTTATGAAGTCATGGTCATCTTCGACTCCGGCGCCGATCCGTCGGCCATCCAGGTCGTCGTCGACCGCACCCTGGAGACCATCCGGTCCTCGGGCGGGAACCCCGGCACCGTCGATCGCTGGGGCCGCCGACCGTTCGCGTACGAGGTCAACCACCGTCGGGAGGGTTACTACGTCCTGATAGAGCTGACCGGGGAACCCCAGACCGTCAACGACCTCGACCGGCTGCTCAGGCTGGCCGACGAGGTCGTCCGCCACAAAGTCATCCGGCTACCCGACCAGGTGGCCGGCCGGTCCAACGGGAACGAAGCCCCGGACGCCGCTTCGACGAGCTCGGCCGGCTGAGTCCGGTCGGCCCGCACACAAGGAGGTAACCATGCCCACGGACAACACGGTCGTGCTGGTCGGAAACGTGACCCGGGATCCAGAACTGAGGTTCACCAACACCGGCCAGGCCACCGCGACCTTCGGGCTGGCCGTCAACCGGCGTTGGCAGAACCGCCAGACCCAAGAGTGGGAGGAGGCGACGAGCTTCTTCGACGTCGTCTGCTGGAGGGAGATGGCCGAGAACGTGAGCGAGTCCCTCGTCAAGGGCTCCCGTGTGATGGTGGCCGGCCGGCTCGAGCAGCGGAGCTGGGAGTCCCAAGAGGGCGACCGGCGCTCCAAGGTGGAGGTCGTGGCGGACGAGGTGGGGCCGTCGTTGCGGTGGGCCACCGCGCAGGTGACCAAGAACGACCGCCGAGGGCCCGGCGAAGGCGCCCGGGGTGGCCGCAGCCCCTCCGCCCCGCCACCCCAGGAGCCGCAAGCCACCGCGTATTCCCAAGACGAGGAGCCGTTCTGACATGGCGCGAGGAAACCTGCGCAACACGACCACCCGGCGCGCGTCAAAGGACGTCGGCCGCAGGGTCAAGAAGAAGCCGTGCGCGCTGTGCAGGGACCACATCGAATGGGTCGACTACAAGGACGTCTCGATGCTCCGGAAGTACATGAGTGACCGGGGCAAGATCCGGTCCCGGCGAGTGACTGGGAACTGCGCGCAGCACCAGCGGGGGATCGCGATGGCGATCAAGACGGCTCGTGAGCTCGTCCTGCTTCCTTACACGCAGCGCACGGTAACGGAGCGCCCGGGCGGCCGGCGGGGCTCGGGGGGCCGTGAGGGCCGCGGCCCGGGGGACCGGCGGGGTCCCCGCAGCGCCGACGCCGAGGAAGGCCCGAGCCGCTCGCTCGAGTCGGCCGAGGGCGCCGCGACCGAAGCGACCGAAGCGACCGAAGCGGTCGAGCCCGATGTCACCGACGACTCGAGCGATGAGACGGTCGAGGCAACGGAGGAGCCGACCGACCAAGCGCCGGTGGAAGAGGAGTCCTGATGCGGGTGCTCCTGAGGGGCGACGTCGAGGGGGTCGGGCGACGCGGCGACATCGTCAACGTTTCCGACGGTTACGCGCGCAACTTCCTCTTCCCGACGGGCCAGGCCCTGAAGGCGACGGACGGGATCGAGGGCCAGGCCACCGCGATGCGAAGAGCGAGAGATCTGCGCACTGCGCAAAGTGAGGAAGCCGCACGGAGCCAGGCCGAGGCGCTCGCCGGGGTCACCATCACCATCGCCGCGCGCGCGAGTGCCAACGGGCGCCTTTTCGGATCGGTGGCGGCAGCCGAGATCGCCGAGGCGTTGGTAGCCCAGAAGGGGGTGGGGGTCGATCGCGAGTCAATCGCGCTTCGCGAACCGATCAAGTCCGTTGGGGTGGTCGAGGTGCCGATCCATCTCTTCGGGGATCTGTCGGTAAGCGTCTCTGTCGAGGTGACGGCCGCCGACTGAGGCCGCAGGCCGGGACCCTATTGGGGTACCTGTGTCACACCCACCGTTCACCGTTGCGCCATGGTGAGCCTCCACGCCGGACCGGTCCCGCCCACCGCGGGGCTCGGTTCCTCCCCAGCGCGACGCCCGCCCTCCACCGTGTGTCCACAGGATCGGCCACAGGGGCGACCTGGGCTTTTGTCCGCGGAATCCCCAGGTTCTACGTCTTTCGCTTCACAGGTCATTGGGTCATGGTTATGAGCACCATGGTGCAGGCTCTCGACGACAGTCGACCGCGTTCGATACGACCGTCGGTCGGGATGTCTCGCATTCCGCCCAACAACCTCGAAGCCGAGGAGTCCCTGCTCGGGGCCATGTTGTTGTCGGGGGACGCGACGGCCGCGGCGATCGAGATCTGCGGCGGCGAGGACTTCTACAAGCCGGCCCACGGGCACATCTTCGGGGCGATCATCGCACTGTTCGAGCGCGGTGAGCCGATCGACGCGGTCACAGTCAGAGACGAGCTGACCCGGTCCGGCCTCATCGACTCGGTCGGGGACCCGGCCGTTTTGGTCTCGCTCCAGGCCAACACCCCGTCGATCGCCAACGCGGTGCACTACGCGCGGATCGTCGAGGAGCACGCGCTCCTGCGCCGGATGATCGGAGTCGCCGGCGAGATCGCCGACATCGGCTACAGCGTGCCCGAGGACGTCGAGGGCGCGATCGACCAGATGGAGGCCAAGGTCTTCAACGTCGCTCAGCGGCGGACGGCCGAGTCGATCAAGTCGCTCCACGATGTCCTGCTCCCGAGCCTCGACCGGATCGAAGAGCTCTCGCACGGCCGGGACGCGGTCACCGGCATCGCGACCGGCTACGCCGACCTCGACAAGATCCTGGCCGGGCTCCAGCCGTCCAGCCTCACCATCATCGGGGCCCGACCCGCCACCGGGAAGACGAGTCTCGCGCTCGGGATCCTGGCCCACGTCGGTATCGAGCTGCGGCGGCCGAGTCTCCTGTTCTCCTTGGAGATGGGGCACCTCGAGCTCTGCCAGCGCCTGTTGGCGTCCGAAGCCCACGTCGACGGGCAACGGGTGCGGACGGGACGGCTTCAAGAGGCGGACTGGAAGAAGCTCGGCGTGGCCGTGAGCCGCCTGGACAGCGCCCCGATCTTCATCGACGACAACCCCAACGTGACGGTGATGGACATCCGGGCCCGGGCCCGCCGGTTGCGCAAGAGCGAGGGTGACCTCGGTGTGGTGGTGGTCGACTATCTCCAGCTCATGACCGGGCGGGCGAGGGCCGAGAACCGCCAGGTCGAGGTGGCCGAGATCAGCCGGAGCCTCAAGATCCTGGCCCGCGAGCTCGAGACCCCCGTGATCGCGCTGTCCCAGCTCTCCCGGAGTCTCGAGGCCCGTCAGGACAAGCGGCCAATGCTGTCGGACCTCCGGGAGTCAGGGTCTTTGGAGCAGGACGCCGACGTGGTGTTGTTCATCTACCGGGAGGAGCAGTACGACCCGGACATTCCGATCGAACGTCGCGGTGACGCGGAGATCATCGTGGCCAAGCACCGCAACGGGCCCACCGGCTCGGTCCACCTGGCGTTCCTGAGCCAGTACGCACGGTTCGAGAACATGTCGAGGGTGTAGCGGATCAGGCCGAGCTGGAGAGCGTTAGGTCTCTCGACCGATTCCCCCCGGCAGCTTGTTGCGGCGCAGGTGGTCCGCCGCCACGACGCAGCACGCCGTGATCACACGCGCAGAGTGCGGGGTGTCGGGCGGGATGATCCCGACGTCGCCCGCCCGCAGGGTGCGCTCCACGCCTCTTCTTCAAGGTGGTGGTCTTCGGCTACGGCTCTGCGAGGCCGTCCTCGGAGATCGGGCCCATTGCCAAAGGATCCGGTTCGCTCCGCTCACCGGGCACTTCACTCACCCGATGGCGCCGGAATTCGGGCATCGCAAGGGCCAGGGCCACCGCGCCGACGACACACAGCGCCCCGCCCGACACCACCGAGAACTGGGTCCCTGCGAGTGTGGCCACCCCGCCGGACTCGAGGTCGCCGATCCGGGGCCCGCCCTGGACCACCGCGAGTTGGATCGAGATGATGCGGCTCCGGAAGCGCTCTCGGACCATGGTCTGGAGGATGGTGTTGCGGAGCACCGCCGAGATCACGTCGGCCCAGCCGGCCACCGCCAGGAGCGCCAGGGCCAATCCGAGGATGTGTGAGAACCCGAACGCGGTGATCGCCAGGCCCCAGATGACCACTGACACGATCACCGCGCGGCCCCGCCGGTCGATGCTGCTGACCCAACCGGTGGTGAGCGCGCCGACCAGTGCCCCTGCTCCCGGGGCGGCAAACAGATAGCCGACCACGGTCGGCCCGCCGTGGAAGACGTTGAGGCCGATCGCGGGGAACAGCGCCCGCGGCATGCCGAAGACCATCGCGTTGATGTCGATCAGGTAGGCGCCCTGCATCACCGGGCGTCCGCGGAGATATCGGATGCCCTCGACGATCGATCGAAAGCCCGGCTTGGCCGCACCCTCGGCCGGCGGGATCGGCTTCATCATGGCCGTGGCGACGATGGCAGCGAAAAAGGTGAGGGCGTCGATCCCGTACACCCACGCGATGCCGGTGTGGCCGATCAACAGCCCGGCGACCGCCGGACCGACGATCGCGCCAAGCTGGAACAGGACCTGCAAGAACGACAAGGCGGCGACCAGGTTGGCCTTCCCGACCAGGAACGGGACGACGGAGTTGCGGGCCGGGTTGGAAAACCCGGCGAGCCCGGCCGCGGTCGCGCTGATGACGTAGAGCGCCCAGATCGCCGGGTGCGCGGCCAACGCGTTCAGCGCGAGTGCGCCGCTCGAGAACATGAGGGCGACGCTCGACACCAATAGAAGAGTGCGCCTGTCCATCGCGTCGCCCACCGACCCGCCGATGAGCGACCCGACCACCAGCGGGACGAGCTGGGCCATGCTGATCGCCCCCACCTGGAACGACGACCGCGTCTGTGCGTAGACCTGGAAGGGGATCGCGACGACGGTGAGCTGGGACCCGAGGGTCGAGACCAGTTGGCCGATGAACAGGAGCCGGAAGTCACGGCTCTCGCGCAGCGGTGCCGGGTCGACCAGGATCCGCCGCGCCATCGGGGCAGCCTACGGGGGGCCCCCGATGGCGGCGCCACCGTTCGCGTGAGTTGTTCGCTCTACGTCCGACCGCGACGCGGGTACCGGGCGGCGTATGGCGGCACGACCGTGCATTCGGGCAACCCGTCGTCGGGGATTGCCGGCCGCGCCACTAGGTCGAACGGGATCTGGCCGGCCCAGATCGGCTTGGTCAGGTCCTCTTCGTCGTCCTTGGGGCCGCCGGTGCGGACCTTCGCCGAGCCCTCGTCGATGGGGAAGCGGACGATCAGCGTGGAGCGGAGCTCGGACTCGGTCGGCATCCGTGCGTCGGCGCTCCGACCGGGCGCCATGTGCTCGAGGAGCGCGGCGCTGGCCGCGAGCTTCTCCTCGGGGTCGTCCACGGCAGAGCCGGTACCGAACAGCATCACGCAGCGGTAGTTCATCGAGTGATGGAACGCGGAGCGGGCGAGCACGAGCGCGTCCAAGAGCGTGACCGTGACGCAGACTTCTTGGCCGTCGGCGACCAGCCGCAGGGTGCGGTTCCCCGGCGCGCCGTGAAGGTAGAGGTGTTGGTCGACCCTGGCGTAGGCCATCGGCGTGACGACCGGTGTGCCGTCGTTCACCCCGACGTGGCAGAGCAGGCCCTCGTCCAGGATCGCGTGGACGACCGCCCGATCATGGGTTCCGCGCTCCCGCAACCGCCGCAGACCGGTGCGGTCGGTTATCGGGAGGTCGCCGGCCGAGGTCCCCTCAGGCCGCGGCACGGGCCCGCAGGACCTCGAGGGCCTTGTCGGCGTGCGACGCGAAAGACACCTCAGAGTGAACGACCTCGAGTAACCGCTGGTCGGTGTCGATGACGAAGGTCTTTCGACGATTCCCGAGCGCGGCGATGCGACGCCGGACGTCGTATTGCGCGGCCACCGAGCCGTCGGAGTCCGAGAGGAGCGGGTAACCGAACGAGTGCATATCCGAGAACTTCTTCTGTTTCTCGACCGGGTCTGCGCTGATGCCGATCGGTTGCGCCCCGATCGCTTCGAACTCACCTCGCAGGTCCCGGAAGTGGCAGCTCTCACGGGTGCAGCCGTAGGTCATCGCGCCGGGGTAGAAGAACAGCACCACCGGGCCGGACTTGACCAGGTCGCTCAGCCGGCGCGGCGTCCCGTTCTCGTCGGGCAACTCGAAGTCGACAGCCAGGTCACCCTTACGCACGCCGAGAGCGTACCCGGCCCTCTTGTGCCGGCGGCACCGATAGACGGGGCCAGCTTCAGGCTTCGAAGCGGAAGCCGACGCCCCGAACGGTCACGAGGTGTCGGGGGTTGGCCGGGTCTCGCTCGATCTTTCGCCGGAGCCGCTTCATGTGCGTGTCCAGCGTGCGAGTGTCGGCCAGGTCCTGGTCCCACCAGAGCCGGTCGATGCAGCGGTCCCGCGTCACGACCTGCCCGGCGTGCGACATGAGGAGTGCCAGCAGGTCGAATTCCTTGCGCGAGAGCTCGACCAGGGTTCCCTCGACGGTAACCTCCCGCCGGCCGTTGTCGAGGCGGATCGGGCCGGCTTGGACGATCTCGTCATTGGCCACCGCGCTGGACGCGGCCCCGCGACGCAACACCGCCCGCATCCGGGCCACGAGCTCGCGGAGCCGGAATGGCTTGGGGACGTAGTCCGAGGCTCCGAGCTCGAGTCCGAGCACGATGTCGACCTCGGAGTCCTTGGCCGTCACCATGATGATGGGGACCGGGGCCAGGGCCCGCATCCGCTGGCACAGCTCCACCCCCGACTGGTCGGGCAGCATCACGTCCACCAGCACCAGGTCCGGGTGGATCCGGTGGAAGAGCCGCAGGGCCTCATGGCCATCGGCGGCGCACTCCACGGCGAAGCCTTCCTGGGAAAGCCCCGAGGCGAGCGCCTGACGGTATGACTCCTCGTCGTCGACGACCAGCACCAACGGGCGCTTGTCGCGCGGGTTGGCACTGTCGCGAGATTCGACCACGACGCTCACCGCAGGATCCCGATGGCGGGACCGGAGATGGAAGAGGGGGGCGACGAACGGGGATGGGGGGTGATCCCCGTCGCCGCCTCGGCGCTCAGGCTCCACGGTGCCCGGGCAGCTCGTGGCCCGGTGCATCCGACCGACCTGGAGTCGTCAGCGCAGCTCGGAACCATCGCCGATACCGTAAGAGTCCGAGATGAACGGTCCGCGAAACGTCCGCAAACCCGAGGTGATCCTTAGATGAAATGTTCCGAATCGGTGCAACCGCCCTGCCGAGGATGCCCGCAACGGGGCGGCCCGAGATGAGCGCGACGCCGAACGTCGGTGGTTACGGGGACGGCATCAACCGCCGGCGCCAGATCCAGATGTCCGCACCCGAGGCCCAGGGCCTCCTGCACGAGGCGCGCACGATGACGGTGTGCACGTTCAACCACGACGGGACCATCCACGCCGTGGCCATGTGGTACGGCTTCTTGGAAGGCGACCTCGCCTTCCAGACCAAGGCAAAGTCCCAGAAGGCGGTCAATTTGCGGCGCGACCCGCGCATCACCTGCCTCGTCGAGTCGGGCGAGAGCTACGACGAGTTGCGCGGGGTGGAGCTGGTCGGCTGGGCGGAGCTGATCGAGGACCCGTCGCGGTTGTGGGACATCGGGGTGAGCGTGTTCGAGCGCCACGTCGCACCCTACGACGCGAAAGAGCACCGTTCGCAGGTCGAGGCGATGCTGTACAACCGGGTGGGGGTCAAGGTGCACGCCAACCGCACGGTGACCTGGGACCACACCAAGTTGAAGGCTCAGCCGGGCGGCGGCACGCCGTAGCTGGGGACCGGCCTCGGTAACCGGTGTCGGCCCGGCGGGGCTAATTGCATCCTCAGCTGCCGTAACCCATACTTCACAGAGTCGGCAGGAATGTCCGGAGGGGCGGCCGCGACCTTGGGGGCGCCGGGCCTGGTCGGCACCGGTCCCGCCGTGAAGGCCATCTTCATTGTCCGTGGAGGGACATGACCAACGCAGCGACCGGTGGTCTCGTGGTGGACGAGATCACCGTGGCATTCGGTGGCCTCACCGCCCTCGACGACGTCTCGCTCTCCGTGGAACCCGGTGAGGTCGTGGGCGTGATCGGCCCGAACGGCGCCGGCAAGACCACCCTGTTCAATGTGGTCTGCGGATTCGTGCGGCCCGACTCGGGGACGATCACCTACCGAGGCAGCCGACTGCGCCGTCATCAGCCCCACGACCTGGCCAAGGCGGGGATCGCCCGAACCCTCCAAGGGGTCGGCTTGTGGAGGGGAATGACGGTGGTCGAGAACGTGATGGCCGGCGCCCAGGCCACCGTCCGAGCCGACTTCGCGTCGGCGTTGTTCGGTCTGTGGCGCTCCAGCCGGGAGGAGTCCCGGCTGCGACAGCGGGCGCTCGACCTGCTCGAAGAGCTGCGAATCGCCGATTTCGCGAATCGCTACCCGTTGACCCTTCCCTACGCGATCCAAAAGCGCACCTCTCTCGCCCGGGCGCTCATCTGTGATCCGACCCTGATCTTGCTGGACGAACCGGCCAGCGGTCTCTCGGAGGGAGAGCTTGAGGAGCTGGGGAAGTTCATCGTTGGTCTCCGGTCCAAGATGGGTGTGCTCCTGGTCGAGCACCACATGGACCTGGTCATGTCCATCTGCGACCGCCTGGTGGTCCTCAACTTCGGGCGTGTCATCGCCGCTGGGACTCGCGCCGAGGTCCAGGCGAACCCCGAGGTGACCACCGCGTATCTCGGACAGGACGTCTCGACCGTCGACCAGAAGGCGATCAGTGCCGGTCCTTGACATCGAAGACCTCTCGGTGTCCTACGGGGCCGTGCACGCGCTGACCGACGTGTCGTTCAGCGCGGCGGAAGGGGAGGTCACGGCGGTGCTCGGTGCGAACGGAGCGGGCAAGACGACGCTCCTTCGCGCCATCAGCGGCCTGGTGCACCCGCGCAAGGGAACTATCCGCTACGACGGCCAGCAGCTCGAGAAGATGTCGGTGGAGAAGATCGTCCGCCACGGCGTGTCCCACGTGACAGAGGGCAGGTCCGTCATCGAGGAGATGACGGTCGAGGAGAACCTCCGGTTGGGGTCCCTTTGGCGTTTCGGCCGACGAGAACGCGGTGCGGTGATCGATGAGATCTACGAGCTGTTCCCGCCCCTTGCGGAGCGTCGTCGCCAGCACGCCAACACGTTGTCCGGCGGCGAGCGCCAGATGCTCTCCATTGGCCGGGCGCTGGTGGCTCGCCCAAAGGTCCTTCTGCTGGACGAGCCGTCGCTCGGCCTGGCGCCGATCGTCACCGCCCGTCTGATGGCCGTGCTGCGTGACCTGACGTCGGCCTCCAAGCTCATCGTGGTGCTGGTCGAACAGAACGCCCGGAGCAGCCTTTCCATCGCCCAACGCGCCGTCGTCATCAACCTCGGCCGTGTGGTGGTGTTTGACGCTGCCGCCACCGTCGCCAGCGACACCGAACTCCGTCACCACTACCTCGGCTACTAGGAGCTGCCGACGGCCATGCAGTTCTTTCTCAACATCACCTTGGGCGGGATCGCCAGCGGCATGATCGTGGCGGCGGTGGCTCTCGGCCTTGTACTCATCTTCCGGGCCACCAACGTCGTCAACTTCGCCCAAGGGGCGATGGCGATGATCACCACCTACATCGCCTACTCAGTTCTGCACAGGGGGGCGGACTACTGGTTGGCGTTCATCGTCGCCCTCGCTACCGGATTGGTGTTCGGTGCGATCACCCAAGTGGTGCTGATCCGACCGGTCCAGAACAAGTCCCCGCTGAACGCGATCATCGTCACGTTCGGCTTCTTGATCTTCTTGGAGGGCGTGGCCGGCGCGATCTATGGGAGCACGACGCGGACCTACCCGGCACCGTTCTCCGAAGCCGGCCAGAAGCTCGGGGGGACCCAGATCGCCTTCTCGCCCTTCGACGTGTTCGTGGTGTTGGCGGTGCTGGTTCTCATGATCGTGATGCTGGTGCTCTTCCGCGGAACCGACCTGGGGCTCCGCATGCGCGCGGTGGCGTTCTCGCCCGAGGCGGCGCGTCTGCTCGGGATCCGGGTGCGGCCCCTCCTCACGCTGGGCTGGGGGCTGGCGGTGGCGGCGGGGGCCATGGCGGCGCTGCTCATCGTGCCGACGTCGTCGCTCACCCCCAACTTCATGGACGTGATCCTCATCTACGGATTCACCGCAGCCGTGGTCGGCGGCCTCGACAGCCCGGTCGGGGCGCTCGTTGGAGGCCTGGCCACGGGTCTGTCCCTCGCCTACGTCGGCGGGTACCTCGGAGGGTCGCTCGAGCCCATGGCGGCGCTGGCGCTCGTCGTCGTCTCTCTCATGATCCGGCCCGAGGGCATCTTCGCCCGCCCGCCACCGAGGCGGGTCTAGGTGGTTGGCTTCCGGAGCACGGTGCAGACGCTCACGGCAAAGCCGTGGTTCCGCATGCCTCGCCAGCCAATGCTGCGCCACCTTTCGTACGCGGCCGTCGCCGTGGTCTTCTTCTACTTCCTCACCCAGAAGCTGAGCGCGTTCAACGACTACGAGGTGGGAGAGATCGCCTTCTTCGCCATCGGGCTGGCCGGGCTGAGTCTGCTCACGGGGATCAACGGGCAGATCTCCCTCGGACACGGTGGGTTCTTTGCGGTCGGAGCGTTCACCTACGCCCTCCTCGTCAACCACACCGGCTGGAGCCTGGTTCCCGTCCTCTTGGTGGTGGTGGCGGTGACCGCAGTTTCCGGTGCCCTGATCGGGATCCCGGCCACCCGGCTGCGGGGCCCATATCTGGCCGGGATGACGCTGATGGTGGCGCTCGGCCTGCCCTATCTGACCAACCAATACGACAGCCTCTTCGGCGGGGACCAGGGCCTGACCACGCCACCGCCCACCGGGCCGGCCAGCGTCAACCCCGAGCAGTGGCTGGCCTGGATCCAGATCCTGGGCGCGCTGATCGTCCTCGTGCTGCTGGGAAACCTCGTGCGGAGCCGCTTTGGGCGGTCCTTCCGCGCCGTGCGCGACGACGAGATCGCCGCCTCGCTGGCCGGGATCCACGTGGCCCGGACCAAGGTCATCGCGTTCATGGTGAGCGCCGGGTGTGCCGGCCTGGCGTGGGCCTTTTTGGCACTGTCGGCCGGGGTGGTGAACTCGGCCGAATTTCCGCTCGCCCTCTCCATCTACCTCCTGGCCGGGATGGTAATTGGGGGTACCGGGAGCCTGATGGGGGTGTGGTGGGGGGCCATCATCATCGTCTATCTCCCCAACGAGTGGGCGACCTCGCTGGCCAACGACTTCCACGCCAACTCGCTGGTCAGCGCCAACCTGGCGATCATCATCTTTGGGCTGGTGCTGGTCGTGGGGATGCTGGTGGCGCCTGGCGGGATCCAGGGCGCCCTTCGCTGGATAGCCGCCAGGGTGGGCTCGTACTTTTCCTCCGGCAGGGTTACTAATGTTTCGCTATCATTACAAGAAGGAGTAGACCCGATTCACCCTGCAAGCGACGGCGAGTCGGTCACGACAGCAGAGAAGCAAGGGGTGTGACCATGCACCCGAACAACCATTTTAGGGGGTATCGATGAAGCGATTCTCGTTGCGTTCGGCCCGGAGCCGCACACGTGTCTTGGCCACCGGCGTCGTCGTATGCGCCATGGCCGGGACCATGGCGCTGAGCGCGTCCGGATTGGCCGGTGCGGCCAGTGCCGCGACGCCCGGGGTCACGTCGACGACCATCACTTTGGGGGCGACCGAGCCGCTGACCGGTGTCGCAGCCAACTACAGCGACATCGCTCCGGCGATCGCGGCGGTGTTCGCGTGGGCGAACGCTCACGGCGGCGTGAACGGCCGGCAGATCGTCTTCAAGTACGACGACGACCAGTACACCCCGTCGATCACCTCGACCATGACCCACGAACTGGTGCTCCAGAACAGCATCTTCGCTGACGTCGCTTCCCTCGGGACGCCGACCCAGCTGGCGGTGCAGCCCTACCTGAATGGCCTCAAGGTCCCCCAGCTGTTCATCCTCTCGGGCTGCAACTGCTGGAGCAGCTCCAAGTACCCGTACAGCAGCGGGTATCAGCCCCCCTACACGGTCGACGGCAAGGTCCTGGGCAGCTACGTGGCCAAGACCTTCTCGGGTCAGAAGGTCGGCTACTTCACCCAGGATGACGAGTTCGGCTTCGACACCATCAAGGGTCTGAACATGGAGATCAAGTCGAGTTCGGTCGTGTCCAAGCAGACCTATGTCGCCTCCACGGCGGCCTACGTGGCCGGCCTGAACAGCCAGGTGGCGGGCCTTCAGGCGGCGGGCGCCAAGGTGGTCGTGATGGCCGCCATCCCGCCG
>Ga0209415_10001544_pt1 | contig 44115 bp, 32 predicted proteins | sample PeaSoiSIISIP2007_FD_187696 | JGI IMG/M metagenome (GOLD analysis project Ga0209415, IMG submission 187696) | Peat soil microbial communities from Weissenstadt, Germany - SII-SIP-2007 (SPAdes) (version 2) | ecosystem: Environmental > Terrestrial > Soil > Wetlands > Peat | place: Germany...
GCCCGATGACCAGCGGCTTGGTCCAGTGCGGCACCAGCCGCGGCACGTTGTTGCAGATGATCGGCTCGCGGAAGATCGTGCCGTCCAGGATGTTGCGTAGCGTGCCGTTCGGGCTGCGGTACATCCGTTTCAGGCCGAACTCCTTCACCCGCGCCTCGTCCGGCGTAATGGTGGCGCATTTCACCCCCACGCCGTACTTGGCGATGGCATGCGCCGCATCGACCGTGACCTGGTCGTCGGTCTGATCGCGGTACTCGATGCCCAGGTCGTAATATTTCAGGTCGATATCGAGATACGGAAGAATCAGCTTGTCCTTGATGAACCCCCAGATGATGCGGGTCATTTCGTCGCCGTCGAGTTCGACGACGGGGGTCTTCACCTTGATCTTCGCCATTACGCGTCCTCTGTGCCGAACCGGGAAGCGGCTGGCTGCCCTTCCTTCCGAATGCGGCCGGACATTCGCATCCGGGCGGCGCGGCGGCAAGCCTGAAGCAGGCGCGAGGGTAACCTGCACGAGGCGGGCAGGTTTCGCGCCACCAAGGCAGCGCAAAACCATCTCCAGTCATGGCATTAAGCTGCCTCCGGGGCACAATCCTGCAACTGCCGCGACAGAACCCGGCCCGCCTATAACGGATCCCGATCCAAGCACGACGCGGCTGCACCATTTGGTTGTCATCTCCGGCCGGAACAAGCTAAGCAGCCAGACGCGGCGCCATCCCCTGGCGCCATCCCGCATAGGACGGACACCAGCCCATTCGAACCCAGGACCAACCCACCGAGACCAACAGCGGGGCGCGGAACATGTTCCGCACCGCCGCCATCCTGTTGCCGGCGCTCGGCCTCCTGGCGGTCACCTGGTTCGGCACGTTCAGCGCCATCAACGCGAGGCACCAGGAAGCGACAGCCCGGATCATCACCCGCGTCACCGATCAGGCGGCCGGCTTCCAGGAGCAGATCCACCGGCAGATTCTCGAACTGGACCAGACGCTGCGTATTCTGGTCGGCGCGTGGGAAGCCGATCCGGCGACATTCCACCTGGCGGCGTGGCGGGATCGCGCCGTGGCGCTGTCCGACATCGGCCCCGACCTGCTGCTGGCCGACAATCACGGCGTCATCGTCCAGTCCACCGTGCCCGAATTGGTCGGCAGCAATGTCAGCGACCGCGACTACTTCGTCCATGCCCTGCAACACGGCGGGTTGCAGAACGATGCCACCATCGGGCCGGCGACCATGGACCCCGTCCTGCGCCAGTGGCACATGGAGGTCGCTCGCTCGGTGCACCAGGCGGATGGCTCGTTTGGCGGCGTCATCGTCGCGGACTGGCGGGCCAACGCCATCGACGACCTGTTCCGCGCCGCCGATCTCGGCGCGCGCCCGCTCATGGAGCTGGTCGGCCTGAACGACGGCAAGCTGCGAGCCAGCGTCGGTCCGGCCACCGGCAGCCCGGACGAACCGATCGCCGACACGGCAATGTTCGCGGCGCTCCTTGCGTCGCCCGATGGCACCTGGATCGGCCGATCGGCGCCGGACCGGGTCGAGCGCGTGCATGCCTTCCGCCGCATTCCCGGGCGCGACCTCGCCGTGGTCGTCGGCGTGGACCGGGACGAGGCGCTGGCACTGACCTCCGCCTGGGAAAACCAGGCCATGCTGTTCGCCGGCTGCATCTCGGTGTTGATCCTGATCATGACGGGCATTCTGTTGCGCAATGCGGCGCAATGGCGTCGGCGACAGGCGATGCTGGCCTACGACCGCACCATGGTCGTCGCGGCCAACGCCCAGCTCGAAGTCGCCAAGGCGCACGCCGACGCCAAGACCGCGCAGCTCGAGGCCACGCTCCAGGGCATGTCCGACGGTGTGGCGATGATGGACGCGCAGCTCTGTCTGGTGGAGTGGAACCGGCAGTTTCCGGAGATCGCCGGTGTGCCGCCGGAGATTCTGCGGGTTGGTCTGCCGATGGAGGATATCCTGCGCGCCCAGGCGAAGGGCGGCCAGTTCGGCCCGGTCGACGTGGAAGCCGAGGTGGCGCGGCGCATGGCCCTGCTGCGCGCTGGCGGCGTGATCCCCAGCACGGAACGCACCCGGCCGGACGGGCACACCATCGAGCTGCGGCGCAACCGGTTGCCCGGCGGCGGCTTCGTCACGCTCTATGCCGACGTTACGGCGCGCAAGCGGGCCGAGAACGCGCTGCGCGACGCACGCGCCATCGCCGAGGCGGCGACCGCGGCAAAATCCCGCTTTGTCGCGATCGTCAGCCACGAGATCCGCACCCCGCTCAACTCCCTGCTCGCGACGCTGGCGCTGCTGCACGACGTCGGGCTGCCGCCGGCGCAGCAGGCGCTAGTGGACCTGTCCCGGCAGTCCGGCGATGCCTTGCTCGGGCTGATCAACGACATCCTGGAGATGTCGCGCATGGAGGCGGGCCAGCTCAGCCTGTGGCCGAGCGTGTTCGCGTTGCAGGGGCTGCTGGAGGGCGTGATTGAAATCTTCCGTCCCCAGGCGGACGAGCGCGGCATCGCGCTGCGCCTCGCCATTTCTCCCGAGCTGCCACGGGAGCTGTATGCCGATCCCGGCCGGCTGCGCCAGGTCCTGATCAACCTGCTGTCCAACGCGGTGAAGTTCGGTCAGGCCGGCGCCGTCGGGCTCCTGGCCGCACAGCAGCAGGACGCGAACGGGCGGCCGGTGCTGCGACTCGCGGTGCGCGACCAGGGGCCGGTCATCGAGCCGGCGGGCCGGGCGCGGCTGTTCCGCCCGTTCTCGCGCCTGGAAGACGGCGGCCCGGGCGCCGACGAACCGCTCGGCTCCGGCCTTGGCCTGGCGATCTGCCGCCAGCTCGTGTCGCTGATGGAGGGCGAGATCGGCTGCGAGCCGTGGCTGGCCGAGGATGGCCAGGCCGGCAACGAGTTCTGGGTGAGGCTGCCGATCGCGCCACTGCCCGCCACCCAGCCGTCGCCGCCCGGCGTGGCGTTCCCCGCCCGCCGCATCCTGCCGCGCACCCGCATCCTGCTGGTCGAGGACATCCTGGCCAACCAGCTCGTCACCGCCACCCTGCTGCGGCGCGAGGGCCATCTGGTCGATATCGCCACCAACGGCGAAGAGGCGCTTCAGGCAGTCGCCCACCAGCCCTACGACCTGGTGTTCATGGACATCTTCATGCCGGGCATGAGCGGGTTCGAGGTCGCAAGGCAAATTCGCGCCATGCCGGGGCCGGCTGGCAGCATGCCGATCGTCGCCCTCACCGCCAATATGTCGCCGGACGACGAGGCGCTGTGCCGCGACGCCGGCATGAACCGGCTGCTGGGCAAGCCAGTCGCGCTGCCCGAGTTGGTGCAGGCCCTGGCGGAGCTGGCCTGGCGCGGCCTGCCCGAGCGCAGCGCGGTGGTGCGCCCGGGGGCGGCACCGGCGTCGCATAGCCCGGTGCTGTCGGCCGAACGCATCGGCGAACTGCGCGCCAACCTGCCTGGCGACATGCTGGAAGGCATGGTCGAGGAGTGCCTGATCGAGCTGCAGGCGCGGCTGCCGGCATTGCGCCGGGCGATGGAGTCGGGCAGCGGTGACGAGGTGGCGGTGCAGGCGCACGCGATGGTCGGCATGGCGGCCGGCTATGGCATGGCGGCGCTGGAAGCCCGGTTGCGTGCGCTGATGCAGGCCGCGCGCGGCAGCGACCCCGCCCGCGCCGCTGCTCTGGCCGTTGAACTCGATGCCGAACTGAGCATGGCGGCGAACGCATTGCGCGAGGCGCTGGCGATCGAGATGGTGTAGTGGCCCTGCTGTTCCTGCGAGGAGCGGAGCGACGAAGTTATCCCCCACCTGCGGACCGGCGGCATCACGGCGCTCGGCGTCTGATTCTGATTGATGAAGTGCAAAAGTGCACAACAAGCGGCAATTGTTGAGCAGCGCCTATGCGCCCAAGTGGCTCATGCGTCGGCTCCGAGAGCTTCCAATGCGGCTATGATCTCGGAGGATTCGATGTGAAAGCTCGACCGATGTTCCGCCGCCGGGTTCAACTTCTCGATTGGTCCACGCAGGTCGGCATAGCGGCCTTTGCGGTCCAGTATGAGCGCATAGAAGAACCGGTCGCCGAACACGGCCGGAGCGACGCTTATCACCCTGATCCCCTCCGGTGCATAGATCAATCCTGTCAGGTCGGAACCGAGGATGGCGAATATGAGAGACGCGGACTGGAACAACTGCACCTGGTCGTTAAACGTCATGTCGCCCACCAGGTGAAGAGCGAAGCCGTGCGCGTGCAGCAGGGAATTCACCTCGTCCATGTTGGCGAGGGCACGGTCCGGACCGGCGCGCAGCAGGCCAACCCTGCGTGGTCGGTCGGTGGCAGGTTGTGCACCGCCGGGTTGGATCACACGGCTGCGCATCAATGCCGCGACAGCCGGATGCATGATGTGGTCCGACCAGACGGAACTGATCGCGTGCAGCCGGTCAAAGCGGTAGTTCATCGCCGGGTGCAATGCCAGGACGCGGTTCATGCCGATGCCATAAGATAACAACGATTCTCTGATTCGACTTATCGGTGACTGGGGATTCGCCTCGGTCAGCACCAGCGACGGAAGGCCATACCGGAACCGTCCGGGAAACCGGGCTTCGGCGACCACCAGCCTGGGCAGCAATTCTCCGAGCCAGTGGCCCCAGGTGTAGATGCCATACCTGGCGACCAACATGCATTCCTCGTGCACCCGGATGGTTGGACGCCATTCGGCAATCAAGCGCTGCAACCGATCCGGTTCTTCACATAGGTAAGGCGCCACTTGTTCTCGCAACAGGCTGCCACCGGAGGCGACCAGAAACTCCTCACCACCGTACAGGATTGTATCCTTGTCGAACCGCGACAATCTGACCACGGCCAATTCGCAGGTGCGCGCGACATAGATGTCGCGTAGCAGATGGCACGCAAATTCGGGGTTCCACGCCGTAATGTTCGTGTACGCGGTCGCATTGTCCACATGCCAGCTATGGCCGTCGATCAGCGTCTCGGACACGACCGAGAGCTCGGTGAGTGGGCGGGTCTCGACGATCGCCGACAGGCTCATGCGTTGGTCCAAGGCCAGGTGCGGTGGGCACGCCAGTTTGAACGATAAGGGCCGGCTTGGCCACTTTACGCCGGGCCGTGGCGACGATCGACGCCACGGCGCCGCGATCCCACTCGCGTCACTGCGCACCAAACCCGGCGGCACCTATCCACGCCGCACGCACCCTGTTCGCTTCTGCCGCCCTGCGCCCTATATCCACCTTGTGCCCACACGATCCGCCTCCGATCTGTTCGGCCCGACCGTCCCGGCAAAATTCGCAGGCGCGCAGACCGACGCGCGTCCGCTGGCTGGCGGCGAGGACTCCCGCTACATCGGTCCGCGGCTTCACCCCCTTCACGGCCGAGGATACCGACACGGCCGAACCCAACGTGCTGACCCACGTGCTGGCGGAGTGGGAGGCGTTTTAACGGTTGACGCCCCGGAGCTGGCGTTTGGCCCAGACAGCGGTCTACCTGGGGACTGCGTCGAAATACAATGCGCACGTCACGGCCTAGGACGCGGCGCGGGCGCTAGCGAAAGCGACCGGCAACATTTGAGAACGGAGCAGGGGACATCATGAGCGACCTCTATGACGAGGACATCCTTAGCTGGTCGGAGCGGCAAGCGGAGCTGCTGCGCCGTCTTGCGGCGGGTGAGCAGGTCAACGACCAGGTGGATTGGGCGAATGTCGTCGAGGAGGTCGAGAGCGTGGGACGAAGCGAACTGCATCGGACCGAGTCGCTCCTGACGCAGGCGCTTCGTCACCGGCTCAAGATCATGGCTTGGCCCAACTCGCCGGAGGTGCCGCATTGGCAGGAGGAGGCAACGCTGTTTGAGTTGGATGCAGCGCGCGCGTTCCAGGAATCGATGCGGCAGCGGCTTGACATGGTGCTGATTTATCGGCGCGCCCGCCACCGCTTTCCGCGGCAGATCGATGGCCAGGCGCCCCTGCCGCTGCCCGAGACCTGCCCGATAACGCTGGACGAGCTGCTGACCGAGCCGTGAGCGAGCGGTGCGTGGAGGGCCAGTGATGAGCGCGGAGGCAGAGAAAGCGGCCAGGGGACGGCGCGTTTTTCAAGAGTTCATTGACAAGTCGGGATTACCGATTAGCCCGCAAACCGTCGAGAGCCGAAGGCCTCCGGAACCTGACATACTCTGTTGCCATCGGGATGAAGGACGGATCGCGTTCGAGCTGGCCGAAATATGCGATTCAGCCATTGCCCGTGGGACGCGAGGGGGAATCAGGAACGAGGTTGAATACATCCGCAGCAGCGATCCTTCGCGGCGCATTGTAAAGGATAAGCTTAAGAAAATCTACAAAACAGAACATCCCACTGAACTCCTTTGCTACAATGCAGGAAGCGTGATCTCTCCGGATGTGCAAATTATCGAGGGAATCAGACGGGCGATTGACATGAGCAAGGGGCAATTTCAGCGCATTTGGCTGCTTGCCGACAGATGTCACCTGGTTTGGCCGGTAAGAGCACGAGGGCTCGAATGACCGAGCGGGATGACCAGTATCGGCCCGCAACTCACGACGACGTTGTTGCGGCCATTTCCAGCCTTGAAACGCGGCTTGTACCAGAACTTGAACGCATCCGCGCCGCAATCGAGGACCTGCAAGAACAGCAGAAGCAGGCTTCCGATACCCAGGACAGGCGAACCATCGCGAGCCTTGATCGTCTCAGGGAAATCGAGAGAGGAATTTGGTTTGCGCTCCTACTGCTCGCGGGGATCATAGGCATTCTGCTCTGGCGCTGATCGGCTCGCGTACCCAACGTTGCGGGACAGCAACCGCCGAGGTGCACATTCCCGGCAGATTTCACGCCGAGAGTTCACCCCCGGGGGCCACCCGCGCCCCGTTCGCATCTAACGCAGAGCCACACTATCTTACCCGAGTGCCCACACGATCCGCCTCTGCCGCCGACCTGTTCGGCCCGGCTGCCCCGCCGGAACCCACAGGCGCGCAGACCGCCGCGCGTCCGCTGGCCGACCGGCTCCGCCCGCGCTCGCTCGAGGAGGTGGTCGGCCAGGACCACCTGCTCGGGCCTGACGGCCCGCTCACCCGGATGCTGGAGCGCGGCTCACTCGCCTCGCTGATCCTCTGGGGCCCGCCAGGCGTCGGCAAGACCACCATCGCGCGGCTGCTCTCGGCCCGCGCCAGCCTGCACTTCGTGCAGATTTCCGCGGTGTTCTCCGGCGTCGCCGAGCTCAAGCGGGTGTTCGAGGAAGCCGCCCGCCGCCGCCGCCTCGGCGAGGGCACGTTGCTGTTCGTCGACGAGATCCACCGCTTCAACCGCGCCCAGCAGGACGGTTTCCTGCCCGTGGTAGAGGACGGCACGATCACCCTGATCGGCGCCACCACCGAGAACCCCTCCTTCGAGCTGAACGGCGCCCTGCTGTCCCGCTGCCAGGTCCTGGTGCTGCGCCGCCTCGACGACCCCGCGCTGGACCAATTGCTTGCCCGCGCCGAGGCCGAACTTGGTCGCGCCCTGCCGCTGGACCCCGAGGCGCGGATCGCCCTGCGCGCCATGGCCGACGGCGACGGCCGCTACATCCTGAACATGGCAGAGCAGATCGCGGCGCTGCCGGGGGATACGGCGCCGCTGGACCCGGCGGGGCTGTCCGCATTGCTCGCCCGCCGCGCCGCGCTGTACGACAAGGACCGGGAAGAGCATTACAACCTGATCTCCGCGCTGCATAAGTCGCTGCGCGGCTCGGACCCGGATGCGGCGCTGTATTGGTTCGCGCGCATGCTGGCCGGCGGCGAGGACCCACGCTACATCGCCCGCCGCCTGACCCGCTTCGCCGCCGAGGACATCGGCATGGCCGATCCGAACGCGCTGACCCAGGCGCTGGCCGGCTGGGAGACCTATGAGCGGCTCGGCTCGCCGGAGGGCGAGCTCGCGATCGCGCAGGTGGTCGTCTATCTCGGCACCGCACCGAAATCCAACGCGATCTACACCGCGTTCGGCGCAGCGCGGGCGGCGGCCAAGGCGACCGGCTCGCTGATGCCGCCGGCACATATCCTGAACGCGCCGACCCGGCTGATGAAGGACCTCGGCTACGGCGCCGGCTACGCATACGACCACGGGACGGAGGACGCGTTCTCCGGCCAGAACTATTTTCCCCCCGGCATGCAGCGCGAGCGCTTTTACCAGCCGCGTGACCGCGGCTTCGAACGCGAGATCGCCAAACGGCTGGAGTACTGGGAGAAGCTGCGCCAGGAACGCGGGGAATGAGCAAGCGCGGCACCAGTGACTCGCCCTGCTCTGGGACGGGGCTGGGGGGAGGGGTGCGTACTGCCGCGGCCTGCGGACATCCGCACCCCTCCCCCCAGCCCCGTCCCACAAGGGGAGGGGGAGTATCCACGGCAGAGCTCCGCATCATCAGCGAAGACGAATCTGACATCCGGCTGGATCGTTGGTTCCGCCGCCATTTCCCCGGCCTGCCGCAGAGCGCCATCCAGAAGCTGTGCCGCACTGGCCAGGTCCGCGTGGACGGCCACCGCGCCGACGCGGCGACGCGCCTCGCACCCGGCCAGTCGGTGCGCATTCCTCCGCTGCCCGCCGCCCAGCCCCGCGGGGGGAAACCGCAAGCCGAGATCGATCCGCTGGTGCAGAAGGACCTGCAGCGCCTGGTGCTCTACCGGGACGACCACATCATCGTGCTGAACAAGCCGCACGGCCTGCCGGTGCAGGGCGGGCCCGGCATCAGCCACCATCTCGACGCGTTGCTCGATGCGCTGCGGTTCGGCGCGCCGGACCGGCCGCGCCTCGTGCACCGCCTGGACCGCGACACCTCCGGCGTGCTGCTGCTGGCACGCACTCCCGGCACCGCCGCCAAGCTGGCCGCGCTGTTCCGCGGCCGGGATATCGAGAAAACCTATTGGGCGGTCACCGCCCGCCTTCCGGTCCCGCTGGAGGGCCGCATCAACCTTCCCCTGGTGCGCATCGGCGGCGCGCGCGGCGAGCGCACCGCCATCGCCGAACCGGGCGACCCGGACGCCGCCCGTGCCATCACCGACTACCGCACGCTCGACCACGCGGGGCAAAAACTTGCCTGGCTGGAGCTGCAGCCGCGCACCGGCCGCACCCATCAGTTGCGGGTGCATTGCGTGGCGATCGGCGCGCCCATCCTGGGCGACGTGAAATACGCCCGGCCCGACCAGAACGGCGCCTTCGCCGGCACCGTCGAGGGCCTCGCCGATAACCTGCATTTGCACGCCCGCGCGCTGGCTTTGCCACATCCCGATGGCGGCACACTGCTGGTGGAGGCTGACCTGCCGCCCCACATGGCAGACACGTTCCGCACCCTGGGGTTCCACGCGCCGCCGGCGCGCGCCCCGCGGCGCAGCGTCGGGCGTTAATCCAAAGGCGTCGATCCGCGGCGGGCGCACGCGCAGACCTGGCGCCAGGGCGTGGCAAAGCATCCTCCCCCTCCCCTTGAGGGAGGGGGTTGGGGGAGGGGGGGGCGAACCGCCCGCGGCCAGCGGATGTGCGCACCCCTCCCCCAACCCCTCCCTCAAGGGGAGGGGAAAGAAAACGGACGGAAGCGAGACAGCATGGCACGACGCGCATGGCGTTTTGGCTTGCTCGGCTTGGCGGTAGTGGTGGCGCTGACGGTGGGCGCTGGCGCGGTGTTCCTCGCCCGCTTCGACCCTAACAGCCTCAAGCCGCGCATCGAGGCCGCGGTGAAGCAGGCGACCGGACGCGATCTGGCACTGAACGGCCCCATCAGCCTGAAACTGTCGCTTTGGCCGACGGTGGAGCTGCGCGACGTCAGCTTCGCCAATCCGCCCGGCTACTCGCGGCCGCAGATGGCGACGCTGGACCGTCTGGACCTGCAGCTTGCCGTGCTGCCGCTGCTGCAACGCCGGTTCGAGATCGTCCGCCTGATCCTGCTGCATCCCAACATCCTGCTGGAGGTGGACGCACAGGGGCACCCCAACTGGCGGTTCACTTCGGCTCCGGCCGCGGGCACCGCGCCGCCAACCGGCGACCACACCTCAACCGGCGGCAGAGCCAGCACCGAGATCAGCGTGCACGACGTGCAGATCGAGGATGGCACGCTGGCCTGGCGTGACGACCGCACCGGCAAGACGGCAGCCATCGCACTGAAGCAGCTTACGGCGAAATCCGCCTCGCCCGAGACGCCACTGACGTTGGCGGCGGCAGCTACCTATAACGGCGTCGCGTTCAACCTGGCCGGCCAGGTTGGCCCGTTGATCCGCCTGCAGCAGCCGGATGCCGACACACCTTGGCCGGTAAAGGTGACCATTGGCGCCGCCGGAGCGACGGTGTCCGTCGATGGCGCGCTGACCCACCCGCTGCAAGGCCGCGGCTACACGCTGACATTGGGCGGGACCATTCCCGACCTCATCGCACTCGCGCCCCTGATGCCCGGGGTTCAGCTCCCGCCGCTGCACGACGTGCGCCTGGCCACCCGGATCTCCGACAGCGGCGGACCTGTGCCACAGGTCGCACAGGCGACCCTGCATCTCGGCGCCGCCGATCTGGGTGCCTATGTCGGCGGCCTGCGCATCGTCACGGTGGACATCGATGCGCCGGAGCAGAACCAACCGGTGCGGATAACGGCTCAAGTGAGCATGGCCGACACGCCGGTATCGCTCGCCGCGACGGTCGGCGCGCCGGGCATGCTGTTGTCCGGCCAGCCCGCCGCACCGGTGCCGGTGGACCTCACCCTGCAGGCCGCCAATGCCAGCCTGGCTGTGAAAGGCGCATTGGCGCATCCGGAGACCCTGTCCGGTGCCAACCTCGCCCTGACTGCCACCATTCCGGATCTGAGCATGCTCTCGCCGCTGGCCCACCGCGGGCTACCGGGGGTGACGCAGATCGCCTTCCAGGGGCGGCTTACCGACGCGTCGGGTGGTTTCCTTCACGGCGCCGCGCTGCACGACGTGAAGCTGACCACAGCGGATGGCGACCTGTCCGGCGATATCGGCGTGGGTTCCGGCCCGCCCCCCACCCTGACCGGCAAGCTGCACGCCGACCGCATCGACGCCGACGCCCTGCTGGCGGCCGCCGGCAAGCCGGTGACCTACCCCCCGCCCCCCAGCGGCGGCGCCCCGCCGCAAGCCGCCCCGTCGCAAGCCGTCCCGCCTCCACCCCCGCCGAAGCCGGCCCGCACCGGGCGGCTGTTCCCGGACACGCCGATCCCGTTCGGCCTGCTGCGCCAGGCCAATGCCGATCTCACCGTGTCGGTCGGCGACCTGAAGAGCGGTGGCGCCGACTACCGCTCGATCAACCTGCACATCGTGTTGCAGGACGGCAGGCTGCGCATTGACCCGCTCTCCGCCGATCTGCCCGAAGGCCCTCTGACCGCCAGCCTGAGTTTGGACGCCACCGCGCCAGCTCCACCGGTAGCCGTAACGGTGCGTGCGCCGGGGCTGGAGGTGGCGCCCCTGTTCGCCGCCGCCGGCCTGCCTGGCTATGCCAGCGGCAAGCTGGAGGTCTATGCCGACCTGCATGGCGCCGGCGACACGCCGCATGCCATCGCCGCCGGCCTCGACGGCAGCCTCGGCTTGGCAATGCAGAACGGCACCATCGACGCACAATTGCTCAACCGCTGGCTCGGGCCGACGCTGCAAAAGGCCAATCTGCTTGGGCTGCTGTCGCATGGCGGATCGAGCGACCTGCGCTGCTTCGCCCTGCGGGCCGACGCACAACATGGCGTGGCCGAGCTGCGCGCCCTGGATCTGAACTCGTCGACACTGAGCGTGGACGGCACCGGCAGCGTTAACCTGGGCGAGGAAACGCTCGCGTTACAGTTGCGCCCGCAAGGTCGTCTGGGCGGCACCGCCATTGTCATGTTGTTGCGGCTGAAGGGTCCGATCCGATCGCCGGACGTCGTGGTCAACGCGCTTGGCACCGCCGGATCCAACCTGGGCACCGTGGCGGGTGCGGCGATCGGCAGTGCGACCCCGCTCGGATTGCTTGGCGGCCTGTTGGGCGGTGACAAGCTGCTGGACGGGGCGTCCGGCGACACTTGCGCCGGCCCGCTGGCGCTGGCCCGCGGCCAGGCACCGCCGGCCGCCGCCGGGTCGAGCGGGAAGGCGCAGCCGAAGCCTGGCGACCCGGCGGCGCTGTTGCACCAGTTGTTCCGTTGAGATGATGTTGAGCCTTGCCCACGAAGCGGGAGAGGTCGGCGCGAAGCGTCGGGCGAGGGTGCTACGGGGCGACCCGATCACCGCCACTTGCCGCGCCAGGCGTGGCGACCTCTCCCGCGCCCGGCGCGGGAGAGGTAACGTGCGATGAAGCGCTTCTGGGACACCGCAACCGTTGGTCCCTCCGACCAGGGCCACGCCATCCTGCTCGACGGCCGCCCCATGCACCTGCCGGGCGGCGCCGAGCTGCGGGTCCGGCCCAGGCGGCTGGCCGAGGCGATCGCCGCCGAGTGGCAGGAAGCCGGCGGCGCCAAGGGCGGCGAGATGTCGTTCGCCGACACACCGCTGACCCGCCTTGCCGGCACCACGCAGCAGCGCATCGCGCCCGATCCTGCGCCCACCATCGTCGCTATCGCACGCTACGGCGAGAACGATCTGCTGTGTTACCGCGCCGCGACGCCAGAGGTATTGGTGCGGCGCCAAGCTCGCGCCTGGCAGCCGTGGCTCGACTGGGCGGCGCTGACCTATGACGCGCCGCTGCGCGTCACCACCGGCATCGCGCCGATCCGGCAGCATCGCGACAGCGTCGCGGCGTTGCGCCGGGTGGTGGCGGCGCTGGACCTGGAGGTGCTGGCGGCGCTTGGCCTCGCGGTGCCGGCGCTGGGCAGCCTGGTGCTGGGCCTCGCTCTGGCGGCGGGCCGGCTGGACGCGCCGGCGGCGTTCGCGCTTGGCGCGCTCGACGAGTTGTTCCAGGCTGAGCAATGGGGCGAGGACGCGGAAGCCGCCGCCCGCAGGTCCGCGGTCGCCGCCGACATCGCCCTGGCCGCGCGATTTATTGCGTTAGCAAAAGAGCAGTCGGGATGAGTGCAAAACGTCTGGTGATTGCGGGACGGGTGCAGGGGGTGGGGTTTCGCGCCTGGATGGCGGAAAAAGCCCGGGCGCTCGGGGTATCCGGCTGGGTGCGCAACCGGGTGGACGGCACGGTGGAGGCGCTGGTGGCAGGCGATGTGGCCGCGGTGGAAGAGCTGCTGCGCCTGTGCCGCCGCGGCCCGCGCATGGCGGAGGTGGCCAGCATCGACGAGGAGATGGCCGACTCGCCGGATGATCCCGGCTTCCACCTGCGGCCTATGGCGTAGGGCGGGCTGAGGCCCTCCTCCTCCACGTCGGCGGGCGGGGCGGCATCCTGGCCCCTTATTGCCGAGGGGACGACAATCGCCAGGCCCTCCCGGCGCCACATGCTCGGTCGCCGGCGCCGAACACTTCATCCCATGCCTCGAGCAGGGCGGCGTCCGCGTCCGCCATGGTGGCCGGGATGCCCAGCGCGGCGAGGCTGGTGACGCCATGCTCCCGGATGCCGCAGGGCACGATGCCGGCGAAATGCGCCAGGTCGGGTGCGACGTTCAGCGCCACGCCATGCCAGCTTACCCAGCGGCTGACGCGTACGCCGATCGCGCCAATCTTGGCCTCGGCGCCGGTGCGCGGGTCGTCTACCCAGATGCCGATCCGCCCCTGCCGGCGCTCGCCGCGCACGTCGAACCGGTCCAGCGCACGGATCAGCCACGCTTCGAGTCCATGCACGTAGCAGCCGATGTCGCGCGCGGGCACGCTGCCGTGCGGGCGGGTGAGGTCGAGCATGACATAGAGGGTGCGCTGGCCGGGGCCGTGATAGGTCCACTGCCCGCCGCGTCCTGCGGCGAAGGTGGGGAAGTGCGCCGGCTCGGTCAGTTCCTCCGGCCGCGCCGAGGTGCCCGCGGTGTACAGCGGCGGGTGCTCCACCAGCCACACTTTTTCGCCCGCCGTGCCGGCACGGATGGCGGCCACGCGCTGCTGCATGGCGGCGAGTGCTTCGGGGTAGAGCGTGAGGCCCTCGGCGACGTGCCATTCGGGTGGCGGGCCGGGGTCGTCAAGGCCGGAAGCGGATTTGGTCGGGGGATCAACCCGGCCATCCGCATCCGGCGTGGCAGCAATTGAAGCGGTATCGTGCATCGGCTATACCCCGGCGCCTTGCTTACCCCACGTGCGGTCGTGGCGGAATGGTAGACGCGCAAGCTTGAGGTGCTTGTGGGGGTAACCCCGTGGAAGTTCGAGTCTTCTCGACCGCACCAAATCCCGATGGTGGTTTCGGATCGGGCGCTGCGGTGGCTGCCTGTGCGGTGGCGCAGGGAATTCGCCAAGCATAGCGCGGAGCAGGCGGAGGGGGCATCGCGACTCCCGCGCAATACCGGAAGGTGCGCGCAGGCCAGCAAGTGATGCCACCGCGCGGGAACCGATCGCCGTGCGACCAGGCATCATAGTTGCCAGTGTCTACTCTAACGCTGCGGGCCCAGCCATTTCCCCGTCATTGCGAGCGACGCGAAGCAATCTCCGGGAGATAGTACGCCGATGCATGCGGGAGATTGCTTCGCGTCGCTCGCAATGACGGGGAAATGGGCGCGCCTTCGCCTGACAACCGTCGGCAGCCGGCCGGAACGTCACCACACCATCCCACGGTCCTGCACCTTCTGCTTCCCCCCGGCGCCCGGCCGCGTCACCGAGATCCACTCGGTCACCGGCATGAAGCGCGGCGCCAGGAAGCGATAGCTATGATCGAGTGCGGTCCGGGCGTGTCCGTCGAAGGTGGGTCCGACGTCCTCCCACTCCAGCAGCAGCGGCGCCCACGCCCGCTGGGTGCGATAGAGCCAGTCCCGGTTGGACCGGATGAAGGTCCGCTGGCTCTCCAGGTTGCGCAGCGCCGACAGCACTTCGGCGGTCTGCGCATCCAGCTCCTCGAACCGGCCGCCGATCTGGCGCAATGCCAGCCCAGTCAAACGGCGCACGTGGGTGAGCGTCTCGAGTTGCGTGGCATCGCCGCGCCAGCCCTGCGCCATGCGTGCGAGCTTGGCCGCCATGCTCTGCGCCGGCTGCAACAGCCGTTCGCGCAGCGCCTCAACGTAGGCCAGCTCCTGCGCCAGCGACTCCATCATCGGCACTACCGCCTCGGAGGTCGGCAGCTTCAGCTCTTCGGCGACCCGCCCGAACGCCTCCTGCACCTGCTGACGCAACGCCGGGTCGTCGGCGGCGGTCAGCAACGCCTGGGGATCGAGTGCCAAACGCCCCTCGCCGGTGTCGGCCCGCAGCCAGGCGACAAGCTGGAGTTGCAACCGCGCGTTGGCCAGCCGGAGATGCTGCTTGCTCGGTTCCCAACTGGCGTCGCCGGTCAACACCTCGGCTGGCAGCGCGTCGCCGATGCGAAGGCAGGTGACGAAGTCGAGCGAGGCGGCAATCAGGGCCAGCATCCGGCCGTCCTCCGCCTCGTCCGGGATGCCGAATTCGCGTTGCAGGGCGCGCAACGGCAGGGCCGCCTCGCGTTCGCCGAGCAAGACCACCATAACAGGGGTGCCATCGGTCTCGGCGCGGCGAAACAACGGATCGCCGAACCGGCTGAATACGCGGTGCTGCAGCAGGCAGTGGTCTTGTTGTGTGGTTTCGGGGGAGGTCATGTCGGTTGCGGCGGTTCGGTTCCAGACGCACAACAGACCACGCGCGAATGAACGGAAGCCTAACGCGGACGAAACCTCCTGCTCAGGATGGCCGGCTCATAGGATCGCTGCATGACCATACTCGCCTGGCTGCTTGGCCTGCTGCTGCCCGCTTGCGGAGCGCTCGGCGCTCTGGGCCTGGCGGTGCCGCCGCCGCTGGATATCGCGCATCTGGTCCGGCCGGCCAGCCCGAACACCGCGCTGGCGGCGCCGGCCGGATTCCGCCCGGCGCCGGACCTCGTCACCCCGACCTACCACGTGCCGGCGCCCCGGCTGTTTGCCGCCATCGGAGCCGTCGCCGCCGCGCAGCCCCGCACTTTCCAGGCCGCCGCCTATCCGGACCGGCTGCAGGACCACTGGGTGGTACGAAGCGCGGTGTTCAATTTCCCCGACCTGGTCACCGCCCAGGTCGTCCCGGTCGGCGAGGATGCCGCCACACTCGTGCTGTATTCCCGCAGCGTTTACGGGTATGGCGATTTCGGCGCCAACCGTAAGCGCTTGACGGCGTGGCTCGCCGCCTTGCAGCGCACTCTCCATCCAGCCAGCGAAAGATAATCCCTCAATGCTTCGACTCGGCCAGTTCCTGAAGGATGCCTGGAGCCTTGCCAGGCCCTATTTCGCCCGCTCCGACGAGCGCTGGTCCGCCTGGGGCCTGCTGGCCGCAATCCTCCTGCTCCGCTTCGCGCTGGTCGGCATGAACGTGGTCCTGAGCTTCTGGAACCGCGAATTCTTCAATTCGCTGCAGGACAAGGACTGGCACGCCTTCATCGAACTGCTGATCATCGGCCGCCGCACGCCGAGTGGGTTGATGCCCGGGTTCTGCGAGGTGGCGGCGGTTTACATCGCGGTCGCGGTGTACTTCACCTGGCTCAGCCAATGGCTGCAGATCCGCTGGCGGCGCTGGATGACCACGGGCTTTCTCGACGAGTGGCTGGCCGACCGCGCCTATTACCGCATCAGCCTGACCACCGACCGCGACGCAATCGGCACCGACAACCCGGACCAGCGCATCTCGGAAGACATCCGCGACTTCATCGACAGCATGCTCACCCTCGGCATCAGCTTCCTGGCCAATATCGTCAACCTGGTCAGTTTTCTTGGCATCCTCTGGACCCTGTCCGGCATCGTGACGCTGTTCGGCATCGCCATCCCCGGCTACATGGTCTGGGTGGTGCTGATCTATGCGGTCATCGGCACCTGGCTCACCCATCTGGTCGGCCGTCCGCTGGCCGCGCTGCGCTTTCGCCAGCAGCGGGTAGAGGCCGATTTCCGCTACGCCCTGGTGCGCGTGCGCGAGAACATGGAGGGTATCGCGCTGTATCGCGGCGAGGCGGAAGAGAAAGACAATCTTGGACACCGCTTCCAAAACGTCATCGGCAACTGGTGGGGCATCATGCAGCGGACCAAGTTGCTCAACGCGCTCACGGCCGGCTATGACCAGGTCGCCGGGATATTTCCCATCGTCGTTGCCGCGCCGCGCTATTTCGCCGGGGAGATCCCGCTGGGCGGGTTGACCCAGACGGCGAGCGCGTTCGGCAACGTGCAGGCATCGCTCTCGTGGTTCGTCAGCCGGTATCCAGATCTGGCGCAGTGGTACGCCATCACCGAGCGTCTGGCGACGTTCCACCGCGCCGTGGTGGCGGCGCGCGCGGCGGCCAGTCAGGACTTCATCAGATCCGAAGCACCGGACGGCACGGTGCGTCTCGACGACGTAACGCTCGCGCTGCCCGACGGCACGAAGCTGCTGGAGCACGCCAATCTGGTTTTGCAGCCGGGCCACTCTGTGGTGATCACCGGCCGTTCCGGATCGGGCAAGTCCACCTTGTTCCGTGCCTTTGCCGGCATCTGGCCGTTCGGCCACGGCCGCGTGCAGGTTCCTGCGAACGCCTTCTTCCTGCCGCAGCGGCCCTACATCCCGCTCGGCACCCTGCGCCACGTCGTTACCTACCCGCATCCGCACGACGCCTATGATCGGGACCAGATCGCACAGGCACTGAAAGATGCCGGGCTGCCGGAGCTTGTCGATCACCTGGATCAGGACGAGAACTGGCCGGTACGGCTGTCCGGCGGCGAACAGCAGCGAGTGGCGATGGCACGCGCGCTGCTGGCACGGCCGGACTGGATATTCCTGGACGAGGCGACTGCAAGCCTCGACCCGGAGGCGGAGAACGAGCTGTACCGCGTGCTGCGGCAGCGCCTGCCCGATGCTACCTTGGTGTCGATCGCCCATAGCGGGGCCGTCGCGACACTTCACGAGCAGCGGCTGGTGTTCCGCCGCGAAGAGGGCAAGCCGGGCGAGCTGGTTCCTACCAACGTCCTTCCGGCCGCGGCCGATTGACGCGAGCAGCGCGCTCAATGGCCGGTCAGGGTGGAAATGCTCCGGCACGTCAGGGCTGCCGGCACGTCAGGCCTGAAGGTGCGGCAGCCACCCGTCAGACATCCAAGGGGCGTGTCACAGGGCGAGACGCGTGCTATGGATGATACAAGACCACATCAGGAGACCTCATCATGCGCGCGCGGATCACCCTCGCCATAACGGTACTGCTTGGTGCCGGCATACTCGCGCCGGCATTCGCCCAGGCGCAAAGCACTCCCAACGCCGACGCGATCATCAAAGCGCTGACGCCGACCGACGGGTTGACTGGCCCCACCCGTGGCATCCGCATCGGCAGTGGGGCCGCCGGACAGAAGCCGTCAGCGCAGGGCACCTCCCAGGCAGCGGTCAGCCTGAACATCCAGTTCGCCACCGGGTCGGCGGAGCTGACGCCGCAGGCGGTCCGCGCACTGGACCAACTGGGCAAGGCGCTCAGCAGCGCTACGCTCGCTGCTTACCATTTCCGGATCGAGGGCCACACCGACACGGTCGGCAGTCCCGCGCTCAACAAGTCCCTTTCGGAGCGTCGGGCCGACGCCGTGGTGGCGTACCTGAACAGCAAGTACCAGATCGATCCCGCGCGCCTGCAGGCGGTCGGCATGGGCGAGGACGGCCTGCTGGTCTCCACCCCGGACCAGACGCCAGAGGCGCGCAACCGCCGCGTGCTGGTGGTGAACATGGGAAGCTGAGTTTTAGCCGCGGACCTACTTCCGGCCTATTTCCCTTGCGGTAGCGCGATTCCGGTCAGCGCCTGCCAGACGCGGATCACGAAAGCGTCGTCCTTGGCGCCGTCGCCGTGCGCCGCCGCGGCCAGGAACAGTTGATGCGCCGCGGCGGCCAGTGGCAGCGGAAAAGTCAGCGCCCGTGCCTGGTCCAGCACGATGCCCAGGTCCTTGACGAAGATGCTCACCGCCGAGAGCGGCGTGTCGTCGCCGTCCAGGATATGCGGCACCCGGTTCTGCCACATCCAGGAACTCCCGGCGGAGGAGGAAATCACCTCAAACAGCGTGCGGGGGTCGGCGCCGGCGCGGATGCCCAGTGCTAGCGCCTCGGCCGCGGTGGCGATGTGCACGCCGGCGAGCAATTGATTGACCATCTTTACCGTACTGCCGACGCCCGGCTCGGCGCCGAGGTTCCATACCTTGGTGGAGATGGCATCGAGCACCGGATGTGCCTTGGCGAACGCGGCGTCCGATCCGGATGCCATGACTGTCATGGTGCCGGCATTCGCGCCGGTCTTGCCGCCTGAAACCGGCGAATCCAGCATTAGAAAGCCGGCATCGACGATGCGCTTGCCGAGTGCCTTTGCGGCCTCCGGGGCGACGGTGGCGCAGCACAGGATCACCGTGCCGGGTTGCAGGCGCGGCAGACAGCCGTGCGCGCCGAACAGCACGTCCTCGGTCTGCGCGGCGGTGATGACGAACACCACCACGGCTTCCAGGTCCGTGGGCAGCGCGGCGGGCGAGACCACGGCGGTGGCACCGGCGGCCACGAACTCCGCCCGGGCGGACTCGCGGATGTCGCAGCCGGTCACCGCGTGGCCCTTGCGGTGCAGGTTCAGCGCGGCACCCATGCCCATGGTGCCGAGGCCGATCACGCCGACTTTCATGGGGCAGGTTTCCTTCCTTCGGTTGGTGGCACCCTCACCCGGCGCTTCGTGCCGTCTTGGTCCGCTTCGCGGCCCAAGCCCGCCGCAGGCGGGAGAGGTTCTTCACTCACCGTCCATGCCGGAACCGGTCCACCGCCGCCACCAGGGCACGGCGGATGCCCGGCTCTAACGCGGAGTGGCCGGCATCCGGCACGATGGTCAACCGAGCCGCCCGCCAAGCCGCGGCCAGCTCGAACGCGGTGCGCGCCGGGCAGATCATGTCGTAGCGTCCCTGCACGATTTCCGCCGGGATGTGGCTGATGCCATCCATCCGTTCGAGCAAACCCTCCGGCGGGAGGAACAGTGCGTTGGCGAAGTAGTGCGCCTCGATCCGGGCCAGGCCCAACGCCGTGCGATCCTGTGCGAACGACGTGACGGTTTCGGGGCTCGGCATCAGCGTGCTGCACGAACCTTCGTAGACCGACCACGCGCGCGCCGCCGGCAGGTGCACCGACTGGTCCGCGTGCGTCAGCCGTCGCAGATAGGCGCCCAGTATGTTGCCGCGCTCCTCCTCCGGCAGGAAACCGGCGAAATTCGCGTAGGCATCGGGAAACACTGCTTCCATGCCGTGCAGGAACCAGTCCACCTCGTGCGGCCGCCCGAGGAACACGCCGCGCAGCACGCAGCCCTGCACCCGGTCCGGAAACGCCTGCGCATAGGCCAGCGCCAGCGTCGAACCCCAGGAGCCGCCGAACAGCAGCCAGCGCTCGACGCCGAGATGCCGCCGCAGCGTCTCGATGTCGGAGACGAGGTCGTCGGTGGTGTTGTTCTCCAGGCTGCCGAGTGGCCGCGACCGTCCGGCGCCGCGCTGGTCGAAGATCACCACGCGCCAGAAATCCGGATCGAAGAAGCGGCGATGCACCGCGCCGGCGCCGGCGCCCGGCCCCCCATGCAGGAACAACGCCGGCCGTCCCCGTGGATTCCCCACCTGCTCCCAATACATGACATGGCCGCCGGAGAGCGGCAGATAGCCGGTCTCGAACGGGCCGATCTCGGGATACAGGTCGCCGCGTGGCATGATGCCGGATGGTATAGGCGGCGACGGTGGAGCGGAACAAGGTTGGCGGACACATGGCGAGACTCTGGATCGGGCTGGGCGCACTGGCCGGATTGCTCGGGGTGGCGCTGGCGGCCCTGGCGGCGCACGGGCTGGAGGCGATCGGTCCCACGCGGCTGACGATGCTGCGCAACGCCAATGAAATGCTGGGCTGGCACGCGCTGGCGCTGCTGTGCTGCGGGCTGTGGGCGCCGCGTGGCGGGAGGCTGGCGGACGCCGCCGGCGCGGCATTCGCGCTGGGGCTGCTGCTGTTCTGCGGCGCGGTCGACACGCTGGCGCTGAGCGGCGTGTCGCCGGGCGTGTTGGCGCCGATCGGCGGCACGCTGCTGATGCTCGGCTGGGCGTTTCTTCTGGCGTCGGCATGGCGCGCGCCGCGATGATCCGTGCGGCCTATCTGGCGGCGGAAGACTACTCGACACCCCTGACCGAGGAACTGGCGCGGCGCGGCGTCACGGTCGAGGCGTGGCACGGATTGCTGGCGCTGTCGCCCGACCCGCCGGTGCAGGCCGCCTGGGCACTGGACATCTGGACCGCACCGCGGGAGATCACTGCGCCGTCGGTGACCGCCGCCGCGGATGCGTTGCGCGCGATGCAGCGCAACTGGTCCGCCTGTCCGGCCGCGCTGCACCGGCGCATGGCCCTCATCGAGGCACAGCTTCCGCCGGTGAAGTCACGCGAACTGACCTTTCCCGTGGTGGCGCCGACCGCGCATCTCGGCGCCTGGACGCTGCTGGCGCAGGACCGGCTGCTGGCGAGCCCGACCAAGACCAGCCCCTTCCCCAACGGCGTTTGCCGCTTCGTCGAAGACCGGACCGGACCGCCCAGCCGCGCCTATTTGAAGTTCTGGGAGGCCTGCACCTTGTTGCGGCGCTGGCCCGCAGCGGGGGAAACCTGTTTCGACCTTGGCGCCGCGCCGGGCGGCTGGACCTGGGCGCTGGCCAGGCTGGGCGCCAGCGTGACCGCGGTGGACAAGGCGTCGCTCGATCCGCTGGTGGCGGCGATGCATGGCGTATCCGTCCGGCAGGAGAGCGCTTTTGGCATCGCACCCGAGCCGGTGGACTGGCTGTGCTGCGACGTGGTCGCCTACCCGACGCGCCTGCTGGCACTGCTGCGTCGCTGGCTGGACGCCGGCGCGGCGCGGCACATCGTCTGCACCATCAAGTTCCAGGGCGAGACGGACCATGCGACGGCCGAGGCACTGGCGGCGATCGACGGCGCGCGGCTGATGCACCTGTTCCAAAATAAGCACGAACTGACCTTCGTCTGGACGCACCAGACGAGCTGCGCATAGGGAGGAACAGCGCAGCGCATTCCGCCCGGCGAACGTGTCATTCCGGGCGAGCTGACCCCCCGCATGCGTTGGTGCGACATCTCGGGGGGAGATTGCTTCGCTTCGCTCGCAATGACACGTTGGCCGGCGGACCGAAGCGTTAGGATCACGACACCAGACTGCCGGTGACGCATGGAGACGAGCGAAAAATGGCACGAATGACGACCGCTGAGGCAGTGATCGAGAGCCTGCTGCAACACGGCATCGACACGCTGTACGCGCTGCCCGGCGTGCACAACGACCATCTGTTCGACGCCGCACAACGTGCCGGCGAGCGGTTGCGCGTGATCCATACGCGGCACGAACAAACCGCCGCCTACATGGCGCTCGGCGCCGCACTGGTGACCGGCAAGCCGCAGGCTTTCGCCGTGGTGCCCGGCCCTGGATTGCTGAACGCGTCCGCCGCCTTGCTCACCGCCTATGGCATGGGTGCGCCGGTGATCGCGCTGGTCGGGCAGATCGCTTCGTTCGCCATCGATCAGGGACACGGGCACCTGCACGAGATCCACGACCAGCTTGGTCTGTTGCGCCACATCACGCGGCACGCCGCGCGCATTCACATGCCGTACGAGGCGCCGTCGCTGGTCGGCGAGGCGATCCGCATCGCCTGCAGCGGCCGATCTGGTCCGGTGGCTCTGGAATGCGCCATTGATGTGTGGGGGACCACAGGAGAAATCGTTTTCCCCCCGGTCGCGTTGCCGGAGCCACCGCCGGTCGATGCGGCGGTGGTGCAGCGCGCCGCGGAATTGCTGGGCAAAGCGGAGCGTCCGCTGATCGTGGTGGGTGGCGGCGCGCTGGAGGCCGGCGCGGAGGTGCTTGCGGTGGCGGAGGCGTTGCAAGCACCGGTGACCTCGTTCCGCCGCGGCCGCGGCGTGATTCCAACCACGCATGAGCTGGCGATGTCGTTCACCGAGGGCCACGCGTTGTGGAAGGACGCCGACGCGGTGCTGGCGATCGGCACGCGGCTTTATTGGCAGCAGAGCGTGTGGGGGGTCGATGACAAGCTGCCGATCGTGCGGCTGGACATCGACCCGGAGGAGATCAACCGCTTCCGCCGTCCGGCCTGCGCATTGGTCGGCGACGCTGCCACGGTGCTGCGCGCGCTGCTGGCCGAACTGCCGGCTTATAATCATGCGCGGGATCGCGATGCGGAGCTGGCTTCGGTGCACGCGACGTTCGCCGAGCGCCTGATGCGGATCGCGCCGCAGATGGGTTTCCTGCGCGCCATCCGCGCGGCGCTGCCCGAAGATGGCATCTATGTCGAGGACGTGACGCAGGTCGGCTTTGCCAGCCGGCTGGCATTTCCCGTGCCGGCACCTCGGACTTTTCTTTCGCCCGGCTATCAGGACACGCTCGGCTGGGGCTATGGCACGGCGCTCGGCGCGCAGGCCGCGGCGCCGGGACGCAAGGTGGTGCTGGCAACCGGCGATGGCGGGTTCATGTATCAGGCGGCGGAACTCGCCACCGCGATGCACCATCGGCTGCCGGTCGTGGTCGTGGTGTTCGACGACGGCGCGTTCGGCAATGTGCGGCGCATCCAGCAGGAGCATTACGGCAACCGGCTGATCGCCTGCGACCTGACCAACCCGGATTTCGTCAAGTTTGCCGAGAGCTTCGGCATGGCGGCATTTCGCGCGGACACGCCCGAGCGGCTGGAGCAGGCGCTGCGGCAGGCGTTCGCGCTGAATGCGCCGGCGCTGGTGCATGTGAAGGTGGGGCAGATGCCGAGTGCGTGGGGCATGATTCTGTTGCCGCGGGTGCGCGGATTTGCCGATGCGTGGCGGCCGGCGTTGCCGTGATGGAGATTGGTCCGGTGGTTGCACGACCCATGGCGTTCGGCGGCCTGTTGCTGGCCCTCGTGCTGGCCTGCTGCGGCGAGCCGGTCACAATCGGTATCGCCCGCACGCCGCTCACAATCGGCGCCGCCGGTGCGCCGGTCACAACCGGTGCCGCCGGCGGGAGAACGCTGGAGGTCGGACCGGGCCACTCTCTGAAGCTGCCGAGCCAGGCGGCGCGGGTAGCGCGCGATGGCGACACCGTGCTGATCGATCCCGGCGACTATGACGATTGCGCATTATGGCGCGCCAGCCGGCTCACCATCGCGGCACGGGCACCGGGCGTGGTGTTCGCCGGAAAGACCTGTCAGGGCAAGGCAATCTTCGTCATTAGCGGCAACGACGTCACGGTGCAGGGCATCACTTTTACCCATGCCACCGACGCGGATCACAACGGCGCCGGCATTCGCGCCGAGGGCACCAACCTGACGGTCCAGGACAGCCGCTTCATCGACAACGAAGAAGGCATCCTGGCCGGCTCCAAGCCGCATAGCACCATCCGCGTCACCGGCAGCGAGTTCCGCGGCAACGGCAACTGCACGGCGGCGTGCGCGCACGGTATCTATGTCAATGTCATCGAGTTGTTTGATGTGGAGGGTTCGCACTTTACCGACACCCACGAGGGCCATGACATCAAGTCGCGCGCGCTCCGCACCGTGCTGCGCGGCAACGACATCTCCGACGGGCCGACCGGGCATGCGAGCTACCTGGTCGATGTACCAAACGGCGGCGACCTGCTGATGGAGCACAACACGCTGAGCAAGGGGCCGCACACCGATAACGAATCGACCGCAGTGTCGATCGGCGCGGAAGGCGTGCATAACCCAACGACGTCGCTGGTGATCCGCGACAACAGCTTCACCAATCTGCTGCCGAAGGCGACTGATTTCGTGCACAACCGGACGCAGACTGCAGCCGAACTGATCGACAACCGGCTGGTTGGGCAGGTGGTGCCATTGCAGGGCCCCGGAACGGTGCGGTAATGCGTTGCACACCTCGCCCACCGAAGGCGGGAGATGTGTACGGCAAGTATGTCGCGAAGCGCCTGAAGCGTCCGCTCAGAAGTCATAGACCGCTTCTCGCTCGGCATGCGGTGGCACATGCGGCTTCAATCTGGCGTGGTTTGCGACATCGACATGCACCGGGAACAGGTCGGCGATGAACTGGGTCAGGCCGACATACTCAAAAACGCCGATCGGTGCATCCGGCTGAAGATCCAGCAGAATATCGATGTCGCTCGCGTCACTTGCGTCGCCCCGGGGCAACCGAGCCGAACAACGCGCTGTGGCGAACGCCGAGCTTCCGCAAGTCGTCCTCTCGCGCTTTCAGCGTCCGTATGACCGTGTCTCGATCCATCCTGCGTCTCCAGTCTCACCCGCAGCGATATACTCCCACCGCCGTCGCTGCCTCGATCCGTCCCTCCGCCACATCCTGCCGGACCGCATCGGAATCGCGTTCCGCCGGGGGACCATAACCGCCTGATCCGGCGGTCACCACCTCGATGATTTCGCCGGGGCGCAGGCCGCCGCTGCCGTGATCCAGTTCTTCCGCACCGTCCCGCAGCACCACCGCCGCCTTGCCGCCCGGCATGCCGCCGAACAGCCCCCACGGCGCGGACAGGCGGCGCGCGATGTCCACGCGGACGCGGCACGGGGCCTCGGCGCGATAGACGCGGCGCAGGCCCATGCCGCCGCGATGCCGGCCCGGGCCACCGGAGCCATCCACCAGCTCGTAGCGCAGCAGGGTCAGCGGATATTCGATTTCCAGCGCCTCCACCGGCAGGTTCGACGTGTTGGTCATGTGCACGTGCACGCCGTCCAGCCCGTCCTTGGTGGCACGCGCACCGGAGCCGCCGCCGATGGTTTCGAGATACACCCACAGTGCGTTGTCGCGCGGGTGATGGCCGGCGAAGGTGATCGAGGTGCAGGCGCCGTTGGTCGCGGCGATCACACGTTCGGGGATCGCGGCCGACAGCGCGCCGTGGATCAGGTCCACCACACGCTGACACGCGCCCAGCCGTCCGTTCACCGCGGCGGGATGCACGCAATTGACGATTGTGCCTTCCGGCGCGGTGACATGCAGCGGACGCGCCAGGCCGGCGTTCGGCAGGATGCTCGGATCGACCAGCGCCTTGACTGCGTAGTACACGGTGGAGAGCAATGCGGTGTAGGTCATGTTGAGGCCGGCGCGGACTTGCGGTGCGGCGTCGAAGTGCAGGTGCATCTCATCGCCGGCAACGGTGATCTCGCAGGACATGTCGAGCTCGCCGTCAACTTCCGGGCAGTCGTAGCGGTCGGCGAAGCGGTACGTGCCGTCGGGAATGGCGGCGATGCCGGCGCGCATCTTGCGTTCCGCGTAGTCCTGCAACGCGTCGCCGGCGGCCAGCACGGTATCGCGGCCGTATTTCGCGCACAGCGCGGTCAGGCGTTGCACGCCGAGCCGGTTCGCTGCCATCTGCGCGCGGAAGTCGGACAGGCGCTCGCGCGGCACCTGGCAATTGAGCAATATGAGCTGCATCACATCGCGTTGCAGTTCGCCGGCACGGTAGAGACAGACCGGCGGGATGCGCAAACCCTCCTGGTAGATATGCGCGTGGCCGCGATCGGCGAAGTCCGCGTGGTGGGCGAGGTTCACCACGAAGGCGATAATCTGCCCGTCGACGAAGACCGGTTCAGCCAGGACGATGTCGGGCAGGTGCGTGCCGCCACCCTCATAGGCGTCGTTGCCACAGAACACATCGCCTGGTCGCATCTCGGCGATGGGATGACGCTTGATGATGTGCGGGATCAGGCCGAGGAAGCTGCCGAGATGCATCGGGATATGCTCGGCCTGGCACAACGTGTTGCCGTGGACGTCGAACAGCGCGGTGGAACAGTCGCGGCGTTCCTTGATGTTGGTGGAGTAGGAAGCGCGGATCAGCGCCTCGCCCATTTCCTCGACGATGGAGGACATCGCGCTGCCGATCACCTCAGTGGTGATCGGGTCGAGCGCAGCGACCAATGTCGATGCGTCGTTCATGGTGTTGAACGGGGCGCAAGTGGCCACGCCGCGCGCAAACTCAATGGACGAGGTTGGTCATCACGCCGCTTGCCCAAGGATCCAGCCCTCCCAGACGTCAGGTTTGTCAGTCGTAGCGGGACGCTCAGGTCGGCGTCCATCGGCCACCTCGATCATGCCAAGCAGCCCAGCGAGTGCGTCTAGCGCATCACCACCGTTGCTATAAGCGCCGAACCCATTTTTGATTTCGGTGACAAGCTCCGGCGGGAACTCGATACCATATCGGTCGGCCCAATCGGTTAAGCCATGCATGGCAGCGCACCGATCCTCTGGGCGTAGTTTGCTCCCGCCCGGCGGGAATTTGATGCCGACATGACCATAAGCTTCGGCCGGATAGGTTTCCGCCAACACGGGAGGCCCCGCGGCCGCCAGTTCGGCCAGATTGCCCTCGAACGGCCAAAGTGCGGCGCCACGCTGCTTGGCTGGCATTATGACATCGTTCCAGCCCGAAATCGCAGCTTTGCCAACCTGATTGGGCCCCAGCGTCCAGAATATTGCGCAGGCGGCTGGTCGCTTCGGCGTCTTACCGTCGCAGCGTCGAAGCAGCGCCTTGACGTTGTCGACGCCTAGCCCGCGGAGCAGGTCGGCTTTCTTCGTTCCGGGTGCAGACACACGCGGATAGAACGGCCTTGCACGCGAAACCTGCTCCGGCTTTTCGGCGACGTGAAAGAATTCGGACCATTCGCCGTGACCGAATGCCGCAAGCGCGGTTGGAAAATCAGCCAGTCCTGTGCCTTGTCCGAATTTCGCTGGCAGCCCGATTGGAAAGTCGAAGCCGGCAAGCACCGGACCGGGGGTAGTAAACAGCCTATCCACAAAATCTTTAATGCAACCCAGGGGCCGAGGCGCCGTCACCTGCCAGCCGCGACCGGATCTGGCTGCGGTCGCGAGCCATCGCCCCTTGGCTGTAATGCTCCAGTCGGCATGAAACAGGTTCCGAAACGGGGTGGAAGCCATCATCGGATCATCCACTGCTCCGCCGTCCTCAGCGCGACGACGCGGTTGGTTGTGTGAGATTGCGTTGTCGCTTCGTCCCTAGCAAGAAACAAACTCCCCCTCCCCTTGTGGGAGGGGGTTGGGGGAGGGGTCGGTCGGACGCTCGCACCGACCGACCCCTCCCCCTAGCCCCCTCCCACAAGGGGAGGGGGAGTCCTCTTCTCCCTGGCAGCGGCTGCGGTTTCATCCAGGGCGGGTCGGCCGCCGTCGGCCGGTGGTCAACTCGCAATAAAAGTCTGACCGGGCGTTCCATGACCATGTCGGTCATACCGCGTCCAATACCAGGTTCAAGTAGGGTTCTACCCACGCCGCCATCCCCGGCAGCACCAGCGTCGTCGCATCCATTTGCTCTATCACCGCCGGACCGGCGATGCGGTTACCGGCGTGCAGCTTGTCGCGATCGTAGACCGAGCATAGCACAAAGCCGCCCGCCTCCGGCAGCCACACGTCGCGGCGCGCAATCACCGCAGCGGAGGCATCGGGTCCCCGATCGCGTTCCGGAGCGAACGTCGCCTTGCGCACCACGCCCGTTGCCTCGACGCGAAACGTGACGAGCTGCACGGGATCGTCCCCGGCGACGAAGCCGTACATCTGGCGGTGCGCCGCGGCGAAGCATTCGGCCAGAGCATCCAACGTCGCCGCACCGACCGCACCATCCAGTAACGCGACCGAAAGTTCGTAATTCTGTCCCAGGTAACGCATGTCCACCGTGCGGCTGATGCGGCGCGCGTCTGGCTCGATGCCTTCAGCGTCGAACCATTGCTCTGCCTGCGCCGTCAATGTGTCGAACGCCGCCACAACATCCGGCAGTGCGGCGGCCGCCAATGTGCGCAGCGACGTTGTCGCGAAATCAGCGCGCAGGTCGGTCAGCAGCAATCCCATCGCACACAGGATCCCGGGATTGCGCGGCACCAGGACGCGGCGGATTTCCAGTTCCTTCGCCAGCCGCGCGGCGTGCAACGGCCCGGCGCCGCCAAACGCAATCAGGGTGTAATCGCGCGGGTCATGGCCGCGTTGCACCGAGATCACCCGGATCGCCCGTGCCATGTTGGCGGTCACCACCGCGACGATCCCCTGCGCCGTCGCCATCGTATCCATGCCGAGCCGCACGGCCAGATGCTCGATCGCCGCGCGCGCCAGGTCCTGCCGCACTGCCATGCGCCCACCCAGCAGATAGGCCGGATTCAGTGTCTGCAACACGACATTGGCATCGGTTACTGTCGGTTCGGTGGCGCCGCGCGCATAGCACACCGGACCGGGATCGGCACCGGCACTGCGCGGCCCGACCTTCAGCAGCCCGCCGCTGTCGATGAACGCGATCGAGCCGCCGCCGGCGCCGACGGTGTGAATGTCCAGCATCGGCGCCTTGATCGGGTAGCCGTGCACCACGGCCTCGCTTGCCAGCTTGCACGGGCCACCCGCTAACAACGCGACGTCGGTCGAGGTGCCGCCCATATCGAAGGTGATCAGCTCGGAGAATCCCACGAGCCGCCCGACCTCTGCGGCACCGATGACGCCGGTGGAGGGCCCGGACAACACGGTGCGCACCGGCAAGCGCGCCGCCTGGGCGAAGCCGATCACGCCGCCATTCGATTGGGTCAGATGCGGCGCGGCGCGCACGCCCAGGCCGGCAAGCCGATCGCCGAGCCGCTCGATGTAGCCTTGCATCACCGGGCCAAGATAGGCGTTCACGACGGCGGTGGACATCCGCTCATATTCGCGGAATTCCGGTGCGACCTGATGCGACACGCAGGCGAACGCCTCGGGAAATTCCTCCGCCATGATACGCAGCGCAATCTGCTCATGCGCCGGGCGCACGAAACTGTAGAGGAAACACACCGCCACCGCTTGCACGCCGGCGGCACGCAGCTTGCGCACCGCGGCACGGAACGCCGCTCCGTCCAGTGGCACCTCCACACTGCCGTCGTGCCGCACGCGCTCCGGCACCTCCAGCCGCAGGTCGCGCGGCACCAGCACGGGCGGCTTGTCGGCCTGCAGGTCGTAGAGGTCCGGCCGCTTCTGCCGGCCGATTTCCAGCAGATCGCGGAACCCGTCGGTGGTGATCAAACCGGTCCGCACGCCACGATGCTGGATCAGTGCGTTGGTTGCCACGGTCGACCCGTGTCCGAAATATCCAATCGCCGCAGGACTGGCGCCGACCAGTGCCAGACCTTCCACAACGCCATCGGCAATGCCGCGCGACGGATCGTCCGGCGTCGACACCACCTTCCACACCGTAATCCGGCCGGTCGCGTCGTCGAACAGGCAGACATCGGTAAATGTGCCGCCGGAATCGACGCCGACACGCCAGGACATGGCAGGTTCCAATCTGTGGCCAGTGGTCAGTCGGAAGAATATGCTGCCTATTGCGCGCCGACCATCGCCCACAGGAAGCCATGTCTCCCCCTGTCGATCCGGTAGTCTCCGACACGGCAATCCCGTCGCGCGTCGGCGTGGTGATCGTCGGCGGCGGCATCATCGGCGTCTGTACCGCACTGTTCCTCGCGGAGAAGGGGATCAGCGTCGTGCTGTGCGAGAAGGGCCGCATCGGCGGCGAACAGTCCAGCCGCAACTGGGGCTGGTGCCGCACCATAGGTCGCGACGTGCGGGAAATCCCACTGGCGCTGGAAAGCCTGCGGCTGTGGCGCGGCATGAACGAACGCACCGGCGGCGAAACGGGATACCGGCAGTCCGGCATCGCCTATCTGTGCGAAACCGAACAGGAGGCCGCGGCACAGGAAACCTGGCTCGACCAGGCGCGGCAATACCAGGTCGACGCGCGGCTGGTGCGCGGCGCCGCGGTCGGCGAACTGCTGCCAGGCGCGGCGATGCCGTTCCTCGCCGCGCTGCACACTCCCTCCGATGGCCGCGCCGAGCCGTCGCACGCCGCGCCTGCCATAGCCGAGGCGGCGCGCGCCCACGGTGCCGGCATCCTGACCAATTGCGCGGTGCGCGGCATCGACATCCAGGCCGGGCGGGTCGCCGGCGTGGTCACCGAACAAGGCCGCATCGCCTGCGATGCGGTGGTGCTGGCCGGCGGCGCATGGTCGCGGCTGTTCTGCGGCAATGCCGGCATCGATCTGCCGCAGTTGAAAGTGCTCGGCTCGGTATTCCGCACCGTGCCGCTGTCCGGAGGACCGGAGATCACCGCGGGCGGAAATGTGTTCGCGTGGCGCAAGCGGCTTGACGGCGGCTACACGATCGCCCGCCGCAACGCCAACATCGCCGACATCACGCCGGATTCTTTTCGACTCCTGCTGGATTACCTGCCGACGCTGCGCCGGAATTACGGCGAGGTGCGGCTGCGCGTCGGCCGCCGCTTCCTGGAGGAGTGGCGCATCCGGCACCGCTGGTCGCTGGACGAAGCGACGCCGTTCGAGGCGGTGCGCGTGCTCGATCCGGAACCGAAGCAATCCGCCCTGGCCGAGGCGCGCGCCGCCCTGTCGCGCGCCTTCCCGGCCTTCGCCAACATGCAGGTGGCCGGAAGCTGGGCCGGGCTGATCGACGTTACGCCCGATGCCGTGCCGGTCATCGACCAGGTGGCACGCATTCCCGGGTTTTTCATCGCCACCGGCTTTTCCGGACACGGCTTCGGTATCGGCCCCGGCGCGGGACGGCTGATGGCTGATCTCGTCGCCGGTGACACACCGGTGGTCGATCCGTCACCGTTCCGGCTCGACCGGTTCGCCCGGGCCCGCTGACGCCAGTTCATGACGCTCTCACCTGCGGCGCGGCAACGCGTGATCTTCCTGATCCTCTGCTTCGTCTGGGGCACCACGTGGCTCGCCATGAAGGTGGGCATCGCCACGGTGCCGCCCGGTGTGTTCGCCGGCTCGCGCTGGACCGTCGCCGGGCTGATCCTGCTGTTCATCCGCAAGCTGCGCGGCGAACCGATCCGCGCGACGCCGCGTATCACCGGCCGGTTGCTGCTGGTCGCGGTGCTGATGGTGACGCTGAACCAGGTGATCCAGCTCTACGGGCTGAAACACATCACCGCCGGACTCGCCGCGGTGATCAGCTCGGCGCTGACGCCGATCTCGTTGCTGGGGTTCTCCGTCGCGATGGGACAGGAGGGTTTTTCCCCCCGCCAACTCGGCGCGATGGCACTGGGCGTGGTCGGTATTCTCGTCCTGTTCGGCCCCGCGGCCATTGCTGGGACGCTGGACATCTGGGCCGTGCTGGGTGCGTCCGGCGTGACCATCGGTTGTCTGTGCTACTCCGCCGGTTCGGTGATGGCGCGACCGTTGATGCGCTCGCTGGCGCCGGCGCAGATGGCGGCGATGACCAATCTCATCGGCGGTGGCATCCTGTTGAGCGCGTCGATCGCGCTGGAGCCGGGTGCCGGGGCCGCGCTGCGATTGCATTGGGGATGGCCGGCGTTCGTTGCCTGGTTGTATCTGTTGCTGCCTGGCTCGGTGCTGGCCACGACGATCTATTTCCAGCTCGTGCGCGACTGGGGCGCGAGCCGCGCCGGCACTTACGCGTTCGTTTCGCCGGTGATTGCGGTGGTGCTCGGCATGAAGCTGTTCGGGGAACACGCGGACTGGTCCGACCTCGTCGGGATGGGGCTGATGCTCGCGGCGGCGGGATTGGCGCTGCGGCCACGGCATCAACCGATTGCGCCCGCGGTTGCGGCGGAGGTTGTCGTGCGCCAGCGCGGCGGATGAGGCAGCGTGCCGACCCGATCGCCCTCACCCTCAGCGCATACGCACCTCGACCTGTCCCGCAGGAGAGGTTTTATGCCAGCTTCACCTCGCGTAGTTGCCGCACATCGCGCCGGCCGGCACTGAGGATGTAGCCCACGTCCGAACCGCCGGTCAGGTAACGCACGCCGATTTGCAGCAGCCAGGTCTGGAACGCCAGGTCCTCACGCACGCCACCGACGCCCATCGACTTGCCATGCGCCTTCGACGCCTTCGCCACCGCCTCGAACGCGGCGCGCATGCGCGGATGCTGGTAGTCGCCAGCAATGCCCATCTCGGTGGAGAGGTCGGTCGAGCCGATATGCAGCGTGTCGATGCCGTCCACCGCGGCGATCGCCTCGACATTCTCGATCGCCTGCGGCGTTTCCAGCATGGCGATCAGCAGCGTGCTCTCGTTCAGCCGGCGATTGATCTCCGGTTGCGGCAGCGCGGCGTAACCCAGCGCGGGCACGCTGCCGGCCGCCGAGCGATGGCCGTGCGGTGGAAAGCGGCAGGCCTCCACCACCGCGCGTGCCTCCTGCGCGTTCTGGATGTGCGGCACCATCACGCCCTGTGCGCCGCAGTCGAGCATCCGCGTGGCGTCGTGCGGATCGTGCGAGGTGACGCGGGCGATCGGCGTGATGCCCATGCCCAACGCGGCGACGCAGACTCCGGCAGCGGTTTCCAGCGAGGTGGGGTTATGCTCCAGGTCGATGTAGATCGCGTCGAACCCGCAGGCGGCGGCGATCATCGCGATGTTCGGCGTGCGGAGCTGGTTCACGCCGAGGCACAGCACCAGCTCGTTGGCCGCCAGTTTCTGCTTGGCGACATTGGCGCCGATGGTGGTTGGCATCGCGTTCCCCTCCCGGTCGATGGAGGACGCATCGTGGCCGCGTTACTCTCGGCCAGCAAGCAGGACACAGGCACGCCGGGTGCGACGCATGCAGCGTCGGTACCCGTACGCAGCAAGAAAGATTTTAACACGGAGGAAGATCGAGAGCCACGGAGGGCCACGGAGGCAAGACCGACGCGCTTCGCGCGAGGCAAAGGTTCTTTATTACTCCGTGTGGTATTGGGTCAGTTTGAAAGTCGGGTCTCGACCCAATTGCGACATTCGGAGTCCGCTGATCAAGGTCCGGTCTCGGAGACGAAGCTGCCATCCCCACGCCTCTGAGCAGAGCCTGTTGACGCCGTCCGAACTGTCTTTCATCATCCGCGACGCAATATTCAATTTCGGACCGCACACGCCATGAAACCGTCGGACGCCGCGTGGCAACAATTGATCTCCACATTACACGTGTCTGGCCGCAAGGCTGCACTGGCGATCACCGGGGGCGGCAGTGGGGCGGTCGGCGAGTTGCTTCGTGTTCCCGGGGGATCTCGGCTGCTGATCGAGGCACAGGTTCCCTACGACGCGCTGGCGCTTGCGACGTTTCTCGGCTTCGCACCTGAACAGGCATGCAGTGCTGATACCGCAATCGCGATGGCACGGAGCGTTCGGGGACGCGCGGCCAGGCTGGTGCCAGCAGACACCGATCTGGTTGGCCTCGGCGCGACGGCGGCACTGGTGAGCGATCGCCCGCGCAAAGGCGAGCATCGGTTTCACATCGCATTCGCCAACTCCGCCGGCATCGCGCACTGCACGGGCGTGATGGCCAAGGGCAGACGTGATCGCGCCGCTGAAGAAGACCTCGTTTCGGGCGCGATCGTCCTGTGGCTAGCCCACGCATGCGGGATAGCCGCACCGTCGCCGCGCAGCCTGCTCGATGCGGATGAGCATTTTGAGGAGACGGTCGTCGCGACCGTGGGTACTATCGATCAGCTCCTGGCGGGCGAGGTCGACCGCGTCACCGCTCAGCCCGATGGCCAAATGATGCTGTCAGCTCCGCGGCCCCTTGTGTTGTTCCCGGGTTCCTTTAACCCGCTGCACGCCGGGCATGTGTTGCTGGCGCGAGTCGCCGAAGACCTCAAGCAGCAGCCCTTGGCGTTCGAAATCTCCGTCACTAACGTCGACAAGCCGCCGCTGGCGGGCGAGACGGTGAGACAACGGCTCGCGCAATTCGCCTGGAAGTCGCCGGTCGAAGTTACGAGAGCGCCCACGTTCGTCGAGAAGTCGCGCTTGTTTCCGAGGACCACGTTTGTGATCGGGGCGGATACGGCGGAGCGGCTGGTGGCGCCGAAATATTATGGCGATGATGAGGTTCGAATGCACGTTGCACTCGAGGAAATCGCCGATTCCGGGGGCAACTTTCTGGTGGCCGTGCGCATCGACGCTGCGGCACGCGTCCGCGCGCTGAACGACATTCCCGTGCCGCGGCGCTATGCCGATCTCTTCAGCGAAATCCCTGAGCACCGTTTCCGCTTTGACTCCTCCTCATCCGAGATTCGTGCCCGGGGACGTGCAGTTGTTAATTCATAACTAGCCCCAAAAATCTGTCCAATATGGCTGTCCATAAACCTGCGGGCGTGGTTCAAATCTGGGTTATGCGTGCCACCTATATACAGCGGCCGCAAAGTGTACCGCTGAACTTGCTGGCTTGGCCCTTGCGTCGCCCAGCGGTTCTCAATAAAGGACGGGTGTACGACCCAGAAGGCGCGACAGCTCAATCAATGGTTTCTCGACAATCTCTGGGGCCATTTGAACGGTCTCTCTCAAAAACAGATAATCAGGATCGGTTGAAACAAAGCGAGTTCGTTCTGAAATATTTGATCGAAGCACTTATCAACGATATCGACTGGTGTCTTTATGGCCTTGTTATCGAGGCGATACCGACATTTCACCAGGTTTGTAATGTATACGTTCCTAAGTTGACGACACCACATGAGATACGCGAAGTAAGATCCGGTGAAATTCCTGTATGACTTCCCGCCCTCATTTCGTGGGAAGTCCGCGAGCTTTGTTGGCCACTTTTTCTCAAGCGCAAATGGGGTCCGGCGGTCGGTGCTTGGAGTTCACCCCACGGACGTCTGATTACGGAGGAGTTGGTGCCGCCCGCGGACCGGATTAAACCGGCGGCTTTCCACCCGTTGCAAAGATGCAAAGCGACCCCAGTACCCTCCGTGCCCTCCGTGGTTCTCGATCTTCCTCCGTGATAAGATCTTGTCGGTAACGCCCCAGGCACAGGCGATGCGAGGGAGTCCTGCAGCGCCGCTCTCCGATCGATCAGATGCGGGCCGTGACCTAAAAGGGGAGCGAGGCTCCTCGCCATCCCGCCTACCCGCCCACCTTCTCATCCGAATTTACGCCCAACTGCTTCAACTTCCGATGCAGTGCGCTGCGTTCCATGCCGACGAACTGCGCGGTGCGCGAGATATTCCCGCCGAACCGCATCAGTTGCGCCTGCAGGTACTGGGTCTCGAACAGATCGCGCGCCTCGCGCAGCGGCAGGCCCATGATGTCCGCCGTCGGATCGACGGTGAGCAGGGCTGGCGCGCCGGAGCCGATCTCCGGCGGCAGCATGTCGGCGCGGATTGGATCGTTGGGGCCGCCCGGTGCCATGATCAGCAACCAGTCCATCAGGTTGCGCAACTGCCGCACGTTGCCGGGCCAGTCGTAAGCCTGCAGCGCTGCGATGGCGTCCGCCGACAACTCGCGTGCCGGCATGCCGGAAGTCTCGGCCGACCGCGCCAGGAACAGTTCCGCCAGCAGCGGCACATCCTCGCGCCGGTCCTTCAGCGCCGGCACCTTCAGCGGCACCACGGCGAGCCGGTAGTACAGATCCTCGCGAAACCGCCCGGCGGCAATCTCGACATGCAGGTCCTTGTTGGTGGTGGACAGCACGCGCACGTCGACCTTGATGCGCGCCGAGCCACCCAGCCGCTCGAAGGTCGAGTCCTGCAAGGCGCGCACGATCTTGCCCTGGGTTTCCAGCGGCATGTCGGAGACCTCGTCCAGCACCAGCGTGCCGCCATGCGCCCGCTCCAGCACGCCGGCGCGGCGCGGATGTGCCACCGGGTTCATCCCGGCTTCCAGACCGAACAACTCCTCTTCGAAACGTGCCGGGTTCAGCGTTGCACAGTTCAACGCGACGAATGGCCCGTCGGCACGGCGCGAGTGCGCATGGATCATGCGCGCCACCACTTCCTTGCCGCTGCCGGCGGGTCCGTGAATGAGCACGCGCGAGCCGGTCGGCGCCACCTTCTCCACCCCCGCGCGCACAATTGAGATCGCATTGCTCTCGCCGGTCAGGCCGGTCTCGGGTCCGACGCGCAGCCGCAGTTCGGTATTCTCGCGCACCAACGCCGCCGCCTCCAGCGCGCGCCGCACCGATAGCAGCAGACGGTCGGACTGGAACGGCTTTTCGATGAAGTCGTAAGCGCCTTGCTGGATCGCGGTCACCGCCATTTCGATCGTGCCGTGACCGGAGATCATCACCACCGGCACGTGCGGCTCTTCGCTGTGGAACAGTTCCAGCAGGCCCAGCCCGTCGAGCTGGGAACCCTGCAGCCACACATCGAGGATCACCAGCGACGGCCGACGCATCCGAAACGCCGCGACCGCGCCGTCGGAATCGGCGGCGCCGCGCGTCTCGTAACCCTCGTCGCGCAGGATGCCGTCGATCAACAGCCTGATATCGGGTTCGTCATCGACGATCAAAATGTCATGCGCCATCCGGCACCACGCTCTTCAAGTTGCCTGCCCTGAACAGTCCCCGAGCCTGACCAGGTCATCCTGGGACTGGCCCGGACCGCGATTCGGGGAAGGCAGAGGAATCACCAGAGTGGCAACTGCGCCCGGAGTCGTGGAAGGCCCGCCGGGACGATCGTCCAAAATCAGGCTGCCATGATGGTCCTCCATGATCTTCTTCACGATCGCCAGACCGAGGCCGGTGCCCTTCGGCTTATGCGTCACATAAGGCTCGGTGAGCCGGACGCGATCGACCGGCAGCCCGACGCCGTCGTCGGTCACGCTCACGCGAACCACATCGCCATCCTGACGTACCGCGAGCTCGATGGTGCCCGCCCCTTCGCGCATGGCCACCGCATCCGCGGCATTCTGCAACAGATTGGTCAAGGCCTGGCGCATCAGCCGGCGATCGCACGGCACCAGCGGCCCACGATCGGGCAGTTCGGTGCGCCAGGCGATCTGCGGCCGCGCGGTCTTCTGCAACACCAGGGCCTCGCGCGCGATCTGCCCCAGATCCGCCGGCTTGATCACCGGCTGCGGCATGCGGGCGAAGGCCGAAAACTCGTCGACCATGCGACCGATGTCCCCGACATGGCGGATGATGGTGTCGGCGCACTGCGCGAACGTCTCGGGATCGGATTGGATTTCCTTGGTGAAGCGTCGCTTCAGCCGCTCGGCGGCGAGCTGGATCGGCGTCAGCGGGTTCTTGATCTCGTGCGCGATACGCCGCGCCACGTCGGCCCAGGCGGCCTTGCGTTGCGCCGACTGCAACTCGGTGATGTCGTCGAAGGTCAGCACGAAGCCGTCGGTGCGCCCGCCCGACAGGTCGGCGCCGATGCGCGCCAGCAGGATGCGGCGGCGATTGGGCGGGCCGATCTGCACTTCGGCGGTGTGCGCGCGCTCCGGCATTGCCGCGGCATCGTGGACCAGCGGGGCGAATTCCGGCACCACCTCGTCCAACGGGCGACCGAGTTGCGCCACCAGGTCGCGCTCCAGCAACTCGTCCGCGGCGCGGTTGGGCAGTTCGATGCGGCCCAGCGCATCGAGGCCGATCACCCCGGCGGATACGCCGGACAACACGGTCTCGGTGAAGCGGCGGCGCTCGTCGATCTGGCTGTAGGCGTCCATCAGCTCGGTCCGCTGCGCGGCAAGCTGGCCGGTCATGCGATTGAACGCGCGTGACAGGCCCGCCAGTTCGTCGCCGGTGGCGATCTCGGCGACGCGCGTGGACAGATCGCCGCCACGCACCCGTTCCGCGGCGTTGATCAGCGAACCGATCGGCCGGGCAATCTGGTTGGCGATGACCAGGCCGATCAACGCGGCGGCCAACAGGACCAACAGCGCCACGATGGCGAAAATCCAGGCAAAAGCGATCTGCAGCCAGGACCGGTTCTGGTTCAGCCGCTGGTACTCGGCGAAGGCGGCCTCGGTCCGCTGCATGTAGCCGAGGATTTGTGGATCGACCGGGCGGCCGATCATCAGCATCAGCGGCGGTGTGGAACCCAGCCGCACCACGGCGCGCACGCGCGTGCCGTCGCCGGCATTCAACACCACGACGTCGCCTTTCAACGCCTGGTCGGTGTCCGCCTGAGCCGGCGGCGTCACCCCCATGCCGGCAAACAAGCCCGCCGACGCGATCACCTGATTGGTGAGCGGGTCATAGATCAGCGCCTCGGTCAGGCCGCGCAACGCGGTCTGGGTGGCCAGCACGTCACCGAACGCCGAAGGCGCGCCGCTCAGCAGCATGCCGGCACGGTTGAGGTCGTTGGCCATCTCCAGCGCGACGGCGCGGATATTGTCGCGGTGCTCCTCGAGGTAGCCGCGGGAGACCTGCAACGATTCGCTCAGCGCCTCACGCACCGGATCGTTGAACCAGGCCTGGATGCCGAAATGGAAGAAGGCGACGGCGAAGCAGGCAACCAGGATGGTGGGCGCGACGGCGACACCGGAGAACAGCAAGACCAGCCGCACATGCAGCCGCGATCCGGCGGACCCACGGCGGCGCTCAGCCCAGACGCGGGTGAGCCGGCCGGCGAGCACCGCGCCGAGCAATAGCAGCACGGAGAGGTTGGCGAGCACGAGGCCGACGCTGGTGCCGGGCGTCACCCCCCACGGCGAGGCGCCGCGCGCCAGGATTAGGAAGGTCGAGAGCCCGACCGCCAGCGCGATGCCGGTGAGCACCAACGTGGTCGCCTTGCCCAACAGCAGGTCGGCGAGGAGCCTGAGCCCGGAGCGTGCCCGCGCTGGGGCCGGTTCGGGCAGCGATGCCGGACGCAGCGATTCAGGCGACGGCGTGACGTTCATCGGGATGGCCCTGAAACCTCGCCCGCCGCGCGGGCTTCGGCCGCGAAGTGGACCAAGGCCGCGAAGCGGATCAACGCGGTAGGGTCGCGAAGCGAACCAACCGTGAGCGCCGAGGATGAGGGTGCCGCGTGCCGCACTGATGCTGTTCCGTATTGGACCACAGATTGGGCATGGAGCGCCGCGGCATCGTCACCCGGCGCTACGCGCCGCGCCGATCCGGTTCGCGGCCTTGGTCCACTTCGCGGCCCAAGCCCGCTTTGCGGGAGAGATTTCATACCAGCCCCCGTACGACCGGGATTTCCAGGTCGCGGATCTTCTTGCGCAGCGTGTTGCGATTCAGCCCGAGCATGGAAGCGGCCTTGATCTGGTTGCCGCGCGTTGCGGCCAGGGTCAGGCGGATCAGCGGTCTTTCTACCTCGGCGATGACCCGATCATAAATGTCGGATGCGACCATGCCGTCATCGTGCGCAGCGAGGAACTCGCGAATGTGCCGTTCCACCGCCTTTGCCAGGGTGTCCGGGGCTGCGCTCGGGGCGACGGCTTGCGGCGGCGGTGGCGCGGCATCCGCCAGCTCGGTGACGATCGAATCGACGCCGATCGTGTCGGTTGGACAGAGCGCGGCCAGCCGGCGCATCAGGTTCTCGAGTTCGCGCACGTTGCCGGGCCAAGTGTGCTGTTTCAACTTGTCCACCGCCGCCATGTCCAGCGACTTCACCGGCAGCCCGTCGTCGCGCGCCCGCTCCAGGAAGTGGCGCGCCAGCAGCGGGATATCTTCGGTCCGCTCGCGCAACGCCGGCAGCCGGATCGGCACCACGTTCAGCCGGTAGAACAGGTCTTCGCGGAACAGGCCCTGGCGGATCGAATTGCGCAGGTCGCGATGCGTGGCGGCGATGATGCGGACATTCGCCTTGATCGGTTGCCGCCCACCCACCGAGGTGAATTCACCCTCCTGCAACACGCGCAGCAGGCGCGTCTGTGCCTCGGGCGGCATGTCGCCGATCTCATCGAGGAACAACGTGCCACCGTTGGCTTGCTCGAAACGGCCCTGGCTGCGCGTGGTGGCGCCGGTGAAGGCGCCGCGTTCGTGGCCGAACAGCTCGCTTTCGATCAGTTCGCGCGGGATTGCCGCCATGTTGATCGCAACGAACGGCCCGGTGCGGCGCTTGCCGTAGTCGTGCAGCGCGCGCGCCACCAACTCCTTGCCGGTGCCGGACTCGCCGTTGATCATGACCGTGAGGTCGGCGGTACTGAGCCGGGCGATGGTGCGATACACTTCCTGCATCGCCGGGCTGCGGCCGATCAGCGGCATCTGATCGTCGGCGTCGCCCGGCTCGGCCGGAGCCGGCGTCCGCGGGGCGGGCGCGGCCAGCGCGCGGCTGACCACCGCCAGCAGTTCCTGCAGGTCGAACGGCTTGGGCAGGTATTCGAACGCACCGCGTTGCGCCGCCTTCACCGCGGTCATCAGCGTCGATTGCGCGCTCATCACCACGACGCGCAAGTCGGGGCGGATGCGCTTGATGCGCGGAATCAGGTCGAGCCCGTTCTCATCCGGCATCACCACATCGGTGATGACGAGGTCGCCCTCGCCCTCCTCCACCCAGCGCCACAGCGTGGCGGCGTTGCCGGTGCTGCGTACCTGGTAGCCGGAGCGACCCAGCGCCTGGGTCAACACGGTGCGGATCGAGCGGTCGTCGTCCGCGATAAGGACGGTGGGGAGGGTCATGCAGCGGTTCCGGGCAAGATACTCCCCCTCCCCTTGTGGGAGAGGGTTGGGGGGAGGGGCGCGCACGGCCGAGTACGGCGGCTGTACGCACCCCTCCCCCCAACCCTCTCCCACAAGGGGAGGGGGAGTATGTTCATCCGCGGCACCCGGACTGTCATTGCTCCGCGTCCTCGTCCGTGACCACCGGCAGGTGCAGGCGGAATTCGGTGCGGCCGGGGCGGGTATCGACTTCGATCAAGCCGCCATGGTCGCCGACGATCTTGGCAACCAACGCCAGTCCCAGCCCATTGCCGGTGGGACGCGAGGTCACGAACGGTTCGAACAGATGGGGGCGGATGTCGTCCGGAATGCCCGGCCCGTTGTCGCGCACCGCGACATATAGCGGCAGATCGACGCGCGTGGTGGAGCCGGGTATGGCGATGCGCATGCCGTGCTGGAAGCCGGTGGACAACACGATCTCCGGATGCGTGTTGCCGTCGTGGGTGGCCGCCTCGGCGGCATTCTTCACCAGGTTCAACACCACCTGCACAAGCTGATCCCGGTTGCCCCAGACCGGCGGCAGGGAGGGATCGTAGATCTCCTGGAAGTGCAGATGGGCGGCGAAGCCGGACTGGGCGAGCTTGCGCACATGCTCCATCACACGATGGATATTGACCGCGCTGCGCTGGATCGGCTTTTCGCCGAACACCTCCATGCGGTCCACCAGCGCGCGGATGCGGTCGGCCTCGTCGCGGATCAGCACGGCAAGTTCGCGATCGGCCGGCGCCACAGAGAGTTCGAGCAACTGCGCCGCGCCGCGAATGCCCGACAGTGGGTTTTTCACTTCGTGCGCTAGGATCGCCGCCATGCCGGAAACGCTGCGCGCCGCGCCGCGGAACGCGATCTGGCGGTCGAGCGCGCGGACCGCGGAGGCGTCCTGCATCACCATCAGCACCGCGCCCGGCTCCTCCGGCAGCGGCGCGCACTGCACTCTGATGCCCGGCTTGTGCAGGCGCGGGCTTTCCAGCGTCATGTCATGGTCGGCGATCGTCGCTTCGGTCTGCCGCACCTGGTCGATCAGCAGGAACAGCGGGCTGTCCGGCGGCACCAGGTCGCTCAACCGGAGCTGCGCCAGCGAGGACGCCGACATGCCAAGGAATTGCTGCGCGGCGAGGTTGACGTGGCGGAAGCGATTCTCCGGATCGAGCAGGATGACCGGGATGGGGAGGGCGCTGAGCATGGCGGCGAAATCGGGGCCCCGCTCGGCGCGCTGGCGGCCGGGCAGCAGGCGCGCGGCGCGGGCGACCACCGAGCTCATGCGGCCTCCGCGGTGAATGCCGCATTGCGCTCGGGCGGGTGGCGGGTGACGCCGCGGGCGATCAGGGGATCGTAGAAGGCGTCGATCAGCCGCAGCACGCCGGCGGCATCGGGCAGCCTGGTCACCGCGGCACGGAACTCGGCCGAGTTGGGCAGGCCGCGCGAGTACCAGGACAGGTGCTTGCGCGCCAGGCGCACGCCGGCGTCGTGGCCGAAGCGGCAGAGCATTGCGTGGTAGTGCCGGAGGAGAATGGATTTCTGCCGCACCAGTGGGGGCTCCGGCAGGCTGGTGCCGGTGCGCAGGAAATGCGCGACCTGGGCGAGAAACCAGGGCCGGCCGTAGCAGCCGCGGCCGATCATCACCCCGTCGGCGCCGGACCGGCGCAATGCGGCGGCGGCATCTTGCTCGGTCAGGATGTCGCCGTTGGCGATGACCGGAATGCCGACCGCCGCCTTCACCTGGCCGATGAAGTCCCAGTCGGCGGCGCCGTTGTAGAACTGCTGCCGGGTGCGGCCGTGCACCGTCACCATGCGGATGCCTACGTCCTGGGCAATGCGGGCGAGGCGCGGGGCGTTCAGGCTGGCGTGGTCCCAGCCCATGCGCATCTTCAGCGTCACCGGGACGGGGACGGCCTTGACGGTGGCTGCCAGGATGGCGGCGGCGGCGGTTTCGTCGCGCATCAGGGCGGAGCCGGCGGACTGGCCGACCGCCACCTTTTTCACCGGGCAGCCGAAATTGATGTCGATGAGGTCGGCGCCCTTGTCCACCGCGAGGCGGGCGGCATCGGCCATGGCTTCCGGGTCGCAGCCGGCGAGTTGCAGGGCGGAGATGCCGCCGGCCCCATCCACCTCGGCCATGTCGAGCGTCTTGCGGTTTTCGCGGATCATCGCCCAGGAGGCGATCATCTCCGAGACCACCATGCCGGCGCCGAGTTCCTTGGCGGTGCGGCGGAACGGCAGGTCGGTGACGCCGGACATCGGCGCCAGCAGCACCGGGGTGTCGATGCGGACGCCATTGCCCAGATCGATGGCGCGCAAGGCAGGAGGTGTGGTGGCGGAACTACAGTTGCCCATCATTTGGGCAGATTACAGACACAGGGTGGGACGCGCAATCGGGGATCTGGGCTGACGGGCGCCGGAACGTGGTGGTCATTCCGACCGTCGGGTTTGCGATGGCGCCGCGCGGCTACTGATCGACTGGATCTGTGCCTGGCTGAGTTCCCATGTGTGCGGGGGCAGGGGGATGAAATGGACGCGGTCCAGAATGGCTGCCTTGTCCTCCGACGGCTCGATACACCACAGCAGGAATCGCCGGATCGCGGCAGCGGTCACTGGGTCTTGCTGGTCCCTCAAAACCACGGCGTATTCGTAGGTGACCAGCGGATACGACACCTCGCCCGGTGCAAAGGCGAGGGTCAGGCGCTCATCCGGCGGCGTGCGGGAGCCGAGGGCGGCGGCGGCGGCGGTGACGCTCTCCTTTGTCGGCAGGACGAACCGGCCGTCACTGTTTTTCAGCGC
>Ga0209415_10001548_pt1 | contig 44076 bp, 38 predicted proteins | sample PeaSoiSIISIP2007_FD_187696 | JGI IMG/M metagenome (GOLD analysis project Ga0209415, IMG submission 187696) | Peat soil microbial communities from Weissenstadt, Germany - SII-SIP-2007 (SPAdes) (version 2) | ecosystem: Environmental > Terrestrial > Soil > Wetlands > Peat | place: Germany...
ATCTTTGAGATAAGAATGGTTCCAGGAGCGGTCATGATGACGGCGCTGAGCACATGTCTTGGTTCGGCGCCGAAGGCGAAATAAGCGGCCATGATGGAACCGGAAACGTGCGCCATGCCGCTGGTCATCACCGTCATCAGTTCGGACCGGGTCAGATCGGGCAGGAACGGGCGAATCGTGACCGGAGCTTCGGTCTGGCCCATGAAGATGCTGGCGGCGACGTTGAGCGACTCGGCACCGCTGGCACCCATGATCCGCGTCATGAGCCATGCCGCGATGCGGATGATGAACTGCATGATTCCGAAGTAGTAGAGAATGGCGAAGAGTGCGCAAATGAAAATGACGACTGGCAGTACCTGGAAGGCAAAGATAAAGCCGATGCTGGAATGCTGTTTTCCCAAGTCCCCGAAGATAAACTCGGAACCGAAGAAGGCGTAGTTGAGCACTCGCTGGGCAGCGTCGCCCGCGGCTTGAAAAATCCGCCTGCCGTAGTCCACGCGCAGCACGAAAATGGCGAAGGCGATCTGCAGGCCCAGTCCCCAGGCGACCGTCTTGACGCGAATGGCCCTGCGGTTGGTGGAAAAAGCGAAGGCCAAACTCAGCATCGTCAACAGGCCAAGGATTCCTGTATAGCGTCCCATTCAGTTTTCTCCTGGCTTCCTGATCATTTTCCGATCACCCGATGAATCAATGGCCTTTTCTCAGTCGGCGATGAATCGTTGATCCGGCAGCTTTCCTGCAGCAATTGTTGGGCACGCGCGAGTCGCGATTCGGAATTGTAGTAGATCGTGGCCAGCGGTTCGCCGGCAGAAACCTGGTCACCGACCTTCTTGTGCAGGACGATTCCGACGGCCGGATCGACGGAATCTTCTTTGCGTTCGCGTCCTCCGCCAAGAATCACGCAGGCTGTGCCGATCTGCTCGCATTGCAGAGAGGCAAGATATCCACTGCGCGGGCACAAAACCGGCTGCGAGTGCCGAGCTTGCGGCAAGCCTTTCGGATCGTCGATCACGTGCGGATCTCCGCCCTGCAGTTCCACCATCTGGCAAAACCTCTCGAGGGCTTTCCCCGATGCAATCAGTTTCGCGCTCTCCTGTTTTCCTTCTGCAACGGTCTTCGAAACTCCGCCAAGATGCAGCATCCATCCCGCCAGTTCCACGCACAGGTCGCGCAAATCCTGCGGTCCGCCCCCACGCAAAATCTCGACCACCTCGACCACTTCGAGCGCATTGCCGATCATGTTGCCCAGCGGTTGATCCATGTCCGTGATCAGCGCGACCACGTGCTTGCCCATGCGTTCTCCGGTTTCCACCATGAGCTCGGCCAGAAACGCCGCATCTTTTTCGCTCTTCATGAACGCACCGGATCCGGTCTTCACATCGAGCACCAGCGCGTCAATTCCCTCCGCCAGCTTCTTGCTCATGATGGAAGCGCAAATCAGGTAAGGACTTTCCACCGTGCCGGTCACATCGCGCAGCGCATAAAGTTTGCGATCTGCGGGAGCAATCTCGGCAGTCTGCCCAATCATCGCGCAGCCGCACTTTTCCAGAACTCGCCGGAACTCCGGCACCGGTAGATTTACGTTGAACCCAGGAATGGCCTCGAGTTTGTCGAGCGTGCCACCGGTGTGCCCCAGACCGCGCCCGCTGATCATCGGCACGCTCACTCCCGCCACGGCTGCCAGCGGCGCCAGTACAAGGGAAGTTTTATCGCCCACTCCACCCGTGGAATGTTTGTCCACCTTTTTCGCCGGGATCGCGGAAAGGTCCAACACTTCACCGGAGCGCAGCATGGCATCCGTCAGGGCGGCAGTTTCCGGCTTCGTCATGCCTCGCAGCACCACCGCCATGAGCCACGCCGAAACCTGGTAATCGGGAATCGAACCTTCAGTGTAAGCCGCAACCAAAGATTCGATTTCGAAGCGCGATAATTCGCCGCCATCCCGTTTCTTGCGAATTACGTCGATCGCGCGGAAGCTCTGCGTGGAATCCGTGGGTTCACTCACTGGAGGCGGAATCCTTCCGGAAGAAGTTCGGTGATGTGAGCTTGCTTCGGGCCCCTGGCTCCCTGAAAGAAGACGACAGCGTCAGGGCCAAACTCATAAATGACCTGTCGGCAGGCCCCGCAAGGAGAGCAGGCGACCCCATGATCGTTGGTGACCGCGACCGCGCGGATCTCAATCTTCGGGCCTAACTTCGCAACTGCAGAAAAAATTGCCGTCCGCTCGGCACAGTTGGTCATCCCATAAGAAGCGTTTTCCACGTTGCACCCTGAGAAAATGCTGCCGTCTGCTAACAGGATGGCGGCTCCCACGTGGAAGTTGGAGTAGGGCGCGTGGGCGTTCTTCATGACTTTCTGGGCGGCTTTCTCCAGTTTCTTGCGAGTCGCCGCGGCCAGAGTTTTCTTCGGCATAAAGTTTTTTCTGGGGAACGGATAAATCGTGCGTCATTGTAAACCCTGCACGGCAGGGCATGGGATTTTTACCAACCTTGGCGTCGCAACGGGCAATTTTCATTCGGATACCCGATTTGCCGCGCCTGCCGTACAATTGCAACCTGAGTGAGGCGGCGTGACCCGCCTAAGATCGCTCGGTAGAGTTCTCCATGTCTGTCGATCGCCATCTTCCAGCCCCGGCCCATGAAAGTCGGCATGACGCCCGCCGCGACGATCACGGCACAGGCTCAATCGCGGTTCTCTCCGGTCGCGCTCTTCTAGCGAACTCCAGCATTCCTCTGGACTTGCATTGGGTGCGCGAGGTGCAGGCCAACACCAGCGCCATCGAGCGCCGCGCCCAATCGCAGGTCGCGCGCAGATCGGTCAAGAAAGAATGGCAGGCGGCGTGGCTTCTCCGCGCCATCACCTGCATGGATTTGACTACGCTTTCCGGTGACGATACTGACGACCGCGTCCGCCGGCTGTGTGCCAAGGCCCGCCAGCCCATCCAGCACGATCTGGTTCACAAGTTGGGCATTGAAGAACTCGGGGTGAAGGTCGCCGCCGTCTGCGTCTATCACACGTTCGTCGAAACCGCCTTACATGCGCTCGAAGGCAGTGGAGTGCATGTTGCCGCCGTGTCCACCGGCTTTCCGGCAGGTTTGTCGCCGCTGGCAGAGCGTGTGGCAGAAATTCGCCGCTCGGTGGAAGCGGGTGCACACGAAATTGACGTTGTGATCACTCGCTCGCATGTGTTCGGCGGCCGGTGGCAGGCACTCTACGATGAGGTTGCCGCCTTCAAGCAGGCTTGCGGCAGCGCACATATGAAAGTGATCCTCGCGACCGGCGATCTGCTCACCTTGCGTAACGTGGCGCGAGCCAGCGTGGTGGCGATGATGGCCGGGGCCGACTTTATCAAAACTTCAACCGGCAAGGAGACCACGAACGCAACCTTGCCCGTGGGCCTGGTCATGACGCGCGCTATCCGCGAGTACGCCCAGCAAACCGGAATGGCCGTGGGCTTCAAGGCGGCCGGCGGCCTGCGCACGGCCAAGCAGTCCACGGACTGGCTAGCCATGATGAAAGAAGAGCTCGGCCTATCGTGGACGCGCGCGGAACTGTTTCGCTTCGGCGCCAGCAGCTTGCTGGGAGATATCGAGCGGCAACTGGAACATCACGCAACCGGACGATATTCCGCGGAATATCGCCATCCGATTGCGTAAGGGCGAAAAAGCAAACTGCGCGTGATCGTGATGCGCCGAGGAATCGAGCCGAACCTAATTAAATAATTATGAGCATCGCCGAAAAATTCCTGACCATGGAATACGGGCCCGCCCCGGAAGATTCCAAAGAATCACAAATCTGGCTGGACCGCCACGGCCGCTGCTTCGCTCACTTCATCAACGGGGCCTGGCAGCCGCCAGCCGCGGGTGGATATTTCGATACGACCGATCCCTCTACCGGCGACAAACTGGCTTCGATTGCGCAAGGCTCAGCGGCAGATATCGATGCGGGGGTGCAGGCAGCGCGCGCTGCGTCACCGAAATGGCGCGCACTCACTCCCCACGCCCGGGCGCGTTATCTCTATGCGCTCGCGCGGCTGGTGCAGAAGCATTCCCGCCTGCTCGCCGTTCTTGAAACCATGGACAACGGCAAGCCCATCCGCGAGAGCCGCGACATTGATATTCCGCTGGTCGCGCGGCACTTTTATCACCACGCTGGCTGGGCGCAATTGCTGCAGCAGGAGTTCCCCGAGTACGAACCGTGCGGCGTGGTGGGTCAAATTATTCCGTGGAATTTTCCGCTACTGATGGCAGCGTGGAAGATCGCACCCGCTCTGGCGACGGGAAACACGGTGGTCTTGAAGCCCGCCGAGTTTACTCCGCTCACGGCTCTCGCCTTCGCCGAACTTTGTCAGGAAGCCGGGTTGCCTGCCGGCGTCGTCAACATCGTCACTGGTGACGGCACGACCGGCGAAGCACTGGTGAAACATCCCGATGTCGATAAGATCGCGTTTACCGGTTCTACTGAAGTTGGCCGGGCGATCCGCGGCGCTACCGCAACCAGCCGCAAACGCCTGTCGCTCGAACTGGGAGGGAAATCTCCTTTCATAATTTTCGACGATGCCGACCTCGACAGCGCGGTCGAGGGACTCGTGGACGGAATCTGGTTCAATCAAGGTCAAGTCTGCTGCGCCGGTTCCCGCCTGCTGATGCAGGAAAGCATCGCCGAAACTTTGATCGCCAAGATTCGCGAACGCATGAGCACCCTGCGCATCGGCGCGCCTCTCGACAAGGCCATCGACATCGGCGCGATCGTGGCGCGGGTGCAACTGGAGCGCATCCAGCGCATGGTGGATCAGGGCGTCGCCGAAGGTGCAACCTGCTGGCAACCGCAGGTCACTTTGCCGACGCGCGGTTTCTTTTATCCGCCAACCATCCTCACCAACGTGCACCCTACCTCCATCGTTGCCCAAGAAGAGATTTTCGGCCCGGTCCTGGCCGCGATGACGTTCCGCACTCCGCGCGAAGCCGTGGAACTCGCCAACAACACGGTGTATGGGCTGGCATCGTGCGTGTGGAGTGAGAACATCAACGTCGCTCTGCATGTGGCCGCACAGCTCAAGGCCGGCGTGGTCTGGGTAAACTGCACCAATTTGTTCGACGCGGCATGTGGCTTCGGCGGCTACCGCGAAAGCGGATACGGCCGCGAAGGCGGCCGCGAAGGCTTGCTCGAATATCTCGAGCCGTCGTGGTTCAAGAACGCGGGCATGCTCCCAGCTGTGCACTCGCCGGCAGGCACGCAGGTAGAAGACGAGTCGCAACCCAGCACTCCCGCCATTGACCGTACCGTGAAGCTTTACATCGGCGGCAAGCAGGCGCGCCCCGACTCCGGTTACAGTATGGAAGTTCGTTCGCCCGACGGCCACCTGCTGGGCGAGGCCCCGCTCGGCAATCGCAAAGACATTCGCAACGCGGTCGAGGCCGCGCGCAAGGCCGAAACGTGGGGCAAAGCCACCGCCCACAACCGGGCGCAAGTTCTCTACTACTGCGCTGAAAATCTATCGCTGCGCCGCGACGAAATCATTCGCCGACTATCCGTCGTGGTCGGGGAGAATCAAGCTGTGAAAGAGGTCGATCTCGGCGTCGAGCGCATCTTCTCCTACGCTGCATGGGCCGACAAATTCGATGGCGCCGTTCACAACCCGCCGTTCCGCAATATTGCCATCGCCATGCACGAGCCCCTCGGAACCGTCGGCGTCATCTGTCCCCGGGAAGCGCCGTTGCTCGGTTTCCTGTCGCTCGCCATGCCGCTCCTGGCCGTGGGAAATACCGTGATTGCCGTGCCGTCCGAAGCGTATCCACTCATTACCGCGGACCTCTACCAACTCTTCGACACCAGCGATCTGCCCGGCGGAGCCCTCAACATTGTGACCGGGTACACATCGCAACTGTTGAAGGTTCTGGCAGAGCACGACGATGTGGATGCAATCTGGTGCTTCGGAGATGAAGCCAGTGCGGCCGCTGCCAAGGCCATGTCCACCGGAAATCTGAAGCAAGTCTGGACCAACGAAGGCCGCGAGATCGATTGGTTCGATTCGCATCTTGCTGAGGGACGCTGGTTCCTGGAGCACGCCACGCAAGTCAAGAACATCTGGGTTCCCTACGGCGAATAGCCGGTTCTGCAGCGGGCCGACTCCCTGTCTTTGAGCGGCGGGATACCGATTGCTTTTACCGCGGTCCGGAGCTAGCATATGTCGGTTCTTTCTTCCGTCCAGCTCGGCATCTTGACTCGTCTTATTGCAGCCGCTGCTTAATCGTTTTTGTTTTACGAAGGAGGTTGTATGGGCATCGCACTTTCCCCGCAGATTCACCCGCAAGTCGCAGATTTCCTCGACAAACCCCGGAAAATGTTGATCAACGGTCAATGGGTCAACGCCGCTTCCGGCAAAACTTTTCCCACCTACAATCCCGCCACTGGCGAAGTCCTCGCGCAAGTTGCCGAGGGCGACCGCGAAGATATTGAGCGCGCCGTCAAGGCCGCTCGCAAAGCCTTCGATCAGGGACCGTGGCATCAGATGACGGCAGCCGAACGCGCTCGCCTCATCTGGAAACTCGCCGATCTGATCGAGGCCCACACCGAGGAACTCGGCTACCTCGAAACCCTCGACAATGGCAAGCCGCTCGGCGTCGCCAAGGCGGCCGACGTGCCTCTTGCCGCGGAACTCTTCCGCTATATGGCGGGGTGGGCCACGAAGATCGAAGGCAACACGATTCCGTTGTCTGTGCCCTACACCCCCGGCGCCAAGTACCTCGCCTACACTCTTCGCGAGCCGGTCGGAGTCGTTGGCCAAATCATCCCCTGGAATTTCCCGCTGCTCATGGCCGCATGGAAGCTGGGCCCGGCGCTGGCCACAGGATGCACAGTAGTTCTGAAACCTGCCGAGCAAACGCCGCTCTCCGCGCTGCGTCTCGGCGATCTGATCATGGAAGCGGGATTCCCCGAAGGCGTAGTCAACATCGTTCCGGGTTACGGCGAAACTGCCGGCGCCGCTCTGGCCGCGCATCCTGACGTCGACAAGATCGCGTTTACCGGCTCTACTGAAGTCGGCAAGCTGATCGTTCATGCCGCCGCGGGTAACCTGAAGAAAGTCTCGCTGGAACTCGGCGGCAAATCGCCCAACGTCGTTTTCAAAGACGCCGATATCGACGCCGCCATCGCCGGCTCCGCCAGCGCGATCTTCTTCAACCATGGCCAGTGCTGCTGCGCCGGATCGCGGTTGTACATCGAAAAACCAATCTTCGATCGCGTAGTCGAGGGAGTCGCCGAGAATGCCAAGAAGATTCGCGTCGGCTCGGGCCTCGATCCTCAGACGCAAATGGGACCGCTGGTTTCCCAAGAACAACTGAACCGCGTTTGTGGATATCTCGAAGCCGGATTCTCCGAGGGTGCCACGGCGATTGCTGGCGGCCACAAGGCCGGCGACAAAGGCTATTTCGTTGAGCCCACTGTCTTGGTGAACACTCGCGAGAACATGAAGGTCGTGCAGGAAGAAATCTTCGGGCCTGTCGTCGCGGCCATGCCGTTCGACGATCCGGAGGAGATTCTGCCTCGGGCCAACGACAGCGCCTATGGTCTAGCCGCCGCCGTCTGGACGCGCGACATCAGCAAAGCTCATCGCATGGCGGAGCAGCTCCGCGCCGGTACGGTGTGGATTAACTGCTACAACATCTTCGACGCAGCCCTACCCTTCGGCGGCTACAAGCAATCCGGATGGGGCCGCGAAATGGGCCACGATGTGCTCAACCTGTACACCCAGACCAAAGCGGTTTGCACCAGGTTGTAGCAAGGAGAATTGTTCGTGTGGAGCGGGCACTCTTGCCCGCTCCACACGAACTTTCAGCTTATTTTTCCATCATCAGGACTTTCTCCGCTTCGTCGATCTCAGTCAGCTTCACTTCGATCACTTCGTTCATCGTGGTCTGCACGTTGCGTCCTACGAAAGTCGCTTCCACGGGAATCTCACGATGTCCCCGGTCAATCAGCACGCACAATTGCACGCGCCGCGGACGTCCGTGGGAAAACAGCGCATCCAGCGCCGCCCGCGTAGTGCGGCCAGTGAATAGAACGTCATCCACCAGCACAATGTTTTTATCTTCGATCGAAAAGCCAATTTCCTCTTCCTTGACCACTGGCTTCGGCCCCAGCGTCGAGAGATCGTCGCGGTAAAAAGTAATATCCAGCGTCCCCACCGGCACCTTGGCATTCTCAATGCGGGTAATGATCTTGCCCAGCCGTTCGGCCAGTGGCACGCCACGCCGGCGAATCCCCACTAAGCCCAGGGCTTCCACGCCGCCATTCTTTTCCACGATCTCGTAGGCGAGCCGCACCAGCGTGCGCTCGATCTCGGATGCCGACATCAACTGCGCCTTCTGTCGAAGGCCCGTCTTGCTGGGTTTGCTTTTCACATTCATTTTCGGAGATGCCTCGTAGAATCTCTTCGATTGCGCCCGACCGCAAGACCACCACGGAAGCCCGGTGAACAACCGGCTTCTCAATGTATTCAACAGGGGGTGGAAGGTCAAGCTCAACGGCCACACGGGGCCGAGGTCTCATCCGCCGATGACCGAAAAACGACGGGAAGATGACCGGAAAATACTGTAAAAAGTGCCGACCGTAAGAAAAGAACTTACGCGTTCGTGGCGTTATCCACGGGCTCAGCCGCTTCGATGTCTTCCTCGATCTGTCCAGGCTCCGGACACTCAGTTCTTATGATCCGCGCCAGCGTAGTGCCTTCCTCGTGGACCGACATCAGGCTGACGGCAGCTGGATTCTGGCTCGCTTCCTCGGTCGGGAGTATTCCGACTCCCTGGTTTCGACCCAGCCCCTTGGCTCGATAGAGGGCGGCATCGGCCAGCGCGATCGTTTCCTCCGCGCAGATCGCCTCGTAGGCTCCGCGACACCACGGATACGGAGCCCAACCCACCGAGCAGGTCTTATTAACAGTGATTCCATATCCCAAGTCGAACGGTTTCCAGGCCATGATTTCCAGAATGCGGCTGCAAAACGCCGGAGTCCCGCCCGGATCCGTGGACCGGCTCATGATCAGAAACTCTTCTCCACCCCACCGCACCAGCACATCGGACTTGCGCACTACGCGCGAGAGCCGGTCTGCGACCAGATATAACAACCGGTCGCCCGCAGGATGCCCATATCGATCGTTCACTTCCTTGAAGAAATCCACATCCACCATGATGAAAACCAGGTCGCGATGGTCGACTTTCCGAATATCGCCGCCGCGTGCCCGCTGGTAGTTTCGCAGCACCTGGCCTGCTTCCGCAGTGAGGATCTCTTCCAGGTATCGTCGATTCCAAATGCCGGTGAGGGGATCAGTATACGAAATCTGCTGCAACTCAAGATTCTTGCGCTGCAGTTCCAGACCGTGCCAGCGCAGGGAGTGTTCCTTGCTTTCCAGTTCGTCTTTCAAAACGCGCATCTCGTCCAGGTTTTGCCGCGAGAGGCGAAGCAGTCCGAGTAACTCCTGGTCCAGCAGGTGCTGCTTCAGAAAAACCAAGCCTCCCATCACCACCATCACCGCTACGGTCAGCCACAATCGATAGGTGCGAACCTGCTGCGGGGCTTGCCCGCCGAATTGCGCCCAGGCCACCATCAGCGGCGTGAAAAAGACCGCCACCATGGCCAGTCGAGTTTTCCAGATGCCGTGGCCTTGTCCCGTGACGCCTGCGAGCGCACCGGGTTCGGTCCCGGCCCGCACCACGAACCCAATTCCCGCAAACCACGCCATGGCCGCCACCAGAGGAACGTCATACAGGCTTCCCGTGTAGTAAACATGCGCATCAATCGCCCGGCTCGCAATGTACGACCCTGTGCAATACAGCACAGCAGCTCCAAAAACATGCGCGTAGACCGCCCGCCACACGCCGGTACTGCGGTGCCATACCAAAATCAGACCAGAAAACAGCACCAGTTGTTCGGCGACGTACAGCACGTCGAACCCGAGGCCGTAGTTAGCTTCAACTGGGTAAACATATTGCCAGGGGATGACCACAAAAAAATAAAGATAAAGCCACCACGTGAACAACATCAGCAGATCAAGCGACCCCATCCGGACCGTTCGATCGTCTTCCTGCAGATGCGGCAGCACCGCAACCGCTGCCATCATGGGTACGATGTGCAGGAACAGCACCACGTCTCCGATAAACGGGTTCGGCGCCTCCTCCCGCAGGAAGACCTCGAAATAGGTCCACATCACCTGCGAGCAGAACCACATGGCGCAGCCCAGGCCCATCAGTCCCCAAAAAAGGCGGGACTTGGTGTTCGCATTCCTGACATTGGAAAATACGCCCACGGTTGCGCCCAGCAGAAGCACACACTGGGTCAAATCGCCGAAGGCAGTCAGCCCAAACCCTCGCGGCGCCAGAAAGGAGGCCAGACTGTGCAGGCACACCACTCCGCACACCATTACGATCCACTTCCGGGCGTGCTGGAGCGGAGAAATCCCCACGATAAGAATTGTATTGTTGTTAAGTTGGCTGGAATTGTTACTGTAGTAACCTTCGCGGCCTCGGGGATCCCCTTAGTCAGCCACTGAACAAGGCTGCCGAGAATCGCTGCACAAACCCATAAACATCCTGATATGAGTTATATAGCGGCACCGGAGCGACTCGCAGGGTGTCCGGCTCGCGCCAATCGCCGATCACGCCCAGATCGGCAAGTTGGTCACAAAACGCCCGCCCTTTGTCAGGAATCCGAATCGAAATCTGCGCTCCCCGGCGCTCCGGTTCCGCCGGCGTGATCACCGAAAACTTCGGCGAGGCGACTTTTTCGAGCAGGAATTCCAGATAGCCGGTAAGAGAGACGCTCTTGGCCCGCAACCTCTCCATCCCCGCCTCCTGAAAGATCTCCAGGGACGCCCGCAGGGGAGCCAAGGCCAGAATCGGCGGATTACTCAACTGCCAGCCCTCCGCTCCGGCCATCGGCTGGAAGTCAGGCCCCATTTCGAACCGCAGTTTCTCCTCGTGGCCCCACCATCCCCCATGGCGAGGCAGGTCCCACGCCCGTGCGTGGCGCTCATGCACGAAACACCCTCCCACGCATCCCGGACCGCCGTTCAGATACTTGTAGTTGCACCAAACGGCGAAGTCCGGCCCCCACTCGTGGAGTTCCAGCAACAAGTTTCCGGCCGCATGCGCCAAATCGAAACCGACCACGCATCCCCGCGCATGACCGCGTTCAGTAATGGTTCGCATGTCAAACGCCTGGCCGGTCGCGTAGTTCACCCCGCCCAGCATGATGAGCGCGATCGACTTGCCTTCGCGGTCAATCAGCGCCGTTATGTCTTCATAGCGAATGCAGAATTCCCCGGGACGCGCCGTCAGTTCGATCAACGCGGACGCCGGATCGTAGCCGTGAACTCTGATTTGCGATTTCACCGCGTACTGGTCAGACGGAAACGCCCCACGCTCCACGACAATCCTGTGCCGCTGTGGAGTAGGCCGGTAAAACGAAACCATCATCAGATGCAGGTTCACCGTAAGCGAGTTCATCACCACGACTTCTTGCGGCTTTGCGCCTACCAGCGCGGCCGTCCGCTCAGTCAGCAGACGGTGGTAAGGCAACCACGGATCGCGCGCCCGGAAGTGTCCCTCCACGCCCAATTGCGCCCAGTCCTGCAGTTCCTGATCGATGTATGCCTTTGCAGTCTTGGGTTGCAAACCCAGGGAATGCCCGCACAAATAAATGCACTCCTCGCCGCTTACGGTTTTCGGAAAGAAAAAGCGAGTACGGAAGCCTGCCAGCGGATCTTCAGCATCCATCCTGGCCGCAAATGCCGCTCCGGTCTCGTATGCTTGCCCGGTCACGAAACCTCTTCCAGCGGCGTGAGATCTCGTTGGACGAGCCGGCCGGCCAGATCCCAATCCAGATCCTCAATGCGGGTGATTGGATCGCAAAGTTCCGTCAGCATGCGGTCCTGCACTCTGCCTCTGGTCAACGCAACCGAGTAGGGCACGCGGTGAAACGTCACCATGGAATACTTGGGCACGAACAGGCGCGGATATTTCGCTTCCATCGCCTGTTCCACTTTCTTGCGAAACAGGAATCGTGGGTCGCCCACCCGGTCGCGCATTTCCACGAAGTTTTCTACCGCCATGTCGGCGATCGCGTCGGTGTTCGCCTTTCGTGCCTCTTGAAATTTCCGGAATACGCTGGTCCAATCTGCGCCGTGCCAGCCCAGCAGTTCCATCAGAGAAGTGCAGTCTTCGAATCCGCAATTGATTCCCTGCCCGAAGAAAGGAACAATGGCATGCGCCGCATCGCCCAGCAGCAGCACCCTGCCGTCCACTTCCCATGGTGAGCACTTGATCGTGACCATCGCTCCAGTCGGGTTGCCGAAATAATTGTCCGTCAACTGTGGCATCAACTCCAGCGCGTCGGGAAACTGCAACTCAAAGAATCGCAAGACATCGAAAGGCGTTGCCAGGCTGGCAAAGCTGTCCGCGCCTTCAAACGGCAAAAACAAAATGCACGCAAAAGTGCCGTCGGTATTCGGCAGCGCGATCAGCATGTAGTTGCCGCGAGGCCAGATGTGCAACGCGTGCTTCTCCAGAACATGTTCCCTCGCTGGGCTTGCCGGAATCGTTAGCTCCTTGTAGCCGTAGTCGAGATACTGCTGTGCGAAATTGAACCGGTTCTGCTTCAGCATCTCGGTTCGAATCGCTGAAGCCGAACCGTCACAGCCGATCACCACGCTGGATTCGACAATTGTCTCCTCTCCCGTCTGCTCATCTCGCAAGAGTATCTTCCCGCTTCCCAGGTCGATTCCGGTGCAGCGCTGCTGGAAATGGATTCCAGCGCCTCTAGCCTCGGCCGCGGACAGCAACGCCATGTTGAGCTCGGCCCGCGAGATGGAATGAATAACCTCCGTCGCATCCTTTCCGTACGGCTGGAAGGTGAGATCTCCCGCCACGGAGTGGATCATCCTTCCCTTCATCGGGATCGCGATCTTCTGCAGTTCCTGCCACAGTCCCGCCTCGGTGAGGGCGTGAATTCCGCGCGTCGACAAAGCCAGATTAATCGACCGCCCGGCGCTCATCCGGACCCGCCGAATGTCAGGCCGGCGTTCGTAAATTTCCACCCGAAAACCGCGGCTTGCCAGCAGTATCGCCAGCAGTGGACCGTTCAGGCCGCCGCCGATCAGCTTGATGGTCTGGGAGTGATTCATGCAGAAATAACTCTACGAAATACACGCGACGAGCAGTGCGCGCTCACTTCATCAGCAAGGTCCGCGCTTCCCAAAGCTCGGGAAAGAATTTCTTTTCCAGGGTCAACTTCAGATAAGAGGCGCCCGCGCTGCCGCCAGTTCCCATGTTGACCCCGATCGTGCGCTCCACCATTTGGATGTGTCGCAGCCTCCAGCTCACGACCAATTCGTCGAACTCAGTCAGCCGTTCGCAAACATCAATCCAGTCCCGGTAATGCCGATCATCCTGATACAGGGACTGCACCGCTCGCGCTCGCGCTTCAAAGCGCTCGCGTTCGGTCGCATTTTCCGGCAGCGCCGCCAGCTTCCCCAGCGCCCTCAAAGCGTCGAAGAAAACGTCGTGCAGGGACGGTTCACGCAATCGGCGTCCCAGCTGCGCATGGGCCTCGGGCGTCGGCTTGTGATAGCGCAACATCTTTTCGTCTTTCAAGCCGCAGAGAAACTCCAGCTCGCGAAACTGTTCTGACTGAAACCCGCTGGCCGGTTCCAGCTTGTCGCGGAATGCCAGAAAATGCGTGGGGAGCATGGTTTCGAGAATGGTGAACTGCTCTACCAACACACGCGTGATTTCCGTGCACCGGCGCAGCAGTCGCGCCGCCTCGTAAACTTCGTCCCGCGAAGCCGGGTTCGCTCCCGCTGCCTTTAAATTCGCCACTACCCCGTCGAGGTCATGCAGTAGTTCCTTGAACCACAACTCATACGTCTGGTGCACAACGATGAACAGCAATTCGTCGTGATGTTGCGGCGAAGACTGCGGCTGCTGCAACTCCAGCAATTCCGGAATTTTCAGGTAAGAACTGTAGGTCAGCTGCTCAGGATGCTGAGGTCCTGGTCCGCCCGTTGGTCCGGCCGTTGCGGCGCTGGTCTTTTCATGGTCGTCATCTGCTCCAGCAAGTGCCAGGAACCGCTGCGCGTTGCCGCCCAACAATTTCGTCTTCTCTTGCGGCGAAAGGCGACTGTCGCGAATCAGAGAACCGACTCTTTCTTCTCCCAGCGGGAACGGATAATCCGACCCGAGCATCACCTGGTCCGCTCCCATGGTCGTCACCAGATACTGCAGCGCGTGTTGATCGAAGACTGCGGAATCCACAGAAAAGCGGTTGATATAGTGACTGGGCGGAAACTGGCAAGCGCCGTGAGCTACAGGATGACGGTGCCAAGCATTCTCTAATCGTCCCAGCAGAAAGGCGAAACTCCCGCCCCCATGCGCGAAACAAATCCGGAGCCGTTCTGGTAGTTTGTCGAACGCGCCGCTCACGATCAGCGCCACGATTCCCAACTGCGTTTCTGCCGGCATGCCCACTGTCCAAGGCATCATGTATTTCGGCATGCGCGCCTGGCCCATCATGTCCCAGGGATGCACCAGCACGGCCGCGCCTTCGTCCGCGCAATGCTGCAGAAACGTCACAATCCCGGGATCGTCCAGATTTTTTTCGCCCACGTGATTGCCAATCTGCACGCCCAGATGTCCCGCTTTCATGCAGCGCGTTAGTTCCTTGCAAGCCGCATCAATATCCTGCAACGGAACCTGGCACAGCGACTTCAGCCTGCCCCTGCCCCGGCTGCAAAGCTCGAGCGCTGCGTCGTTAAACAACCGCGCGCAATCCAGGGCATGTTCCCTGGGACGGTCGTAGGCAAACAGCACGGGCGTGGCTGAAATGATCTGCGTTTCCACGCCGTCGCGATCCATTTCCTGCAGCCGCACCTCCGGCTCCCAGCACGCCGAATAAACATGCCGGAAGAAACGCTCGCCCACCATAATGTCTGCTTTCCCCGGCTCGGTGTGCTTGATCGAGGGCCAGTTCGGCGTGCCGTAGCGCTCTGCCAAGTCTGGCCACGCGGCCGGGAAGAAGTGATTGTGAATATCGATGACCATCTATGCTGTGACCATCACAATTTGCCCATTACGCTTTGCCCGGATGCACTGTGCCGCAGTGCTTACACTTGCGCAGACTTTCGTTGCCGTAGAACTTTTCGAACAGTGGTGGCAGGTCGCGCACAATGCTCTTCAGCTTCACTTCCGCGCGGTGCACTAGCTGATGGCAGTTCGGGCAATACCACTCGAACCCGTCCACAACGCCCTCTGGACGCGGCATTTCCACCACCACCCCGATGCTGCCAGCCCCGCGCTGCGGTGAATGCCGCATATGCTTGGGCAGAAGAAAAATTTCTCCTTCTTTAATGGGAATCTCAAGTGGCGGCTGGCCGGGCGTTTCCATCACGCGAATGGAAATGTTTCCCTTCAACTGGTAGAAAAATTCCTCGGTGGGATCGTCATGATAATCCCGCCGCTGGTTCGGCCCGCCAACAACTGTCACCATCATCTCGCCGTCTTCCCAGACCTGAGCGTTGCCCACCGGCGGCTTGAATTTGTCTTTGTTCTCATCGATCCACGCCTGAAAGTTAAACGCTTTCAGACTTCGTATGGACGGCATAGCGCCTCCTAGTTCAACGGCTTGTAAGCCAGGGCCCGGATTTCAATCAGCAAATGCGGATGCGGCAACTGGTGCACCGCAACCGTGGTTCGCGCCGGGCCATCGTGCGCGAAAAATTCGCCGTAGACCTCGTTGTACCCGCCGAAATCGTTCATGCTCACGAGATAAGTGGAAATTTCGACTACGTCTTCAAGTCGCGCGCCTGCGCTCTGCAGGATGTCGCGAACATTCTCAATCACGGCCCGTGTCTGCGTCCGGATGTCGAGCCGTGTAGTACCCAGTTCGTCCACTTCCGCGCCAGCGATGGTGTTGTCAGCGCGGCGCGCGCTGGTCCCCGACACGATCAGAAAATCTCCCGCCCGCTTCACATGCGGATATTTCCCGCGCGGCGCGGCCTTGCCCTTTACAACCTTGCCCTCGGTCTTACTCATTCGGTCTCGCTCATAAAGTTGCCCGCGCCACGGCAGCGACCAGCCACCAACTTCAAAGCCGGATGCAAACATTATTCAGCTCAGAATAAAAATTCAGGGAATGCATTCCGCCCTCGCGCCCAATTCCCGACAGCCCCACTCCCCCAAACGGAGTCCGCAAATCGCGCAGGAACCAGCAATTGACCCAGGTGATGCCTACATTCATCTGCTGCGCAACCGCGTGCCCACGCTTTAGATTGGTGGTCCACACCGAGGCGGCCAGCCCGTATTTCGTGTCGTTGGCCAAAGCCACGGCCTCGTCATCGGAATCGAACGGCGCAATGTGGCAGACTGGCCCGAAAATTTCTTCCTTCACACAGCGCGTCGATTCCGCCAGCCCAGTATAGATCGTTGGCTGAATATAGAATCCCCGGTCGCGCCCGTCGCCAAACTCGGGGATGCCCCCGCCGGTAATGACGGTCGCGCCTTCTTCCCGCGCCAGGCGGTAGTATCCCATCACCTTCTCGCGATGCTGCGCCGAAATCAGCGGACCTAAGTTTGTCTCCGGCTCGGTCGGCCAACCCGCATGCATCTTCTCAGCCTTCTGTTTCAATGCCTCAACGAACCGTTCAAAAATCCCACGCTCCACGTAAATGCGCTCCGCACACAAGCAGACTTGACCCGTGTTCAGAAATACCGCATCGGCCAGTCCGCGAACCGTCTCCTCGAAATCGCAATCCGCGAACACAATCGCTGCATTCTTGCCCCCGAGTTCAAACGAAACCGGCTTCACGCCGGCAGCCACAGCTTTCATGATGGCCGCGCCGGTCCGTGATTCTCCCGTGAACGTGATGGCATTCACATCCGGATGCTGCGTCAAAAATTCGCCCGTGGACCCCGGTCCAAACCCGTGCACCACGTTATAAACGCCATCGGGAATTCCAGCCTCCTGCATCGCTTCCGCCAGCAGCGTCGCGGTTGCGGGAGTTTCCTCGGAAGGCTTTACCACTACCGCGTTGCCGCAGGCCAGCGCCGGCGCGATTTTCCAGGTCGCGAGCAGCAGCGGCAGGTTCCACGGAGTGATGATCCCGACCACGCCCAGCGGTTTGCGCACTGCATAATTCAGGGCGCTGCTCCCGTCCGGAGTCTCCGTCTGAAAGCACTCTATGCCCGCCATCTTGACTGCGTCGGCGAACACGCGGAAATTGGCCGCAGCGCGCGGAACGTCGAGTTTCGCAGCCAAAGCCATCGGCTTCCCCGTGTCGGCCACCTCTGCCTTCAGGAAGCAATCGAACCGCGCTTCAATCGCGTCGGCTACTTTGTGCAGTCGAGCCGCGCGCTCGCGCACTCCCAGGCGCCCCCACTCCCCAAGCAGGGCCTTGCGTGCCGCCTGCACTGCGTCATCGACCAGGCCCTGATCTGCCTCTGACACTTCCGCAATCACGCTGCCATCCGCGGGGTTCACGTCGGCGAACTCGCGCACGCCCCGCACAAATTGTCCGTTAACGTAGTTTTGGATTAACTTCACAGCTTACGCCAGGAGAATGCGATTCCTTGCTGCCGCAGATTTCACGTTCCCGCGCCGAATCCTAGCAGGGGGAATAAATCGGCGCAATCGCGGCGTCTAGCCGCGCGCCAGCAGATACCGGCCCAAGGCATCTTGCCAGGCGGGTGTCGTGATCCCCCAAGCCTGCAAACTCTGCGGAGAAAGAACTGAATAGGCCGGCCGCGGCGCAGGACGCGCCATCTGCGCGCTGTTCACCGGCCGCACTTCAGTCCCAAGACCGCCGCCGCGTACAATCTCGCGCGCAAACTCATACCACGTACAGTCGCCGCTGTTGGTCGCGTGCACAATTCCGCTGGCGTTGGCCCGGCACAGCTTAACGATTGCCTCGGCCAGATCCGCCGCATACGTTGGACAGCCGCGCTGATCGTTCACCACATCGAGCACCGGACGGCTTGCCGCCAGCTTCAGAATCGTATCCGGAAAACATTTTCCGCCCGTCCCAAAGAGCCATGACGTGCGCACAATGCAGCAGTCGGGCATTAACTCCAGCAGCCGGAGTTCGGCCTCGGCCTTCGATCGTCCGTAAACGCTCTGCGGGTTGCGCGCGTCATCGGTCTCATACGGCGAAGTTTTCCGCCCATCGAAAACATAATCGGAACTGAGGAACAGCAGCCGCGCCTTAAATTCTTTCGCCGCCTGCGCAACGTTGACGGCTCCGTCGCGGTTTACCGAAAAGGCTAGGTCCTGATTGCTTTCGCAGCCATCCACATCGGTGTAAGCCGCCGCCAGAACAATCCAGTCTGGGCGCAGCTTCTTAACGATTTCCCGCACACCCTCTTTTTCCCGAATGTCTACATTGCGTGAACCGAGTCCGCTAACATCGTCTCCGCTCCAGGCCTGCATCAGAGCCTTGCCCAAGAGTCCGGTGCCGCCCAGAATTGTGACTTTCATTTTATGAAGTTCCGTTATGAGCTTTCGTTAAGAGGTTCCGTCTGAGATGTTCTGGCGACTAGTCGAAGGTTTCGGCATCGCGCAGAGGCACGCCGCGCTGATCTTTGGCTGACACTATGGCAGACACGATCGGGTCGCCCTCCAACTGCCAGTCAATCTTCAGCTGCGGATCATTCCACAACAGCGTGCGCTCATGGGCGGGGGCATAAAAATCCGTCGCTTTATAAAGCACCTGGGCCTGTTCCGACCTCACGCTGAATCCGTGAGCGAAGCCCATCGGAATCCACAGCATGCGCTTGTTCTCCGCCGAAAGCCGTACCGCTTCCCATTTCCCAAACGACGGCGAACTCCGCCGCAGATCCACCGCCACGTCCAGGATTTCCCCCACCACCACTCGCACCAGTTTTCCCTGCGCCTGCTTCACCTGATAGTGCAATCCGCGCACAACATTGCGCGACGAACTGGAGTGATTGTCCTGTACGAACGGATCGAGAATCCCGGCCTCGGCCATGGTTTGCTGGTTGTAGCTCTCGAAGAAAAATCCGCGCTCGTCGCCGAACACGCGCGGCTCCAGGATGAATACTCCCGCCAGCGACGTCGGAATTTTCTTGAGCGCTTCCATTTTCTTATTGATCGTGTCTAAGCAGGAACCGCAACCAAATCCCCCGCGAAGGATCATTCGCCTAAAACACTTTCTCCCGCAGCATCTGCAGCAGATAAGCCCCGTAACTGTTGTTCTTCATCGACGTCCCAATTTTCTCCACTTGTTCCGCCGTGATGTAGCCGGAACGGTAGGCAATCTCCTCCGGACACGCCACCATCAATCCCTGCCTCTTCTCGATCGCCTGAATATAAAGGGAGGCTTCCAGCAGCGACTCGTGCGTGCCGGTATCGAGCCACGCCATTCCGCGGCCCAGCACCACCACTTCCAGATTTCCCTTCTCAAGATAAGCTTTGTTGACGTCGGTGATCTCCAACTCTCCGCGCGCACTCGGCTTCAGCGATTTGGCAACATTTACCACCTGGTTGTCGTAGAAATAAAGTCCTGTGACCGCATACCGCGACTTGGGATGCTTCGGCTTCTCCTCGATGCTCAGCGCCTTGCCCTGCGCATCAAATTCCACGACTCCATAGCGCTCCGGATCATGCACTCCGTAAGCGAACACCCGCGCCCCATGAGACTTCTTCGCGGCGTCGCGCAAGTCCTTCGCGAGATCGTGCCCGTAGAAAATGTTGTCGCCCAGAACCAACGCACATGCGCTGCCGCCAATAAATGATTCGCCCAGCAGGAACGCCTGCGCAATCCCTTCCGGCTTCGCCTGCACCAGATACTGCAACTGGATTCCGTACTGGCTTCCATCCCCCAGCAGCGCCTGGAATTTCGGCACATCTTCCGGAGTTGAAATCACCAGAATTGCCCGAATCCCCGCCAGCATCAGCGTGCACAGGGGGTAATACACCATGGGCTTGTTGTAAACCGGCAACAGGCTTTTCCCCATGGCGTGCGTCACCGGATAAAGGCGAGTGCCCGATCCGCCCGCCAGAATGATGCCTTTATGATGCGCGCTGGTTTTCATGATTTTCTTTTCTTGAGTTCAGGCCGAATAGTGTGTCGAAATCCATTGCCGGTAGCTTCCGCTGGTCACGTCCTTCACCCACTCTTCGTTCTCAAGATACCAGCGAATGGTCTTGCGGATCCCCGTCTCAAACGTTTCCTTCGGCCGCCAGCCCAGTTCGCGCTCAATCTTGCCCGCGTCCATAGCATAGCGCCGGTCGTGCCCGGGACGGTCCTTGACGAAGGTGATCAACCCGCGCCGCGACCCTTCCGCTCGCGGCGCCATTTCATCCACAAGGTCGCAGACGGCGTGCACGATCTCGAGATTCGGCTTCTCATTCCACCCGCCGATGTTATAGGTTTCCCCCGGCTTCCCCCGCGCCAGCACGAGCGCGATGGCCTCGCAGTGGTCGGCCACGTATAGCCAGTCACGCACATTCTTCCCATCGCCGTAAACCGGCAGGGGCTTGCCGTCGCGCGCGTTCAGAATCATCAGCGGGATCAGTTTCTCGGGAAACTGAAACCTTCCGTAGTTGTTCGAGCAATTCGTCGTGAGCGTCGGCAGCCCGTAGGTGTGGTGATACGCCCGCACCAGATGATCGGATGCCGCTTTCGACGCCGAGTAAGGGCTGTTCGGCGCATACGCGGTAGTCTCGGAGAACGGAGGGTCGTCCGGCCCCAACGATCCATACACTTCATCGGTGGAAACATGCAGAAAACGGAAGCGCTTGCTCCCGTCGCCGCTCAAACTCGACCAATACGCGCGCACTTCTTCCAGCAGCGCAAACGTGCCATCCACGTTGGTGCGGATGAAATCGTCGGGCCCGCGGATCGAGCGGTCTACGTGGCTTTCCGCCGCGAAGTGGACAACCGCCCAAGGCTGCTGCTGCTCCAGCAAACGCCGGACGAATGCCCGGTCACCGATGTCGCCCTGCACAAACGTATAGCGGCGATCCGCGGTCACCGACTCCAGGTTCCGCAGGTTGCCCGCGTACGTGAGTTTGTCCAGATTCACGACAGCAGTGGCCGCGCCAGTTTCCAGCCTCTGCAAAATAAAGTTCGATCCGATGAACCCCGCGCCGCCGGTGACCAGAATTGTGTCTTGCATGAATTGTTAATTGTAATAAAAAAGGACGGGGTTAGCCCGTCCAGTTCAAGATAAGTGCCGTCGCAGTTTGGGAGATGCTCATGTGGGGACAGCCGCCCCTTCGACTTCGCTCAGGGCAGGCCCTCGGCTGTCCAGTCGAGCGAAGCTCGACGGCGTCTTCGTCCCCCAGCAAACTGAGATATTACTTCAGGAAGTTTTTTCCTGGCTTGCTAATGCTGCGCAGCCCAGGCGGGAACTCGTCCCACTAACCGGCCCGCAGCGCATCCACTCGTCCGGCATCCCCCGAGCTCACACTCGGCCTCTTCGGAGCCGCCTGCTCCCAGCCCAGCACCTGAAAGTAAGCCTGCTCAATCTCCTCTGTAATCTTCGACCATAGATAATGCTCGCGAACCCGCGCCTTCGCCGCCCGCCCCGCCGCTTCCCGCACCGCAGGATTGGCAATCAGAAAGCTCAATCGATCCGCAAGATCGCCCGCATCCCCGCGGCGAAAAGTGTAGCCTGCGCCCGCCACCACTTCGCGGTTCTCCGGAACATCGCTCGCCAGCACGCATAAACCGGCTCCCATGGCATCGAGCAGCGCCAACGACAAACCTTCCATATCCGACGGCAAAACAAACAGCATGGCATTGGTCAGCAACTGATCCAGCGTTTCGCCCGAAACCCAATCCAGAATCTTGATGCGATCGCTGGCATGCGTCCGCAACTCGCGGCTGTAGTCGTCGCTATAGCTCGACGCCCCCGCCAGCACCAGCTTCACGTCGGTGTTCAGCCGCTCGTACGCCTTCACCAGCAGATGGCACCCTTTCTCCGGTGAGAGCCTTCCCAGAAACAAAATGTATTTCCCCGGCGCCAGCCCCCAGTCGAAAATTTTTCCCGCTTCGCCGCGCTCGCGAAGCACTCCTCCATTGGGCACGTAGAAAGTCTCCACGTCGTGGTGTTCACGGTAGCGCTGGCGCAAAGCCTGCGACACCACCATCGTCCCACTGGGCAAGCGCACCGACGCCCTCTCCCCCAGCCGTAACACCAACGACGCCACCCGTCCCCATTTCCTTCGCTGCCAGTCCAGCCCTTGCACGGTTACGACTGTCTTCGTGCCCCACCATCGCGGAAACCTCGAGAACAGAGCCGGCCCCAGGGCGTGATAATGCACGACGTCGTAATTCTGGAAAAGTGCGTGGACTGTGCTCAGCGCCGTGTGCACCAGGGTCTCCAGGTGCTTCGACCGGATCGTCGGCAACCGCACCAGCCTCATGCCGGAAAACTCTTTGAGAGCAGGCGTGAAATACTTGCGGCAATACACCGTAACTTCGTGCCCCATCCCCGCCAGTCGCGCCCCCACTTCCTCGTAGTAAGTCTCGATGCCGCTGTATTTCGAAACCACCCCGCGCCCGCCGATGAACGCCACGCGAAGACGTGGCTTCGCAGCCTCGCTGGAAACTGCCCCCGCGACCGCCGGACGAGTCTGGTTCCAAAACACCTTTCTCCGGCCTCTGTATGCGCCAGCGGCCTTGGCCGATCCTTTTGTTGCCAGGAGCTCCGCATACAACCCGGACATCGCCCCGTAGTGCGCCTCTGGCGTGTAGTCCCGCCGCACGCGTTGCCAACCGGCAAGTCCCATCCGCTCCGCCCGTCCCGGCTGGCACATGGACGCAATTGCCTCGACCAATCGCTGCACATCGCCCACCGGATACAAAAGCCCGGTTTCGTTTTCCCGCACCAACTCCCGTCGTGATCCCAGATCGGAGGCCACCACCGCCCGCGCTCGAGCATACGATTCAAGAATGCTCTTGCCCAGCGTTTCATAAGCATGCGATGGCAGCACCGTGAAACGCGACTGCGCAATCAACGCGTCGAGTTCCGCTCCCCGCACAGGCCCCACGAACTCCACGTTGGGCAAGCTTCCGCTGTCCAAACCAATGTCCAAACCCAGGCTCGCGGATGACGCCTCCAACTCATCGCGCTGCGGACCGTCTCCCGCGATTACCAGCCGCAGATTCGGCAAACGTTGCATCGCCCGCACCAGATCGCTCACCCCTTTTTCCGGAGACAATCTTCCGAAATAGAACAGGGGAGCGTTCGCGGCAGGCGCCTCCACCGCAGCCGCGGCAGCCTGAAAATGCGGCAAAACCCTGAACTTCCCGGTGTCCCACTTATGTTCCGCGAACTTGTCGCGCACAAACTGGCTGGGCGCCAGAAAAAGATCCACACACTTCCCGTACGTGCCCAGCCATCGCTGCGCGTAAGCCTCCGCCATCAATGCCGTCCGCGCGCCCAATCCGGGATAGCAATTTGAACCCAACACGCGCCAGAACGCCCCCGCCCGGCAGTCTTCACAGGCTTCGCCCTGCCGCACAAGATTGTAGGCGGGACACAGCAGCTTGAAATCGTTGATGTGATACACCACCGGTACTCCCTGCGCCTTCAGTTCCCAAAGAATCGACGGCGAGAGATGGTGATAGATGTTCCGCACATGGGCGACGTCGGGCCGGAATTCTTCGATCATGGCCCGCATTTTCTTTCGAGCCTCTTGCGAATACACCGCGTGCGCCGCCAGCCGCACCTTCTCGGCCAGGCCGGCATCCTGATCGAATTCGATATGGGGAACGAAATTGTGATCGTAGGGAGTGGCCTGGCCCCGCGGATCGGCCATCGAAAACAGCGCCACTTCGTGGCCCTGCGAGCGCATCAATTCCATCAGCTCAAACAGGTACACTTCAGTGCCGCTGAAGGGATAGTTATATTTGTTGCAGTAGAGAATCCTCATGTGCGGAGTTCTCCCGTGATCCCGGCGTTCGTTCCAGAACCCGCTCCAGAACCCTATCCAGAAAAAGATCAGCGAACGATTCCAGATTCTTCTTACGATTGAAGTACCGGCGAACCTGCTCCCGCGCCCGGTGACGCACCCAGTCGAGTTGGCTCGCGCCGGCAACTCCCGGAACATCGCTATCGAAGCCGCGTGACAAGGCAGACGAATCGAGCCAGAAAATCTTTTTAACGAAATCCTCAACCGATCCCGGCTCGTAAAGAAATCCCGTCCGCCCTTCAATCACACGTTCGGGAATGCCCGTAATAGCCGGGGCGACCACGATCTTTCCCCGCGCCATCGCCTCCATCAGCACCACGGAGATACCCTCACTGCGGCTGGTGAGAACCACCACGTCAGCCATCTGATAATGCCGCCCCAGTTGCTCGCGCGGCACATGGCCAAGCAGCTTGACCCTCTCCTCGATCCCATACTCCCGAATCAGCCGTTCCAGCTTGCCGCGCTCCGGCCCCTCGCCTGCAATTTCACATTGAAAATCCAGGCCGCGTTGGCAAAGCTGGACGCACGCCCGCAAAAGAAACGCGTGATCCTTCACCGCATGCAAACGTCCCACCGCCAGCAGCCGCAGCCGAGAATCCCAGGGTGTGCGTGTTCCCTCTACAGAGCGCGCAGGCTCCGGCACATCCACTCCCAGCCGGGCGACGATCACTTTTTCCGCTTCGATTCCGGGGTAGTGCTCCAGAATGTAGCGCCGGTTATATTCCGAAATCGTCACACAAAAGCGGCAGTGCTTCAGCTTCGTGTCGAGATACGCGGCATGGGTCAGCAGGTCCGATCCGTGCAGGGTCATGCTGTAGCCCACATTCAGCAGCCGCGCCGCCACCATCCCAACCCACGCGCCGAAATATCCGTGGTGTATATGGATATGCCGGACTTCACGCTTCTGCAGCTGTAACGCGTAGCAAGCCCCCAGCCACGTATGCAACAGCGCCTTGACCCGCTGCGCTGGAGTTTCGCGTCCCTGGAAAAGCACGCGCCCGATCAGGTCCGCGATTCGCCGCCAGCGACGCAGGCACAGCCACGCCGCCCGGACCAACAACCCGATCCGCAGCGGCTGTAGAACCAACACATCCGCATCACCATCCGCCGCACAGCTCGCCCCCACTCCCTCGTCCGGCTGGCGCACGCTCCCTGCAATCACCTCGACGCCGCGGCGGCGCAGCTCCTCAATCTCCGCCCCCACGTATGGCTCGACCGGAGACGGAAACAGATTCGCGAGATAAGCGACAGTCACCACGCTTCAGCCCCCACTTCTTTCAGCCGCGTTGCTTCCACCCACGCTTCCACCGACGCCCTCCGCTGTTGCGCCGCCAGCATCCCGGCCAGCGTAAACAGCAGTCCGTTCACGAACTGGTAGTTCATCACCACCAGCGCTGCATTCACCCAATACACGGCCAGCAGGATCGGCCACAGCTTGTGGAACTGTTGGTCCAGAAACCCGCTTCGTTCCCCGCGCGGAATGCAGCCGCGGCCCAGCTTCCAGATTTCCCACATCAGCCACAGGTAAAGCGCCAGCCCGGCCACGCCGTGTTCGACCAACAATTCCAAGTAAGTGTTGTGCGGATAGAGCACTTTCTCCTTGTACCCGCTGACGTGGCGCGCCAACTCGACCGGCATCTGGTTGATGCCCCATCCCGTAAGCGGACGCTCCAGAAACATCTGCCACCCGCCGGCATAAACCGCTTCGCGAAAATCCACGGGCCCTCTTTCTTCAAAGCGTTCCACCAGCGTGCTTTCCAGGTCAGGAAAGCTGACCCAGCAGAGCAACCCCGCGCTCCCGACCAGCGCCAATCCCACCACCGCAGCCCGCCACCAATCACCCCTTCGGAAGCGCACCATCAACACCAGAATCGTTCCCGAAAAAGACAGCCACACCGCGCGAGTCATGGTGGCCAGAATGGCCACCGGCACCGACGCCAGCAGCAGCCAGGCCTTCAGTCCTCGAAACCGCTGGCGCTGGAAGGCGTGGAAAGCCAGCAGTCCCAGCAGGTTGAGCGAAACCCCGTTGGCCACGGCCTGCAGCAGCGGCCCCCGCGCCCGGTCGGCATGGTGCCCCAGGCTCGCGTCCAGAATGAAGCTGGGAAAAATGAGTTCCTTCGCGCCCACCAGAAACGCGATCGCCGTAAAGCTCAGATAGGCGAGAACAGCCAGCGCAAATATTTCGAACTGGCGCAGCGCTCCTTCATCTGAAAAAACCAGCCGGGCCAGATGGAACAACGTGAATGGCACCAGGAACTTAGCTGCCAGCAGTGACCATGCCTCGTTATCGTAAGGCTGCCCCACAACGCTGGCCACAGCCAGCAACGTGAGCCCAGCCATGGGCCACGATGCTCGTTCCATCACCAACAGCCGCTGCCGGAGCACGATCGCCCGCGCCAGCACGCCCACCACCAGCAGCCCGAAGGCCACGCGGTCAATCGCGTAAAACGGCACATCCGGATGCCGCAGCAGCATCGCCGCCAACGCCCCCAGGAAAAGTAGACAAGGCGCGGCCATCAGCATCTGCAACGGCTTCAGCAGCGCGGGTACGGACCTCACGCCCGCGCCGCCCGCCCACTTATTCCAGGTTCCACGCGAGACTGAGACCGCCTGCATCAGTCCCCGCTCCCGCCGATAAGAGCCCCCACGGTCCGAAAAATAATGCGCAAGTCCTTGGTCAGGCTCCAGGTCCGGATATACTCCCGGTCCAGATCCATGCCCCGTTGAAACGACGGGTCCCGCCGCGCCGTTACCTGCCAAAGCCCGGTGATTCCCGGCGTCACGTCGAGCCGCGCCAGATGCTCGGGCTCGTAGGCCGAAAAATCGTCCAAAGGATGCGGCCGCGGACCCACCAGGCTCATCTCCCCCTTCAGCACATTCCAAAGCTGCGGCAGTTCATCCAGACTGTAGCGCCGCAGCAGGCGTCCCAGATGCGTGATCCGCGGGTCGCCGATGATCTTGAAGAACGGACCCGACCTTTCATTTTTCCGCCGCAAGTTCAGCTTCAAGGCGTCCGCATTGCGCACCATCGTGCGGAACTTGTAGCAGAGGAAAAGTCTGCCTTTGTGTCCAGCACGCTGAGCGGTGTAAAGCACGGGTCCGTTCGACCCCATCTTGATCAGCCCCGCGATCAGCCCCAATAGCGGGCTCAGGAGCACCAGGGCAACGCCCGCCCCTGTCGCATCCAATATCCGTTTCACAAAGAGTTCGGCAGCCGGTGAAGGTTCCCGATGCAGGCAAATCGCTGGCAGATCTCCGAATCGCTCCACATCGCTCCCCTCCGGCCTGCATCCGAACAGGTCGGGCACCAGCTTCACATCCAGCCGTAGCCGTCGCGCTTCCCGCAGCACGCGCTGGATCAAGTCGTGGTCAAGGGGCGCTGCCAAAATCACTTCATCCACGAATCCGCTGCGTGCCAGGCGTGCCAGACTGCTCACCCGCCCGATCACTCTATTCCCCATCGGCAGTTCGTCATCCAGGAACCCGCAAATCGCTCGGCCGGATTCCGGATGGGCTTCCACATTAGCCGCAACTCGGCGGCCCACCGGACCGGCGCCGACGATCAGAGTATTCCGTGCCAGCAATCCAGCTTCGCTGGTGATCTGCCCCTTTCGATGGGCCCCTTTCCTCGCGGCCAGTAGAGCCACGAAGTGCAGCACACCAGCAGCGCAAACCTCGCTGCTCGATATCACGAAAGCTCCCAGCAGCCGAGTAGCGATGCACAGGATGACCGTCGCCCAGAGTGTGGCCTTGCCCAACGCCGCGGCCTCCCGGCGCAGCCCGTCGCTCCCGGCATAGAGTCCCTCCGAATATCCCAGCAGCGTGATCAGCGTCGCGTGCAGCAGCGCCATCCCCAGCACTTGTCGCGCGGCCGCCTCAGCCGCGTTCTCGAATAGCCATGAATGCGCGATCACGCGGTGCAGCTGCTGAAAAATTGCCCCCACCAACAACCAATTCATCGCTACCAGCGCGAAGTCCGCTGCCATCGCGCTCAGCCACCTTTCCGCCCAGAGTTTTCTAAAGGGATCCGGCAATAACAGGCTCAGAGAGATTGCCGGGAGTAACGGCTCTTGCGGTGCGCTCACGCGCCCGACCGGGGTCCGAAAACTGGGGGAACTAGCCCGTAGCGTGGGCTTCTTCACGTCTCCCCGAAACGCTCCCGCCGCGCCTGGTATCAATCGCGCCGCCCAGTCGCTTTCCTGGCGTGTCCGCGGATTTAGAAAAGGAGAGGACATCACATCAGCTTCCGGTTGAACAGAAACCCTGGGAAAAGGGTGCGAGCTTACTGGCGGGGTTAGGTGGTTTAGGTGGTTAAGAACACATCTGCGATTTAGTGCGCGAGTTGTGCATGTTGTCCCACGCTTCGTTCGTTCGTCATCTCTACAGCCGGCGGTAAATTGCCTCCGGAATGGGGAACCTGCGCTCCGCCAGAATGGCGCCCAGCAGGCGCGTCTGCGTCGCCTTCAACGTTTCCTGAATACGATGTACCCTGGCCCGCCGGGTCGCGTGCGCCGTCAGCACCAGAATCATTCCGTCCGCCAATTGGGCGGCCACAGCCGCTTCACTGGATTCTCCCGCAGCCGGCCCTTCCACAATGGAATACTCAAACTCCCGCCGCAGTTCGCACAAACGTGAGCACCACGCCGTGCTGCTGGTGGCTTCGAGATCCTTCCCACGGAGGCCGGCGGCCAGCCACAAGTTGGTTCGCAACTGGGTCATCGTGGACGGGGCGCTCATGGAATGGGAAGTCATGGAAACCGTAGTCGCCGCCCCTGGAGATGCCGCCCCTTCGCCCGCCAGGAGGGGCGAGGCATCCGCCGCCACCACCACGCGGGCACCCGTTTCCGCGGACAGTATCTCTCCCACTTGCCGGCACACGTCGGCCACATCGGCGCGCGGTTCCGCCCCGCTGACTAACACCTGCCTCACCGGATGCGTCGCATCCGAAAAAAAGACTCGCTGCACCAGCCCGCGCAGCTGTTCCCGGGCAAAGTCGTCTGGACTCCATCTACGTTCCTTGCCCGGCGTTTCCATCTCCGGCCGGACCTCCGCAGCGGCCCTCGTAGCTTGCATCCCCGGATATCGCAAAACGCCGACGTTCATATTTTTCCTTCCTCGAACGAAACTCGAGCCGTCCTCTGTGCTCCCCTGTGCCCGGAGCCTGCCCTGAGCGAAGTCGAAGGGCGGTAAAGCTTTTCTCCGTACGCCGAATCAGCTTTAACTCAAGAAACGCCCGCGCGCTGTCTTTCCGGGCAGTGACGCCAGCACCGGGGTCCCCAGGTACGCCAGTACTTCCTCCGGCGTACGGAACGCCGGGTCCAGATGATCGGCCGCAAAAGCCGCGGCTGTTCCCGTGACTCCACCGGCCACCAACCCGGCCGCCAGGACCGCCCACGCGGACCACAGGGGCAGGGCTGCCGGCACTGGCGGCTCCGCCACGGCAACATTCACAATGCCGCGCTCATCCAGCGCGTCGCCCATACGCGCCTCTTCCCGTTTCTTCACGTACAACAGATAGTTTTCCTCGGCCGCTTTCTCCGTGCTGGCCAGATCGTCCTGCGTGATCGCGTCCGCGCCCATCCGCTGCGCTCGCGCCAGGTATGCCACTACCTGCACGGCCGTGGCCGACGCTTTCGCTTCCAGGCCTTCCAGTTCCACCTGCGCGTGCTGCAATTCGCTCTTCGCCCACGCGTAGTTGGGATCCTTGTCCGTGGTTTCGTCGTGCAGCGGATTCGCCGCCTCCACCGCAATTGCAGCCTTGGTCTGCGTGATCTTTTCTGTTGCTTCCATCACCAGCCGGTGGCTGGGCTCAAACTTGGTCAACAATTCGGTACGCTTCAACTCCTGCTCCAGCAAGCGTGCCTTCAGCGACCCAACCAGCTCAGGATTGTCGGCAGTCCGCAGCTGCGTCGTCGTCCTCTCCGCCAGCGTCGCCAGTTGCTTTTTCAATTCCGCGACGCGCTGCCGAGTCTCCGCCAGCGCAACCTGCGTATGCCGGTAGCTGGCGTCCGCGTCGCTCCATTTCTGCAAGTCCAGATCGCGCTGCTGGGCCGCGAACACCACACTGTGCGTTTCCGTGAACTGCAGCAGATTGTTCTCCGCCTCTTCCAGTTGACGCCGCGATTCCCCCGCCTGCTGCTCGAAGAAGTGGAACTCCCCCGCCGGCCGGTGCAGCTCCTTATGCTTCTCGATGTAGATCTGAGCCAGCGCCTGCAACACCTTCGCTCCCTGCGCCGGATCGGCCGACGAATATTTCACCGCGATCAGGTTGGTCTTCTTGACTGACTCGATTTCCACCTTCTTGCCGAGCCGCCGTGCCGCCCGCTCCACGCGCTCCGCCTGACCTTCTCCCGGTCGCAGGAAACGCGTCCAGTTGTCCTTCGCCAAATTGCTGGCCTCCACCACTTTGCGCATCACTTCCGCATCCTTGAGCAACTCCACTTCGGAATTCAATTCTTCCTCCGTGATGGCCAGCCGGGTCACGTCCACGGGCGCGTTCTCCTGCGCGGTCACCGGAGTATCCGCCCGTCCCCGCCCCACCAGAATCTGCATGTGAGCCTGATATCTCGCGCCCGCCACTAAATAGAGCGCCGCGCTGCCCAGCACGATGCCCAGCGCGCAGACGAACACCTTGCGCTGCCGGAACAGCACCATCGCCACTTCGCGCGTGGTCACTTCCCGGGTCACCCCGTCGCGCGTCATCATCTCGCGCGGCCGCAGCGATGGCGATGACCGCAACCGCTCCCCGCGCGTTCCTTCTTCATCACTCATTCCTCGTCACCCATGCCTCGTCACCCATTGCGCTCAATCAGGCTGTGTCATCCCGAACGCCGCGTTTTTCTTCGCGGCGGAGGAGCCTGTCCTGAGCGGAGCCGAAGGAATCTCAGTCACCTCTGCTGTGGATCCCCGCTTTTTTCAAAACTGCGCCGGACTCACGTACATGCCCATCGTGGGCCGGGTCACGAAGCGCTCGATCTTCGAGATGAAATTCTGGGGCACAAACACCAAATCTCCGGGCCGCAGGTGAACATCCTCCCGCAAATTTTTCTGGTTCAACATTTTTTTCAGGTCCACCACCTTGGTTTCGACCAGGTCGTCATTCACCCGCCGGAAGACAATCACCTGCGAATGTTTCGCCGCTGGTGCCAGCCCGCCGGCAATGGCCACCGCTGCGGCCACGGTCGTGTCCGAGCGCAACTCATATTTCCCCGGACGCCCCACCTGTCCGCCCACAATGAAGTAAGGATGATCGAAGTCCTTCAGCACCACCCCCGCCTCGGGATCGTGCAGGTATCCCCGGTAGGCCTGCTCCACGGCCGCCTTGAACTCAGGGATGGTCAACCCCTCCGCGTACACCGGGGCTGCGTCTTTCAACGCCACAAAGCCATCGGGCTGCAGGGTAAGCGTCTGGTTGAATTCCGGCGCCAGGGTGAAACTTACCTCGACTGCGTCGGTCGGTCTTAGCCGGTAAAGCGGACGGCGCTGTCCTCCGAGCCAGGAGTTTCCCAGCCCGTCCGCTTCGCCGGGTTTTGCGGCGGTGGTTGTACAGCTCCCCGCTCCGGCTCCGGTTAAGCAGGATTGGGAAGTCTCCTTTTCTCCGCCCAGAGATTTTTCTCCCTGGCCGAAAGCCGCCAAGCAACTTTGCAGCACCAGCAGCGCGGAGGCAGTGAAACGGACGAATTTGAAAAGGCGCTTCATGCTTGTTTGCCGTTTGGCTGCGCCCCAACTTCGGTCGCTCACAGTTTCCGCACCTTTCTGAAACACGGTTTCGATCCCCTACCGCGTCCGAGCCATTGCGATAAAGGAGGACTAACGCGCCGGGAACGAATCTCGTGCCGGTGGCGTTGGTCCCTGCCCTGGCTTTCTGTATTTCTCCAGTGTTTGCAAACTAAAGGGTCCTCGCCGCATCAGCAAGACATGGGAAGTGTTGTCCACTAAAGAGGACGCAGCCCCGAATCAGGAACTGCGGGCAAACCCCCGCATTTGTGGACATTCGTCCGCGAAGGTGGCCGCGCGGCCAATTCACGGAGCACATACTTGGGCTACCCACAAAAGTAGACTTGCATGTTTGCCATCTCACACCATTGATCGCTTCTGATCGCCAAAGTTCTTCCCGAAGATTTCCGCCCGCGACGATCGCAACCGCGCAGAATCCCCTCGCCATTACGAGTCCGCGCCAACCAACGAAAAGCTATTACCGCGCGTTCGTCGCCTTCTCCGCGACCCCGGTTCTCCACAGACCTGGCCGTTCAACCCGCGAATTTGCTGCACGGAGCGCCGCTTTCCCATTTCGGCAGCGCGCACGAAATATACCTGCGCATGTCCTTGAGATTGCCGTTCGCGTCTCCCTACAATCGCTGCAACCTGAAAGGCAGTTGGGAGACCCGGTATGAGTTCACCATCCGCCGCGGCGGACGTCCTGTGCGTCCTGGTCGCGGACTCCAATCGCATGCAGGCGCGTTTGCTCACCAATGCTTTGCGCCGCCGCCCGGAGTTCCGCATCGCTACTTGCCGGATGGAGACCGAATCCATTCTCCAAAGTGTTGCCGATTGCCCAGTCCAGGTTGCCCTGTTTGCGTTGAGCCCTTCCGACAGCCTAGCCGTGAACATGGCCACGCTCCGCCGCTTTCACTTTTCTCATCCAGAAGTGGTAAAGGTGCTGCTGGCGGAGTCCCCTGACCGGGAACTCGTGGTCAGCGCATTCCGCTGTGGCGTCCGCGGCATCTTTTGCATCACCGACGCCAGCCTGCGCTCGCTGTGCAAATGCATTCAGCGCGTCGCCATCGGCCAGATCTGGGCCGACACCGAGCAGCTCAGCTTCCTGCTTGACCTGATCGTGCAGGCTCCCGCATTGCGCGTGCTCAATTCCCAGGGAGATTCGTTGCTCACCCCGCGCGAGGAGCAAGTCGTCGCGCTGGTCGTCGAAGGCCTGCCCAACCGCCCGATTGCGGTCGAGCTCAACCTGAGCGAGCACACCATCAAGAAATATCTTTTCCGCATCTTCGAAAAGCTAGGCATCTCCAGCCGCGTGGAGCTGGTGCTTTACGCCGTCAACCACGGCGACCCCCGCAATGAAGAATGAAGAATGACGCAACGCCCTGCTCAGCCCACGTAGGGACAGCCGCCTCGGCTGTCCCGCCAAGCGCAGCGAGGCGCGCCGTCACCTAGGAAACAGAAGGCGCAAAGAACGCGGGAGAAACAGCGCCACCTCAGCAGATAGAGACCGCCAACCCCGCGAATAATTTTGAAAGGTCCCCTGCCGCGCTGTATAACTTCTCTACGGAAATCCATTTGCCCGACGCTGCTTCCAACCCGCCACCTGGCGCCAAGCCGCGCCGCCCCGCCATCCTTGCGGCGGGCCTGCTCCTGCTGGCATTGGCTCTGGTTGTGATCTATACCGGCCGCGGCGCATTTCGCAGTCCCATCGCGCTGGTCGTGGTCGCGGCCATCGGACTTGCTGCGCTTCTGCTGCAGCTGCGACTCCGACAGGACATGGCAACTGGAGTTCGTGCTCCGCTCTGGCTCAACGTTCTCGGAGTGATCTCCGCCATGGCTGCAGTTGTCTCTGACGTGCTCCGCTTGAACTTCACTTTTCTGTTAGCGACAGCTCTGGGGGCGGTCGTGTGCTTTGCCATCAGCGGCATCATCGTCCTCGACGCTCTGCGCAAGACCCGTCCTGCATCAAAGTGAGACGTGCGCACGAACGGCTGGCGCACCACAATAGTGACACTGTGGAATCAACAGCTTAGCGCTAAGTTATTGATAACAAATGGAGGCTTCCGCGGCTGGGGCGGCGTGTGTCGGGGTCCGCTCCTGCCCCAGGATGCCATTTGCCGAAGCGCCGAGGCCCCTGGCATCGACGATGAGGAACTCCGGCAGCCCGGAGGGTCATCCCGCGGTTGGAGTCTCTAGAATCGCCTCCCACGAAAACAGCTTTCTTTGGAATCAACGACTTAGCCGTAAGTTATTGATTACATTGAAAGGCGTGAAATGGGATTTCTGAAATTTTCTTCGCGACCTCCGCGGGTGTTCTCCGCGTTCTCTGCGATAAAGACTCGTTTTGCATTTGGTAGTGTTCCTCATCCACGATCCTCGAGGCTGGCCAGCCATTTAGACTGCGTGGGCAGGTGAGACTGAGATTCCTCCGCCGCGATGAAAAACGCGGTCGTTCGGAATGACTAGGGCCTAACGGGTTTTCAACTGTCGCCGGGGTTAAAGCTTGAATTCGACCGCGACCGTGGTTTCCACTACTGCCGGTTTGCCTTGCACAACGTAGGGCTGAAATTTCCACCAGCGCACGGCATCGATCGCAGCTTGCGCCAGAACGTCCGGGCCATTCATGGCGCGCGCCTGCACTACGGAACCATCGCGGCCCACCACTACATCGAGCACGATCACTGCCTGCAGACGATCCTGCCGCGCGTCGGCGGGATATTCCGGATCGACGCGGTGGACCAGCAACTTCTGCATGTCTTCGGCGGGAACCTGAATCTCGGGCAAGCCCGGCGCGGCTATGTGATTCGACAGTCCCGATTCCAATTCCTCCCAGCCGCGATTCCACTTCCACCAGAACGCGGCCGCGAGAATCGCAGCCGCCACCAGCAGAACGATCCACACAGCTCGCCGCTTCTTGCGTGGTGCGGGGGGCTCTCCGGGGCCAGAGCCGCCTGGCTTTTCAACTCCGCTGCCGGTGACAACGGCAAACTCCTTGATTTCTTCCGGAGCGGCTGCGCTGTGGGAGAGTTCGGCCCAGGTCCGAATCGCGGCGTGTTGTTCCGCGGAGAGTCCCAGGAACTCCAGCCCGCAGCGCAACTCGTCGTGATAGCGCACCAGGGCCCGGGTGCGCAACGGTTCCGGGGCGAGCGGCAGGCGCACTTCCACTCCGACGGTTTCGCCGGGAACCATTTCGCCGGCCAGCACCGCCCCCAGACCGCGCTCGCACAAATTCAGCGAACGCCCGGGCACGGTGTCGGGAATGCCGGAACGCAGCATGGTCACATCGAGCGGAGCGTGCACATCGTAGCGGGGCACACGCCGGCGCGACGGTTTGTCCCAGCTTCGGGCTTGTGCTCTTGCTGCCATTTGACGTCACGAAAAGCAGTTGCTAGTGGCTAGTGGCTAGTTGCTAGTTGCTAGTTGCTAGTAAACCCCTTCGGGCTAGCGACTAGTAACTAGCGACTAGCAACTAGGAACTGCGTTTCAGCTCTACGATCTCATTTCCTCTTGCGAACAGCACGACGCTGGCCAATCCGATGAACAAGCCGTGTTCGACTACGCCGGGCATGTCGCTGAGCTGGCGGGCCAGAGTGTCGGCGTCGGCAATCTGCCCAAAATGGCAATCGAGGATGTGATTGTTCTCGTCGGTCAGAAACGGTTTGCCGTCCGCGCTTTGGCGCACATGGACTTCTGCTCCGAGGGCTGCGATCTTCTTTGCGACTAACGGCTGTGCGAACTTGATCACTTCCACCGGCAAGGGAAACTTTCCCAGCCGCGCTACCTGCTTTGAGGCGTCGGCGACAATCACGAGTTGGCGTGTGGCCGAGGCTACGATTTTTTCCCGCAGCAACGCGCCGCCTCCGCCTTTGATCAGACGCAGTTGCGGATCGACTTCGTCGGCGCCATCGACGGTGACGGCGATTTCCTGGAATTCATCCAGCGTTGTCAACGGAATGCCCACGCTCAGGGCCAGTTGGCGCGAACGCTCGGAAGTGGGAATGCCTCGTATCTTCAGTCCATTCTTCACCCGCTCGCCCAGCAGCTTGACGAAGAAAGCCGCGGTCGAGCCTGTGCCCAGGCCGACGATCTGGCCATCTTGCACGTACTTCAAGCTGGCCCGTGCGGCTGCTTCTTTTTCCGGATCGTTTTTTCCTACGTCGAACGACATTTTCTGCGAAACGCTCCTCTTAAAGATTTTTCTTCACGACCTTTTCAGCCTTCAAGTTTTGGAGCCCCGGACGCCCTCGTCCGGGGTCTTGTCAAGATTCCGCCTCGCTTCGCTTCGGCGGGACGGACGAGGCGTCCGTCGCTCCACGTTCCCGAACGCTTCCATCATCCCAGACTCTTCTGCGTGTAAATCAAGTATCCTGCGAGCGCCAAGCCGAACAGGACCATCAGGATGGTTACCAGGTCCAACACAAATCCCGCGGGCTCGAATGTGCCTGCGTCCAGCTGCGTCCGGACCTTGCGATAGCGCACCAGTCCAGCTACTGCCATCGCCACGCCTGCGACAATCGAAATCGCTCCCATCCACACCGAGAGCCCGGCAGTGTGCACGGGATGGCCCTGCAGCATGGTCAACTGGCGCATCGCAATCGAGAAGCGGCCGATGGCGAATCCGAATACTACTATGGCCGCGGCCGTGCGCACCCAAGCCAGGAACGTGCGCTCGTTGGCGAGGTGGTCGCGGGCTCGGTTGGAGTTATCGGGCAGTAGGCCTCCTGATCGATTTCACGATTTCAGATTTTAGATTTCAGATTAAACCCCAGAGCTTTGCCTTAAATCTGCAATCTCCAATCTGAAATCTGCAATCGGTCTTCACTCGATACGGGAGCATTATTCCACAGCTTTTTCCATCAGGGGGCCCGCTCCAGCTAGATTCTTCATCAGGTCGGCGGGGACGCCGTGGCGCTGCTGGAGATAGTCCGGGCTGTTGTAGGTGAGCCACACTTTGCCGTTCTCGTCTTCGGCGACCAGAGCTTTCATCGGCAGGTCGATGGCCAGGCTGGGCGCGGCGACCATGAGCGGGGTCCCGCCTTTCGGACTGCCGAAGATCAAAACCTTCGTCGGCCGCATCTTCAAGCCGACTTTGGCGGCTTCGGCGCTGTGGTCGACCAGCGCGAACAGCTGCAAGCCTTTGGCTGCGAAGCTGGATTGCAGACGCTGCGCGGTTTCGTCGACGGAATAGCGGCTGGGAACTTGGATGAGGCCTTTGTCGTTAGCCATAGGTTTTTTCACACTCGTACTTGTCGGCGCCTCCAAAGGGCGGTAGCGTGGCGGCTAAGAGCCTTTCGAGCTTCGCTCGAATGGACAGCCGGGAGCCTGCCCTGAGCTTGCCGAAGGGGCGGCTGTCCCCACATGAGTAGCTCTCTCACTGAGGCTGCGTCATTATTCCACAGCCATCCCCGCAAAGGGGTCGGCTTATAATAAGGCTCTGTTTTCAAGGGCTGCTGAAGGGCTGTTATGGATTTACGCTGCCGCCGTTTTGCGCGTCTCGTTCCGCTCGTTGTTGTTTTGCTCGCCGTCATTCTGGTTGTTCTGCTCTCGCCGGTGGTTGTGCCGGTCGACTCCCGGATCTATTCCCAGAGTAAGCCGCCTGACACCGCTAAGCCCGGCGCTGCCATAAAGAGCAAAGTGCGACTGGTGCTGGTGGACGTGGTGGTCACCAACGGGAAAGGGGACCCAGTCACCGGGCTGCATAAAGAAGACTTCGAGGTGCTCGAGGACGGCAAGCCGCAGAACGTTTCCGTTTTTGAAGAGCATCACGGAGCCCCGCCCACGCAGATCACGCTGCCAGCACTGCCGCCACACGTCTACACCAATTACCCGACCATGCAGACGGCGGATGCGGTGAACGTGCTTTTGCTGGACGCGCTGAACACGCCCACCCGGGACCAGACCTACGTGCATTCGCAGATGCTGAAATATCTAAAGACCATTCCTCCGGGGACGCGCGTGGCCATTTTTACTCTGGCCTCACGCTTGCGGATGCTGCAGGGCGTGACCACGGATTCCTCGGAATTGCTGGCGATTCTCAACAGTTCGAAAGCGGGCACGCAGGCCTCGCCGTTGCTGGCTTCCGACACGGAGAACGAATCGAACGAAGGGATGATCGACTTCATGATCGCGAACAGCAACGCTCCGCCTCCGGAAACCCGGGCGTAAGCGGCCATGGATCCGATCAATGTGATGAAGCAGTTTCTTTCCGACAGTGCCGCGTTCCAGACCGAACAGCGCATCAGCCTGACGCTCGAATCCCTGCAGCAACTGGCGCGCTATCTCTCTGGAGTTCCGGGCCGCAAGAATGTGATCTGGTTCTCTGGATCTTTTCCAGTGGGCATTCTTCCCAGTTCGGATCCGGATGTACCCGACCCGTTTAATACGGCGGCCACCTTCCAGGAAGAGATCCGGAAAACAGCGGACCTGCTAACCGCCGGGGAGGTCGCGCTCTACCCGGTGGCGGCGGAGGGACTGGCTTCGGATGCAGCGTATGAAGCCAATGGCAAGGAGATTGGACAGAAGAGACCGTCGCTGGCCATGCGCGATCAGGTGAAGCGCTTGCAGGCCGGCGAGGCGAATCGCGATCTCCAGCATAACTCCATGGAGGAGTTGGCCAAGGATACCGGCGGCCAGGCTTTCTACAATACCAACGGGCTGGGCGACGTGCTCACACGCGTGGTCAACAATGGCACACGCTACTACTCGCTGGCTTACGCTCCGGGCAACACACAGATGGACGGGAAATACCGGCGCATCCAGGTGAAGTTGCTGAAGGGGAAGGAAACGCTGGCCTACCGCCGCGGCTACTACGCCGACGATCTCGACACCGTCCTGGCTGCCGGGCTTAAGCCGGACACGGACCCGTTGCTGATGCTGATGGGACGCAACCTGCCGGACTATTCGCAAATTCTGTATAAGATCAAAGTGGTTCCCGCAGATCCGCAGCCGCCGGCGGATGCGCCGCGCATCGGCAGCAACCCCGACCTTAAGGGACCGTTCACACGTTATGGTGTGGACTTCGCGATCTCGCCGCAGGACCTCAGGCTCGATCCCACTGCCGACGGCGGGCGCCATGGCAACATTGAGATCGTCCTGCTGGCTTATGATCGCGAAGGCAAGCCGCTGAACTTTGTGGTCACCAAGGGCAACATCGATCTGGATGCCAAGCTTTACGCCAGCGTGATGCAGGTGGGCCTGCAGATTCATAAGGAGATCGATGTGCCCAAGGAATACGTCTACCTGCGCACGGGCATCTACGATTTCCATTCCAGCACGGCGGGCACACTGGGAATTCCGTTGACTGAGAGTGCCGCGGCTAAATAAGCGCTGGCGGTTAGGAGATCTAAAAGCCTTTCAGCGCATTGTTTGCGGAGAAAGGCAGGCTCTGGCTTCGCTCCGGATGACAGGCCGAGTAGATCTGTTTCAACCGGCGATCATCTTCCCCAGAATCTCCTTTAGAATCCTTGCGGCCACCATTGCCGTGAGTCCGGAAACATCCTGCGCCGGGTTGTATTCGACGATGTCGGCGCCAACGATCGTTCCTTCGATGGCGTGCAGGTGCGCAATCACCTCCCGGACTGACATGCCGCCCGGTTCGCGATGCGAGATGCCGGGGGCGAAGGCGGGATCGAGCGCGTCCAGGTCGAAAGAAATATAAACCGGGCCGCCGAGCTTCAGGGGAGCGTAAGCCGGAAGTGCCCGCATCTCAACAACTTCGACGCCGAACCTGGCCGCCTGCGCCCGCTGTTCAGCGCCCATGGTGCGGATGCCCACCTGCACCAGCCGCTGCGCGAGACCTTCTTCCATGATGCGGGCGAAGGGACAAGCGTGAGAGTAGCGATTTCCCTCAAACTCATCATACAAATCGGGATGCGCGTCGAATTGCACGATCGTCAGCCCCCGATGGTGGCGCGCGAAAGCTTTCATGATGGGATAGGTAATGGAGTGGTCCCCGCCGAGTGAAACCGGCTTGGCACCATCTTGAAGTAACCGGGCTACGACCCTCTCGATGGCAGCAAAGGCTTCTGGATCTGTAAGTTGAAGGTCGCCAGCGTCGGCGAAAGCGGCGGGCGCGCCCAAGTCCACTCCCAGTTCGGTCCACAGGTTAGAAGAGTCGCAGCGCAGGGCTTCGCGAATCTTCGGGGGCGCGGCGGCGGCTCCGCGCAGGTAGGACGAATTCGCGTCAAAGGGGATGCCTAGGATGGTCGGCATATTCGGGCCTTCATTTCGTCTTCGTGGTCAGGAAATTCCAACGCTTTTAGCCGCAGAGATCGCCGAGAACTTCCCCGGAGGTCGCGGAGGAAGGCCGCGGAGAGCGCGGAGAAACATCGGTCTTACCAGTCTGTCTTACGCGCCGGTCTTTACCAATCACCCCAGTGCGTAGGTGTGGTTTGCTGGAACTTCAGTTTCCATTCGCCGGCGTGTTTCACCCAGATCGAGGTGAAGTGCTGGTAACGCGGCGGGGGTCCTTGATCTTCCGAGGGCGGCTCTTTCAGGATGGCGTCATAGGTGACGACGGCCGTATTGTCGCCGGCGGCGACGACCCTGAAGTTGTAAGGCGTTATCTCGGTTTCGCCGTCGCCCAGTTCATCGATGACTTCCTGGCGGTCGTGCAACTGGCCATCGCTTTCGACGTAGGCAAAATCCTCGGTTAAGGTGCGCTGCAGGAACTCGGGATCGCCCTTCTTTACCGCGGCCAGAAAACTTTTCTCGGCACCGATCACCGCCTGTTCCAGCGGGCTCAAGGGTTTCTCCGGCGTGGTGGCTGCGGGGGCGCTGCCGGCGGACGCCAGGCATAGCACAATCAGGGCCGCCACCAGGTTCACTGCGAAAGAGTGCTTCATGGGTCTCTCCTGCTGAGGATTTGCTGCTCAGGATTTGCTGCTCAGGATCTGCTGCTGGGAAGATCTACGTCAACAACTATTTTGCGAGTCTGATTTGTAGGATCCTTACTCTTAATTCTAAGACTCTTACTCCGCGACGCTTACTCCGCAACCCCGGGCAAGCCGTCAATGCTGCGCCGGTTTTTCTCCTGGCGGTAGATTTTAAGTCCTTCGGCGCCGCGCTTGCGGCACCAGGTGGGCAGGTCGGGGCGTTCGTCCTCAAACTTGAGCAGGGGCACGCCGAAGCCGCAGGAATCGCTGATGCGTGTGAGTTCGACCACGATGATAGCGCGCGCGCCCTCGGACACGGGGAAATGAGACTGCAATTCGGAGAATGCGGGCTCGCGCGCTTCGATGACGCGTCCCTGGCCGTGGAGCCGCAGGATTTTCGGCGGTCCCTGAAAGGCGCAGAACATGATTACGATGCGGCCGTTTTCCCGGAGGTGCGCGATGGTCTCGACGCCGCTGCCGAAAATGTCGAGGTAGGCGACGGTTTTGGGTCCGAGGATGCGGAAAGTGTCGAGGCCCTTGGGCGAGAGGTTAACGTGGCCAGCGGCGGCGAGGGGCGCGGTCGCGACAAAGAATACCGATTGCGCTTGGATGAACTGGCGGAGGGCGGCGTCGAGTTCGGGATAGGTTTTCGCCATGGCTTGAGTAGGGTTGGAGCAGGTTTAATCTTAACTTGTCATCCTGAGCGGAGACTTGTCTTTCGCAAAGCGAAAGACAAGTTGTAGTCGAAGAGCCTGCCCCGAGCGAAGCCGAGGGGATCCCTTGCAGCTTAACGGACTCCGCTTCTCGGAGGGGGCTCCTCCGCGTCGAGAGAACACCCTAGCGTCCCGGCATCCGCAAGGCTATAGGGATCCTTCGACTGCGCCTAGCCGGTTCGCTTCGCGAACCGGCTGGCTACGCTCAGGATGACAAGACTTGATGGAGCCGTAAGAGTTTATGCATTTGGCGGGGGTCCGGGCAAGCGCAACGCTTCACGAATCCACTGGGCCAACTGCGCGCGCGGCACCGAAACCTGCTCGCCGGTGGCCAGGTTCTTCAGTGCGAAGGCGTCGGCTTTTACTTCGTTCTCGCCGACGATCAGGATGTATTTTGCTCCGGCCTTGGTTGCGGCCTCGAATGACTTTTTCAGGCGGAAGGTTTCGTCTCCCAGGTCGATTACCAACTCGTGACGCCGCAACTCCCGCGCCAGGCGTGCGGCTGCTGCGTTCATGCCGGTGCCGAGCGGAGCCACGTACACATCCGGCTTACGCAGCACGCTTTCGGCGGAAGCTTTTTCCTGCAGCGACATGACCAGGCGGTCTTCACCGATGGCGAAGCCGATGCCGGGAGCCGCGGGGCCGCCAAGAGCCTCGGAAAGGCCATCATAGCGGCCGCCGCCGAGAATCGCGTTCTGCGCGCCGAGAGCGCCGTGGGTGAATTCGAACGCCGTGCGGGTGTAGTAATCGAGGCCGCGGACCAGGCGCTCGTTGATGTGAAACTCGACCCCGACAGATTTCAGAATTTGCTGCACCGCGTCGAAGTGCTGGCGGGAATCTTCGCCGAGAAACTGGGCGATGCGGGGCAGGGTTTCGATGATCGGCTGGTCCTCGGGGACTTTGCAGTCGAATACGCGCAGGGGATTGGTCACCGCGCGGCGCTGGCAATCGCCGCACATTTTTTCTTTGACAGGATCGAGGGCGGCGCGGAGGGCTTCGTTGAATTTGACGCGGTCGGCGGGTGTGCCGACGGAATTCAGTTCGAGATTCCAGTCGGTGATGCCGAGACGGTCGAGCAGAGTGGCCAGCATTTCGAGCACTTCGGCGTCGCGCGCGGGAGACTCGCCGCCTGCTGACGGCGGACCGATGACCTCGGCACCGATTTGGTAGAACTGGCGATAGCGGCCTTTTTGCGGACGCTCGCGGCGGAATTGCGGACCGATGTAGTAAAGCTTGTTCAGGCCGTTCTTCTGAAGGTCGTGTTGAATGTAGGCGCGGACAACGCCAGCGGTGTTTTCAGGGCGGAGGGTTAGGGATTGTCCCTTGTCGCTTTCGGCGCGACCGCGATCTTCCCAGGTGTACATTTCTTTCGAGACGATGTCGGTTTCTTCGCCGACGCCGCGGGCGAATAATTCTGTCGACTCGAAAATCGGGGTGCGAATTTCCTGGAAGCTGTAGGTGCGGAAGACTTCGCGCACGGTCGACTCCACGAAATTCCACAGCGCCGTATCCGGCGGCAGCAGGTCGCGCGTTCCTCGGACGGCTTTGATCATTTAGTTCTCAGTTCTCAGTTCTCGGTCTGTCATCCTGAGCGGAGACTTGTTTTTCGCGAAGCGAAAGACAAGTCGTAGTCGAAGGATCCCTTTCAGCTTAACGAAACGGCGGCCCTTCAGGGAATTTCCGCGGCGCCCTCTTCCCATTTCTCAGGTGCGGCTGAAGAAGTCCTCAAGGCCGCCGCATATACGCTGATAGGGGTCCTTCGACTCCGCGGGCCGGTGCGCTTTGCGCACCGTCTCGCTACGCTCAGGATGACAATTCTTAATGTGCTAGCTCGTAATGATGACAGATCTAACAAGCTTCCCGGCGTTCGCCGCACTTACTGACGGCTGATGGCTGACGGCTGGCGGCTTTCTTTCAAATACTCTTCTTTATATCCCAAATAATTTTTGGCGTAGCGCAGGATCGTTTCCTGGTTCGCGGCCTCCAGCTTGCGGCGGAATTTGCCGGGGGAGCCCATCCAGAGCGAGCCGGGCTCGACTACCGTGTTTTCGGGAATCAGGGTGCCGGCGGCGATGATTGATCCGGCGCCGATCTTTGCGCCATTCAGGATAATCGATCCCATGCCGATCAGGCAGCGGTCTTCGATCACGCAGCCGTGCAGCGTGACCGAATGGCCCACGGTGACGTACTCACCGAGATAGACGCCCCATTTTTCTTTCATGCCGTGGAGCACGCTGTTGTCCTGGATGTTCGAGTGGGCGCCGATGCGAATTTCGTGGACGTCGCCGCGCAGGACGGCGTTCATCCAGACCGAGGCGTGCTCGCCGAGGACGACGTCGCCGATGATTTGCGCCGAGTCGTCGACGTAGCAGGTCGCGGGGATGGTGGGGGTGATGCCTTTGAATGTTCGAATCATGCGGAATCAGGGAGAGGCGAACATACCACGGGAGGAGCGCTCAACGCTGATGGGAGCACGAAGAATCCTTCGGCGCCCTAATCTTGCGCACATAGTAGATCAGTCCCGAATGAGAATACAGGACGCCATACGACAAGAACGCGAGTGCGCCAATCAAGGCGAACACAAACCCGATAGTGTCGTATTCGTGACGTTTCGACCACAAGAGCCACGTCCAAGTCAGGCCGATAGCAAGCACGCCCATCGCAAGTAACATGCTCCCGATGCGCTGAAATGGAGTCTCGTACTTCAGTTGCTCGAAGGTGAAGAGTCCACGATCTCGCCTGTCCTTCGGGAGCACGTCGTCTTCGAACGGAATGATCTTCCCGAATGG
>Ga0209415_10001551_pt1 | contig 44034 bp, 43 predicted proteins | sample PeaSoiSIISIP2007_FD_187696 | JGI IMG/M metagenome (GOLD analysis project Ga0209415, IMG submission 187696) | Peat soil microbial communities from Weissenstadt, Germany - SII-SIP-2007 (SPAdes) (version 2) | ecosystem: Environmental > Terrestrial > Soil > Wetlands > Peat | place: Germany...
GTACTGGTCGCGGTAATTTTGGCTCCTTATGGCGTCCTCACCCGGTGTAGGGTATGACCTCCGGGAGGGCGGCGCCCGCGAGGTTCCGCGCGAACATACTGTATCCGAGGCGGTTTGCAATGATGCTGAGGCACGGTTTCCTGCTGGCGATGGCGGGATTTCTGCTGACGCTTCCGGCCCTGGCTCAGACTCGATCGGGCTCGGTCTATACCGTCTCCAATGTGGCCGTCGATGCGACATCCCAAAGCGCGGTGCAGGCTCGGGACATCGCCCGCGCCGATGGCGAGCGCCGCGCGTTCCGGACCCTGATGGAACGCCTCACGCTCCGGCAGGACTGGAGCCGCCTGCCCAAGGTGACCGACGCGGATCTGGTCTCTCTGGTGCAGGATTACGAGGTCACCAGCGAGCACAGCTCGACCGTGCGCTATCTCGCGACGCTGACCTACCGCTTCCGGCCCGAGCCGGTCCGGCGCTTGCTGCGCGACCGCGGCGTTGCTTTCACGGAAACCCAGAGCAAGCCGCTCGTCGTTCTGCCCGTGCTGTCCGCGGGCAATCGGGCCGTGCTTTGGGACGATCCGAACCCCTGGCGTGCCGCCTGGAGCCATCAGCCGCTGAGCGAGGGCCTGGTGCCGATGCAGGTGCCGTCGGGCGATCTCGCCGCGGTACAGGCTATCGATACGCAGCAGGCGCTGAGAGGTGACAAGGATGCGCTTGCCGGGATCGGGCGCCACTACGACAACGGGGACGTCCTGGTGGCGCAGGCGGCGCTTTCCGGCGGCGGCGATCAGCGGACGCTCCAGTTGACGACCGTCCGCTACAGCGCGGGCTTCTCCGATCAGAACTGGGTGAGCTCCGTCAGGTCGGAGCCCAAGGAGAGCGACGACGATCTTTTCGCGCGGGCGGTGGCCGCGGTCGTGGCCGACGTTTCGGAGGCGTGGAAGAAGGCGACTCTGCAGAATACCGGCGCGGAGGCGACGCTGACCGCCGTGGTTCCCATGACCAGCCTCAGGGATTGGGTCGTGGTGCGCGACCGCCTGCAGAATATTCCCGCGATTCAGCGCGCAACCTTGCTGTCGCTGAGCCAGGAGGGCGCCCGCGTCGAGATTCACTATGTCGGCGATTCCCAACAGCTTCAGCTCGTGCTGTCGCAGCGCGATCTCGTTCTGGCGCAGGGCGACGCCGACTGGACGCTGAGCGCCAAGAGCACGGGCCAGTAGCGTCGCAAGAACCGGATCCGCCCGTGAGCCTTCCGAATCTTATTACGCTGGCGCGGCTGCTTACCGTCCCGCTGACCGTCTGGCTCATCTCCGAGGGCGAGCACGCGGCGGCGTTCTGGATCTTCGTGGCGGCCGGCGTTTCCGATGCCATCGACGGTTTCATCGCCAAGCGGTTCAATCGGCGGACGGAGCTCGGCGCGCTGCTCGACCCGATCGCCGACAAGACGTTGCTGGTGAGCGTCTACGTGACGCTCGGAATCGCCGGCCATCTGCCGGCCTGGCTGGTCATTCTCGTGGTGTTCCGCGATCTGCTGATCGTCGGCGGGTTCCTCCTGGTGCATGCGATGTCGCACGCGATGCGGTCGGAGCCGCTGATCGTCAGCAAGTTCAACACCGCCTGCCAGATCGCGCTCGCCGCCGTGACGCTCGCCCGGCTCGGCGTGGGCCTGCACCTCGACATGTTGACGCAAGGTCTGGTCTATGCGGTGGCGGCGACCACGCTGGCTTCAGGCGCGGGATACCTCGTGCGCTGGGCGCGCGTGCTCGCCGGATTGGAGGAGCAGGCGTCATGACGACCGTCCAGCGCAATACCTGGTTCTGGCTGGTCGGCTTCGCGTTATTCTTTCTGGCACTCTGGCTGCTGAGCGCCATCCTGCTGCCGTTCGTGGCGGGCATCGCAATCGCCTATTTCCTCAACCCGCTGGTGAACCGGCTCGAGCACTTGAAAGTGCCGCGCGGGCTTAGCGCTTTCATCGTGCTCGTGTTGTTTCTCACGCTCTTGGTCCTGGTGATCATGCTGGTGGTGCCGATCCTGGAGGCGCAGGTGCTCGACCTCGCCGCCAACCTGCCGAGCCTGCTCGCCGCGGCGAGGCGCGAGGCCGAGAGCCTGATGCAACTGGCTCAGGAGCGGCTCACGCCCGAGGATTTCGGCAAGCTCCGCGATGCCGTCGGCGGCAAGCTCTCCGAGATGTTCACGGTGCTCGGCACCGTGTTCCGCGACGTGGTGACGCGCGGCGTCGCGCTCGCCAACATGCTCTCACTGGTGTTCGTGACGCCGGTCGTATCGTTCTTCCTGCTGCGGGACTGGAACCGCATTCTTGCGCGGCTCAATGGTTGGCTGCCGCGCGCCCAGGCCGCCACCATTCGCGAGCAAGCGGCGCGGATCGACGAGATCCTGTCGGCTTATCTCCGCGGCCAGCTCAGCGTCTGCGTCGTGCTCGGCATCTACTACGCCGTCGGGCTTACGGTGCTGGGGCTCAATTTCGGCTCGGTCATCGGCCTGTTGATCGGCATCCTCGCCTTCATACCTTACGTCGGTTTCGCGGTCGGCTTCGTCCTGGCGCTGCTCTTGGCGCTCACGCAGTTCTCGGACCAGCACTACGTGCTCTATGTGGCCGCCCTGTTCGTGGCGGGTATGATCATGGAGGGGAATTTCCTCACCCCGAAGCTGGTGGGCGAGCGCGTGCAGCTGCATCCGGTCTGGATCGTTTTTGCGCTGCTGTCCTTCGGGACGCTGTTCGGTCTTCTGGGCGTGCTGATCGCGGTACCCATGGCGGCGGTCATCGGCGTCCTCGTCCGCTTCGGGCTGTCGCGTTACCTCGCGAGCCCGCTTTACGATCCCGCGAAGGCGAAAAGCGAGCCCGGCGGCGCCGGATGACCCAGCTGATCCTGGATCTCGGCCATCGTCCGGCGCTGGGAGAGGCGGATTTTCTGGTGGCGCCCTGCAATGAGGCGGCGATCCGGTGGCTTGATCGCTGGCCGGACTGGCCGGCTCCCGCGCTGACGCTCTACGGGCCGCCCGGCTGCGGCAAGACGCACTTGGCGCGGGTCTTTGCGGCACGGAGCCAAGCGCCGATCATCGAGGCGGACCGACTGGCCACGAACGTGGTGCCCGGCCTGCTCGGCACCGCTCGTGCATGCGTGGTCGATGATGCAGATCGCGCCGACGCCGAGGCGCTGCTCCATCTCTTCAACCTCGTCGCGGAGCGCCGAGGCGGGATGCTGCTCACGGCGCGGGAGCCGCCGGCGCGCTGGCCGGGGCTCTTGCCGGACCTGCGATCTCGCTTGGCCGCGGCGCCGGTGGTTGCCGTCGGCGCGCCCGACGATGCTCTGCTCGCGGCGCTCCTGGTCAAGCTGTTCGCCGACCGGCAGCTCGCGGTGAGCGAGGAGGTCGTGCTGTTTCTGGTGCGCCAGATGGAGCGCAGCTTCGAGGCGGCCCGCCGTCTCGTGGCGGACCTTGACGCCGCCGCCCTCCGCGATCACAGGGGAGTCACGGTCCCTTTGGCACGATCGGTGTTGGGCCGCGCTTAGCGGGGCGCCCTCGTCATGGCGGGGCTCTCAGGGCGCGAGGAAGGCCGCTAGGCGGGCGCTCGATTGGGTCAAGGCCGACCATGAACCGAAAATCTCGAAAATCGCGAGCCCTGCGGCGGGAAGGCCGGGCCGGACCGCGGCGCTCGCGGGGTTCGCGAGGCCGCGGACCAGTTCCTCGAGGCCGGGATTGTGGCCGATCAACAGCAGACAGCGCGCCCCGCCGGGTACAGCGCGGAGGCGATCCAGCAGGGTCGTGGTGTCCGCGAGGTAGAGCGCTTCGTCGAAATCCGCGGGCGGGAGCGGGTCGAGCATGCCGGCAAGGCCATCGAGGGTCTCCCGCGCTCGCCGGGCCGGGGAGCAGAGCACATGATCCGGGCGCAGCCCATCGGACTTGAGGCGTCGGCCGAGCGTTTCGACCGCCCGTCGCCCATCTGGCGTCAAGGGCCGGTCGCGGTCGTTGCCGCCCGCACTCTTTCCCGCGGCGGCGCCATGGCGAAGCACCACGAGCCGCCTCATCGACGTCTCCGGGATCGCCGCAAAACGCGCCATGACAGCGTCATGGTTACGTTATAGACTATACGCAACCCGTTGGAAAACCGCGTGATTGTTGTCACAAGCGAGGTGACGTGGCCCAGGCGCAACCGACTCTTCAGCCATCGATAGATCCGAATTCCGAGGCGCGGTTCATCAACCGCGAGCTGTCCTGGCTCGCCTTCAACGAACGGGTTATCGCGGAGGCCGACAATCCCAATCACCCGCTCCTCGAGCGGCTCCGATTCCTTTCGATCTCGGCCAGCAACCTTGACGAGTTCTATATGGTTCGCGTGGCCGGGCTCAAAGGCCAAGTGCTGGCGGGGGTGGCGACGCCGAGCCAGGACGGCCTGACGCCGGCGCAGCAACTCGCCGCGATCAATCTGCGCGCGCATAAACTGATGCATGACCAGCAGGTGATCTGGCGTGCGCTCCGCCAGCAGCTGGCCGAGGCCGGCGTTTCCGTGATCGGTCCGCAGGACCTGTCGGCCGAGGACCGGGCCTGGGTCGAGGCGCATTTCCTCGCCGAGGTCTTCCCGGTGCTGACGCCGCTCGCGGTCGATCCCGCGCATCCGTTTCCTTTCGTCGCGAACCGCGGCATCGGGTTGGCGCTGCAGCTCACGCGCGCCCGCGACGGCAAGGGCATGCAGGCGCTCTTGCTGTTGCCGAGCGCGATCGGCCGGTTCATCCGCATGCCCGGCGCCAACGTCCGCTTCCTGCCGCTCGAGCAGATGGTGACCCTCTTCCTGGATCGATTGTTCCCGGGATTTTCCGTGGTGGGTCACGGCATGTTCCGCATCGTGCGGGACAGCGAGATGGAAATCGAGGAGGAGGCCGAGGATCTCGTCCGCTTGTTCGAGTCCGCCCTCAAGCGCCGCCGGCGCGGCAATGTGATCTGGCTCGCCGTCGACGCCGGCATGCCCGAGGACCTGCAGCGCTTCCTCGCCGAGAATCTCGACGTTTCGCCCGACGATTCCTCGCCGCTGGACGGAATTCTCGGCCTGTCCGACACGCGCCAGCTGATCATCGGCGAGCGCCCGGACCTGCTCTTCAAGCCCTATCATCCGCGGTTTCCAGAACGCATCCGCGATTGCGGCGGCGATTGCTTCGCCGCCATCCGCCAGAAGGACATCATCGTCCATCACCCCTACGAGAGCTTCGACGTGGTGGTGCAGTTCGTCCGCCAGGCCGCGCGCGATCCCGCCGTGGTCGCGATCAAGCAGACGCTCTATCGCACCAGCGTCAACAGCCCGATCGTGCGCGCGCTGATCGAGGCGGCGGAGGCGGGCAAATCCGTCACGGCGCTGATCGAGCTCAAGGCGCGCTTCGACGAGGAAGCCAATATCCGCTGGGCACGCGATCTCGAGCGCGCCGGCGTGCAGGTCGTCTATGGATTCCTCGAGCTCAAGACGCACGCCAAGGTCTCGCTGGTGGTGCGCCGCGAGGGCGGCGAGCTGCATTCCTACGTTCATCTCGGCACGGGGAACTATCACCCGGACACGGCGAGGGTTTACACCGACCTTTCGTTCTTCACTTGCGATCCCGCGCTCTGCCGCGACGCCGCGCGTCTCTTCAACTACATGACGGGATACGCGACCCCCGCGGACCTCGAAAAGCTCTCATTCGCTCCGGTGGATCTCAGGAAGCGATTGCTCGAGCTCATCGAGGGCGAGATCGAGCACGCCCGCGCGGGTCGTCCCGCGCAGATCTGGGCCAAGATGAATCAGATCGTCGATCCCGCCGTCATCGACGCGCTTTATCGCGCATCCAACGCGGGCGTCGAGATCGACCTCGTCATTCGAGGCATCTGCTGCTTGCGGCCAGGGGTGCCCGGCCTTTCCGAGAACATCCGGGTCAAGAGCATCATCGGACGCTTTCTCGAGCACGGCCGCGTCGTCTGCTTCGGCAATGGTCAGCGGTTGCCGTCGCCGCAGGCGAAGGTGTTCATCACCTCCGCCGACTGGATGCCGCGCAACTTCGATTGGCGCGTCGAGGCGATGGTGCCGATCGAGAACGAGACGGTGCATAGGCAGGTGCTCGACGAGATCATGGTCTCGAACCTGCGCGACAGCGCACAGAGCTGGCGGCTCGATGGGACCGGCGCCTATGCCCGCGAGCCCGCGGGTCCCGATGCCTTCAGCGCGCATACCTACTTCATGACCAATCCCAGCCTCTCCGGGCGCGGACGCGCGCTCCGCCGGCCCCGGCCCCGGCCCATCATCGGCGAGCAGGTCGCGGCGCCGGAGTAGCGGATGCCGGCGAGCGGGGCGCCGCTGCGATCGGGCAAGCGGGGTCGGGTCGGGGTCATCGACATCGGCTCGAATTCGGTTCGGCTCGTCGTCTACGACGCGCTATCGCGCGCGCCCGTGCCGCTGCTGAACGAGAAGGTGCTGTGCGGCCTCGGACGGCGGCTTGGCGAGACCAGAAAGCTCAACCCGGAGGGCGTCGAGTCCGCTCTCGCGCATCTCCAGCGGTTCGTCGCGCTGGCTCGTGCCATCGGCGTCCGGCGTCTCGACGCGCTCGCAACGGCGGCGGTGCGGGACGCCGAGGACGGTCCCGCCTTCGCCGCCGAGGTCCGGCGCCGCACCGGCGTCGCCGTGAAGATCCTCTCGGGCGAGGCGGAGGGGCGGCTCTCCGCGCTGGGCGTCATCGCGGGCATTCCGGACGCCAGCGGCGTGGTGGGCGATCTCGGCGGCGGCAGCGTCGAGCTCGTGCCGATCCGCCGCGGCCGCGCCCATCGGGGAGCAACCCTGCCGATCGGGCCATTCCGGCTGGCCGAGCTGGTGGGCGACGAGCGCAAGCTCGCGGCGGAGATCGAACGGCAGGTCGAGCGTTTGGATTGGCTGCGGCATCGGCGGAGCGACACCTTCTACGCCGTCGGCGGCGCGTGGCGCGCGCTCGCGCGCATCCACATGGAGCAATCCCACTATCCCATCCACGTGATCCAGTCCTACACGCTCCCGCGCCGGGATGCCGAGGATTTCCTGGGACTGGTCGCGCGGCTCTCCCGGCGCTCGCTCGAGCAGATCAGCGCGGTCTCGCGCAAGCGTCTCGAGGTCGTGCCCGTGGCGGCCGAGATCCTTCGCCGCATCGTTGCGACGATGGAACCCAAGCGCATCGTGTTCTCGGCGCTCGGCCTGCGCGAGGGGCACATTTACGAGCTGCTGCCGGAGCGCGAGCGCCGGCAGGACCCGCTGCTGGTGGCGTGTGCCGCGGCGGCGCGCAGCAATCCGCGGTTCGGTGCCGGCAATGGCGAGATCGATGCCTGGCTGTCCTCGATCTATCCGCGTCCGGACCCCCATCGGCGCCTGCGCTACGCGGCCAGCCTGCTGGGGGACGTATCCTGGGCGGAGCATCCGGATTATCGCGCCGAGCAGGCATTTCGTACGGCATTGTACATGCCGGCCGCCGGACTCGGTCATGGCGAGCGCGCTTTCTTGGCGGTGGCGCTGCACGCCCGCTACGGCGGCTCGGAGAGCGCAATTCGCGACATGGTGTCGCGCCTCATGGATGACGAGATGCTGGCGGATGCCCGTCGCACGGGCCTGGCGCTGCGTCTCGCCTATACGATCTCCGGCGGCGTGCCGAGGCTCCTGCGGCGTGCGTCGCTGGTCCTCGAGCGCGGAGACTTGGTGCTCCGGGTGCCCGGACGCGGCCCGCTTCAGGATGGCGAGGCGGTCGAGCGGCGTCTCGCGGCGCTGGCGCGCGCGCTCGGCGTGGATGCCCGTATCCGCGCCTTGCCCGCGCGCACTGGGGGCAGACGCCGATGAGATTGTGGCTGCCCACACGGCGGTAACGGAAAATCGTGGTTGGGGTTGACCCAGGTCAAAGCGGCGGAGCGCATTGTCGTGCGAGCATGCTTGGCAAATGTCCGATGCCCCACCCTCAGGGCCGAAGCGCCTGAACAATAAGCCCAAGCTCGCGGTCGCTCGGCCGCCGGGCGACTCGACGCCAACGAGCCCGGTCACGCAGCAGCTCCTGGCCTATTGGCAGAGCAAGCTGAACGGACGCAAGACGGCCCGCCGCGAAGACATTTTGCCGGAAGAGCTCGGCGCCTTGCTGCCCTGGGTCGTTCTGCTCGACGTCGTGGGCACGCCGCCCCGTTTCCGCGTACGCCTGGCGGGTACGGGCGTCGTGAGAGAATACGGCGCCGAGATGACCGGGCAGTTCCTCGACGACATAGACCTCGGCGTAGCGCGCGATCGGTCGCTCGACGACCACCGCCGTGCCGTGAGCGAGTTCCGACCGGTGGTCGGGACCTTCGACTTCAAGAAGCGGGACGGGCGCTGGATGTCCTACGAGCGGATCGCTCTGCCGCTGTCCGCCGATGGCAAGACGGTCAACATGCTCTTGTGCGGGGCTCGCATGCACGGCACGGGCGCCCATGCCGCTCGCCGATTTCAGCTTTCTTGTCCGCGCTCGGTCGGCGCCAAGTGGCCCGATTGAGCGTCTTCGGCCTACCGACTGGCTAGCGTCATCTCGACCAGGCGGGCGAAATAGCTCGCTCCGACGGGCAAGATCTCGTCGTTGAAATCGTAGCGGGGATTGTGCACGTCGCAGCTGCCCTCGCCGTCGCCGTTGCCGAGGAAGATGAACGCGCCCGGTCTCGCCTCGAGCATGTAGGAAAAATCCTCCGATGCCATGCGCGGCGCGCCGTTGCGATCGACGTTCGGCTCGCCCACCACCAGAGCCGCCGCATCGCAGGCAATCTCGGTCTCGCGAGGATGGTTGATCAGCGGCGGATAGCCCCGCCGGAAGTCGAGACGCGCCGTGGCGCCGTGCGCGGCGGCGGTATGCTCTGCCACGCGCCGGACGGTGGCCTCGATCCGGTCCATCACCTCGGTCCGGTAAGAGCGGCAGTTGCCGCGGATCAGCACATCCTCGGGGATGATGTTGTAGGCGTCGCCGCCGTGGATTTGGGTGACGCTGACGACGGCGGTGTCTAGGGGGCTGATCGCCCGGCTCACCACGCTCTGCAGCGCGGTCACGACGTGGGCGGCGGCGACCACCGCGTCGTGGCCGCTCTCGGGCCGCGCGGCGTGGCTGCCGCGGCCAACGACGTGCAGGTCGAAGCTGGCCGATGCCGCCATGACCGGCCCAGGCCGGGTGAAGAATTTTCCGGTGGGATAGCGCGGCGCGTTGTGGAGGCCGTAGACGGCTTCGGCGGGAAACCGCTCGAACAAGCCTTCCTCCACCATGACCCGGCCGCCTCCGCCGCCTTCCTCCGCGGGCTGAAAGATGAAATAGACCGTGCCGTCGAAGTCGCGCGTCTTCGCGAGATAGCGGGCCGCGCCCAACAGGATGGTCGTGTGCCCATCGTGGCCGCAGGCGTGCATCCGTCCGTCGTGGCGCGAGCGATGAGCGAAGTCGTTCTTCTCGTGCAGCGGGAGCGCATCCATGTCCGCGCGCAATCCGATGGCGCGGTTGCTGGTTCCCGCCTTGAGCGTGCCGACCAGGCCCGTCTGCGCGATGCCGCGGGTGACCGCAATGCCGAGCGCATCGAGCCGCTCCGCCACCAGATCAGAGGTGCGGTTCTCCTGGTAGCAGAGCTCGGGGTGGGCGTGAAAATCCCGCCGCCACTTCGTGAGCTCGTCCGCGTAGGAGGCAATCTCGGGAATGACGGACATGCGCCCCTCGCGTCGAAACTCCGAAGCAGGCTTAGGGCAAGGGCAGTCGACGTGCAAGCCAATGCCGGCTTCACACACTCTCGTATGTGTCGGCCGATCCAGCGTCCTCCAGCCGCACCAACCGGATCTGCTTGCCGGCGGCGGTCAGGGCGATCCGGCCATGCTTGAGCGCGAGGGCGTCGTCGCCGAACAGCTCCCGCCGCCAGCCCGCGAGCGCCGGAACCTCGGCCGCGTCCTCGGCGGCGATGAGCTCGAGATCCTCGGCGCTCGCCACCAGCTTTTGCGCCACGCCGTGCTCCTCGCAGCGCAGCTTCAACAACACGCGCAGCAGATCCACCAACGGCCCGAGACCGGGCGGCATCTCGCGGCGCGGCGGCGCCTCCGGATGCGTGTGCTCGGGCAATGCCAGGCCATGGCGGATCACATCCAGGACCTCGGTGCCGAACTTGCCGTCGACGAAGCCCTTGCCGAGGCCCCGGGTGCGGGCGAGATCGGCGGGTGTGCTGGGCGCGTGCGCGGCGATCTCCATCACTTGCTCGTCTCTCAGGATGCGGTTTCGCGGCAGGTTGCGCTGCTGCGCCGCGATTTCCCGCCACGCCGCCAGTTCCCGCAGCAACGCGAGGGTTCGCCGGCTGCCGCCGCGCAGCTTGAAACGACGCCAGGATTCACGGGGATCGATGGTGTAGGTCGCGGAGTCCGTGAGGACCCTGATCTCCTCCTCGAGCCAGCCCGCGCGGTCGTTGCGTTGAAGGCGGGCGCTCAGCTTTTCGTAGACCGTGCGCAGCGGCACGACGTCGGAGAGCGCGTAGTGGATCTGGCGCTCCGTGAGCGGCCGGTGCGACCAGTCCGTGAAGCGCGCGGACTTGTCGATCCGCGCGCCCGCGAGCTTGCCTGCCAGCGTCTCGTAGCTCGCCGATTCCCCGAAGCCGCAGACCATGGCGGCCACCTGGGTGTCGAACAGCGGGATCGGCACCGTGCCCATCAGCTTGTGGAAGATCTCGATGTCCTGCCGCGCGGCGTGGAACACTTTCAGCACGGCGGGCTCGGCGAGCAGCTTGAAGAGCGGCGAGAGGTCGATCCCCTCGCTCAGGGGATCGATGGCCGCGGCCTCCTCGGGTCCGGCCACCTGGACCAGGCAGAGCTCCGGCCAATAAGTGCGATCGCGCATGAATTCGGTGTCGACCGTGACGAAATCCGCCCGCCCTTGCCGCTCGCAAAATTCGCCGAGCCCGGCGGTGTCGACGATGAGCTTCATGCGTGCGCTGCTATACACGCAAAACCCGCCGGGCGAAAGCGGGCTCAAGCGGCCTCGGTGCTTGGCTTTGCGAGCCCTCCGTGAGTTGAGATAGAGTCGCTGCCAATTCGGTGCTCAAGAGATCGGGGAGGACCTTCATGAGACGCTGGTCGATCGCGGCGCTGGCCGCTGCCGGGATAGTCGTCTCTGGTGCCGCACCGGCTATAGCCGAGCAGAGCGAGCTTCGTTTGGCCAAGCAGTTCTCCATGGTGTACCTGCAGTTCAATATCCTCGAGCACCGGAAGCTCATCGAAGCGCGTGCCAAGGAAGCGGGACTCGGCGAGGTCAAGGTCACCTGGGTGACCTTCAACGGACCGGACGCCATGAACACGGCCCTGCTGTCCAACGATGTCGACGTAGTCGCCGGCGGCGTGCCGGGATTGGTGACGCTTTGGGCCAAGACCAAGGGGACGCCCCAGGAAGTGCGCGGCGTGTCCGCGCTCAGCTCTCAGCCGTTCCTGCTCAATACGCGCAATCCCGCGATCAAGACGATCCGCGATCTCACGGACGCCGACCATATCGCCGTGCCGGCGGTGAAGGTCTCGGTCCAGGCGGTGACGCTGGAAATGGCGGCCGCCCAGGCTTTCGGCAAGGACGGCTACGACAAGCTCGACCACCTCACCATGTCGCTGTCGCCGCCGGATGCGACGATTGGGTTGATCTCCGGCGGAGGCGCCTTCGACAGCGCCTTCAGCGTGCCGCCGTTCCAAGAGCAGCAACTGCAGAATTCCGCGGTTCACACCGTGCTCAATTCCTTCGACGTGTTGGGCGGCTCGACCACCTTCACCGTGGCGTGGACCTCGAAGAAATTCCACGACGCGAACCCGAAGCTCTATCGCGCGCTGCTCGATGCGCTCGGCGAGGCCAACACCATTCTCAATGCCGACAAGACCGCGGGCGCGGCTTTGTGGAAAGAGGATTCGAATTCCAAGCTGGCGCTCGACTTCATTGCCGGTATCGTCTCCGGGCCGCAGGTGACATGGACGCTGACGCCCGAGCACACGATGCGCTACGCGCTTTTCATGCATGAGGTCGGCACGATCAAGGAGGCGCCCTCCGATTGGCGCGATCTGTTCTTTCCCGAGGTCCACAACCTCGGCGGAAGCTGACTGCGGCGTCGTTCGGGCGCCCGCGTCCTGAATGTCTGCCGCCGCGCCGCCGAAACTCGTCGTCGAGGACGTGACGCTTCGCTATCGCACCGCGGAGCGCGTCGTCACCGCGACCTCGCGCGTCAATTTCGCCGTTTACCCAGCGGAGCGTTTTGTCCTGCTGGGGCCCTCCGGCTGCGGGAAATCGACTCTGCTGAAGGCCATAGGCGGCTTCATCCGGCCCGCTGCCGGGGCGATCCGGCTCAACGGCCGGCCGATCGAACGGCCCAACGTCGACCGCATGATGGTGTTCCAGGAATTCGACCAGTTGCTTCCGTGGAAAACGGTCGAGCAGAACGTGATGTTTCCGATGCTAGCGTCGGGCAAGTGGCGGGCCGATGACGTGCGGGCACGGACGAGCGCCGCGATCGAGATGGTCGGGCTCGCGCAATTCCGCGGCGCTCATCCGCACACGCTCTCGGGTGGGATGAAGCAGCGCGTCGCCATCGCGCGCGCCATGGCGATGGAGCCCGAGGTCCTTCTGATGGACGAGCCGTTCGCGGCGCTCGACGCGCTCACGCGTCAGCTGATGCAGAAGGAGTTGCTGCGGCTCTGGGAGAACACCCGCTTCACCATGGTGTTTGTGACTCATTCGATCGAGGAGGCGATCGTTCTGGGCTCGCGCATTCTCATCCTGTCGCCGCATCCGGGGCGGGTCCGGGCGGAACTGAACGCGCAGATCGACCAAGGGCGGGAGGAGTCGGGGGCGTTCAAGGCGCTCTACGATCGCATCCAGTCGTTGCTGTTCGAAACGGGCGGCGCGGACGAGGGGAGGCCGAATGTCTGATCGACCGCTGGCGCCGCCTGCTCGAGCGGACATCGAATACGCGCCGTCCGCCGGCGAGACCGATGAGGTTTCGCAGCCGCTGCCCCTGTCCCGCCGCGCTCTTGCTTTGCCATGGGTGCACAAGCTCTTGATCCTGATCGTTCTGGTCGGCGCGTGGGAGGCCTATGCTCGCTTTGCCAACAATCCGCTGCTCGTACCGACCTTCACGCAGACCGTCGTCGCGCTGCGGGACGCGGCGGTCGGCGGACCGCTGTTCCAGCGTGTCGCGGTCTCCCTTCGAATCCTGCTGACCGGCTATGCCATCGGCCTTGCGCTCGCGGCGGCGCTGACGATGCTCGCCGTTTCCTTCCGCATCGGGAGCGATCTCCTCTCTCTGTTGACGGCCATGTTCAATCCGCTCCCGGCGATCGCGCTGCTGCCGCTGGCGCTCCTGTGGTTCGGGCTCGGCTATGGCAGCTTGGTCTTCGTCATCGTCCATTCGGTGCTGTGGCCGGTCGCGCTCAACACGCTGAGCGGCTTCCGCGCGGTCTCGGAGACGCTGCGGATGGTGGGGCAGAACTACGGGCTGCGCGGAGTGCCCTATATCGTGCGCATCCTGGTGCCCGCCGCCTTTCCGTCGATCCTGACGGGATTGAAGATCGGCTGGGCCTTCGCCTGACGCACCGAGATCGCGGCCGAGCTGGTTTTCGGCGCGACCTCCGGGTCGGGAGGGCTCGGCTGGTTCATCTTCGAGGCGCGAAATCAGCTCGAGACGGCCACGGTTTTCGCGGGCCTATTGACTGTCATCATCATCGGGCTCGTCATCGAGAATCTGATCTTCGCGACCGTCGAACGCCGCACCGTGCGCCGCTGGGGCATGCAGCATTAGGCGTCGGAGGACGCATTTCCCGCCGCTGCGGCGACGCTATAGTGTCGTCGGGAGCCGGAGGTAAGTTCATGGCAAGGGTCACGGTCAAGCCGAGCGGCGATATCCTCGGTGTTCGGATCGAGGGGCTCGATCTTTCGAAGCCGCTTCTCAAGGCCGATGTCGGACTCGTTCTCCGCGCGCTTGGCGATTACGGAGTGGTCTGCTTGCCGGACCAGCGTATCGAGCCGGCCATGCTGAAAGCGTTCAGTGAGCGGTTCGGCACGCTCGAGGTGAACGTGGCCGGCGCGTTCTATGAGCCGAATCTGCCCGAAGTGATGATCCTATCCAATATCGTCGAGGATGGCCGTCCGATCGGTCTCGCGGATGCAGGGCAGGGCTGGCACACCGACATGTCCTACAGCTCAGGGATCGCCTTCGCCAACGTGCTCTATGGCATCCGTGTCCCGCGTCGGAACGGCAGCACGCTCGGCGGGACCGAATTCCTCAACATGCACGCGGCCTATGCCGATCTTCCCGACGCCATGAAAACGCGGTTGCGGCGTGCCACCGCGCGCCACGACTTCAACAAGTTCTGGGAGATGATGCGGCGGCGGGAAGGCAGCACGCGGCCGCCCCTGACGGAGGCGCAACGGCGCCAAAAGCCGCCGGTCTCGCAGCCCATTTTCCTGAAGCATCCGATCACCGCGCGCGACGTGCTCTACGTCAATCCGGGCTATGCCGTGCACATCGACGATTTTTCCGATGCGGAAAGCGAGGAGATGCTCGGCTACCTCTTCGAGCATCAGTGTCAGCCCAAGTTCCGCTATGCCCATCAGTGGACGGAGGGCGACGTCTTGATGTGGGACAATATCGGCACGGTCCATCGGGCGGTGGCCGATTACGGCCCGACCGAGCATCGTTTGATGAAGCGCTGCCAGGTGATGGCCGACCGCGTCTTCGATCCCGGGTTGGTCCGCGAGATGCTCGACGCACGCGAGGGATAGGCGGCTCTCGAGCCCCATCCGGGAAACTACTGACTTGGAAAACCCCGGGCCGGATGCATGATTTAGTGTCTCGGTAAGGTTTCCGCCATTTCATGCGATTGGCGCGCGAGCCCGGGAGGGCCTGGTAGCGATGGAATGGCAGCAGCACCTGCAGGAGCGAGCGACGCGATACGCCGATATCGCGCGGACTTCGAGCGACCCACGCCGGCGCGTGCAGGCCAAGCTGACGGCCGGCGAATATCAAGCCGCGCTCTCCGTCTGCAACACGACGGAAGCCAATCCGACCTGCCGCTTCGCCCCTGATCACTGGCTTCGCAAGGGATGCCGACGGGCCCAGACCGGCTCTTGCGCCATCGTGCCGGCGGCGGCGCCAGAGACGGAACCGCAGGAAGACACTCGCCGTGTAGCGTAGGCGTCGTCGAGATCGCGGGCACTGCTGTCAGCGCGTGGCGGAGCCGGGCCGTCGCTTGACAAGCTTCGGAATTCCGTGCGTTCTCCCGCCGCTCTCGCGACCTCACGCCAAGCGGACCTCGACGCCGATGCACGCCTACCGAACTCACAATTGCGGCGCGCTGCGCCTCGCCGACGCCGGAAAGACCGCGCGACTCTCGGGCTGGGTGCACCGCAAGCGCGACCACGGACAATTGCTGTTCGTGGATCTGCGCGACCACTACGGCGTGACGCAGACCGTGATCGATGTCTCCAGCCCGCTCTTCAAACAGGCGGACGCGCTCAAGCTCGAGAGCGTGGTCACCATCACGGGCACTGTGGTCGGGCGCTCCGCCGAGACGGTCAACCCGAAGCTGCCGACCGGCGAGGTCGAGCTGCAGATTGCCGAGATTGCCGTGCGCTCGGAAGCGGAGCCGCTGCCGTTCCCCGTCAACGTCGAGGCCGACTATCCCGAGGAAATGCGCCTCAAATACCGGTTCCTGGATCTTCGCCGCGAGGCGATCCACCAGAACATCGTCCTGCGCTCGAAAGTCATCGCTTCGATCCGCCGCCGGATGATCGAGCAGGGGTTCACCGAGTTCCAAACGCCGATCTTGACCGCGAGCTCGCCCGAGGGCGCCCGAGACTACCTGGTGCCGAGCCGATTGCATCCGGGCAAGTTCTATGCGCTCCCGCAAGCGCCGCAACAGTTCAAGCAGCTGCTGATGGTGGCGGGCTTCGACCGCTACTTTCAGATCGCGCCCTGCTTTCGCGACGAGGCGAGCCGCGCAGATCGCTCGCCGGGCGAGTTCTATCAGCTGGACCTCGAGATGTCCTTCGTGACCCAGGAGGACGTGTTCACCGCGCTCGAGCCGGTGCTCTCGGGAGTCTTCGAGGAGTTCGGGCAGGGTCGTCCCGTCACCAAGCCGCCGTTCCCGCGCATCGCCTTCGACGAGGCGATGCTGAAATACGGCACCGACAAGCCCGATCTCAGAAACCCCATCGAGATGTGCGACGCCGCGGACGTGTTCCGCGGCTCGGGCTTCGCGGTCTTCGCGGGCGCGCTCGAAAAAGGGAGCGTGGTGCGGGCGATCCCGGCGCCGGGCGCTGCGGCGCGGCCGCGCAGCTTCTTCGACAAGCTCAACGATTGGGCGAGGGGCGAGGGCGCGCCTGGACTCGGCTACATCGTTTTCGCGGACGGAGCCGCCAAAGGCCCGATCGCGAAATTTCTCGACGAGCCGCGCCTCGAGCGCCTGAAGCAAGTCGCGCGGGTCGGATACGGCGACGCGGTGTTCTTCGTTTGCGACAAGCCCGAGCCGGCGGCGAAGCTCGCGGGCGCCGCGCGCACCCGGATCGGGCGCGAGCTCGGGCTCCTCGTCGAGGGCGAGTACCGCTTCTGCTGGATCGTCGATTTTCCGATGTACGAGCGGGACGAGGAAACCGGCCAGATCGTGTTCAGCCACAACCCGTTCTCGATGCCGCAGGGCGGGCTCGATGCGCTGACCACCCGGGATCCCCTCACCATCAAAGCCTATCAGTACGATATCGTCTGCAATGGCGTGGAGCTGTCGTCCGGCGCGATCCGGAACCATCTGCCGGAGATCATGTACAAGGCCTTCGAGATCGCCGGATATCCGGCGTCGGAGGTGGAGGCGCGGTTCGCCGGCATGCTCAACGCTTTCAAGTACGGCGCACCGCCCCATGGCGGGTCCGCTCCGGGCATCGACCGCATCGTCATGCTGCTGGCCGGGACTCCCAACATCCGCGAGGTCGTGGCCTTCCCGATGAACCAACAGGCCGAGGACTTGCTCATGCAGGCGCCCGCGGCCGTCCCGTCCGAGCGCCTCAAGGAGCTGCACATTCGAGTGGTCTTGCCGCCGCCTTCCAAGGGCTCCCAGGCGTAATCTCAAGTTCTGCTTGCAGATAGCTTCCGAAGTACCTATGATTCCTCGCAGAGTCGCAAGACGTCGCCTGGCGTTCGGCGGGAGCGGCGAGGATGCAGCGGTACCTTTGGATCGTAATTCCCGCTTTCTTGAGCGGCTGCGGGCTTCCGGCGGCGGTCGTAATCGCCTCCTACGCCGCGGATGGCGTCAGTTATGTCGCCACCGGCAAGAGCGTTTCGGACCACGGCATTTCCGCGGTAACCGGCAGGGATTGCGCGGTTTGGCGAATCATCAAGGGCGAATCCATTTGCATGGACCAGCCCACCGAGCGCGCCAACCCAGCTCCGGTGGAAGTGGGCCAAGCGGCAACGCTGCCGCCAGGGGCGGATCCCGTAAGGAGCGCCGCCGCGCGCCATCGCTACCTCGTCATCGGCAGTTTTGCCAGTCGCCGCAACGCCGAACGGCTTGCCGACGGTCAGTACGAGGAGCCGGTCATCGTGGTGACCGCGAGCGTCGACGGGAGGGTCACCCACCGTGTCGTCGCAGGTCCGCTGAGCGATCGGCAGGTGGCACGTTTACGGCAGCGGCTGGCCGATGAGGACCAGCCACGCGCTTGGGAGATTGCGTCTCTCCCTCCGGACTTGTAAACGCGCTGGCCCGGAATCGGCCTGATCGAATAATCGCTGCTCGCCCTAACAACGCTTGCGTGAAACGCGTGATCCCCTCATGATCCGCCTGCGGGACGTGGACTCGTCGTAAGGTCAGGGGGAACGACGGCATGGCGCGGCACCGATATTTATTCGTCCTGGCTCCGATCTTCCTGAGCGGATGCGGGATACCGCCGGCGATCAGCATCGCATCCTATCTTCTGGACGGCGTCAGCTATGCCGCCACTGGCAAGAGCGTTTCCGACCATGGCATTTCCATGGCCGCCGGGCGCGATTGCGCGACTTGGCGCCTGCTCAAAGGCGAGAACCCCTGCAAGGGTGACCCGACAGAGCGCAAGGAACCGGCTCCGGTCGAGGAAGGCCAGCAGGCGACGCTGCCAACCGGCGAGGCGGCGCCGCTCGTGGCGAGCGCATCACCGGCCGCCGCACAGTCGGCCACCACACCGCGCCAGCGATATCTGGTGCTCGGGAGCTACGACAGCCGCGGCGCGGCCGACGAGATCGCCGCGCAATTCTCTGACACCAAGGTTACCGTGTTCGAGGTAAAGGTGAACGGGCGAGCGGCTCACCGCGTGGTTGCGGGTCCGCTGAACGATACCGAGGTCGCGGATCTGCGCGAGCGTCTGGTGAGCCACGACGGGCAGCGCGCATGGGAAGTCAATCAGCTGGCGTTGGCTCCGGAGCGCCCCAGAGCCGAGCCTCCTACCGACCGGCACTGAGCCGCGAGACGCGGCGGCGCTTCTCCTCGTACATCGCCATGTCGGCTTGGTGCAGCAGAACCTCTTCGGTTTCGCTGGCGTCGTAGGGCACCACGCCGAAGCTCGCGCTGATATCGACCCGCTCTCCCTCGATCAGGAGATCGAGGTTCGCAATCGCGTCCTCCAAGCGCGCGGCTTTGACGATCGCGCTCGCTAGGGTCGCGCCGACCAGCAGGAAGCCGAATTCGTCGCCGCCCAGGCGCGCGACCGCGTCGGTGCGCCGCACTTGCCGGATCAAGGTCGCGGAGAGCTCGCGCAGCACGCGGTTGCCGGCATTGTGGCCGTGACGGTCATTCACGGCCTTGAAACCATCGAGGTCGCAGATCATCAGCACGCCCGGTGGGCCGCCGGCACGGGTGGTCTCCAAGGCGCGTGACAGCTCCACGAGAAAGCCGCGCCGATTGAGCAATCGCGTGAGCTCGTCGGTGACGGTGAGGCCCTCGACGTAAGCGAGCCTGGCCTCCAGCTCCGCGACGCGCTGCTCCGCCGCGGCCATGCTCGCGAGCGCCCAGGAGAGCAGCACCTGCTGACCGTCCGGCGCTGCGGTGGGGCCCCCAAAGGGCTTCGCCGGCCGCTTGATCACGGCAGGCATCGGCAAAGTCTGCGCGGACAATCCCATGACAACGTGCTCCTTGGTGACCCGAGAGGAGGGCCGACCGGAGCGGTGCACGCCGTGTGCCAGGATAACCTATTGAAAACACAACACAGTGCGCGCCCAAGGGAGGCAATTATTGCCGCTGGATATGCTGCATTTGATCGATTGTGCCGAGCCTGCCCTGCGCGCGCATCAGGCGATGCGGTCTCTCGGCATCCCGCCTGCGAAATGGGCGTCGAGGTTATCGAGGGCGCGGAACCCCATGGCCTCGCGGGTCTCCAGAGTGGCACTGCCGAGGTGAGGCAACAGGAACGTGTTTGGCAGGGTGCAGTAATCCGGGTGAAGCCTGGGCTCGCCGTCGTAGACGTCGAGGCCGGCCGCCGCGATTCGGCGGGACCTCAGAGCGGCGATGAGATCGGCGTCCTTGATCACGGCGCCACGGGCCGTATTGACCACAATGGCATTCCGCGGCAGCAGCTCGATGCGCCGCGCATCGAGGAAGTATCGGGTCTCGGGCATGAGCGGGAAATGGATGGATAGAATATCCGCCACCGCCAGCAGATTCTCCGCATCGGCGTGGAAAGTGGCACCCGCCTCGTCCTGGGGGGCGAGCCGTTGGCGGTTGTGATAGTGGACAACCATGCCGAAGCCGCGCGCTCGCGCGGCCACGGCGCGGCCGATCCGCCCCATACCGAGGATGCCGAGCCGCTTTGCGCCGACGTGAATGCCCAGGAGATGAGTGGGTGCCCAGCCGGTCCACGCATCGTCTCGGATCAGCCGCTCGCCCTCGCTGGCGCGGCGCGCGGCACCCAGGATCAGCAGCAACGCCACGTCGGCCGTGGCGTCGGTCAGCACGTCGGGCGTGTTGGTGACAATGAGCCCGCGTGCGCGGGCGGCCGCGAGGTCGATATGCTCGAATCCCACGGAGAACGTCGCCAGCATGCGCACGCTGTCGGGCAGCCGGCCGATCGTGGCGGCATCGAGCCGGTCCGTGGTGGTGCAGAGGATCGCCGCCGACCCGTCGGCCGCATGGACCAATTCCTCCTTGCCATAGGGCTCGTCCGTGGCATTGAGCCGGGCGTGATAGTCGCGCTGCGCACGCGCCTCGACGGCCACGGGCAACTTGCGGGTGATCAAGAGGTGAGGTTTTTCGGCCATGCGGGGATGGAGCACTTGCGAAGGCGCTGATACTACCCTATCGGTGGTTGCCGTGACATACTGCAATGCCGCAGTGACCGGCATTTGGCTCACTTATTCGGTTCTCGGCCAATGACATACGCAAACAGTCGCTCTATCGCTCTTGCCGCCGGGCTGTTGCTGGCCTGGGTGGGCTTGGCGCAGGCAACCGAGATCTCGCCGCATCGCGCGCTCTATAGCCTGTCGCTCGAATCCTCCAAGGCGGGGAGCGGCGTGGTCGACGCCAGCGGAGCCATGATCTACGAGTGGGGCGAGACCTGCGACGCCTGGACCGTGCAACAACGGTTTCGCCTTCGGCTGGTCTATGAGGATGCCGATCCGGTCGAGCTGAGCTCGACATTGGTCTCTTGGGAATCGAAGGATGGGCTGCGATACCGCTTCAATGAGCGACGCCTGAGGAATGGCGAGCCCGATGAGGAGGTGCGCGGCGAAGCGCGTCTCGACGGTCCTGGCAAGGGCGGCAAGGCTGACTTCACCAAGCCCGATGCCACCACTCTCACTCTGGCGCCCAACGTGCTTTTTCCGACCGCCCACACGTTGCTGCTGATCGAGCGGGCGAAAGCCGGCGACAATTTCCTGTCGCGCGACGTGTTTGATGGTGCGACCGAGGACAATGCCAGTCAGATCAGCGCGGTGATCGGCACGCGCATGGAGCCCTCCGCGACAGACGAAAAGGCTGCCAGCGGAAACAAGGACAAGCAATTGAAAAGCCCATTGATCGAGCGGCCATCCTGGCGGGTTCGCCTGGCCTTCTTCCCGGCGGATACGAAGTCGGACGAGCCGGACTACGAGCTCGGCATGCGGCTCTTCGACAACGGCGTGTCGGGCGACATGTCGCTGGACTACAGCGACTATGTCATTCGTGCCAAGCTCGACGAGATCGAGCCTTTGTCGAAGCCAGCCTGCTGAAGGTTTAGCGGCTGTCCGGCGGGTTGCCGGCGCCGAAGAGGTCGGGCGGGTCGGCGCGCCCGGCGTCGACGAGCCGATCCCCGCCGATCCCGATGAGCCGGTAGACCGTGCCATCGGCGGCCTCGCGCAACAGGGTCAGGCCCGCGCGATAGAGCACCTCGGCCCGCTGGGTGGGGTCGGCCAGCACGCGGCTGCGGGTGATGATCCGGAACCGGCTGGTCTTCAGCTTGAGCGTCACGCCGGCTGCGGCGAGCCCTTGGGCGCTGAGACGCTCGGCGAGCTGATGGGTGAGGGGCTCGAGTGCCTCTGCGAGCGCCTCGGGCGCCGCCAGGTCGCGCTCGAAAGTGGTCTCGACCGATACGCTCTTGGTGGGCGCATCGGTCACCACGGCGCGATCATCCTCGCCGCGGGAGAAGCGATAGAGTCGACGCCCGATCGCGCCATATCGGGCGACGAGCTCGCGCTCGTTGCGCTCCCTGAGCTCGCCGATGGTGATGATCCCGTCCCGCGCCAGGCGCTGCGCCAACGCGGTGCCCACGCCCCAGAGCAGGCTGACCGGCCTCGGGGCCAGGAAGGCGAGCGCCTCGCCGCGGCCGACAACCGCGAAGCCGCGGGGCTTGTCGAGATCGGAGGCAAGCTTCGCCAGAAACTTGTTGTATGAGAGCCCGATCGAGACGGTGATACCGGCCTCGCGCTCGATGCGGCCCGCGAGGAGCGCGAGCGTGCGCGCGGCGGGTCCGCGGTGCAATCGCTCGGTGCCGGCGAGGTCGAGGAAGGCCTCGTCGATGGAGAGCGGCTGCACCTGGGGTGTCACCGCTTCCATGAGCCCGCGGACTTGTTGGCTGACGGCCCGGTATTTTGCCATGTCGGGTCGGACCACCACGGCGTCGGGGCACGCCTCGAGCGCTTTGAACATGGGCATCGCGGAGCGGATGCCGTGGAGACGCGCGACGTAGCAGCACGCGAGCACGACGCCCCGGTGTCTGCCGCCGACGATCACCGGCCGGTCCAAGAGCTCCGGGCGGTCGCGCTTCTCGACCGTCGCATAGAACGCGTCGCAGTCGACGTGCGCGAGCGTGAGATCGGCGAGCTCGGGGTGCTCGATGAGGCGCGGCGACCCGCACTCGCCGCAGCGCCGCTCGGCCGGCGGATTGCCGGCGAGCGCGCCGCATTCCCGGCAGAGCGTAGTCACGGCCGCTCGTCCCGCGGCCAGAGCCACGCGGCGCCACGCACGCCGCTGGAATCGCCGTAGCGGGGCGGCAGAAGCCGGGTCGCCACCTCGTCGGAGAACACGTACGCGCCCCAGAGCGCCGGGAGAGTCTCGTAGAGCCGAGCGATTTGCCCCAGGCCGCCGCCGAGCACGATGACATGGGGGTCAATGAGATTGATGACCGTGGCGAGCGCGCGGGCGAGCCGATCCTGGTAGCGGCGCATCGTGGCATCGGCCTGGGGGTCGCCAGCCCCGGCGCGCTGCGCGATCTCGATCGCGCTCAGTGTCCCGCCCGCGATGGCGGCATGGTCGCGCGCCAAGCTGGGTCCCGAGACGAATGTCTCGATACAGCCGTGCTTGCCGCAATAGCAAAGCGCGCCTGGCCGCTCGTCGTCCCGCGGCCAGGGAAGGGGCGAGTGGCCCCATTCGCCCGCGATGGCGTTGGGGCCGGCGAGCAGGCGCTCCCGCACCACGACCCCGCCGCCGACGCCGGTTCCGAGGATGGCTCCGAAGACCGTTCCTGCTCCCGCGCCGGCGCCGTCCACCGCCTCGGACAGAGCAAAACAGTCGGCGTCGTTGGCGAGTCGCACGGGCCGACCCAGCACCATTGCCAGGTCCTGGTCCAAGGCATGACCGATAAGACAGGTCGAATTGGCGTTCTTGACCAGCCCGGTGACGGGCGAAATGGCGCCGGGAATGCCGACCCCGACCGTGCCGCGCTCGCCCGACTGGCGCTCGAGGGCCTCCACCAGCTCGCGAATCGCCTGGATCGTGCCGGAATAGTCGCCCACGGGCGTTGCCACTCGCCGGCGGTACCGGATGAGACCCTGGCTGTCGAGCGCTGCGGCCTCGATTTTGCTGCCTCCGAGGTCGATGCCGATGCGGAAATGGTGCCGGGGCGCGGTCACTTTTGGGCCTCACGATATGGTTTAGACGCCGTAAAAGTTACGAAATCTTAAGATAAAACTTGCTAACCCTGCATCCGGGATCGGGCATAGTGCCATCCATGGGGAAGGCGTTGCCGGGTCGTTGTGGTGTAGAATGCACCGGTGTGACACGGCGCCGAAGGGCGCTCGGGCACATCTGCAAGCCTGGAGGCTCGAGCGTCCGATGACTAAGCGGGTTCTTATCGTTGAAGACAATGATCTCAATATGAAGCTGTTCCATGACCTACTGGAGGCGCACGGCTACGACACGCTCCAGACCAAGGACGGCATGGAGGCGCTCAAGCTGGCGCGCCAGCACCATCCCGACCTGATCCTCATGGATATCCAGCTACCCGAGGTATCCGGCCTCGAGGTGACGAAGTGGATCAAGGAGGACGACGACCTCAAGACGATCCCAATCATCGCCGTCACCGCTTTCGCGATGAAGGGCGACGAGGAAAAGATCCGAGAGGGTGGTTGCGAGGCCTATATCGCCAAGCCCATCTCCGTCGCGAATTTTCTGCAAACGGTCGAGCGGTTCCTGACCTGAGGCTGAGGCCATGTCAGCGCGCGTCCTCGTAGTCGACGACGTCGAGATCAATATCAAGCTGCTCGAGGCGAAGCTCGCGAGTGAATATTTCCATGTCTTGACCGCCGCTGATGGCATGGCGGCGCTTGCGCAGGCGCGCCGCGAGCGGCCCGACATAGTGCTCCTCGACATCATGATGCCGCTGATGGACGGGTTCGAGGTCTGCCGGCGTCTGAAGGCCGACCCGGCGACGTCGGACATTCCCGTGGTGATGATCACCGCGCTCTCCGACTCCGCGAACCGGGTGCGAGGCCTCGAGGCCGGTGCCGACGACTTTCTGACCAAGCCCGTGAGCGACATCGCGCTCTTCGCGCGGGTGCGCTCGCTGGTGCGCTTGAAGCGCATGACCGACGAATGGCGGCTGCGCGAGGAGACCTACGGGCGCCTGGCCGCACTCGCCGACGGCGAGGCGAAGGGTTCCGAGGATACGAGACCGGCGCGGGTCATCGTATTCGAGGATCGCCCGCTCAGCGCTCAGCGGATCCTCGATACGCTCGCTGCCCACACTGTCGTGCACGCGGCGCGTAGCGCGGACGCGCAAACGGCTGCGGCGACGGGAGCCGATCTCCTCGTGCTGGCGCTCTCGGAGAAGGAGGACACGCTGCGGCTGGTCGCCGAGCTCAGGGCGAACGAGGCGACGCGCAGCGTCCCTATTCTGCTCATCGGCGAGGTCGAGGAGCTGGCGCGTCTCGCCAAAGGGCTCGATCTCGGCGCAACGGACTACTTGGTGCGCCCGATCGATCGCAACGAGCTGGTGGCGCGGGTGCGCACGCAGATCCGGCGCAAGCGGCTGCAGGAACGGCTCCGCGAGACATATCAGCGCAGCCTATCCATGGCGCTGACCGACAGCCTGACCGGGCTCTACAACCGGCGCTACCTGACGGCGCACCTCGAGGGGTTGATGGCGCGGGCGGCCGCGGGCGCGGACGGCCCGGCGCTCCTCGCCCTGGACATCGACAGGTTCAAGTCCATCAACGACCACTATGGCCATCCTGGCGGCGATGTCGTGTTGTGCGAGCTCTCGCAGCGCATCGCGCGCAACGTCCGGCCTTTCGACCTGGTGGCGCGCTACGGGGGCGAGGAGTTCGTGGTGGTGATGCCGGAGACACCGATCGCCGTCGCGGCCGCGGTGGCCGAGCGCCTGCGCCACGCCATCGCGGACGAACCGATCGTTTCGTCGGAGATGCCCGCCGGAGTTCAGGTCACGATGAGTATTGGCGTCGCCGCGACGCTCCCCGGCGGGGACGACAGCTCGGCGGCCCTCTTGAAGCGCGCGGATGACGCGCTTTACGCGGCCAAACGCACGGGCCGCAACCGCGTCATGACCGAGTCCGGTGCGCCGCTCGCGGCCACCGTCGGCATCCTCAAAGCGATGGGCTGAAACGAGACAGGGCCCCCCAAGGGAGCCCCGTGATTCCTCGGCGCGTCGGGACGGCTACTTTATCTTGCCTTCCTTGAAGACCACGTGCTTACGCGCGACCGGATCGTATTTCTTGAGCTCGAGCTTCTCCGTCTTGCCGCGCGGGTTCTTGCGCGTGACGTAATAGAAGCCGGTGTCGGCGGTGCTGGTGAGCTTGATCAGGACGCTGCTGGTCTTGGCCATGGCTGGTAATCCAATGAAAACCGCAGGGTGGAGAGATTCGGGCGGCCGGACAATAGCCCCGCGCTTGGTTCTGTCAAGGTCTCGGGAGCGGAGTTTGCCCGAGATGGGACAGGAAATCGAACGCCGTCATGGCGTGGACGTAGAACACGGCCCTCAGGTCATCGAGCGTGACATGCTCGTCCGGCCCGCCCATGTTGTGGGGAACCGGGCCGTAGACCACCGAGGGCACGGATTTGTAGCGGTAAAACCGGGAATCCGAGAAGCCGAGCCGCATGTTGCGGGCGGGCGCGCGGCCTAGAATGTCCGCCGCGTTCGATGCCGTCCGCACCACGATCTCTTGAGCGGGATCGGTCCAATTCGGTTCCGAGCTCGAGAGCACCGCCGCTCGAATGTTCCGCAACCCGCCGATCAGCCGGCGGATCTCCCCCGAGACGTCGGCGACCGCCAGGCCCGGCGGAAATCGGATATCGGCACGAGCGATCGCTCGGTCGGGAATCAGGTTCACGCTGATGCCGCCCTCGATGGTGCCGATGTTCACCGTTACTCTCTGGAGCGCGTCCGTCTCGCCGATTCCCGAGACGAGCTCCGAGCGCGGCCCCGCCGCGAGGATCGCTTGGCGGATGGCATCCGGGATCGGGCAGGAGAGGTCGCGCAGCCCGGTGAGCCGCTCCAGCGCGCCCATGAGAGTCTCGATCGCGTTGTCGCCAAGGTGCACGTGAGCGCCGTGATGGCTCTCGCCGCGCGCCTCGAGCTCGATCCAGAGCTGGCCCTTCTCGCCAAAGCGCAGCACATCCGGGGAGCCGGCATCGCCGCTGATCATGGCGTCTCCGATCGCGTCGGGCTCGTTGGCCAGCAGGTAGCGCGTTCCAAATTCACCGCCGGTTTCCTCGTCGCCGACCAGAGTCAGGACGAGTTCCCCCGCGAACGCGTCGCGGTGCTCCGCCATCAGCAAAGCAGTGGAAACCGCCGCCGCGAGACCGGCCTTCATATCGGCGGCTCCGCGGCCGTACAGCCGTCCACCTCGGACGATTCCGCCGAAGGGATCGACCGTCCAGCCCGGCAAGTTGCCGACCGGAAACGTATCGAGATGCCCGTTCATGATCAGTCGCCGGCCCGGCCGCTTTCCCGAGAGCTTGGCGATCAGGTTGACCGCGGGCTCCTTGGCGACCGCCCGTCTGACCACGATTGCAGGACTGGTCGCGAGTCTCGCCTCGATCAGGGTCGCGAGCGCGCGGGTATCGCCCGGCGGATTCTCGCTGGGAACGCGGATCAGCTCGGCGCAGAGCTCGGCGACCGAGCCGAAGCGTGCCCGGACCTCGGTCTCGAACCGTTGCCGGTGGGCGCTGTCCATTTCCGGTCTAGACGAGGCCGAGGGTAGCCACGCGCTCACCCGTCGAGACGGTCGAGAGCGTGGTGGAGCGCACGAATACGCCGGGCTCAGGCGCCAGAACCGTCTCGACGGTCTCGCCGAAAATATCGACGATACGCGCGAGCGGATCGCCTCGCCGCACTTCCGATCCCAACGGCACCAGGGTGTACAGCAAGCCGCCACGCTGCGCGCGAATGCCCAGGAACTCCCGCATGACATGGCGGGTGGCCGGCAGCCGGCGCTCGCCGGCAATCATGCCGAGACCGATGAGCGCGTTTCGAACGCAGCGCGCGCCCTCGTCGATCATGGCGCGCTCGAGGTGGCCGCCTTCGCCGATCTCGAAGGTGAAGCTGGGCACGCCGGATTTGGTGGCCTCCACGCAGAGGATGCCGGGGCTCACATACATGCCGACGTTCGTCTTCATGATGTAGCCAGTGGCGGCTTGCTCGGCGAGCCACTGGGCCGCCGCCGCCGCCGCGCCCAGCGAGAGGCTCGGCAGGATCGCGATCGGCACGTACCTGCCGCCGCGCGTGGGAGTATGGATATCGATGGCGCAGGAGCAGCGCCGGATCAGACCAAACAGGGACGCCGCGACGATCTGCGCCAGGTTTCCGCGGACGTCGCCGGGAAAACAGGTCCAAGCATCGATCGGCGCCTGATCGAGCGGCGATTTCATGAATTGCGACAGCGGAATGCGATGATCCGCGTAGAACGCCAGCGGATGCTGCACGGGAACGCAGATGATGCTTCCCCCGAGCGTCCCTGGATCGAGCTCCGCCAACGCCTCGGACAAGATCGCGACGCCGTTGACCTCGTCGCCATGAATGGCCGCGCCGAGATAGAGCCGCGGACCGCGTCTTGCGCCATTGATCACCACCACCGGCAATCGGACCTTGGCGCCGTCCGCGAGCTCGACGAGATCGATCTGGAGGCGCGCGCGGCTGCCCGGTTGAACCGTCGTTTCTCCGACGCTCAAGGGTGCCGGCTCGTGGCTTGCCACGGGAATGGTCATGGTGCCGCCCGCGTCCCCGCTGTGTCCGGTAGGTCGTATTGCGCCATCAAGCCGTCGACCAGCGCCGTCGCACCCTTCCAGTCGTAGGTCCTGTAGGCGTTGGCGATCGTGAAATGCTTGGCGCCGCTGTAGAACATCTCGTATTGCGCGTGACGCGAGGCGAACTCGGAGCCGATGCTGTCCCAGGCGAGCTTGAAGAGTTTCACCCGACCGTGGGCATCGGTATTGGCCGAGAGCTGCGTCTTGCCGATCAGCGCCGCCACTTCGGGGCTCGCGAAATCACGTGCCGAGGACGGCAACATGATGAGGCCGCCGCCGGCGAGCTCTCGGATGGTCTCCACGACCTCGAGGTAGAGGCGCTGCGCCAGCGCGCCGGCCGCATAAAGCAGCGAGCGATCGGGGACGAAATAGGGGCCGTAGGCGCCGCCTTTCACTTCCATGGCGTGTACGGCCGCCTCGATCATGCCTGCCTTCGCGGCGAGCAAGCCCAATGCGTCCCGCACCTGCGGAAAATCCACCGTGCCGATCGTCTCGCAGATCCGGTGCGCCAGCCCGACGAGATAGCGCAGCTTCACGGCCAATCTGATTTGCGCCTGATAGTTCTGGTAGGAGTGCGCGGGCGTGGCGTGGAACTGCGCCTGCGACATCGCGGGGTTGCGGTGCACGAACACGCGCTCCCACGGGATCTTCACCTCATCGAAATAGACGATCGCGTCGTTCTCGTCGAATACGGAAGCGAGCGGGTAGTCGAACCGCGATGATGCCGCCGCTTCGTACGATTTGCGCGACAGTAGTTTCACTCCCTTGGCGCCGATCGGCACCGCCGCCGTGAAGGCGTATTTGGCGTCGCCCTCGCGGACCGGCCGCAGCGAGGCCACGAGCACCTCGTTGGCGAAGACCGCCGACGTGCCCAGCATCTTGGCGCCCTTGACGGTGATGCCTTGGCTGTCCTCGTCGCAGATCGCCGCGGTCAGGAACTCATCCTGCTGCTCACCCGCGGGCTTCGAGCGGTCGGCCTGCGGGTCGATGATGACATAGGCGAGGTAGAGATCGTTATCGCGCGCATATTCATAGTAGTCCCAGATCGCCTGGCCGCGCCCCTTGCCGTGCTCCTCGAATAGGTCCCGTCCCATGGCCATGGCGGCGACGCAGGACGCCACATGGTCCGGCGAGCGTCCCATGAAGCCGCAATGAAGCTCCGACCATGCGGTGAGCGCTCTGCGGCGCGTCACGAGATCGTCGTAGGTGCGCGGCAGTTGCCAAGCGCGGTTGGCGCGAATGGGCTTTCCGGGAACCTCGAAGGTCATCAGCTCGACGTTTGCGGGCTCAGCCTGAAAATCGTACAGGCGTCCCACGGTCGCCGCGGCGTTGCGATAGGCCGGGTGGATGGTAACGTCATCGACTGCGCCGCCGTCCAGAAAGACCGTCCGGCCGTCTCGGATACTGTCCAGGTGCTGTTGACCGGTTTTGATCATGGATCGCCGCCGATGCCTATCTGACGCTCAAGCTGTCGATGATGGCGCGCTTTTGGATCTTGCCGGTCGGGCCCTTGGGCATGTGGGTCCAGATATCGACCGATTTCGGAATCTTGAAGCTCGCGATCTTATTCCGGCAGAAGTCCCGGAGCTCGGCGGGCGTTGCCTCGGCGCGCGGCTTGAGGGTCACCACGGCGTGGATGCGCTCGCCCCAGGTGTCGTCGGGCAGGCCGACGACGGCGACCTCATCGATCGCGGGATGCAGCGCGAGGACGTTCTCGACCTCGGTCGGGAACACGTTGTACCCGCCGGTCTTGATGCGGAACTTCGCGCGGTCGCTGAGGTAGATGTATCCGCCCTGATCCTGGCGCGCCATGTCGCCGGTGAAGAGCCAACCGTCGATCACGGTCTCTGCGTACTTGTCGGGAGCGCGCCAATATCCCGGGAATTGCGTCTCGCTTCTAATAATGAGCTCGCCGATCTCGCCGGCGGCGACATCGCGGCGCTCGTCATCGACGATGCGGACGTCGACGAACGACAGCGGCTTGCCGGCGGAGGCCAGGATCTCCGGGCGCGCGGATAGACCGAGCTCATGATCGGACGGCAGCAGCATCATCGACATGCCCATAAGCTCGGTCGTGCCGTACATCTGCAGAAACGGCCGACGGAACGCCGTCATCGCCTCGCGGATGGTCGCGGCCGGCAGAGGCGAGGCACCATAGCCCAGGATCCGCATCGAGCTCACGTCTCGCTTTCCGAGGCTCTCGCAGGCCAGCAGCGAGTTCAGCATGGTGGGAACCAGCACGCAATTGGTCGTCCGTTCGCGATCGAGCAGCAGGAGGGCCCGATCCGGATCCCAGGCGCCCACGATCACCGTGGTCCCGCCGTGAAACACGTTGCGCATCATATGCATGATCGGAATACCCGCCGCAGGCATGGCGTGCAGCCAGATCGACTCGTGCACGATGCCCTCGTAAAGGGCGGTATAGAGGATGGAAGTCAGGAATTTGGAGTGAGGATAGATGGCGCCCTTGGGCAGACCGGTCGAGCCCGTCGTGTAGGCGATCATGACGACATCCGAGGGCGTCTGCGCGAGCTCGCCGTCGCGCCGGTGACGCTCGACCAGATCTTCGTAATCGGTCGCGATGCCATGGCTCGGTCCGAAGCCGATCAACAGGGGTTTGCACGCGCGGCCATCCTGCATCGACGCGATCAAGTGAAGGCAATCCCTCCTCACGAAGAGCAGGTGCGGCTCGCTGTCGGCCAACAACGCTGCGATCTCCGGTCGGGCAAGGCGCGCGTTCAGGCCTACCCGAATGGCGCCGATCTTGGCACAGGCCACGAAAACCTCGGCGACCTCGATGCAATCCGCGGTGAGCATAGCGACGCGGTCGCCGGGCCGGACGCCGAGAGCGCGCAGCGCGTGGCCAAGGGCGTCCGTCCGAGCGTCGAACTCGCCCCAGCTCACGCGCCGGTCGAGCTCGACGAAGGCATCCTTTCCGCTCCAGCGCCGGCCGTTCCGGCGTACGAGGTCGCCGAAGGTCAGCACGGTCGCGGGCTCCACGCCCAGGCGGGGCTACGCACGCGGGATCATCCGGCCATAGGCTTGATCACGGCTTCCGCGAATTCCTGAAGCATCCCCATCTCGACATCTTGCGGGAAGTAGCCGATGTGATGCCAGAGGAAGAATTCCTCGACGTCGTATTGCTTGGCGAGGCGAGCGACGTGATCGAGAACCTCTTGGCGCGAGCCCGTCCAGAGCCGTCCCATCGGCACGTTGTAGGGCGGCGTATTGTAGGCGTAGTTGAAGAGCTCGGCGAAGCCGTCGCGGATGTCCCGCGTCTCGGCAGCGCTCCGCCCCATGACGAGATGTCCCCCGATCGCCAGGGCGTCTCGATGTCTGGTGGGCCGGCGCGCGCTCTCCGCCTCCTTGAGGTATCCGTCCAGCATGATGGGGATGAACTTCTCCTTCTCCTCGGATACGAACGACACCATCTTTCCGCCCTCGCGTGCCCAGAACCGGACCGTCTCCATGCTGTAGCTGAAGGGAGCATAGACGGGCGGATAGGGCTCTTGCAGAGGGCGTGGCACGATGCCGATTTCCTTCAATGTCTTGTCCTCGCTGATCGTCCCCGGTGCCCAGTCGTCGGTCGGATTGAAGCGCCAGGTGATCTCCTTCGGCACCTTCCAGAACTCGCCGTCGATGTGCACCGTCTCCTGCGTCCAGAGCGCCTTCACGATCCGCCAATTCTCGTAGAAGATCGCGCGGTTGCGGCGGTCGGCATCCGACTTGTCGGACTCCGTGGACATGACGTCGAGGTGTTGGCCGAAGGTCGCGGTCCAGCGGGGCGTGTTGCCCCGGGTGAAGCCGCAGAACACCCGGCCGCCCGTGAAGTGGTCGAGCAAGGCGATATTCTCGGCAAGCTGTATGGGATTGACCACGGTCAGATTCATGCCGAGCTGCCCCACCCGCATCGCCTTGGTGTGCTGGGCCACGAAATAATCCCAGAACAGCGGATTGGTCGTGGTCTCGATCCCCTCGATCTGCATGTGCTGCTCGGTCATGCAGAAACCGCCATAGCCAAGCCGCTCCGCCAGCTGCACCTGCTCGCGCAAGCGGTGGATGAGCACCTGAAACCGCTTCCGATCCGATCCCGCCAGACCCACGCGCTCGCCGCGCTCGCGCATGTAGGGAACCGCGAGAATTGAGAACCGCATGGCTGCGCTCGCTGCTTGGATGTCGCCCCCGCAGGTCTCGCCGCAGAACCATGGGGAATCTGCGGCGCCCGCTCGGCCATTGTCCACGAATGCGCTCGCGCCGGCAAAGCTGTCTGCGGCGGAGTGCGGTCATTTCGCCCAGGGACTGCGGCGCGGGTTCGGGCTTGTCGGAGAAGCCAAACCGACGCAGATTGGGGGCGAGGGGCAAAGATCGGGCGCAAGCCCGGTCGTTTTTCGCGGCGATGGGCCGCCGAGAAGGGGAGAGATTGACATGCTCGGAATGTTCACGAGGGCGGCGCTTGCGTGCGTGTTGCTGTTCGGCTCGTTCGCCGCGCCGGCACGCGCCGAGGATACGCTCGACAAGATCAAGCAGCGCGGCACGATCGTGGTCGGCGTCAAGAACGACTACAAGCCCTGGGGCTTCGTCGATCCCAGCGGCAAGATCGTCGGCATGGAGATCGAGCTCGCGCAGGATATCGCCACGAAGCTGGGCGTGAAGCTGGAGCTGATCCCGGTTACCGGCGCGAACCGGATGGAATTCCTCAATCAGGGCCGCATCGATCTCATCGTCGCGACCATGGGCGACACTCCCGAGCGCCGCAAGGTCGTCGGTATGATCGAGCCGAATTACTACGCCGGTGCCACCAACGTGCTGGCGCCCAAGTCAGCGCAGCTCAAGCAGTGGGCGGATCTCAAGGGGCGCAAGGTGTGCGCGGTGCAAGGCGCCTATTACAACCGCCGCGTCAGTCAGCTTTATGGGCCGGAACTGGTCGTGTTCCCCGCCGTGCCGGAAGCCATGAACGCACTTCAGGGCGGAAACTGCGTCGGATTCCTGTTCGACGATACGTTGATCGTCTCGACGCTCTCCGCCGGCGATCCCAAGTGGCAGGATTATGAGATGCCGCTGGTCAGCGAGGATCCGCAAGCCTGGGCGATGGGCGTGAAATTAGACGACCTCGATGCGCCCTTCGGCGCGTTCCTGAAGAAGCTCAGCATCGAGTGGCACAAGGCGGGGACGCTGGTCGACCTCGAGAAGAAATGGGGGATCAAGCCGAGCCCGTTCCTGCAAGAGATGCACGACAAGTATAAGGGCAGCTGAGGCTCTTCGGCGCGAACTCTCGCGCCGGTCATGGCAACAGGCATGGAGGGGATCGCCGATTTCTTTCGCTGGCTCAACGACGCCCACGGCGTCAACCTCTCGATCTTCTACGACGCCCTCGATCGCAGCCGTTTTCTGGAGGGGCTGTGGACAACGATCGAGCTGTCGATCATCTGCATCCTGCTGAGCCTTGCCATCGGCATACTCGGTGCTTGGTTCCAGGGCTCGCGGTTCGGCCCGGTCCGCCGGATCGTGCAGGCCTATATCCAGTTCTTCAGGAATACGCCGCCGCTCGTCCAGCTGTTCTTTTTCTATTTCGCGGTCGGGAATCAATTGCCGCACGTCCTCGACGAGCACGGCATGCTCGTGCCGCCGATCAGCAATGTCGGATGGGCGATCCTGTCCCTGTCCCTCTTTGCCGGAGCGTTCAACGTCGAGATCTTCCGGGCGGGTATCGAGGCGGTACCTCGCGCGATGGTCGAGGCCGCGGAGTCGCTCGGCTATAGCCGGCTCGGCGTCTTCTGGCACGTCCTCCTGCCGCTCGCTTTCCGCGTCAGCCTTCCCGCGCTGAATAACAATCTCGTCAATCTCGTGAAGACCACGACGCTCGCTTACGCCATCGCCGTTCCCGAGCTCCTCTACGCGGCGGCACAGATCTGGTCGGAGGTCCTGAATGTGCGCGAGATGATGAACGTGTTGCTGGTCACCTACGTCGCGCTCATCGCGGTGCTGGTCGCGCTGATGGGCCGTTGGGAGCGGGCCCTCCATATTCCCGGCTACAACCCATGACGCCGTTGCCCGTCTTGCTGACGCCGGGCAGAGCGGCTCTTTGTCGCTCGGCAGGCTACGGGTTGCGCGGCCTCCTCGGCGGCAACACGCTGGCGGTCGTGCTTGCCGCGTTTTGCTTCTCCATCCTGGCCGGCGAAGCCCGCGCCGAGGCAAGCGCGGCCGGCTTGCTCGGCGTACTCGCGCTATTGCTCAAATGGGCGCCCCTGATTTTTCAAGGCTTCCTGTTCAATCTGCTGGTCAGTGTCCTGTCGATGCTGGCCGGTACGGTGCTGGGCCTGTGGCTCGGCCTGGGCCGGGTCTCGCAATTCGCGGCGCTGAGGCGGGCATCGAGCGCCGTGATCCAGTTTTTCCGCAACGCGCCATGGCTCGTGCTGCTCTTCTACTGCATGTTCCTCCTGCCGTTCTCCGTCACGTTGCCCTTCGCGACGATCCCGCTCCCCGATGCCGCGAAGGCGGTGATCGGTTTGTCCCTGCCGGTGATGGCCAATGTGGCGGAAATCGTCCGCGGCGGCGTCCGGTCCATTCCGCTGGAGCAGTGGGAGTCGGGCGAGGCCCTGGCTTTCTCGCGCCGCCAAATCCTATGGATGGTCATCCTGCCGCAGTGCCTTCGGCGAATGATTCCGCCCTGGATGAATCTCTATGCGATCCTCACGATGTCGACGACGCTGATCTCGGTGGTGGGGATACAGGATTCGATGACCTTGGCGCGGGCGGCCCTGGTGGCGGAAGGCCGCACGGAGCTGTTCATTCCGATGTACCTGATGCTGCTCTCCTGGTTCTTCCTCTATTGCTATCCGATCGCCCGCTGGACGACCGCGCTCGAGCGGCGCTTCCAGGTCCGGATCTGACGCGCCCCGCATGCAGCAGGATCCCGCGGCGCTCGTGGTTCTGAGCCGGGTCGAGAAGCGGTTCGGCGATGCCGTCGTCCTCCGCGACATCTCGTTCTCGGTGGCGCGAGGCAAGAGCGTCTGCATCATCGGTCCCTCCGGCTCCGGCAAATCCACGCTCTTGCGGTGCATCAATGCGTTGGTGCCGGTGTCGAGTGGATCGATCGAGATCGACGGCATCGAGGTGAACGACCCCGCGCTCGACAAGATCGCGCTTCGGCGGAAGGTCGGCATGGTGTTTCAGCAGTACAATCTGTTTCCCCATCGCACGGCGCTTCAGAACGTGATGATGGCGCCCATTCATGTGCTGAAGCAGGACCGGCGCGAGGTGGAGGACAGGGCGCGCCGGCTGCTGGCGAAGGTCGGGCTTGCCGAGAAAGAGCAAGCCTATCCCGGCGAATTGTCCGGAGGCCAGCAGCAGAGAGTTGCGATCGCGCGCTCGCTCGCCATGAATCCGCTGGTGATGCTGTTCGACGAGGTTACCGCCGCGCTCGATCCCGAGACCAAGAAGGAGGTGCTGGTCACCATACGCCAGCTGGCGGAGGACGGCATGACCTGCATGATCGTGACCCACGAGATGGGATTCGCGCGCGAGGTGGCGGATCACGTGTACTTTACCGAGAAGGGCGTCATCGTCGAGCACGGCCCGCCGCGAGAGATGCTTGCGCATCCGCGCGAGGAGCGCACCCGTGCTTTCCTGGACCAAGTGCTCTGAGGGGTATCGAATGAGCGAGGCAGCACCCCCGCCGAGACGCCGCGATCGGTCGCGCGGAGCTCGATCGACGGGCCCGAGCCTCGCGGCGCTGCCTCGGGTCGTCAACCGGATGCCGCCGGTGGAGGTCCTCACCGAGGAGCAGGTCGAGCGCATCCTTGCGGCCGCCTTTCGGATCATGGCGGAGGGCGGGCTCGAGATCCGGAGCGCGCGCGCTCGCGAGATCTATCGCCGCCACGGCGCCGACGTCGACGAGGCCACGCAGATGGTGCGGCTTCGGCGCGACATCGTCGAGGCGTATCTCGCCCATGCGCCCGAGCAATTCGTGCTCCGCGCCCGCAATCGCGAGCGGGACCTGCATATCGGCGGCGATGTCGTGAATTTTGGCCCGGTCGGCGGCGCGCCCAATGTCACGGATCTCGAGCGAGGCCGACGCTACGGCGATCTCGAGGCCTTCCGGGATATCCTCAAGGTGACGCACATGCTCGGCGTCCTGCACTGGCAGGGCGGCGTGGTGGTCGAGCCCGTGGATGTCCCGGTGCCGGTCCGGCATCTCGAGCTCTACCGCGCGCACATCCAGTGCGCCGACACGGTCTGGCAAGCGCGCGGGATCGGCAGGGTCAACGCCGAAGACGCGCTCGCGATGTCAGCGATCGAGCATCGCTGCACGCTGGACGAGCTGGCGGCGCAACCGACTCTCTTGCTGGTCACGAACGTCAACTCTCCCCGTCGTGTCGACGAGGAGATCCACGAAGCCATCACGGTCCTGGCCGAGCACGGCCAATGCATCTGCATTACGCCCTTCACCTTGATGGGGGCGATGGCGCCGGTGACGCTCGCGGGCGCGCTCGCGCAACAGACAGCGGAGGCGATCGGCATCCTGGCCTACGTGCAGATGGTGCGCCCAGGCACGCCCTGCGTCCTCGAGGGATTCACGTCGAACGTCGATATGCGGACGGGCTCGCCCGCCTTCGGCACGCCCGAATACGTGAAGGCCACCCTCGCCTCGGCGCAGATCGGGCGGCGGCTGAAGATTCCCGTCCGCACCAGCGCGCCCAATGCCTCCTGCGTCGTCGACGCACAGGCGACCTACGAGACCGGTTTCTCGCTCTGGGCCGCGATCATGAGCAAGTCGCATCTCATCATGCACGCCGCGGGGTGGCTCGAAGGCGGTTTATCGGCGTCGATGGAGAAGATCGTCGTGGACGCGGAAATGCTGCGTGCCTGGGCGGAGATACTCAAGCCCGTCGCGTTCAGCGACGACGACATCGCCGTCGACGCCGCCATGGCGGTGGCGCCCGGCGGGCATTTCTTCGGATCGCCGCACACGCTCGCGCGCTACGAGACGGCGTTCTATCGGCCGCTGCTCTCCGACTGGTCGAACTTCGAGAACTGGCGCGACGCGGGCGCCAAGGACGCCACCGCGCGGGCCCACGAGATCTGGAAGCGCCTGCGCGACCAGTACGCGCCGCCGCCACTCGAGCCCGCCATCGCCGAGGCGATCGAGGCTTATGTAACGAATCGGCGGGAGGAAATTGGCGCGTGATCGGACGGTGTTTGCCGATGCTTCCGCATCTAAGGACTGGTCCTCGTGCAGGTATAATCGTTCGTCGTATTCCTGAGTCCGCCCCAGCCGGTGATGCGGACCTTGGATGAATGACGGTTGAAGGAGAAAGTTGTCTCCCCTGGGATTTCCCAAGATATGGCGTCGTTGGTGATTCTGGCGGTCGCGCTATTGTTGGTCGACCACGTTACCGTTCGCGCATCGTAGTTGATGACGACTTTGGTCGGCCTGCCGTCGGGCCACATACAGATCAATGCAACTGACTCCGCGCTGGCCTCCGTGGCGAACAAGAGCGCACAGGTGCACAGCGCAAGACCCGATATGAGGCGCGCGTGTTGCATTGGTCATCCTTTCGCCTTCTTCACGCGTCTAACATACGCTCATGGACACTGCCGCGGCCAGCAACGCTCGAGCGCGGCTTCCGTCTCGAAGCACCCAGAAAGACACTTGATCCCGCCTTGCATCTCAAGGTACTTTGCATTGCAAAGTAGAGGGGGCTCGGGATGAGGGACCTCGAGAAGGCGCTGGCGGACATCAGCGAGATCCGGAGCCAGATGGCCCGCGGAACGGAGTTCCGGGGCTATGGGCCGGCGACGCTGGCGGCGACGGGAGGGCTCGCCCTGCTGGCAGCGGCGGGCCAGGCGCTCTGGCTGCGTCAGCCCGCTGCCCACGTGGGCCTCTACATCGCGCTCTGGGGCACGACCGCGGCGATCTCCGTGATCCTCATCGGTCTCGACATGATCTTGCGCTCTCGGCGCATCCATTCGGGCCTTGCTCAGGAGATGATCTGGTCGGCGGTGGAGCAGTTCTTGCCGGCCGGCGTTGCCGGCGGGTTGGTTACGGCCGTCCTGCTGCAGTACGCGCCGGAGAGCCTCTGGATGCTGCCCGGCATTTGGCAAATCGTCTTCAGCCTCGGCGTGTTCGCGTGCTGTCGCTTCCTCCCGCGCGCGATGTTCGCGGTGGGCCTCTGGTATCTGATCGCCGGACTTGCCTGCCTGGTATTCGCTCAGGCCGAGCATGCCTTCTCTCCCTGGGCGATGGGGGCGCCCTATGGCGTGGGGCAGCTGCTGGTGGCGGCGGTCCTGCAACGATATGCCGCCGGAGAGAGCGATGGACAACTCTAGAGACTTCCACCAGCGCAAGGGCCGCTTCGCTTACGAGGGGCTCGACCGCGTAATCCACGAGCGCGCGCGCTTGAGCGTGCTGACCTCGCTGGTCGCGCACCCGCGCGGGCTGCGCTTCGGCGACCTCAAGGAGTTCTGCCGTCTCACCGACGGCAATTTGAGCCGGCACCTGCAGGTTCTCCAGGAGGCGAGGCTGGTGGAGATCTCAAAGGGCTTCGAGGCCAATCGACCGCAAACCCTCTGTCGCATCACGCCTCAGGGTCGCCGGCGCTATCTCGACTATCTCGCGGTTCTCGAGCAGGTGGTGCGCGACGCCGCGAGCGCTGCTCGGCTCGAGCGCGGCCCTCGATCCTTGCGCAAGTTGGCCCCGGCTTGAGATCTCGCGTGGACTGACCCCATGACAAGTACTTTACCGGCAGGCACCGGCCTGCACGTCGCGATCATCATGGACGGGAATGGGCGCTGGGCGACCCGGCGCGGATTGCCGCGCACCGTCGGTCACCGCGCGGGCGTGGAGGCGGTGCGCCGAGTCGTCGAATGCGCCCCCGACCTCGGCATTGGCACGCTCACGCTCTTCGCGTTCTCGTCGGCGAACTGGCAGCGTCCCGCGGAGGAGGTGACCGCATTGATGCGGTTGATGGAGGTCTATATGCGCGCAGAGACCCGCCGGTTCGTGGAGAGCGGCGCGCGCCTCACGGTTATCGGGCGGCGCGACCGCTTGCGGGCACGCCTGGCACGCGAGATCGAGGGCGCCGAGCAGGCGACGGCAGAGGGTCGAAAACTGCATGTTCGCATCGCCCTCGATTACTCCTCGCGAGAATCCATCGCCCGCGCTGCGGCGCATTGCGCGGCTCAGCATGCGCCGGCGCTCGACCGTTTCGGTGAGCTTGTCTCCCAATCACTCGCCGACGAGTTCGGTAGAGCCGACGTCGACCTGCTGATTCGGACGGGCGGCGAGCAGCGGCTCTCCGACTTCCTGCTCTGGGAATGCGCGTTCGCGGAGTTGTGGTTCACGGACCGGATGTGGCCGGATTTCGGCGCCGAGGACCTACGAGCGGCGGTACTGGAGTTTCACCGCCGCGAGCGGCGCTTTGGCGGTCTTGGCGTCGCGGTGGCGGACGCAGCGGCTCCGCGTCTCGCGACGGGCTGAGCTCAGGCGGCCTTGGCCGCCGCCCCGGCGAGGTCGACGAGCGCCGACCAGTTCCCGTGCGAAATGAAATGGGCGAACACCCAGGGCAGCCAGCCTTTGCGGCGCCATTCCAGGAATGCGCTGTCCGGCAAACCCGCAAAGCGGTCGCGATCGATGATGTGGAATCCCGTAACGGCGAGCTTCTCGCCGGAATTGAGCGTGATCTCCGCCTGGTTCGGGATCAGCAGCCCGCGCTCGCTGAGCTGCTCCACGAACTCATGGGTGTTGGTGTAGTCGCGCTGGAACGCCGCGCAGAATTTGAGCGCCTCCTGGACGATTGGGGTGGGCTTCGAATCCCTTCCGAACAGCGGCCGGTCGTTGCCGTCCTCGAGCGCGCCCGAGGTCTCGTCGATGCAGAGCGTGTACTGTTGCTTGTCGGCGCTCTCGTGGAAGATGAAGGGGTAGCGGCGGATGTAGGCGGGGATGTAGGTGCCGGGCTGCCAATCCCCGTCGGCATCCACGAAGAGATTGCGATCGCGCCGGACCCCCACCACCGAGAGCGCGGCCGCCGCTGGCGATGGCGTGAACACGATCGGGTAGTCGCGCGCTGCCGCCTCGAATTCGCTGCCGTTCAGGAGGACCGCGTGGCTCGTACGCGCGAAATCGAAGCCGAGCCGTCGCTTCAAGGATTTGCCGGCGTGGCGCGCGGCGTCGATTGGGGTCAGCGAGCGGTAGAAGAGCGGAAAGCGCGGATCGGGTCCGGACGATGCCGGGGGTACTTGCATCTCCGCAGTGGCAGTCGCGGCGCCGCTACTGGCGGATTGGCTCTTCGATCCTCCCTTGGGCGGCATGATGCGTCCTGGCCTGAGTGCTGACGTTCGTGCCTTGATAGCAGACGCACGAAGGCCGTGTAAGCCCGCATGAGCGAGTTCCCTTGAATCCAGCTAACCTATTGGTGCCTCAGCGCGCCTTGAGCGAGCCGAGCAGGTTGGCGTCGGTGAGGTCGATGCCGTCGAGGCGGGCTCCGGTCAGGTTCGCCGCGCTCAGATTGGCGCCCCGGAAGAGCGCCCGCTGCAAGTTGGCGCCGCGGAAATCGGCGTGCCGCCCGTCGATGCCCTCCAGCTTGCTCTGGATCATGCGGCCATTGGCGAGCATGAGCGGTCCGAGGTTGCAGTCGCGCAGATCGGCATAGTTGAGCCGGGCGCCCTTCAGATTGATGCCGCGAAGATCGGCATTCGCGAGCCGGCACGCCCGGAGGTCGGCACCCTCGAGTTGCGCCGCTTGAAGCGCAATCCCTTCGAGGTTCATGCCGTAGAGGACGGCGTTGAAGCCCACGAGGGCGGAGAGCTGTCGGCGGGGCAAGCCACCTTCCACCTTGCGTAGATCGAACCCGCTGATATCGAGCGGTTGGCCGTCGGCGCCGTCGGTGGTGGCCCAAAGCTCGTGCCGCCGGAGGCGTTCCACGACGGGTCCGCCCAGCTCCTCGAGCGTGCGTCCCGCCTCGGACTTGGTGAGTGCGCCCGTCATATCGGCGCCGTCCATCTCGACGTCGACGAGCGCGGTGTTCACCAGCACGGCATTTCGCAAGCTGGCGCCGCGCAGGTTCGCGCCGGACAAATCCGCGCCCTCGAGATTGGCGCCGTTCATGGTGGCGTTGCGCAAGTCGGCGCGCACCAGCTTGGTGTCGCGCATCATCGCGTCGGTGAAATCGGTGTGGACCGCCACCGAGCCGGACAGGCGGGCCTGGGTCAGGTTGGCGTTGATCATGGTGGCGCCCACCAGAACGGTCGAATCCGGCTCGACCGCGATGTATTCGATCTCGCCGGCGCGCGTCTTGCGCGCGAGCCGGCCGTCGCGGAGGTCGGCGTCGAACAGGTTGGCGCCGGTCAGGTCGGCCTCTCGCAGCGAAGCGCCCCGCAGGTCCGCGCGCACGAGAGATGCGTTGCGCAGGTTAGCGCGCGACAAGTTGCAGCCGAACAGAGTCGCCCCGTTCAGGTTCGCGCCCTCGAGATTGGCGTCGCACAGGAAAGCCGCCGACAAGTCGGCGTCGGAAAGATCGCGGCCCGCCAGATTGACGCCCGTGAGATCGCGATAGGCAAGCAGGGCGCGTTGCCCGCCGGGCCGTGCCTGGTGGTAGAGGTCGCTGCGGCGCAGAATTTGCTCGAGTTCCGCCTGGCTGATGGGATCGCGCGAGCGCAGAACCGATGCGGGATGAGCCTGCATGATCTGGCACCCTCCCATGGACGCGTTAAGGGTGCCTTAACGACGCGAGTGCTTGAACAACCTCGCAAACCCCAATTCGGTGTACAGTGTGGGGGTGTCGATGCGGGTCCCGAGACGGTATTGATTTCTATCGATTCTTAATCCGAAAGGGCAGGGTCGAGGACGTATGGCTCGCACCGCAATTGTGTGCATGGTCCTGTTCGCCACCTCGCTGGGCCTCGGCGCTTGTGGGTCGCCCGCCGTGCGCTCGGATCGCATGGCGCCGTCGCCAACGGCGGAGATGGAATTTGTGGTGGACTCGGCGTTGCGCAACTCCATCGGACTGACGGAGGTCGGTGGCGGTGAGGCGCCGACGGAAGACTCCAACGTCGGCGACAACGAGCTAAGGCAGGCGGTCGAAAGCGCGCTCGAAAAGTACGGTCTGTTTCAAAGCGACAGCCCGAAAGCTCGCTTCCGGCTCACCGTAGTCCTGGTCCGGCTCAGCCACCCCGGCGCCGACTTGGACCTCACAGTCAATTCTCAGGTCCGTTACACGCTCACGCGCGCCGATACCGGCGTGGTGCTGTTCAACGATGTGGTCAAGGCATCCTATACCGCGACCATCGGCGAGGAATTCGTGGCATTCCTGCGGTTGCGCTTGGCGAAGGAAGGCTCGATCCGCGCCAACATCGCGGCCTTCCTCGAGCGTCTGAAGTCCCTGCCGATGTCGGGTCCGCCGAAGCAGTCGGCCGAGCTTGCTCAATAGCGGCACATCACGTTGAGCAGGGCCTGGCGCTTCTCCCGGGTCACGACTCCGAGCGCGCGCTCGATCGCGGCGGGGAGCTCGGCGGGCTTGGTCACGCATTCACCGTAGCCGCCGCTCGCTTCCACCAGCTTTTCGAACGCCGGGCTCGGCGAGAGGTCGGCGAGCAACCGGCCGTCGTCCTCGGCGGCGACGCCGTCCTCGTACATCGAGAGCGTCGCCCGGCGCACGGCGCCGTAGAGCTGGTTGTTGAACACCACGGTCAGTATCGGCAGCTGTTGCTTGGCGGAGACCCAGTGGCATGCCGTGGGGTTGGCGAATACATAGGCGCCATCGCCGAGGGTAGCCACCACCAGGCGATCGGGCTCGGCGAGTTTGGCGCCGAGTGCCGCGCCGAAGCCCCAACCGAGTCCGCCGGCGGGACTCAGGCCGAAATAGGATCCCGGCAGCTCGCGCGGGCAATGCTCGGGCATCAGCGGATATTCGTTGACGACAATGGCGTCCTTGGGCAGAGCCGCGCCGAGGCAACGGCTCAACCACTCGGGCTTGATCGTGTCGGCCTTGCCCGCGGCCGCAGAAGCCGCTGCCCATTCCGTGCGGATCTCCGCTGCGCGCGCGGTGAAGCGCTTGCGGCGCTCGGCGATCTTCGGCGCTGAGGGCGTAACGAGGCGCCCGAGTGCCGCATCGAGCGCGCTCAGAATGACCGCGGTGTCGCCGGCGATCGCGATGTCACTGCGGTAGCTCCGCATGGGATAGCGCGCGAAGCTGGGATCCACGCCGAGATGGGCGACGCGGCAATCCGCGGAGGGCGGCTGGTCGAGCTGATTGATCCAAGGTACGTCGCAGTCCACCACCAGGATGAGGTCCGCCTCCTTGACCAGCGGGCCGGGCTTGAAGCCCTGGCACATCGGATGGCTCCAGGGAATGCAGAGGTGGCGGTGGTTGTAGGAGATCACCGGCAGGGCGAAATGCTCGGCCAAGCCCGAGAGCGCGGTCACGCCCTCGGCCATGCTCCCGGAATTCGCCGCGACAATCACCGGACGCTCGGCCGCAACGATCATCTGGGCGAGCGTCTCGACGGCGCGGGGGTCGGGGTAGGGGGCGGCCGGCACGGCGCGCCGGACCAGGGGCGCGTTGCTGAGACGCACGGCGCCGCCCACCACCTCTCTTGGCAGCATCAGATAGGCGGGGCCGCGGGGCGACGCCATCATGATTTCCATGGCGCGGGCGACCACATCGGCCGCTTGCTCGGGCGTGCGCAGCTCGTAGTCCCACTTCACGACCTCGCGCACCAGCCCCGCTTGGTCGAACATCTCCTGTGCCCAATGGATGTGCCGGCTGCGCCCGCCATGCGCGTCGCCCTCGGTGATCGGCGTACGCCCTGCCAGCAGCAGCATCGGGACGTGATCGCGGCTGGCGTTGATCAGCGTGTTGAGGGTGTTGCCGGTTCCGACGGTGGTGTGGACCATCACCGCCTGGGGCTGGCCGGTCACCATGTAAACGCCGTGGGCCATGGACACCGCGGTGTTCTCGTGCGGGATCACCATTGGTCGCGGGACAGCAGCGCCCTGCTTCTGGGACTGCGCGAAGGCCTCGACGATGGGCGCGAAGTCGGTGCCGGGATTGGCGAAGAAATAGTCGATGCCGTGCGCCTTGAGG
>Ga0209415_10001552_pt1 | contig 44032 bp, 37 predicted proteins | sample PeaSoiSIISIP2007_FD_187696 | JGI IMG/M metagenome (GOLD analysis project Ga0209415, IMG submission 187696) | Peat soil microbial communities from Weissenstadt, Germany - SII-SIP-2007 (SPAdes) (version 2) | ecosystem: Environmental > Terrestrial > Soil > Wetlands > Peat | place: Germany...
TGGGGACATTGGTATTGGGGCAATTCGGCGATGCGCAACCGCAAAGAGTTTCTGGACGAAGCCGTGGCCCTCGCGCCGACGGGCGTGGTGTCACTACTTACCGACGGTCCCGTTGCGCGGCCTGGACATGTGGAGGATCCGAACCCGCTGAACCAGCAGGAAGCCACGGATCTGATACAGCAGATCGTGGACATGCGCCGCGGTGCTGACCTGCTGCTGGCTCGTCCGGACGTTGATGCCAAGCGTCTCGCCTATGTCGGGCACAGCTACAACGCTAGCGTGGGTGGGTTTCTCAGTGGCATTGATAAGCGGTTCGTGGCTTTCGTCTTGATGGCGGGCGGTTTGTCGGATGAATCGGATCTCAAGACAAAAGAGATGCAGGAGTATCGTCAGAAGATTGGCCCCGGAAAGTTTGACGCATTCCAGGCAAAATATGGGTGGCTGGATCCGGGCAAATTCGTCTCGCATGCGGCGCCCGCCGTGGTGTTTTTGCAGTACGCTTCAAGGGAGGAGTTCCTGAACCCCGATCGGGCGCGCGCGTATGCGGCGATCGTGAGTGAACCCAAGCGTTTTAAACTCTACGACGCACCCCATGCTTTGAATGCCGAGGCCCGCCGCGACCGCATTGCCTTCCTTACCGAGCAGCTCAACCTTAAACCACTCACGCCGGCCGCGATTGCGAGCATACCGGATCTGTTCCAACCGCCTGCGCCGAGTCCATGAGGGCAGCGGCGAGTGCCTCCGGCAATCAGCCTCCCTTTAGGCTTGCGACTTCTAGAGCTGCTTTGCATCCAATAGAAGTGTTAAGATTTAGTAGGCCCATCAGAAGTCCATTATTGTTATGGATGGATGGGCTTTTATACTGTTTCGCTGCGCCCATGCAAAGCAGGCGCGCCAGTGGAGGGAATCATGGCAGGCAATGGAATACTTGAAGTAACAGACTCGAATTTCGATCAGGATGTTCTCAAATCAGAGACTCCAGTCCTGGTCGACTTCTGGGCCGTTTGGTGCGGGCCTTGCAAGGCAATCGCTCCGATCGTTGAGCAGTTGGCCAAGGACTACCAAGGCAAACTCAAGGTCGGCAAAATGGATGTTGACCACAACAGCGCTACGCCCATGCGTTATGGCGTGCGCGGCATCCCCACCTTGCTGGTGTTCAAGGGTGGAGAAGTGAAGGAACAGATCGTCGGATATGTTCCGAAGGAAACGATTCAGAAGGCCATTGACAAGCATTTGGGGTGAGGGGTCGTTGGTCGTTTGTCATCGGTCGTTTGCTAGAAACGTTTAGCGCCCGGCTTGAATCCGGGCGTTTTCTATGTCGCCAGCTCGGAATCAATTTCCTAAGGCTAAACGCTAAGCGCTGAATTCAGTACTTCCTCAGCACCCCGATCACCCGTCCCTGGACCTCGACAGATGATGCGGGCACGATGATTGGCTGCATGTTTACGTTTGAAGGCTGCAGACGGATGTTGTCGCCTTCGCGATGGAAACGCTTGAGCGTGGCATCCGATCCCCCGACGAGGGCGACCACGATATCTCCGTTGTGCGCCGTCTTTGCCTTTTCGACCAGCACGTAGTCTCCGCTCATGATGTGTTCGTCCTGCATGGAATCGCCTCGCACTTCGAGGACGAATACTTCTTTCGAGCGGACGAAATCGGCCAGAGAAATCGTCTCCGGGTTCTCGACGGCTTCGATGGGCTGACCGGCTGCGATTCGTCCCAGAAGCGGTAGCACCATCGTGGTATTCACGGACATCGCCTGCTTGAGGCGGCCCTTGGGCGGCAGCAGATCGATGGAGCGGCTACGGTTGTAGTCGCGCGTCAGTAGAGCTTTTTTCTCGAGGTTGGAGATGTGCTTGTGCACCGTGGCCAGCGAACTCAGTCCCAGGCCTTCTCCAATTTCTTCGAACGAGGGAGAATAGCCGTGCTTCTGCACGAACTCGGAAATGAAGTCGTACACTTGCCGTTGTCTGCGTGTGATCGCCATGACGCCATTGTAAGCGAACGAAAGGCGAAGTCAAGAACTTTGCAGATTCACCACAGAGACACAGAGTCTCAATTTTTCTCTGTGCCTCTGTGTCTCCGTGGTGAAAAGAATTTTGCGCCGTAACTTTTAATCATGTGTCGTAATCCAATGACTGTATTCATAAGGAGAATGTCATGGCTGAAAAAATTATGAAGTCTGAAGAAAATTGGAAGAAGCAGCTGTCGCCTGAACAGTACGTCGTCACCCGCAAGGCGGGAACCGAGCCGGCATTTACCGGCAAATATTGGAAGACGAAGGAACCCGGCACTTACGCTTGCGTGTGCTGTGGGCAGCCGCTGTTCAGTTCGGATACGAAGTTCGATTCAGGCACCGGCTGGCCGAGCTTCTTTAAGCCGATCGATCAAACCGCGATTGCGGAAGAAACCGACAACGCTTACGGCATGGTGCGAACCGAGGCCCGCTGCGCCCAATGCAATGCGCATCTGGGGCACGTTTTCCCCGACGGTCCGGCTCCAACCGGTTTGCGCTACTGTATGAATTCGGCCGCGCTTGATCTGAAGCAGGACGAATCCAGAAAGAAATAAAAGAAGTATTTAAGCGGTAAGAATGACGCGGGCACTGTGGATTCGATCCTCAGTGCCCGCGTTTTTTTGTGCCGCGCTCAGTTCGATTCGTTGTACATAACCTTGCTGCCGTGGGCTAGGGCCACCGATGTCCCTGCTCCGGCTGCCGCCGCGGCTGCCTTTGAGGGTTCGGCAGATTTCACAGCTTCGATGGATTTCGACTGCGCTTTCTCGTTCTGGTGTTCGGCGCGAACCTCAACGGCGCCCTTCAACACCGCTCCGTCTTCCACGCAGATGCGCGGCGTCACGACGTCGCCGGTAAGCGAGCCTTCACTGCGGATGTCCAAACGATCGGTGCAATGGATGTTGCCGGTCACCGTGCCCATAATGACCACTTCCTTGGCACTGATACTGGCAACAACGACGCCGCTACGTCCGATGGTTACGCGGCTGTCGGTAAAATTGACGGTGCCCTCGATGCGGCCGTCGACATAGAGCGATTCGGAGCCGCTAACCTCGCCCTTGATGACCACCGAGCGCCCGATGGTGGCTTGTTCCATCGAGGAAGTTGCGTTTTTGGGTGGTGTGTGCGGGTTCGGGCTCGGAGAATATTTAGGTGCGTTGGCTGAATTCTGCGTTGGCTGCAACATCGATTTGGGCCTTCCTTGGTTCCGTGCGGCTTATTCGAGCGCAGCCGCATGCGGCGCGTGTGAGATGGTGGCCATGGGCCAAATTCACTATCGCACGGGCTTTGGTAATAGAGGAGGTTACGGAAGAACAGGACCGCGCGGAGCAAGGAAGTACTTAAGCAGCGACGTGACTGGTTTGGGGGCTCGGTTTTGGCCGAGAAAAACCAGAATTCCGCGACAGCCGCCGAGACGGCGGCACTACGAGGCGTCAACAAAACGCTACGCTTCCAGTGACTGGGCCAACTCTTCCCACTCCGTCATGTGGTTTTGCAGTTCGGCGCGATGGCTGGCTAATTCTTGAGTACGTCGGGCTGTTTCCTCGGCGCTGACGAAGGTTTGTAGGGCGGCTTCGCACTCGGCGATGGCGGTCTCCGTCCGCGAAATCTCGGCTTCGAGTTCTTTGACTCGTTCTTCAATCTGCTTGCGCTTGATCGGATTCAGACGCTTGGATTTGCTGTCGTCAGAAGCGGCGATCTCGCTCTTATTGCCGTTTCCAGGCTGCGCGATGATCGTCGAGCGGCTCACGGTTTCCTGCAGTTTTTCCGCGCCGCCTTCTTTCCGCCAGCGATAGTCTTCGTAATTTCCGGGATAGACTTCCACTTTTCCATCGCCCACTTCGAACACCCGCGTCGCCAGTTTGTCGATGAAATAGCGATCGTGCGAGACGAAGACAACCGTGCCTGTGTATTCCATCAGTGCCTTCAGCAGCACGTCTTTGGCTCGCATATCGAGGTGATTCGTGGGTTCGTCAAGCAAGAGAAAGTTTGCGGGATGCAGGAGCATGCGCAGCAGGGCGTAGCGGTTGCGCTCGCCGCCTGACAGCACGCCGATGCGCTTGAAAACATCGTCCGCCGAGAAGAGAAAACAGCCGAGCAGGCTGCGCAGTTCGGTCTGGGTGGAACGCGGCGAGAGTTCGCCGATGTCATCCAGAATGCGCGCATCCGGATTGAGTTCCTTGTACTGGTCCTGTGCGAAGTAGTCGGGCAGTACATTGTGGCCCAGACGGAATTGGCCGCTGGTTAAAGGTTCGGTTTCCGCCAGCAGCTTGATCAGCGTCGACTTGCCAGCGCCGTTCACGCCCACCAGTGCAATGCGGTCGCCGCGCTCGATCATGAAGCTGACATTGCGAAATACTTCCTTCTCGCCGTAGGATTTCGCCACTCCAATAAACTCGGCCACGATCCTGCCGCTCGGTTTCGGCTGCTGGAAAGAAAAGTGAATCACCTTTTCTTCTTCCGGCAATTCAATGCGCTCGATCTTTTCCAGTTCCTTGATGCGGCTCTGCACCTGCTTCGCCTTGGTCGCCTGGTAGCGGAAGCGATTGATGAATACTTCCAACTGCTCGATGCGGTCCCGCTGATTGCGATACGCCGCTTCTAATTGCTCCATGCGCTGGGTCTTCGACGCCAGGTATTTTTCGTAATTGCCGGGGTAAAGATGGATGCGCTTGTTCCAGATCTCGGCAATCTTGTTAACCGTGACGTCGAGAAAATAGCGGTCGTGCGAAATCAGCACAAACGCATTTGGATAATGCGTCAGATACTCTTCCAGCCAGTTGCGCGCTTCAAGATCGAGGTGGTTGGTAGGCTCGTCCAGCAGCAACAGGTTCGGTTCCTGCAGCAGCAGCTTGGCCAGCGCGATGCGCATCTGCCATCCGCCGGAAAATTCTTCCGTCCGGCGATGCCAATCTTCTTTGCGGAAACCGAGGCCCATCAGCACGCTGCCGACCTGGGCCTCGATGGCGTATCCATCGCGAGTGCGAAATTCGTGTTCGATGCGCTGGTACCGTTCCGCGACCTGCGCATATTCGGGAGAAGACTGGTCGAGCTCCGGCATGCGGGCGGTCAGGTCTTCCATCTCCTGTTCCATCTCGCGCAGCTCGGAGAACACCGCCATACACTCGGCGAACACGGTGCGTCCAGAGAGCGTGAGCCCATCCTGTGGAAGATAGCCGGCGCTGATGCCTTTGGCCGTGCTGATGGAACCGTAATCAAGCGTTTCGATGCCCGCGAAAATCTTCATCAGCGTGGATTTTCCGGTGCCGTTCGCGCCCACCAGGCCAATGCGATCCCGGGGCGTGACCATCCAGTCGGCTCCCTCGAAAAGGAGCTTGTGACCGTACCGTTTTCCGGCAGAGGACAACTGAATCATGGCGTTAGTTCAATCGTCTCATGAGAAGGGCGGTTTGCAGAAGAAGGACAGACTTGCTCACCCAAGGGGAGGTCCTAGGCTATCTGATAAATGCTGACAGTCATTCCGAGCAAAGCGAGGAATCCCTACTCCGCAGACAATCTCGGGGTAGGGATGCTTCGACTGCGAACCAGCTTCGCTGTCGCGAATCTGGTTCTACGCTCAGCATGACACCCGATTTGTGAGATGACTCTTATCCCGCGGTCGCAGGCTTCGCCTGATCAATGTGCTCGATGGCCCGGTCAACCACCGCCTGCATTTCTCTCGCGTACTTCACTTCACGCCCTTTGGCTAGAATCTTTCTGGCATCGTTGGGGCTGAACCACGTGGGATTGCGTTCGGGCTCATGGGACCCATCGATCAACTCGACTTCCATCAGGAAAGCCTTGATGACGAATTCGCGCACGCCCGGGGACCTCCAGAACACGCCCTTGGAATGTAAATAGAGATGAAAGTGCCGTGGTTCGATGTGGCCGCGAACCCCAGCTTCTTCCCAGGCTTCCTGCTCGGCGGCCTGACTGTGCGACATCGCAGGCTCAGGAGCGCCTTTCGGAAACGTCCACTTGCCGCCGCCGTTGGTATTTACCAGCAGGAACTCGATCGAATCCCCTTGCCGCCGGTAGCACACTGCGGCTACCTGCAGCGGAAGCGCGAAACGTGAAAGTCGGGGCGATGCCACGTGCCACTCCTCAATCGAACGTCCTGCTCTTCCCATGATAGTTGGAGAATATTGCAGGAATGTTAAATTGCATCAAAAAAGGTGCAGCGGCGAGGGTTACTGAAGTACCAAGAAAGGAAACGGGTCGGCTTCAGAGCCTGCGGCCGTAAACCGGGACGACCGCTCCGTTCACGTCTTTACCGGCATCGCTGGCGAGCCAAACAATCAGGGACACAACCCAGGTGGGCTGTACCCATTTCGAGGTGTCCGCGCAGGGCATATCTTTTCGGTTAAACGTTCACCGGCGCTCGTTCCAATGCGTGCATGGTCGTCAGAATCGTAGAGATCACACTCTCGTTGCCGACGGCTGTATTGATCATCATGTGATAGAGGCAACGCGTCGGCCAGTCAGCATCGAAATAGCGCTTCACAAATGTGATTCGATCGCCGTCGATCGTGTCCAACAATTCTCTTGCTTCTCTCTCGCCCTTGCCCAGCTTGAGCAACCGGCTGAGCTTCTCCGCGTACGGCGCATACAGAAAAACGTGAAAGGCGTCTGCACGCTGCCGCAGAAAGTATGGGGCACCCCGGCCTACGATGACGCAATTGCCGGCCTCAGCGACTTTCTCCATGACCTGCTCTCCCACGGATACGAATCGGTCGGTGTCAAACGGCTCTGCGCCGGTTAGGGGTATGCTCCGCTCGTGGCTGCCGCGCAAAAAGACTTTGACCAGACGTTGAAACGTGCTGTCCACCCGCTCCTCGCAACGCTCGACGGTCGCGCACTCCACATTGGCGACCTTCGCGATCTCTTCCGTCAAAGCGTGGTCCCAGACCTTCCAGCCGAGCCGTTTGGCCAGTTCGCAGGCAATCTCGCCACCCCCGCTTCCGTATTCGCGTTCGACCGTGATGATGCGGTACATCAATTCTCCCTACTAAACTTCATTTTACCCAGACTTTGGGCTCAACCGACATTCCCGGACGCAGAACGTGTTCTCTAGTCTCTCCGGGATCGAATGTGATCTTCACCGGGATGCGTTGCACTACCTTGACGTAGTTGCCGGTTGCATTCTCGGGCGGCAGCAAACTGGTGATGGCGCCGCTCGCTCCCGCAATACTCTGGACGTGCGCTTTGTAATCCTTGCCATTTGTGTCCACGTGAATCGTGGCTCGTTGGCCGACTTGCATGCGCTTGAGCTGGGTCTCCTTGAAGTTCGCCGTCACCCAGATGTCGTCGAGGTTGATTACCTTCATCAACTCCTGGCCGATTGAGACATTCTGTCCGACTTCTACTGTGCGGTTGGTTACGACTCCATTCACGGGTGCCACGATGACCGTGTACTGCAGATTCAATTCAGCCTGCTCCAGCGCGGCTCTTTTTTGGTCAGCCTGTGCCTGGGCGGATTGCGCCCGCGATCGGAAGGTTTCGACTTGCTGCGGACCGGTGGCCGCCGCGCGAAGATTCGCTTGCGCCTGCAGCAACCTACTTTGCGCCTGCCGCACCTGGTTGTCGGCAGCCGACGCTGAGGCTCGAGCTGCATCCACTGAGGCGGTGCCCGCATGGGCCGCGGCCACGGCCTGGTCATATTGCTGTTCTGAAATTTCCTGCTTATCCACTAATTGCTTGTACCGCACCAGATCGTTCTGCGCTTTCACATTGTTGGCTTCGGCCTCGGCCAATTGCGCTTTGGCTGCCGAAAACTGTTGGCGGGCGGCAGCGATTCCGGCGTTTGCGTTCTCTACATCCGCTTGTGCACTGGAGGTCTGGCTATTGGTGTTGACTGAAGTGATGGGCACATTGACCCGCGCGGCCTCGGCCATGGCGAGGGCGTCGGCGTAATCCGCCTTCGCCCGATCCACCGCTACCTGATAGTCCTTGGGATCAATCTCGATCAGAGGAGTTCCCATGGATACATACTGGTTATCATCGACCAGAAGTTTCAAGACGTGGCCGGAGACGCGAGCGCTGATCGAGTTCAGATGGCCGTCGATCTGCGCGTCGTCCGTATCTTCATAGCTATCGAAGTAACGCCACAAAAAGAAGCCCGCCACCAGCAATACGATGATTCCCACGATAAGAAACACGCGGAATCGGGGATTGCCTGCTCGAAAGCTCTTCCAGCGGAGATCTCTGTCCGACGCGGGCAATGGAGCTGGCTGATTTGCAGGCCGCTGGGCTTGAGGCTGATTTTCTCGCACCGCCGTGTCTGTATTTTCCGCCATGATTTTTACTTATCCTTACTCTGATTCTGGAGGTATTGCTTGACACCCTCTTCGGCAACGCCGATCGCCTTCGCGAGGGATATCTTGGCTAAGTTGTGGGCGTAGAGGCTGGAAATGTAGCTTTCGTTCGCCGACACCAGAGACTCTTGCGCCTGAACTACCTCCAGGTTGTCCGTGACCCCGGCGGCGAAGCGGTCCTGCGCTTGCTGCAAGGTCTGGCCGGCAAGATCGACCGAACTGCGCGCCACCTCGACTTGATCCGCCGCGGAAGTTAGGTCCAGACGGGCGCTGCGGACCTCGTAATCGATCTGGCCGCGCAGGTTCTCTAATTGCTGTTGGCTTTGTCGCAAGGAGGCTTCCGCTTCCAAAACGTCTGCATGAATTCTTCCGCCTGCAAAGATTGGGATGTTCAATGTAGCTCCAACCTCAAACACGCCGTGCGAGCTGCCCGGGCGGATCCCTGCCACGCCGTAATTCCCAGCCATATCAAGCGACGGATAGTGTTGTGCTGTCGCCGCCCGACGAAATTCTTCTGCGGACCGCACCTGCTGTGCCGCAGCCAGGTAGTCCGGTCGAGATGCGTACGCGCGCTGCAGATCCTCCTCGAGTGGCGCTGTCGCTAATGGCTCATACGGGGCTGCGGTCGCGAGACTAAACTCCTGTCCCGGCGGTAAACCAATCGCGCGCCCGAGCGTCAGTTTCTGTTTCGCGTAGTCATTGCGGGAAAAGATCAACTGCTGTTGCCGGCTCTGCAGCTCAACATGCGCGCGAAGAGTATCAATTGCCGGATTCACCCCGGCCTTCTGCTGGTCCACCGCTTTGTCGTACAGTGCCTGCGCCGTTTGCAGGTCGGCCTGCGCAGTTTGCACTCGAGCCGCTCCGGCTATCGCTATAAGATATGCGTTCCCCACCGCCAGCACCACCAGGTCGCGAGCGTTTTTCAAAGAGTACTGCGCGGCCTTCACACTGTGCGAAGCGCCGCGATTTCGCTCGATGGAATGATAGTCGAACAGCGACTGCGTCAGGTACGTGTTAGCCTGAAAAACTCCTAGGGGGCCCACGACTTTGGGTATGCCCGGAGTCTTGAAGCGAAATCCTAAAGCTGCCAGGTCGATTTGTTCGGCGCTCTCGGTGACTGCGGCGTTTACGTGAGGAAGCAGTTCGCTGAGTTCCTTCCACTTCTCTCCGCGGGCGGTCAGAGTGGTGTCACTCTGGAGCAAGAGGCCGAGATTGTTTCTCAATCCGCGGTCGAGAGCATCTTTGAACGTGAGGGGTAAAACTCCGGGAGTCGCTTTGCCGTCAGGAACGCTGCCGGAAAACGGCGTTTGGCCAAGGGCGCCGGCAGGGTTGTTGGACTGGCTGGAATTGCTGGATGAACTGCTGTAGGAAGTCGAGGTGGATGGTGCGGGTGTTGCGAGCGTCGGAGTCTGGGCCGACGCTGGCCGGCAAAGAAGAACAAAGTTAGCGACAACACATAGAACTGCCGCACAAGCAAAACTTATCCTCTTGTGCCGCAATTGCTTCCTCGGGCTCACGTCGTTCATAGATGATAAGCAGGGGCATGAGCAGCCCAATAATTAATGTTATGTTGATTCAGGCTGCCGCAGTATAGATGCAAACCATTGTAATTGCGTGGCATCGCACCGGTGCAATTGCTTCTTCATTTTAGCGAAAGAGTGAGTAGAATAGAGAGAACCTAGCCCGTATTGGCCAATGTTCTCGCAACTCCATCCCGTCGCTCCAAAGCGCCAAGCTGCATCGTTAAGCATTTCCCTGGCGATACATTTGCTTTTGCTTGGTTGGCTTCTGCACAGCCCGGCCCCAATCTTCGTGGCCCCGTTGTCGGTGGCGAAAGGCGAATCCGGCAGCTCGTTGACGCGCATTTATTTCGGAGGCGACTCCGGAGTTACACAGGATCAGCCGAAGCCGCTTACGTTGCATCGACCTCCGAAGATTGCAAGCCCGCACCGTTTGGAGCCTCCTGCGGCTAAACGAGAAGCGGGTAATGAGATTGCTTCCGTTCGGCCGGGAGGGCCCGCTGCTGGATCTCTCTACGGATCGCTCTCGTACGGAACCTTCACCGGCCCCGAAATTCGACCAGCGCTGCCGATTGTTTCTCCTGATCCGGCATTTGGATCGGACGCGGCCGGCATCGAAGGAGATGTTATCGTCGAAATCACGATCGACGAGGCGGGCGCTATTGTGCAGAAGATCGTGATTCAAAGCCTCGGGCCTGCTGTCGACCAGAAGGTGCTTGCGGCGCTGGAGAACTGGCGCTTCACTCCCGCATCCAAGAACGGCGTGCCCATTCCCTCCAAACAGGACGTGTACTACCATTTCCCCCGCTGACCGGGTTGACGATCACGTCGACGGACCAGAACCCCGCATGAGTGGTTCTAAGGCACGAATAACTCGCTGGCTATGCGTCGGGCTAGTATTTGCCATTGGCCCGTGCGCGGAAAAGCTTCGCGCGCAAGAAATGACTCTCGAACTCGATCCAGCGAACTCCCGGATCGAGTTCACACTGGCCGCCACTCTCCATACGGTGCACGGAACTTTCGCGCTCAAGCATGGGACCATTCACTTCAATCCATCAAGCGGCGCGGCCAGCGGCCTGGTAGTCGTGGATGCTACCAGCGGAGACAGCGGAAATACGGGTCGCGACCACAAAATGCACGCAGAAATCCTCGAAAGCCAGCGCTATCCCGAGATTACTTTCACGCCCACCAAAATGTCCGGCAGATTCGAGCTTCAGGGAGACTCCAGTGCGCAAGTTGAGGGCATTCTCAGATTGCATGGAAGCGACCACGTAGTCACTCTGACTCTTCCCGTACAAACGAAAGGGAACAGTCTTAGCGCACGGACCCACATCGTCATTCCGTACGTTGAATGGGGACTGAAGAACCCAAACACGTTCCTGCTTCATGTCAGCGACAAGGTCGAGGTCGACGTCACCGCAGTCGGCAAGGTTCAGGAGCAGGAGAGACATCCCTGAGCTTCCCGGTCGGCTCGCTTTGTATGTACAGAAAAAAATCTCTCTTCCGCGCAAAATCTAGAAAACAAAGGACCGGAAATTCTATTACCTCCTAGATCTATGGTTCTTAAGGTAGTTGCAGGCAAAATCTTGGAAACATTGGAGTTACGGTAGTTTTCGGCCGCCTGAGGTTCCATTGTGGAAGTAAAGGTCAAAGCTGCGCGCGCCCGGAAGCTGCGCTCATGGTCAGGTTGTCAAAGATCGTAAATTATCTTGTAGATAACCTATGTGTCGTTATGTTATCGGAAGTGAAGGGATGAGATCAAGGAAAAAGTGGGCAGGCTGCGGGCCCGGTCCCAAATTGGGAATCTAACGTCACGCTTCCGCGGAGGGCGCGGAAAAGGATGGGTCGGTCTGCCGCCGCGAGTCAAAAGTAGGAGACACCGTTTTGCTCTTCATTATGTTGTAGACGAAAAGCAGAATGGTTTTCGTCAGGCCGACTTCCTTTTTAGCGAATTGAACGGTATCACTTTCGCGTGTCGTTGTGGCGCGATCCACTTGGTTGCCTTTTTCCTGAACCTAATAGGTACGTAAAACTCAATGATTTTCGCCATAAATCCCCCTTGTAAGAGCGAGCCATGGGAAGGACATTCTTGCCACCCATTTCTCTAGCCCTCACTTGCTATAGCGACAGCCGGGCTCGAAACGTTTCATTCAAGCAAATCTCTTCAGATCAGTTCAGACTGCTTCAGACTGGCTCTATGGACGTTTCCAGAGATCAGGAGCATGATCGCACTCACTTGCGGGATTTGCTCACCTGCTCCGCGAGGAGTGTGGTGAGCCCAGTAAGGGGGTCGGAAAGCGGGGGAGTTTTCCGACCTCGCAAATACCAAAAAGAGGGTTTGGGCACGTCATTCACCTGCGATTCAGAGATACGCCATTCAATTAACTTCGCAAGCCTGCCTCACGCATATCCAAGCACCCCCAAACCCTTTTCCCGGCAGCACCGGGGCTTCGCGGAATGCATGAGCTCCCCCTAAAGTTCAGAGCTGCCACGCGATCCTGACCCGCGCTTTCGATTTCGAGAAGGTACGACCCACCCTCAAAATGGTGCTCGACTCTTTCAAAGTTCTAAAATTGCAACCCTGGCGCTCCAATTGCAGGTTTCTGGTGCCTGGTTTTGCTGTATCATTTGCTCAAGCCGCTAGCCAGACAACCCGGGGTGCCAGTTGAAAATCGAACACCGTATGCGTGACATTTTTCGGGCTATCCTGCTGACGTCCGTCTGCAGCGGCTGGATCTGGGCTCAAACCCTCGCTACCAGACCTGCGGAACCTGTTCCGCCGTTTCCCGTTTTGTTACCAGCGCCGGCTTTGCCCGAACTGTCCAGCTCCATTCCCTTGACGGTGGCCGCGGGTACTCCGCTGAAAGTGGCTCTGGATCAGGAAGTGCGCATCCAGAAGGTCGGGCAGCCGGTTCATGGAAAGATTGTTGAGCCGGTTTACTCCTTCGACAAGATCGTTGTGCCTGCGGGTAGTGAAGTTACGGGTAAAATCTCGGGCATCGACGGGGTTTCGAAGATGCAGCGCACCGTCGCCGCCATGAATGCGAATTTTTCTCCTTACCATCAAGTTCATGTCGAGTTTGACGAATTGGTGATGGCCGATGGCCGCCACGTCCCCTTGCAGACGGTCGTCTCTCCCGCGTCCCAGGGAGTTTTGCAGTTCGTCCCGGCGAGTGCCAAGCAGAATCCGAGTGCAGCGGCTGAAGCCAAGCATGCGGCCTCGCGGAAGATCAGCGAGGCGAAGCAGGAAGCTAAACGAGAATGGAATACCGCCATGCAGCAACTGCATGAGCCCGGGAAGATGCACCGTCTGGAAAGACTCGGGGTGGCGCAACTTCCATATCATCCCCAGTACATGGACGCGGGGACTAGCTTCAACGCGGATCTGCAGATGCCCCTTGATTTCGGAATGGAGCCGCTGAAAACGGAGTCGTTGTCCTCGATTGGAAATCCTCCTCCGTCGGGCAGCGTCGTGCATGCTCTTTTGGTCACACCGCTGGATTCCGCGACCGCGAAAAAGGGTGAGCCAGTCGAGGCTGTCATCAGCCAGCCCCTCGTCGTTTCCAATCAGTTATTCCTCCCCCAAGGCAGCCACATTAAGGGCTCGGTGCTGGAAGTGCGCCCGGCCCGCAGGCTGAATCGTAACGGACAACTCCGAATCGTTTTTCATCAGGTCGTTCCTCCCGATGGAATTGAGCAGAGAGTAGAGGCCAGCCTGGAAGGCGTTGAGGTTGCCAAAGGCGAACATCTCACTCTCGATGCCGAGGGAGGCGCCCAGGTTACCACTCCCAGGACGCGATACTTGACCACGGGGATTGCCGTGGCCCTGGCCGCTTCTTCCATGTCTTCGGATCACGATGCGCGCTTCCACGGTGGAGATGGTGGCGGTGACGCCGGTGCGGGAGCGGCCAACGGCGCCTCCGGATTTCGTTTCCTGGGCACGATCGTAGGAGCGCTCGCCCATTCGCGAGTGGTGGCATCAGGCTTTGGTTTCTATGGCGCGGCGATGTCGGTGTACTCGCACTTCCTCGCTCGAGGGCGCGATGTGGTTTATCCCAAAGACATGTCTATGGTCATCGGGCTGGGCACTCGCGACACCCGACCCGCAGTACCGTCACCGTCCAGCCCGCTCGATCCACATCATGCCAATCCGTAGCAAGTGAACGAAGGTCAAGAATGCGTCGCGTCCTCCCATTCGTTGCCGCGATGAAAATCATTCTTTAACCCGAACCTTACGGGCGGAGGAGCGAAGGAAATTGCGATTCTGGCGGCAACACTACTGCTACCTGGCAATTAGCACGGTCCTCGTCGCCGGGTTGTGTGCCGCAGGCACCGTGCTCCAAACCGCAAGTCCGCCTCTGTCGATCCCGACCGAAGAACATTCTTTCGGGCGGTTGACTATTGAGGGTGTGCCGAACGCCGGCCAGGTGACTGCCAACCTGTATCGCGGAGGCCAGCCGACTGCCACCGGATTCGATGCCTTGGCGAGTATGGGGATTAACATCGTGGTGGATCTGCGAGGCTCACGCGAAGGCGAGAGTGAACGAGTGGTGAAGCTTGGGATGCGGTATGTTGCGATTCCGTGGCACTGTCCTTTCCCCAAAGATGAAACGTTCGCGCGGTTCCTCATTCTGCTTCGGCAAAACCCCGGCAAAAAGGTTTTTGTCCACTGTCGTCTGGGTGACGATCGTACGGGAATGATGGTTGCCGCATATCGTATGGCCGAACAGAACTGGACCGCGACGGAGGCGAAGAAAGAGATGGAAGCATTCGGCTTTTCTATGCCTCACCATTTCATCTGCCCGAGCTTATCTGGGTATGAGGGAACCTTCCCTCAGCGGTTCAACTCCGATCCGGTGTTTGACAGCCTCCGCGCTCCCGCTGCATCTCCCGCACGTTAGCAGGCTTTTCATAGCCAGCTCAAAAGTAATCCTCAGGCTGTGGTTGGGGTAATAAGACAACGATTTCGTCGAACTGTGGAAATCCCCGTAACCTGCTCATTGTTCCAGCCCCCCGGATGCCTTTCCGATGTGACCTCCAGCCCACGACGTGTGACGGCTTACGCAGAACTCGTCTGGGTTCCGGCTCGACAATCTGCTTGAAACAGCTAGCGGAAAAACTCGCGCCCTTACAAGGCCGCAGCCGCGAATTTCGCATTCATTTCAAGCCGCGTGTGGCCGCACCTGGCGAAACTAGGAGTCCTAATTTTATGCAGCCTTCAAAATCGGAAGCGGCTCTACCCGCAAACGGTCTCTACGGAAGCCGTGTCCCTAGCCCTCGCCAGCAGCAGGTCATCGCGCTGGTCGCCCAGGGCCTCAAGAATAGCGAAGTTGCCGAAGCGATTGGCACTACGGAGTATGTGGTGAAAAACCACCTGCGCATCATCTTTGACAAACTTGGATTCTGGAATCGGGTTGAGCTCGCGCTCTGGTACGAAGCCCGCAGGCACGAAGGCCTAGCCTACAAGGATGATCGGGCTATGGCCTAAGAAGTTTGACGAGGAGTCCGAATCACTGGTCGCGGTGAACTGTCTCCATGGAGAAGGCCGGCAGACAGACGGCGATATATTCCGCGCCACCCTCAGCCGGGGTGGAATACTGGATCCACTCGCCAGCATGCGCGATGACCGCCTGGCCTGAGGTTATGTCCATCTCACCGTTCTTGTGGCGCGCTCGCACCGTGCCCTTGAGCACCAGGGTGAACTCATCGAATTCGGGAGTCTGTCCGGGTTCTTCCCAGCCTTGCGGGCTGCGCATGTGGGCGACGCTTACGCCGGCCGTCTTGGAGTTAATGCGTCCGATGTATTCATCGATCAGCTTGGGCTTGGTTCCCGCGGCAGAAATGCGAGTGGGTTGCGCTACCAGGGTGGGCATGAGTGCTCCTTTAAGAAGGACTACTGTAGCAAGACGAGGCACAACTTCGGAAGTTAGACATTAATTTGGAATGCATCGATTGTGTCCGCGCGCTCTGTGGCGCTTTTCGGCGGTCTCTGCGTTCTTAGGTTGTTACGGGCTCCGGGAACTACAAAATCTTAAAACGCAGAGGTCGCTGAGAATGGGCCGCAGAGGACGCGGAGAGACTCTGCGGGTTAAGTCCCGCCTGCCGACAGGGCCCGGGTTTTTTCGGCGTGGGACTTGGCCAAAACATCGAGAGCTGGAATCGACACCGGCGCTACGGTTGAGCGTTCTACCGGCATCGTGCCGTTTCGAATGGCTTCTGCGAGCATCTCCAGGGCCGTGCCAGCGTTTGGCGGAACAAAGATTGTGGCCGTCAGGAGACCGCGTTTCACCCAGATTTGCCCGCTGTTCGGAAGACCGTCGCAGCCGATGTAAGGCAGCTTCAGCCAGCGCTCGCGCGCCTGCAAATTCAATTCGTCCTGGAATGCTTTCCTCGCGCCGAGGGCCATGGAATCATCCTGGGCGGCGATCAGGTCGAGATGAGTCTGCTGGGAAGTGGACAATCGCAACCATGAGCTCACGGTCCGTTGCGCGCTGGCTTCGGTCCACTGCGCTTTCATGAGCTTGACCTGCACTTCTGCGGGCTTGGTCTCGTACATGCCAAAGGTTCGCTGCTTGGCCGCGAGGCTCTCCGAGGGGCCCTGGATATAGAGCACGGCTCCGCCGCGGGGCAGAATGGCAGCAAATTGCTGTCCTTGGATGCGTCCGATTTCTTCGTGGTCCGAAGTGATGCAAAAAGCAGGAATTCGATAAGCCTTACGCAGCTCAGCGATGTATTCCACATCGCGATTCAGGACGACCCATCCGATTCCGGCAATGGCTGCGGCACGCGCCACCTGCGGCAAAGCAGTGCCTCCCACTGGCTCAAAGATGATTCCATCCGGAAGGGCGTCGTTGCGCGACTGGATAATCTTCAGAAGTTGCTGGCTTTGGGTGACCGAGTCATTTTCAGCATTGATGACCTGCAGCTCTACCCCCAGGCTCTTGGCTGCGGTCTCCGCGGCTGCCGCCTGCTCGATCTGATAATCGTTGTCGTTATTGGTAAGACAGAGAACGAACTTCAATTTCTTCATGGAAACGCCTGACACTGAATCATATCTTGCCACCAGCGGCAGGTCATGGTGACTAAAGTCACCGGTCGCGTGAGTGCTAAATTTCCGATGGCTTCGATTCTTTTCACGGCTGCCGCGACTTTTGATATAGTGCCGACCACTCTTTCTACGAGTCATTGGATCGAGCTTCGATGGGTCGCATCTTTGTCGTTTTTATTCGCCGGTTGCGGCTACCGTTCCTGCTCTTTGCGGGATTTGGTCTTTTGTGTATGCGCGTCTACATGAGGCTGGAGGAGTTGCGCTGGCAGGATGCTCTGTTCTGGATCTTGAATCCGCACGCGATCGTCCTCCCGAACGAAGTGAGGGATCTAGGTTCTTGGTGTGGCTGGCGAGACCAAGATTCCTCGTCGCTCCGCTCCTCGGAATGACAGGAGGATGGGTCTGTGCGGATCTTCGCTTCGTCCGGACGTGTGACTCGCGCGGCGCTACACGAGGAGAAGCAGCCTGCTAAGATAACGGTTCGTATGGCTTCGACACTACCCAACACCGCTGTCCGACACGAAGAAATCACGGTGCCATCGTCCTCATCGGCATTGCGATTGATGTCGCTGGACCTGTTTCGTGGGGCGACGATTGCGGGGATGATTCTGGTCAACAACGCGGGGGACGAGCCCAGCTCCTATTGGCCGCTCAAGCATGCCGAATGGAACGGCTGGACGCCGACTGATTTAGTGTTCCCGTTTTTTCTCTTTATCGTCGGAGTGGCGATGGTGTTTTCCTTCAGCGCGCGGCTGAAACGCGGCGAGTCGCGATCGGCGCTTCTGCGGCACGTGCTTTGGCGCGGCTTGGCGCTGTTTGCCTTGGGACTGTTCCTGAACGGCTTCCCCAACCGCTACCATCTGGATTCGTGGCGTGTCTACGGCGTGCTGCAGCGGATCGCCGTCTGCTATGTGATTTCGGCGGTTCTCGCACTGTGGACAGGCTGGCGAGGGTGGATCGTCACTATTTTGGGCTGTCTGGCGGGCTACTGGATTTTGATGCGTTTCGTTCCGGTTCCAGGATTCGGCGTGCCCACTCACGATATCCCGCTGCTCGATCCCGACCGCAACCTCGCGGCCTGGCTCGACCGGCGGCTTCTGGCCGGACACTTGTACGAGGGCACTCGCGATCCCGAAGGAGTATTGAGTACGATCCCCGCCGTGGCAACCAGCCTGCTGGGGATGGTCACGGGGCACTGGTTTCGCTCCGCGCGTTCCGGGCAGAGCAAGGCGTTGGGCATGGCGGTATTTGGATTGATCGGCGTGGTAGCGGGCAAGATTCTCAACCTCGGATTTCCCATCAACAAGAAACTGTGGACCAGTTCCTACGTGATCTTCACCGCCGGACTGGCTCTGCTCTGCCTCTCGCTGTGTTATTGGATCGTGGATGTGAAACGATGGCGCGGATTCTGGACAAAACCGTTCCTGGTGTTCGGAATGAACGCAATTGCCGCTTACGTGTTTGCCGAGTTGATGTCCCACTTGCTGGATCACATGCACACCAGTACGGGGATGGCCTGGCAGGACTTCATTTACGAACACGTATTCGTGCCGCTAGCCAGACCGGCGAATGCCTCATTGCTGTATGCGCTGAGCTACGTGCTGGTTTGCTGGGCTGCGATGTGGCTACTGTATCGCAAAGACATCTTCCTGAAGATCTGATGATAATCTTGAATAGATAGCACTGAACCACCAGCCAATCCCGGTTCTACCAAGCCTGGGTATTGCACCCTTTTTCTTGAGTCGAGGAGACCTTTTGATCGGATACAAGCGTGGGGCCGGGATGCAGCGACTGACATTGACGATCGCCATTTTTTGTTTGGCGTGCGCCGGCAGCGTCGCACAGCAAAGTCAACCAAGCGCGCCCCCTGATGCGCCCTCTGCCAGCGCACAATCGCAAACCGCCCCGCAGGCGACGAACCCGCTGCAGAGTAGTATGTCCTTCTTGCAGCGGAAGTCGGTGTTCTTCCCGAACCTCGCTACTAATTCGGGGCCGTTGAGTCCTTGGCAGAAATTCAAGCTGGCGACAAACAACAGCGTGTCCTTGGCTACGATCGCCGCAGCGCTAACCGGCTCAGCTTTCGGCCAGGCGATCAACAGCCCTAAAGGGTATGGCCAGGGGGCTGAGGGATACGGCAAGCGCTTTGCCGCCGACATGGCTCGCTCCGCCTCCGCCAATCTGTTCGGGACATTTATGATCGCATCGGCGTTACACGAAGATCCGCGTTTCTATGTGAAGAAGCACTACACCTTCACGCGGTCGGTGAAGTATGCCGCGGAGCGGATCGTGGTTACGCGCAGCGACTCGGGGGAACGCGTGGTGAACTTTGCGGACACTCTGGGTCCGCTGGCGGGCGAAGCGTTGGCCGACACTTATTATCCCGAAGGGAACCGGGGAGTCAGCAGCACCTTTATCCGCTACGGGTCCGACTTGGGTTGGAAGTTCGGCGGGAACCTGTTACGCCAGTACTGGCCAAGAATTAACAGGAAGCTGAAGCTGGCTCCTGAGTCGACACCCGCGCCGAGTAAACCCTGAAACTGCGGCGATGAATGACTTCGCACAACATAGTTGCTCTTCGATTCGAATTCGCGCACTCCTGATCTTCGGCGTGATCTTTTTTTCATTCGCATACTTTTATGAAGGAGGGGGCTGGAATCAGAATTCCCGCTTCGATCTGGTGCGGGCCATCGTCGAGCAGGGAACGTTGCGCATCGATGGCTACCACGAGAACACAAGCGACAAGGCCTTCGCCAACGGCCATTACTATTCGGACAAGGCTCCCGGACTCGCGCTGTTGGCGGTGCCGGTGGCAGTTGCGACGAGACCTTTGTTGCGAGGCGTGGGAGTGAATCCCGCGTCGCCTCGTGGACTGGTAGACCTTGCCTATGACATCACCGTATTTGCCGTTGCTCTGCCCATGGCGGCGGCGTGTGCGTGCCTGTTCTGGACATCCCTGCAGCTCGGAAGCAGTGTGGGCGCGTCAACATTTACTGCGCTCGCGCTGGGCCTGGCAACTCCCATGTGGGCATACTCGACCTTGTTCTGGGGACACGCGCTGGCGGGAGCGTGTTTGGTGTTCGCGTTCGCTTGCGCTCTGAAGTTGCGCGACGGTGTGAGCTCTACCGGAGATGTGGTTTGGGGATTGGTTCTTGGCCTGACTGCAGGGTGGGCCACGGTTACAGAATACCCTTCGGCGCCTGCTGCAGCGATGGTCGCCGGTCTGGCGCTGGCTATGGTCTGGAAGGATGGGGCACCCCGACGCTGGCGCGTCGTTCTTGGCATCGGCGCGGGGGCGTTGCCATGCGTCATTGCGCTGATGGCTTATCAGCACGCCGCGTTTGGTTCGGTGCTTCATCCCAGCTATGCGTATTATCCGCAAGGAGCTTTTGCGTGGATGACCCATGGCTATCTGGGCCTGACCTATCCCAGAATTGATGTCGCATTGAAGCTGTTGTTCGGTTGCCGGCGTGGACTGCTGTTTTCGGGGCCGGTCGTCCTGGCCGCCCCTTCCGGCTTACGGTTCCTTTGGAAGCAGCCCGCGACCCATGCCGCGGCAGTTACAGCTGCTGCCATCGCGACCTACTATTTTCTCTTTCACGCTTCGTTCTCTTCATGGCCGGGCGGCTGGTCGTACGGTCCGCGGTATATGTCCCCGGGGTTGCCGTTGTTGTGCCTGGGGCTCGCGCCGCTTTGGGACCGCGCACGGCCCGTTTGGAGGATCGTTGTCGGGACGCTGGCCGCTGCGGGCGTTGGGCTTACGCTCATGGCGGTTTCGGTCGCGGCGCAACCGCCTGACGAGTTTCATTGCCCACTGCGCCAGTTCTATTGGCCGTCCTTCTGGGCAGGAAGATTTTCGTTGAATATGGGGACCGTGCTCATACCTACGGAACAGGGAACAAACCAGGTGCACGGCGCCTTCAACTTGGGCGAACTCGTGGGCCTGCACGGCTTGGCGGGTCTGCTTCCGCTGTTGGCCGTTTGGGGCGTCGCAGCAGTTCTTTGCTTTTTGATAAATCGAGCCGAGCAAAATGAGAATGTGGCTGGCGCCCGCTGACCAGCGTACAATGCTCCTAGACCCGCACGCTAGGCACGTTGGTCATCGGACTGCTCGGACTTTTTATCTGGACGCAGGGGAGTCGCGCAGGAGGAGCGTCGGGTCGGGCGGGGAGGTTGAAATGGCGCCTGCCTTCAGGTTGCTCGTCCTCGCGGCGCTTACCGGCGTTGTGTTCGCTCAGGGTACTGGCAAAATACCAGCTACAGGCAACGCTTCCATCGAAACTGCTATGGACGAAGCTAGAGATGCGCTTAAGTCTTACCATGCCGCTCTTGTGTCAGTCAGAGATTTGCCGGGGATCGATGCGACCGTGCGGGGAGACTCGCAAATCGTGCTGTCAAGTAGAAACACAATTGCCTGGCTGAGAAGCAAGGTTGACCTGGAGGACACAGTCGTTCCATCTGAATTCGAGGGTCTAGTAGACTCCCTTGATGGATGCGCGACCCACGCTGCTTTGAGCGCGAGTGTGTTGGCCGCTGGGGCCGCGAGAACCGGACACGAAAGGGAACTCCAAGCTGCAATGCACCTGGTGTCCGCCTCGGAGCAACTTCGGAAGGCCGCGAACCACCTCAGGCGCTCTCTCAGACCTTATCTGCTATCGGAGATCCCTGCACCGAATGTGTGAGGTTATGGACATTCGATCGTTGAATCAAACCTGACTCGGTCGCTCCCGCTGAACGTCTATCCGACTATAGCGTCGTTACATCTCATGGGCGAAACCCTGCATTTTTCAATCGTTTGGCGGGTAACCTAGGTAACTTTCGGCAGGCCGAAACTGCGTGATACGCTCGTCCCATAAGAAGCAAGAAATCAACAGTTTCCGGGGGACAAATGCGTCGCCGCTGGTGCCTCTACCTGCTGCTATTTTCGTCCTTGGCTGCGTTGGCTGACACGAAATCCAATCCTGCCCAACCCAGGCAGAAAAATGCGTCCGCGAGGCTGCCGATCACTACATCCTCAGCGCAGGCACGCGCTAGCTTCGAGAAGTCGATGCGGGAGTTCGAAGAGTACCGCATCCCGGAAACCCTCCAGGATCTGCGGGCGGCGACCAAGGCGGACCCGAATTTTGCGCAGGCGTTCATCCTGATTTCCCGGATGAGCCAGGATCCGGCGGAACAGGCGTCCACGCGCAGGCGGGCCGAGCAATTGGCGGTTAAGGTGACTCTGAGCGAGCAGTTGCTGATTCGGTGGCTGGCGGATGCGCAACAGAATAATTATCTACCTGCGATTGCAGCCATGAACGATCTGTTGGCGAGGTATCCGCGTGACCAGCGCCTGGCATATCTGGCGGGCGACTGGCTGATGCAGCAGTTTCGGTACGAACAGGCCGTCGCGGTGTTGGAGCGTGCGCTGGCGCTGAACCCGGATTACGCTGCGGCGCTGAATGACGTGGCCTACGGCTACGCGGATGTGGGCAACTTCGAAAAAGCTTTTGCGGCGATGGATCGCTATGTGGCGCTTGAGCCGGATCAGCCCAACCCGCATGATTCCTATGGTGAGATTTTACGGATGGCAGGCAAACTCGACGCCGCGCTCGAGCAGTACCGGATGAGCATCCGAATCGATCCGAATTTTGGTTCGGAAGTCGGCGTCGCCGATACTTATGCGCTGATGGGTAAAGAACTGGAAGCCCGCGAGGAGTATGACCGGGCTATCGTGTTCGCTCCGAGCAACGCCGACAAAGTTCAGCGGGAATTGCAATCGGCTGTGACCTGGATCCGCGAGAACAATCGCAAACAGGCGGAAAGGGCGCTGAGCGATGTGGCGAGGCATGCACATTCCGCGGGGTTGGCACGTCTCGAAGCTGAGGCTCACAGGATTCTGGGCATGTACGAGCCTGATCCTAAGACAGCGCTGAAACAGTTGCAGGCTGCGCAGGATGTGCTGCAGGAAGAGCATGAGATTTCCGCCAGCGACCGCGATGAAGAGCTGGCGCGAATCCTCCGAACCCGAGCCACCCGTTTGGCTGAGTTGCCGGACATGGACTCTGCATCGAAGGCAGTCAAGCAACTCGAGACCATGGCAGGAACGAGCCGCAGCCAAGTCATCCAACTTTGTTATCACGGGGCAGCCGGAGCAGTGCTGGTAGCTCAGGGCAAGTTCACGGATGCGATTCCTCATCTGCAAGAGGGCACCGCGGACCCGGAGTCCATGCGGCTTTTGTGGCGCGCGTACACGAGCACGGGAGCCACATCGGAAGCGCAGGCGATCGCGTCGAAGCTGGCTGCTCTGAATCTACCAACCGTGGAGCAGGCGCTGGTAGTGCCACAATTCCGGGTGAGCCTGGTCAGCAAAGTGGGGCAGCCGTAAAGCGACGACACTCCCGGCCATGCCACGCATCCCGATCTTCAGCTTCGGACAAGCAGAGCAGGAAGCGGCACTTCCTCGCTTGACCGGCTACACTCCGTCACTTTCTCTTGAAGGACTGCAACTCGGCGTCGATAACCTGCGCCACGATGTTCACCTGAGCCCCAAGTTTGTGACCCAGACGCGTTCGCAGATCTCGCGCTTGATCGTGCGCCATGGCGATGTCGAAGGATTGCTGGCGGCGGAAGCGCCACAACCGCGGCAGGGCGGACACTTCATCGGATCGAATGCGGGTCCGAAGAGCGATGCCAAGCCCGGCGGCTCCGAGTTGAAGCCTCTGTTGGCGGAAGTGCATTCGGCCGCGTTGAATCGCGCCAAGGCCGAAGGAAATCCATCGCTGGATGTTCTGGCGCGGGTCGCGATCATCAAATTTCTGCGGATTGAACTTGGATTACAGTTTGCCCAGATTCTCGAACGCTGCCGCATGACGCTGAAGAGCTACGAAGGCATCCGGGCGCAGAAAGCGCTGGAATATCGCGAACGGGTTGCGGCCTTCCAGGTGGCCAAGAAAGTCATTCTCCGCAAGACCGGGCAGGAACTGTTTCGGACCCTGCGCGAAATCGAAAAGGAAACTCTGGCACGCACCCGACGATCGTTGTTCGGAAGCAGCCACGACGAGCAATATAAGCTGTTCCTCAATCCGCTGATTTTCACCGCCGACGGTTGCGACGCTTATGTCAACGCCGAGCAATACGTGATGTTGGGCAACTTCGACCGTGATCCTGACCGCTTCACCAACGTTCGCCGAATTGCCTACGAGTTCCTGCAGTCGCTGAATCTGGGGCTCGAAGCCGATCCTGAGCGCGCCATCAATACCTGGCTGAATGTGCCAGAGAATGCGCAAGAATTGATCGGTTCCGGCACCCCAGACGACTCCTCGCCCGAAGAGCGAGCTCAAAAAACACGGTTGGCAGCATGGCTGGGCTTGCTCGATCGCGAGAGGCTGATGGAGTATGTTGTGGCCTCCTATGAAGCGGTGCCGCTGCTGGCGGAGTACTCGCCGCGCATCAACGCGCAGCAATTGAAGAATGCGCTGATCTCGCGGGAAGAACGCACTCGGGTAGAAAAATTGATTGTGGAGCAGGGCAAAGTTTCGCGGGACAGCCTGCAAGCGGCGGTGCAGCGGGTTGCAAGTTGCAAGGGCGCCGAGCGGGGCAAGGTTGCGGCGAGATTTCTCCGCGACTTCATGCGCTACCACCGCGACCTGAGGAATCTGGAGGCGCTGAGGTCGGCGATGGACAACGTCAATCTCATCGCCAACGAAAAAATGCGACAGCTTTCTTCCATGAATGGCACGTTGTACGAGTTCCTGCTGCCCGAGGAACAGAAGCCGTCGGAAGAGAAAGTGCTGCGCCACGTGATTATCAAGGCCGATGTCCGCGATTCGTCACGGCTCACGCGCTCGCTGCTTGAGCGCGGCATGAATCCGGCGTCCTATTTCAGTTTGAATTTCTACGATCCGGTCAACAAGCTGCTATCGAAGTACGGGGCCAGCAAAGTCTTTCTTGAAGGCGATGCCATCATTCTGGCGATCCTCGAACGCGAGGGAGAACCGGGGCTGGCCGTCTGCCGCGCCTCTGTTCTGGCCCGCGAAATTATCGAGATCGTGCGCGGTTACAACCAGTTGCTGGAGCGCGCCGGACTTCCTGGCATTGAGCTAGGGGTGGGAATTTCCTATCAGGATTCAGCCCCCATGTACCTGATGGATGGCGAGCAGCGCATCATGATCTCGGATGCATTGAACGAGAGCGACCGGCTCTCCTCCTGCAGCAAGCGCGTGCGGAAATCGATGAAGGCGATGGAGACTCCGTTCAACGTGTACGCATTCCAGACGGTGAGCGACGCCGACGTGGAAGACAGCCCGGATGACTTTATTTTGAAATACAATCTGAACGGCATTCGCATCAGCGAGGCCGCGTTCCAGAGGCTGAAGCAGGAAATCTCGCTCGAGCTTTCTCCGCTCGATTTACCCAAGGCTTGGGAAGGCGAAGAGTTTCATCTGTGGAGCGGCCTGGTCCCGGTGGGCAACGATATCTTTCGCAAGATAGTCGTGCGTGGAAGCCGCATGCCCCAGATCGATCCCCACAATTTCTCCGTCCAGCTCTGGACCGAACGGTGGTTCTACGAGGTTTGCTCCAATCCGGCAATCGACGCCAAACTGGAAGGCAAAGCCGTCGCGGGGAAGTAAGCACGTCTAGGCGTGAGCGTCTTCGTCCCCGCCCGTCCTCTCGCAACCGCCACCTCGCTGCGGACGCCCGCGCGAACGCCGACTTATTTTCCGACCGTCACTCTACGTGTCCGCCTGCGCAAGCCTCTGTTTCCTGATTCTGCAGCCTAATGGCGTAGGGTTGCCTGGCAGTACAGGTCCACTTCCGTCCCGAAACGGTACGGCGATTCGATATCGACAGTCGACATCGATTTCCGTCACCAACCAAGGTGTTTATGGTCACAGACATCTCCCTGGCAACGGCAATACCGTGAAGCTTGGTCCGGGAGGGCGCTATGCGTCGACGCGCTTTTCGTTTCGGCTCCTTGTTTTGCATTCTTCTCCTTTGCACTTCGTTACTTACGGCTAAGAACCAGCATAAGACTGCGCCGCAGAAGAGCCATGAGGACTTCAGCAAGTTCGTTGAAATTCCGGGCGCTGACAAAGTCGGACAAGACCAGTGTAGCCAATGCCACGAGGAACCAGCCAAGCTCTACCGACGGAGCCCGCATGCCATGCAGGACGTCACCTGCGAACAGTGCCACGGTGCGGGAAGTCTGCACGTTGCGGCCGGGGCGTACTCAAAAGAAAAAATCATCAGCTTTCGCGACCGTTCGGCTGAAGACAGCAACGGAGTGTGCCTCAGTTGCCACTCGAAGTCGGAACACGTCCGGAACTGGTTCTCGGGCGCGCATCAGGCGCAGGGCCTCAAGTGCACAGATTGTCACTCCATCCATGGCGATGCCAAGACCGAGCACAGGGTGTTTGAGTCTCTCCACCAAGTGAATGAAAACTGCTTGCGGTGCCACAAAACCCAGGCCGCACAGGCAGATCTTCCGTACCATCACCCGATCCGCGAAGGCAAAATGAGTTGTCTGGATTGTCACGATCCCCACGGCGGCGACTCCGGAAACAATCTCAAGTCGGCGAACCTCAACGACCTCTGCTTCAAATGCCATGCCGAGTATCAGGGGCCATTTTCGTACCAGCACCCGCCGGTGAACGAAAACTGTATGAGCTGTCACTCAGCACATGGTTCGCCGAACCAAAATTTGCTGCAAGTGAGCCAACCGGCGCTTTGTCTGCAGTGTCATTCGGCGCACCACAACGGCGCCAGTTTGCCGTTGGTTGACCGGTGCACCAATTGTCACAACGCAGTTCACGGCAGCGACACTCCTTCCGCTACCGGCGGAAGCGTCTTGATTGATAAACCGTAGTCTCGCGATTGGTTTTGCACAGCGTTTGTGTAAAGGAGGGCTGCAGTGAAAAACGTTTCGATGTTACTCATCCTGACCGCGGGATTCGTCAGCCACGCTTACGCGCAGGAGCCCAGCCCGAGTAATTCACAGCCCGCCGAGAACGCGCCCGAAGTCACCTACCATCTGGTCACGCTGTTGCCGCAGTACCGGTTCCTCAGCACCAGTGGAAATCCGAGCCGGGTCGGAGAATACGACAGCTTGCAGCAGTCGGTGGGCGGTGACTTTTCGGTAAACGAGGTGTTTTTCCCCGAGCACCTGACCTTCAAATACAGCGCAACTTTCACCAGCGGGGACGACTATTACATGAAGGGGCAGTTCACCCTTGGGAAATGGTTTGACGTGGGGTTCGATGCCCGCAGCTTCATTCGACATCTCAACGACAACTCCAATTTCGCCGCCAGTGTGATTTCGCCTGACATCGTGCGCACCGATACGATTCCCGCCGATTCCTTACTTGGCATCAGGCGAAGGATGAATTCGGCACATGCCAAAGTGAAGCTGCCTTCGGTTCCGATCAAGTTGTTCGTCAAAGGCGGCTGGCAGGCCACGTCGGGTTTGAACCAGATGCAGTATTTCGATATGGGCGGAGACGCCCAGTGCGGTACTTGTCATTCCGCGTCACAATACCGCAATCTGAACTACACAAACCGTAATATCGCGGGCGGGGTAGAAGTCACCCTGGGCCCAGCCAAGCTGACCTACCAGCACGAGTTTCGCAGCTTCAATGACCGCCTGCTGAACCCAGAGAACTTTTTTGGAGCAACCCTTGGGAGTCCCAATGACCCACTGCCGGCCGGACCTCCCCAGGTTGCCAACACGCCGGTCGGCTTCTACGTTCACGCCGTATTGCCCAGCCATCAAACCCAGGCCGACTCACTTCAGCTCAGCATGGCTGTGGCACACCATCTTACGTTCAACGGCGATGTGAGCTACGCGCGCACCAACAACCTTTACACCAATCATAACCAGAACGCCTTTAACGCCGACGCCACGCTCACCTGGAATCCCATTTCTCCCTTGCGGGTGATTGTCGACTATCACCAACAGAATCTTATTAATGATTTCGTGCCTTACTATTTCTTGTATGGCGACCCGTCCCTGCACCGCCATTGGACGGGTCTTAAAGGGCAGTACCGTTTGTCGCGGCAACTGGATGTCCAGGCCTATTACAAGCACATGAATGTTACGCGATCAAACACATCTTTGTGGCCTCAAGTCTATTCTCCTAATAATTACGATCCCTTCATGCTGGTTCCATCAAGCTCCAGCAACGTGCTCGGCACAACCGTGCACTTTCATACCAAGGAGTTCTGGAACATCCGGGTCGGATACGAGTGGACGGGTACGCATGATCCCGGCTTTGTCATCGTTCCCGGCACCAACAACGCGGTATTTGGCGATCTCACCATCACACCCGTCAACTGGCTCAGCTTCACCAACGACGTGCGCTTCGATCTGCAGGGAGGTTTCCCGGCTGTGCAGCGGGCGAACAACATCTACGTCGAAACCAGTTCTGTAACCATCCGGCCAGCCCCCCAGTGGAGCATCACGGGCGGGTATTCGTACTTACAAGACAATCTGCAAACCGACATGAGGTTCGCCAACGATGCCGGCGTGGGTCTGTACAATGCCTCGCTGGTCCCGTACAAACAGCTCAGCCAGACGTATTCCATTCGTTCAACTTACGAACTGAAAAAACACCTGGGATTGGGTGTGAACTTCGCCCACTCGGTGGCTCACAGTGGCTTCCGGCCGGACCTGAATCCCGCGGACTACCCGGTCTTCCCCGGCGCCGTTTCGGTGGCCGGTTATCCCACAGACCTTGCCTTTGCACAGGCCTTCGCCGGTGCCTTGGGCCTGGGCGCGGGACAAGTCTCGGAAGTGGATGTACCACAAACAATTATTGGAGCGACGGGCGACTATCACTCGAGCTCCGGATTCGACGGTGGCCTGCGTTTCAGCTACGGCAGCTACACCGACTACCTACAGCCGAGTCTCAATGGCAAACTGCAGTCCTACTCCGTATTCTTCGGCCGGACCTGGTAAAAACTCGAGCAACCAGTTTGAGACGGGATCTGTATATGCGCGCCGAGCGTACTCTTCATCGGGAACTCTACTCCGGACTCGTACGGCTGCATATCCTGCACCATGCCTGCAAAGGACAAATTTTCGGTCTTGCAATGATTGAGGAACTTGGGCGACATGGGTACAAGCTCAGTCCCGGACCCTGTATCCTCTGCTGCACTCTCTCGAAGAACACGGGCTGCTGGCATCAAAAGAAAAGCGAGAGGGCAGACATTACCGGAAGGTATACAAAGCCACCCCGGACGGACGTAAGGCCATGATCACGGCCAAGAAGAAGGTACGAGAGCTGTTCGGCGACCTGTTCGAACAGCGGCCTGCGGGGTCTCCTCGAAAAGCGCCGCAGGTACCGTCGAAGCGATCCTAAACTTCCGCCCGTCCCCATCCACGTCGACGTCGACTTCCAGCCCTAGCAGGTGGAGGTTAGCGCCTAATGGACAGCCCGTCCGCGGGGCGGGCGAGGCTCAACATTGTTCGGTCCGTCGCCCTCTACTTCGGAATCATCGCAGCGGCATGAGACCCGGCGTAATTCAGGCTGGCTGACCGCCCCTACCGCTTCAGCGAGGCGCTCTTCGCGTTGCCGTTGCACGACGAACCTTCGCCACACTTGCGGAATGCCGTTACGACTAGCGCCTGTTCGAGCGTCGGATCGTTCAGGTTGGTTAGAGTTTCGTTGATGCGCTTGGCTCCCGCGCTGTATCCGATCTTCTGATACGCGGCCGCGAGCAGCTTCAGCGACAACGGATTGTTGGTGTCTTCTTCCAAATGAGAAATGGCTTGGTCGTACTTGTGTTCGGAAAACAAAACTGCTCCGGCGGCTCCGTGGTAGGCAAGCTCGCTCAGCTTATCGTTGGAGCTTTCTGACATCGCGGTCAGCCGCTCCAGGTTGGATTTCGCCATCTCCTTGTTTCCCATCTTCAAGGCGACTTCCACCCGCGCTCGCAGGATTTGTGCAAGCTCCTGCGTAATCGCGATCTTCAAGGCGTTCTTGCCATCCTGCGTGGCCGCTTCGGCTTTGCCTAAATAGACCAGCGCCTGCTTCGGATTCTGCTGGCACATGGCCATCTGGCGGTAGGTGTCGGCTTCGGCCTGGCTGTTCTGCCTGGAGTGGGCATAGTCGGCAATGGCCTGGAACGCGTGCTCGGCGGCCTCATAATCGTTTTCGCGGACAAAGGTGGCCGCTTCCCTCGTCTTCCACAGAATCTGCTGCAGTTCGGGCAAGGTAAATTTCTGGAACCCGATTTCGTATTCTTTGCGGGATCGAACCTGATCTCCCATCAGTGAGTAAGTGTCCGCGATTCCGAATTGCGAGGAATAGAACTGAGGATTGATTGCCAAGGACGCCCGGTAGTGTTCGATAGACTGATTGAAGCGTCCGGCCAGGCGCAGAATCTCGGCGTAAGAATCCTGCGGATTGGAATCGTTGGGCAGCGCCGCGACGTATTTGTCCATCATCGCGAAGGCCTTGTCGAACTGCCGGGTGTAGGCGTAGTTGTAACCGATGTTATTCATCAGGCCGGGAGAGTCGGTGATTCCCGAATGCTCATATACGGCAATGACGCGCTCGTACTGGGCCTGCGACTGCAACCACCACGTGGTCATCCAAACCACCCACTTGTCGTGCGGGTATTGGTTGAGCACGTCGTTCATTTTGGTGATGGCGGAAATCAGCTTGTGGTCGGCGGCGTCCTGGTACCACTCGATCACGAGTTGCTCGGAGGTCGAGGCGTGACTTCTGGTGGCAAACGCCTTCTCTTGTTCGCCGACCTGCTCGGCGGAATCAAGGCTGATCTGCGCCAGAAACTCGTGAGCCATGGCGAAATCAGGGTCAACCTGAACCGCTTTGCGGAGAATTTCGATCGACTGTTGCTGTTCCACCTTGTCGAGGTAGAGGTCCAGGGCTTCTTTGACCAGACGGCGAGCCTCAGGAGACTTGGTGGTCAGCGGCAAAGCGGCGGTGATTGTATTGGCTGCCTGCGGAGCGGTTGGCTGGGCGAGGCCGGCAACAGCGGCTAAAACGAGGCCGACACAGATCGTGACTCCGAAGATCGTGACTTTGAAGATCGGTGCATTGCGGATCATGTTAGTTCTCCCCACCTAGTTTCCCCTCAATAAGTAGCCCTGCTCGACCGGCAATTTGCCGTCGATCTTCAACACGTTCACGTCTTGGGTCAGTGAATAAAGGTCGACGACGCCGATGGCTCCCGGCGAAGTCGAGACAAAGCGGAGGACAGCGTCATCCGTGTCAGCAACCATGATCGCGTCGCGATGAGCCAGCACGAACGCACGCGCCTGCTCGGGCGTCATGTTTAGTAATTTGCGGAGGACTAACTGCATATCCGCGGAAGAAGGATCGCGCATCACGACCGTAATCGCCTTGCCGTCCGGCCAACTCCGGTTACGCGCGTTGAAGATTTTCACTAGCTCGGCAGCAGTAAGGTTCGAAGTGGAGTTCGCCTTGTCGGCAACGATCGCGAATTGCTTGGCTTGAACGGTGCAGGGCAGGATCGCGACCCACAACAACAGCGTTAGGACTAGTCGCCGGTTTATCACAATGGCGCGATTGTAGCCCGCCGTCAGTTACCGGGAAAGGTAACCGAGGTAACGAGCACAGTCTTGTTTTGGAAGTTGAGCTACTGGCCCGCGCGGAGCGGTGAGATCAGCAAACGAGTAGACGACTTCTTCTTGGAGTCGGACTTGTCGGGTTGATACACCAGGTCGAGAGAACCTTCGGCTGTGGGAGAAGCTTCCGCCAGCGTAGCTGCCAGGCTGCGGAACGAGCGTCCCACATCCGCGCTTTCGTGGAGCGCTACGGGAGCGCCCTTATCGATCGCCGGCGCGATCGCTTGATGGTTGTTGGGGATTTTCCAAAGCAGTTTGCAACCGGTCGCGGCCTCGACGTCTTCGTCCCCGAAACCAGGGATTTTCTTGTACCGGTTCAGCACCAGACGGACCCGGTCGCGTCCTCCGCCTTCTTCGAGGAACGAACGCAGGCGGCCTGCACTCCAAAGAGAAACCACATCGGATTGTGCGACTAACAGGACGGCGTTCGATAAATCACAAAGCAGGCGCGCCGTCTGGTCGGTGCGATTGGAACAATCGACCACAACGTAACGAAACTGCGAGACCAGCAAATCGAAAAGGCGAGCCAGTTCGGCCGCTGTCGGAACTGTCTGATGAGGCTCCTGCGGACCCGCCAGAAGTTGCAGGCCATTCTTGCAGGTGGTCATCAAGCCCTGCAGCAGGGAAGTATCCATGCGATGCAGATTCTGCAGAGCATCGGTGAGGCCAAAAGTCGGCCGGACGTTGAGATGAAGCGCCGCGTGTCCCAAAAGCGCAAAATCGACGAGCAGCACTCCACCATGCAATTCCTGTAGTGCGACGGCGGTGTTGACCGCGACCGTAGTTGCTCCAGCTCCGCCCTTGGCGTTAGCGACAACGAAGACGCGGGCGCGGCCTGAGGACGTGCGGGCACGTCCACGTGAAGTGGCGAAGCGGGTGAAGGCGTCGACCATGCTCTCGGGAGTAGCGTTGCGCTCCATATATTCGCGAGCCCCGGCGCGCATGGCGGAAACAATGGTACCGGGATCGGTCATGGGGCCAACCGCGAAGATGACAATCTCGCTGGTGTTGGAGTGGATCAATTCGATGGCGTGCATGGCCCGCTGAATATTCTGCGGATCAATGTCGACCAATACGACGTCGGCGTGCACATCCTGAATCTGGCGCAGGATGGCGTCGGTCGGGCTGGCGGGAAACCCAACATGCCCAAAGACATTGCGGCCCATCTGGGTGCTCTCCAGCCGCTGCTGGAGGACCATGAGCCGTTCTTTGTCCTCGGTAAGGAGGGTGACCGCTATGCCATGCATGGCTGGAACCTCAATTATGTACCCGGCAGGTGCATGTTAAGAAGAGATCCGCACTCCGCCAAGTGACTATCGTAACGGAGTCTCGCACAGAAGTTCCCTTCAGAATGCCACGCCAGTTCCCCAAGAGCTTTAAGGACTACACAGCGGCGGAAAACCGCGGAGTGGAGGAGTGTCCCCGAGTATTCTACGCAAAACATGGTCGAATGCAAAGCAAGTGTACGATCAAATCCGGTGCGGCACGCGCCTTGCGGAGGATCAGGGCTGCGAAACTCGCAAGGAAGACTTGGGTACGGCCGTGCTGGCTTTCTCTTCTTCCTGAAGATGATCGTGCAGAGCCCCTATCCTTTTGAAGTTCTGGGCGCACTCGGAGAACCGGTCGTCGGTTTCCGGCAGGAACTCATATCCATCGAGATGAACCGCAACCACGGATCTGCCACCCACCGCGGACGAAAGCACGCGCAACACCCGGCCACGGCAGCGCACACGCATGTTCTCGGCCAGAGTGATTTCGGACGGCATGACCAGGGTGAGCTCGATGGCGTCCGCTTCGCACAGCGGCAAATCGGTGTGGAAGAGCGCTCCCCGCGCACATAGGTTCTGGGTGAAGCCACATCCTTCGCGATCCCTGCCGGAAAGACGCACGGAGACGGAAAGATGGAAGTCAAAACGTTGCGCGGCCCGGCGTTCGATTTGAACCTGATCGGTGCTCATACGTTCTCCACAAACTTGAACCGCTGCGTGCCTCTATACTGGAAGGCAGCCTGCTTGAAGGCGCTCTGACTTTACCGCTTCTTGCGGCGTCTGGAAAGCCCTAAATTGGGACAGTAAAGGGATCAAGAGGTGTACCGACGTGTGACGGTTCGGGATTGAATCGAGACATGCAGCATCCTCATCCTAACAACGAGTAGAAAGATTCAGCTTGAGCAATCCACCAACCACAGCAAGAACTGAAGGGCAGACCCTGAACGGCGCCTCGTCACGAGGAAATGCGATGCCCAGTACCTTGCGTGCGTTGGGCCATCGCAACTTCCAGCTTTTCTTCAGCGGGCAGCTCATTTCGCTGATTGGGACGTGGATGCAGACCACCGCCCAGGCGTGGCTGGTCTATCGCATCACCGGATCCTCATTGAAGCTGGGCGCCGTGGGTTTTGCCAGTCAATTCCCTGTATTTCTGGTCGCTCCGCTGGGCGGCATCGTAGCCGACCGGTTCAACCGCCGGAGAGTAGTCATCGGAACCCAAATCGCGTCCATGGTCCTGGCCCTGGTACTTGCGCTCCTCACTCTTACCGGAAGGGTGCAGGTGTGGCACATCTTCGTACTGGCTGCATCGTTGGGCGTGGTCAACGCCTTCGACATTCCCGGACGCCAGGCTTTTCTGGTCGACATGGTAGGCAAGGAAGACCTCATGAATGCCATTGCGTTGAACTCGTCGATGTTCAACGGCGCACGCATTATCGGGCCTGCAATTGCTGGAATTCTGGTGGCGAAGATTGGCGAAGGCTGGTGTTTCTTCGGCAACGGCGTGAGCTATGTGGCTGTCATCATCGGGCTGCTGATGATGCGAGTGGAACGACCGGCTCGTCGCGCATCCGCCGCTTCGCCCTGGACGCATCTCCTCGAAGGCTTCCGCTTCGTGCGCCATACGGCGCCGATCCGGGCCATCCTGCTTCTGCTGGGACTGGTCAGCCTGGTGGCGATGCCGTACAGCATTCTCATGCCAATCTTCGCCGACAAGATTCTGCACGGCGGAGCTCGCGGCTTAGGAATCCTGATGGGCGCAACCGGCGTAGGAGCCCTGTTCGGCGCGCTCACTCTCGCCTCACGTAGCGGAGTGCATGGACTGGGAAGATGGGTGGCATTCTCCTGCGGTGGTTTCGGAGTCAGCCTGATTCTGTTTTCCTGGTCGCGGAACTTCTGGCTCTCGGCTGCACTGCTGCTGCCCGTAGGTTTTGGCATGATGCTGCAAATGTCGTCGTCGAATACGCTGATCCAGGCCATGGTGCCGGATCATCTGCGTGGGCGGGTGATGGCGGTGTACTCCATGATGTTTATGGGCATGGCGCCATTCGGAGCCCTGCTCGGAGGAGCGTTGGCGGACCGTTTGGGCGCGCCCATTACCGTTAGCATGGGAGCTGTCGCCTGCCTCGGAGGCGCGGCATTGTTTGGATTGCAGTTGCCCAAAATCAGAGTCGAAGCCCGCCAGTTGATCATCGCCCAAGGCATGACCGCAGGCGCCCCGCCGGAAGAAATGACTGCCAGAGTGGTGGACGAATAGAAGCTTCAGTGAAGCCCGATTCTTGTGTTGTCAGCAAGCCCTGGACATCAAAAAGCTGATGGAGAGTGGCTGCAGGCCGAAGCGTTCGAGGTTCCGGGCGGAGGCACCGATTCCCGCGGTGCTTGAGAAGACAAAGCGGCAGCCCGCCCTGAGAGCCCACTGCAACCTGAAGTTCAACAAAGCGGTTTGTACTCCGTTGCGGCGATGCACAAATCTGCAACTGGTGGTGCGCAGATGAGCTGTGTCTCCGTTGATGTGTAGAATGCCTCCACCCGCTACTTCCCCGTTTCGTCGTGCCAGGAACGGTATTGCCCCATCCGCGAATCCGAAGCAATAGAAAGTGTCGAGCAGCCGCGGCTGTAACCTGGAATCGTCTACTGGACCGTCCGACTCTTGAAAACCCGCGGCCACTGCACGTACCCACACCTCAGCCTCGTCAATGGTTGCGGGCATTACTTCAATGTTGTCGGGAACAGGCTTGGCCGAGATGTCGGAGAGCGGCCTCCACCAATTCTCCATTGGCGTTCCGGCTTTGTATCCGCGGCTCGCCAGCAAGGAATTGACTGCGCTGTGGGTTCGGCCGGAGATTGTGATGCGCACTGGTGACTTTCGAGAACTGTAAAAAGCTTCGATCGCCTCGATCTCGGCTGCATCGGGAGCGTTAGAGGTTCCAACTCCGACGGCACACGTCAGCGGAACTTCTGCGCCGTTATAGGCGACACAAGCGCCCGCCAGATCAGTCAGGCACGCTCCAACTTCGGGCCTCCGGATGCCCATCGCGGCCGTCGCGGCCCTCAACATTGTGATCGATGCATCCTGAACCTTCTGCAGCAGCATGTCGCTGTCGAAGGTGAGGGAACTCTCGGAGCCAACTGGGGAGTATCTCACTTTAGCATCGAGCATAACTACGACTTTCCCGAGCTCAGTCTAGGTGTGTTTAAAGACCCGGTCCTTGATGCTAGTTTTGTTCTCCACCCGCTACGCTGCTGCCCCACATCGCACTGCTACCCCACATCGCACTGCTGCCCCACATCGCGCTGCTACCCCACATTGCGGACGAGCCCCACATTGCGGACGAGCCCCACATTGCGGACGAGCCCCACATTGCAGACGAACCCCACATCGCGGAAGTTGCGCCAGTGAACTGATTCGCGCCCCAAACCGCCGAACTGCCCCACATCGCGGATTTGCCCCAGACCGACGACGGATTAGAGCTTAGATAAACATCCCCCGTACTCGGGTCGTAGTTTGCGATAGGAGACATCGCGGTCCCGTTTGCCACGTCGGTGCTGGCCAATGCAGCCGCAATGTCCGAATAGCCGGCGCCCACGGTGAACACGTCGTATTGGTCGGTGTAGGTGTTCCCGGTCGTGGGATCGTACACGCTGCTCGACTGCGGAAACGTCTTGTAAGCCGTCTTCATCAGACGCGCCTTCACCTGGTCAGGCGTAAGACGCGGTTGCGCTTGCAGCAGATCGGCAACGGCCCCGCTCACCACGCCCGTAGCCATGCTGGTCCCGCTCAGTTCGAAGTAGTATGCCGATGGTGAAGAACTGCCTCCGTACATGTAGAAACTGTACGGAACCAGGTTGCTGGTCTCGGTGGTGTACAGCGTGGTCCCTGGTGTTTCCGTTGAGACCAATAAATTGCCGGGAGCGACAAGGTCAGGCTTGACCACGCGATCAATCACCGTCGGACCCTTCGAACTGTAGCTCGCAATCAGATCGTCCGTGCGCTGCGGCGTCCCCATCGGCTTCATCGCGCCAACCGTGATCACATACGGATCGTTGCCTGGGGCGGTGACAGTCCCGTATCCAGAAGTAGGCAGGTAGCGCCCGTTGTTTCCCGCCGCCACGACGACCACGATCCCATTTTGCCAGGCCTTTTCGACCGCCTGGCACAGCGGATCCAGCTTGTAGCTCTCATACACCGCCCGCCCCAGCGATAGGTTCATCACCCGGATGTTGTACTTCGATTTGAGCGAAATCGCCTGGTTGATCGCGGCAATCACTTCGCTGTCGGTCGCTTCGCCGTTGGCATCCAGCACTCGCAGATTGACGATCTTGGCGCCCGGCGCAATTCCCTTGAATGTTTGCGAGAAGGCAAGTCCGGTCGAAGCCAAGCCATCTCCTGCGATCAGGCCGGCGATGTGCGTTCCGTGGCCGTATTGGTCGGCTGTGCTCGATGTCCCGGATACAAAGGATTGGTTGTAGGCCACTCGCGAGAACGGAAGAATGCCGGTGTAAAAGTCCGGGTGATTGTTCACGCCGCTGTCGATCAAAGCCACGCCGATGCCGGTGCCGACATAATTCGATTGCCACGCGACTTGCGCATTTACCGCTGAAGGTGCGTTATCGAGCGTTGCCAATTGGCGGTCCGAACTGATGTATACGACGTTCGGCTGGTTCGAGAGATTGACGATACCGGTACCGTCCACCAAAGCGACCACGCCATTGATGAGAGGTAACTGACCCACGATGTTCAAGAGATCGCTTACGAGGCAATTCACTAGGCCGAACAACCCACTGCAATTGTTCTGCGTTCCAGGCTGCGTTCCGGGTGCATACTGCACGATCACTTGTACCGGTTGGGTGGAGTTGTACCCACGCAGTTCGGGCGAAATCTTGGTGTCATCGGCATAGCCGAATGTGACCGTCACCAGCAAACAAAACAGAACGAACTTCTTCATAAACTTGGGTCCTCAAGCCGGGCGCCGGTGCCCAGCAAAGCATGCGGGAGAGGTCGAAGCACTAGATTGCAATTGACAAGCCGGACTCTGGGGTCGCGCAGCACTTGGAGAATCAATAAGTTAGGAAGGCCGTTTCACGCACCAAAAGGCCAATTTGGCCCTGCTGAAGGAAAGGCGGGGGACAAATTGTCCCCGAATCAACGACTCGGGCGCCGTTACGTTCGTAACCTTTCGGTGGGTCGGTTTCCCGGACAGAATGATGCCGTGAACTTCATTGCAAACTCTTTGAGGCTTACGAGCGCCTTAGGGGGTAAGAATCTGGTCTGTCGCGCACTACCCAGGCTGCCTGAGTTCATCACGGGCTTCGAGACCATCGTGACTTATCGCGGGCTTCGCTTCCGGGTTCACACCGGCGAAGAAACAGGCCGGCGGATGTTTTATTACAACCAGTACGAACACCTGCAGGAGGATGTATTTCTCGATCTGCTTCGACCGAAAGCTCTGGTCTTTGACATTGGCGCAAATATGGGCTTATTTTCGCTTTTGGCCGCATCCCGAGGCGCACAGGTCATTTCCTTCGAACCGTCACGATTGCTCGCAAGCAGGTTTCAGGAAAATGTTGAGCTTAACGGAGTGGCGAACATCCGGTTGATCGCTGAGGCTGTATCTGATCGATCTGGTTCTATTTCCTTCTACGAGACGCGGTTTGGGAACTGTGGCGTAGGTCGCGTTTTCGAATTTGGCCATAGCCAAGACGCGTCGCCCAGCTACGCTGTTCCCACCAACACACTCGACTTCTACATTTCCCGCCTCGGAATCCCGTCTTTGGTCAAGGTGGATATTGAAGGCGCCGAATGGCTGGCCTTGAATGGAGCTGGGGAAACACTGGAAAGATCGGATGCACCCAATTTTTTGATCGAATTTCACCCGCAAGAGATACAGGCCCTCTCCGGGTCGATGGAGTCTTGCCTGCAGAGACTCGCGGATTGCGGTTTCCAACGGTATCGTCTGAGTGACGCAGAAGTTGGTAGCCACACGTGGTTCGTGTTTTCAAAGCGCTCGCTGCACTCTGCGAGGCTTGTTGTGGATTGCTAGTGGGGTGGCGCTAGTTTGGCGCTATGGCAGGGGTTGTGTTTCAGGGAATATCTTCGTTGTCCTGCTTGTCGGAACGATGGGAACGGTAGTTGGAGTGGTTCTCGGAATAGTTCACCGACATGAGCGGTAGATCAAGACTGTCCAGGCTAGCAACGCAATGACTCGTCGCGGGGAATGGACTATAGACACACATACCACGGCGCTCGTCGTCGCCTTATGGGTGCTCGCCGCTTTACTACTTGCCTTTTTGTATGAACCGCCACGAGACATGAAATGGGCCATTGCGCCGGGAAACATTCAGGACACAAGGGGTCGTTGCTGACCACGCGTTACAAACCAAGTGGGGCGGGCAGTTAACGTGGAAGGCAGAATACAGGGTCGCTTATTCCGTCGCGGGCCGCGAATATGCGGTATGGGTAGACTCCTATCCGAGGCGCGGACGAAGCTGACGTGCGGTTGGCCTTGCCGCAATCTCGCCCCTCGTGTCGGGTGCATTACAAGCCCCAAAGACCGGAAGCGTCCGTCGCAGACTGTCGATGAAAACCAAGCGGGACCGAGTAGCTGGCGAAATATCGCCATCACACTCGTTGACTGAGTTGTGAGCGCGATGGCTTGCGTTGGCAGTATTCATCGCTCGATTGGGGAAGGCGACCAGAGCTGGGTCATTGTGCCAGAAGATTCTGCAAGGCTTGGCGGGCTGGCGCAAAACCCGGGTCCAGTTGCAGAGCGCGCTCGAAGGAACTTCGATTGTAAAGCCGAACCTGCCTACTGTTTGTCAATCTTGCTGGCGACTTTGACCCCGCTCAGGCCGCTGACATATTTGGCGATGCCGCGGTAGAGGGATTCAGCAATCTTCTGGCGATATTCGGAAGTTGCCAGGCGGCGTTCGTCGCCGGGATTGCTGACGAAGGAGATTTCCGCCAGGATCGATGGCATATTGGCACCGATGAGAACGATGAACGGTGCCTTCTTCACTCCCCGGTCGCGCACACCGGGATTCTTCGCGGCGAGGCCGCTGTGCAGCGAGTTCTGCACGTCGGAGGCGAACTCTTGCGACTCGTCGATCTTCTCTTTCAGCGCGATCTTCTTCACCAGATCCTGCAGTTCGTGAATGGATTCTTCTGAGACCGCGTTTTCGCGGGCAGCGACTTCAAGCGCGTCGGGAGACGAGGTGAAATTCAAATAGTAGGTTTCGACGCCGCGAGCGTCCGGATCGTGGCTGGAGTTGGCGTGAACGGAAACGAAAAGATCGGCGCCTTCCTGATTGGCGATGGCGGTTCGAGTCTCGAGCGGAATGAAGGTATCGTCCTGGCGGGTATAAATTACTTCGGCGCCCAGACGGGTTTGCAGGAGCGTGCCGAGGCGGCGGCTCACGTCGAGAACCAGATCTTTTTCTTCGAGGCCATTGGGGCCGATCGTGCCGGTGTCGTGGCCTCCGTGGCCGGGATCGATAACGATTTTTCCGATCTTCAGGCCCAGCGCGCGGGTTAGAGAACGCTCTCCGCTGGCCGTGGGTTGGGCTTCGCGGACGTCGGGATCGGCGGTTGGCGTCTTGCGCTTCTTTTTTGCGGTGCTGGTCTTGGTATCAACAGGCGAAGGCGGGCTCGGAATTGTGCTGGCCGGCTTGGTCTTTTCAAGGTCGAGCTTTAGCGGGTCGGGCTTTTCAGGGTTACGCTTTTCCGGGTTGATGTCGGCAGAGTCAAGCTTGGCAACGGTGTTTTTGTCTTTTGCTGCGGAGTCTTTCACTGCGGGTACTGCGGACTCCTTTGCTGGAGGCTGATCATCGTCCGCGTCAACGATGGTCTTTTTGACGCCGTTACTGACCATCACGGTGTTGCGGCGGACCGGCTTCTCAGCCGTCGCCTTGGCGGCTGGAGAAGGTTCGTCAGGGTTGTCCACCGAATCCTGTGCGGGTCTGTCTGCGGGAGTTTTTTCGTCGGTGATCTCGGTTGACGATGCGGCCTGCTTCAAAAGTGCTCTAGCCGCCCGCTGGTCGTGTGCGATCTGATCGTGAGGGTCCTGATTGTCCTTGCTGCGAATATCAGTCTTTTGCGTATTAGTGTTACGAATATTAATGATGAGGCGCGGTGGATTTGAAAGCAGGGAAGCTTCAAACTTGGAGACCTGATCCAGATCGAGCACGACCCGCGTTCGCCCGGCTTTGAACTGTGCCATGCGGATATCTTTTAGCAGGCCGTCGCTCACGTCAAAGGTCTTGCCTGACAGCTTGGGATCGAGCTTTGTGTTAAACAGATCGAAGAAAACCCGATCGGGATTATCGATTCGTTGCGACTCATATTTGACGCCCTGCTCGAGATCGATGGCAACGCGCGTGTAATCTGGCGTGGACCAGTGGCGGATTCCGAGGACTCGCGCGGGCTTGCCGTTCTCGGCTTCGGCGGGCGCGCTGTTTTCCTCGCTCGCATTGTCTTTCGTTGAGTCTGAAGCTACGGCTGGCGCGTCGTTGTCCTTGTCAGGGTTTTTGTCGGGATCGGAGCTTGGCCTGGACGCTGTGGAGTTCTTGATCGCTACCTTGCTCGTGCCTTTCGATTTCAGACTGGCCTGCTGCTGTGCGGGTTCGGCTAGGGCATGGCGTGCGGCGTCGGCGAACTGGTTGCGGGGATAGCGGCGCAGGAATTCCTCGAAGGTTGCGTCCGCGCGAGTCTTGTCGTGAAGGTCATCTTTGTAGATTTCGCCAATCCGGAACAGGGCGTCGAAACGGAACTTGCTGCCGGGATACTCGCGGCGGAGGAATTCGTATTGCTGGATAGCAAAGCGCAAGATGTCTGGGTCATTGAAGCGTCGGCCCATTTCCTCGGTCATCTGGGCAGCGGCAACCACGCTCGGGTCGGCGCGGCCTGAAGTCGGAGCTCCGAGGTACACGCGACGATAGGCATCGATCACGTGTTCATAGTCGCTGCGGCTGCGGCTCTCGAGGGGCCGGCCCTCCAGTGCCTCTTGCATCTGTTCGGCGGCGGCAAATTGGGAATCAGCCCAGGTTGCGGATTTGTGCACGCGGGCATGGGCAAAAATCGCAGGCAGCAGCATGAACACAGCCGCGCTCCAGCGCAGTGCGCGTTGAATTCGAGAATTCTTCAATTGAACTGCCCGTAATCGCGTTTACAAAAACTTAAAGATCTGGAGAACCATTGCCTCAGGGGCTCAAGCCCGCGTTTTTGTTAGTCCTAGTGGCACGGCTAAAGCTATGCCCTTCCCAAGGTTCACTCGTCCCAAGAACTACTCGGTGTTGCTGATGTGGAGCACGCCCCTTGCGTCCCGCTCCACATGAATCGGATCGTGCATAGGGCCATCCAGGAAGTGGGAGCCCGGATCCGATCCTTCGTAATACAGTTGCGTGATCCGTTTCACGTAGTTGCGGGTCTCGGTGAAATGCGGGACTCCGCCGCTCCGCGCCACGGCTCCCTGACCTGCGTTATAGGCGGCCAGGGTCAACTTCACGTCGCCTCCGTAGTTCTCCATGAGCTGCTTTAGATGACGAACCCCGGCGTCCACATTTTGTTGCGGATCAAAGGGATTGGCCACATTCAGCTGCCGTGCGGTCTGCGGCATCAGTTGCATCAGTCCGATTGCGCCCTTGCGGGACACGGCATTGGGATTGAAGTTCGACTCCACCTTGATGACGGCACGCACCAGGTTGGGATCGACGTTATGGCGCGAGGCCGCCTGGTCAATGGCGGCATCGATGTCCTGCGGAGAGAATGACTTGCCACGAACAACGCTTTGCGATGTGCTTTCGCCGGGTTGTTCGCCGAGGTATTGGTTGACTTCCGCCGCCGCCGAGCGGGCCGCCCGGACGTTGGCAGATGGAACTGGCTTCCAGCGGTGTTCCGTGGTGCTCCAGAATGCCAGCGAATTTCGCCGGACTGGAGCCACGGAACGCTTGCTCGAGACTACTGGAAAGGATTCGTTGACGTAGACTTTCCGGCCGTTGTCGTCGGTGCTGGTGATTGCGGCGGTGGTACCGGCTTCTGCCTGCACGTATGGCGTGGTGAACGAAAGGAAGGTCGCGATTACGGGACTAGCCATCAGGGCGAGTTGCAGGTTTTTTCGCATAGCCGGGTGCCAACGTCACGCAGACGGCTGACCGTCAACGCGACGAACTCCGACGCGGACGAAAAGATCCGCGCCTGCCCACCCGGAACCTGACGGAGAATCCTAAAACCAGAGTGCGATAATTATAGGTAGGTACGGGGTGGGGGGCAACTTACCAAAGGGTTATTGAACCACGCTGGTAATATGTGCAAATAACTGAGAATACTAGTGTTGTTACAAAGTAACAGGCCGTATGGAGGACGGGCGTCCCCGCCTGTCTGTTGTTTCTGGTCGGGTTCCTCGCGAACTGTGAATTTGGACGGGCCGGGACGCCCGTCCTCCACAAAGTTCGTTTCGTGTAGTAGGCTGCCTGTGATTCCTCATGAGCGAATTGCAAATTGCTTCCCGCCAGACGCCGGACTCGCTGATGCTGTTCGGCTTCTGGTATCGCGCGTTACCCAGTGCGCAGATTTCCAGGAACCGTCTGCATAAAGCTATGCTCCTCGATGCGCCTCTGGTGATCGGGCGCGATCCCCAAGGGAAGCCGTTTGCCTTGCGCGATGCCTGTCCCCACCGCGGGATGCCGCTTTCGTGCGGGCGGTTTGACGGGCAGGAGTTGGAGTGCAACTACCACGGGTGGAAATTTGATGCTCACAGTGGGCAGTGCCAAGTCATTCCTTCTCTGACTTCCGATCAGGAATTAAAAATAGACCGTATCTATGCCGGGAGTTACGGGTGCGAGGAGCATGACGACTACATTTGGGTATTCATTCCCGAACCGCCTCTGCCGGGAGCCGGTTTTACCAAGGCGGCGGAGCCGTCGTCGCCCGCTCCGCGCGTTCCAACTTTTGGCGGAGGGTACAAGATCGCCCATTTGACGGCGGAGTTGCCGTGCAGTGTGGATCACGGAATCATCGGACTGATGGACCCTGCGCACGGACCGTTTGTCCACCAAGCGTGGTGGTGGCGCAGCCGGCACAGCATTCACGAGAAGCGGAAGAATTTCGAGCCCATCCCAATGGGCTTCCGCATGAGCGCGCACACGCCCAGTTCGAACAGCGCACCTTACAAGCTGTTGCGGCTGTACGCGGATGCGGATTCGATCACGACCACCATTGATTTCGTTTTGCCCAACTTGCGCCTCGAAACCATTCGGGCAGGGAAGTATTGGTTTTCCAGCCTGACCA
>Ga0209415_10001553_pt1 | contig 44017 bp, 32 predicted proteins | sample PeaSoiSIISIP2007_FD_187696 | JGI IMG/M metagenome (GOLD analysis project Ga0209415, IMG submission 187696) | Peat soil microbial communities from Weissenstadt, Germany - SII-SIP-2007 (SPAdes) (version 2) | ecosystem: Environmental > Terrestrial > Soil > Wetlands > Peat | place: Germany...
CAGATCGTTTCTCGCGGGTCTCGGCGGACTCGCTTCGATTTCAGGTTTGGGACTCTGTGGTCTCGATCTTCGGAGCGTCCGGGCCGCGTCCCCTCAACCAGACTCGCCACTGGGGTTTCGCCTGGTGGACGTCACGGCGTCCGCCGGAATTCAGTTCAAACACAATAGTGGAGCCTTCGGAGGAAAATTCCTCCCTGAGACCATGGGATCAGGATGCGCCTTCTTGGATTACGACGCCGACGGCTGGCAAGACATTCTGTTGGTCAATAGCATGGACTGGCCCGGCCACAAACAAGGCCGCAGCACACTCCGGCTCTACCACAATAACCGCAATGGCAGCTTCACGGATGTAACAAGCAGAGCCGGCCTCGATCTGGAAATGTACGGGATGGGAGTAGCCGTCGGCGACTACAACAACGACGGGTTCCCGGACATCCTGATTACCTGCGTGGGACAGAACCGGCTGTTCCAGAATACCGGCAGGGGTACGTTCTTTGACGTCACGCGAGCGAGCGGGCTTGCTGTCAAGCAAAGCTTTAGCACTTCGGCGCTGTGGTTTGATTACGACCGTGATGGCCTGCTCGACCTTTTTGTGTGCAACTACGTACGGTGGTCGCCGGCTCAGGATGTGTTTTGCAGTTTAGACGGAATCCACAAATCGTATTGCACTCCGGAAGCCTACCGCGGTGAAACGTGCTGGCTATTTCACAATCGGGGCGACGGAACATTCGAAGACGTCACTGCGACCAGCGGGATCTTCGACAGCAGCTCCAAATCGCTTGGCGTCGCGATGTTCGACTACGATGAGGATGGCTGGCCGGACCTGCTCGTCGCCAACGACACGCAACCCAACAAGTTGTATCGGAATCGCCGCAACGGAACGTTCGAGGATGTGGGCGTCCAGGCTGGAGTCGCATTCAGCAGCGATGGGAAAGCGCGGGCGGGGATGGGCGTCGATACCGCGTATTTCGACAACTCCGGGCAACAAGGCGTGGCGATTACAAATTTCGATAACGAAATGATTGGGTTCTACAAAGCGGTCGGCAGCGGCCTGTATCAGGACTTCGCACAAACAGCGGGCGTGGGCCTCGCCTCCATGAATACCCTGGGGTTCGGTTGCGTATTCCTGGACGCGGATCTGGACGGCTACGTGGATTTGGCCGTCGCGAATGGGCACATCGACGAAACGGTGCGGAACATCCGCGGCAACGTCGGCTACGCGCAATCTCCGCAACTCTTCTTAAACGATGCGCGAGGCAATTTTCACGACGTGGCCGCCTCCGTCGGTGGCGGTTTTGCTCGCCCGAGGGTTGGCCGCGGACTGTGCTATGGCGATTTCGATCGGGACGGAGATCTGGACATTTTGATGACCACCAATAACGGGCCGGCGGTTCTCTTCCGCAATGACAATCTTTCGGGAAATAAGAGCGTCCGCTTTCATCTCGTCGGCACGAAATCGAACCGCGACGCGATTGGAGCCGTGGTTCGAACTTACAGCGAGGGATCCGTCCAAACCCGAATGGTCAAGACCGGCTCGAGTTACCTGTCGCAATCGGAATTGCCGGTCACCTTCGGACTGGGCCGCAGGGAGACAATCGATCGTCTTGTAATCGATTGGCCCAGCGGGAGGACCGAGGAATACAAGAATCTCCGCGCGGGCCAAGCGTACGAGTGCATCGAATCCAAGGGGATTGCGCCCCGATAGCCTCCTAGCATTTTCATACTATTGAGAGGCGACGTGCGCCGCGTTCTAATCCCGAATGGGCGAACTGGCGAAGCGCCCAAACTTTAGTCGAGCACCTCTGACGGGCTTTCAAACCATGGTTGGGATAAACTCTTGAGGGCCTGGGGGCACGCGCGCAATCAAAACCTTGCCGACAATCACACGCCCGCCGCGTATCACGGGCTGCTGCGTCTTCGTCACCCTGCTCGCCGGGGCGCTCGGCCTTTGCGCACAAACGACTCCCCCCAAGGCGGGCGGACAGACCCTGAAACCTCCAGCCGCCTATTTCGAGGACATTGCCGGCCGGGCGGGGCTCACCGCGCTCAATGTCTACGGCGGAGACACACACAAAGAATTCATCGTCGAGCAGCCGGGCAATGGCGCAGTGATCTTCGATTACGACAATGACGGCTGGCCGGACATCTTCCTGCCCAACGGCTCGACCGTCGAAGGGTTCCCGCCGGGTCAAGCGCCGACCGGCCATCTCTACCACAACAATCACGACGGCACGTTCACCGATGTCACGGTGAAGGCGGGTCTGGCGCACGCCGGTTGGGGGCAGGGTGCCTGCGTGGGCGATTACGACAACGATGGATATTTGGACTTAGTGGTGACCTACTGGGGACAAACCATCCTCTACCACAACAATGGTGACGGGACGTTCACCGACGTGACGGAAAAGGCCGGGTTGAAAACATCCGGCAGCCCGTGGAGCACCGGGTGCAGCTTCGTAGATTACGACCGCGACGGCAAAGTGGATCTCTTCATCGCACGCTATGTGGATTTCAGCTATGACACGGCCCCACGCCCCGGCCAGGGAGACACGTGTAGATGGAAGGGAGTCGATGTATCTTGCGGCCCGCGCGGCTTGAAGCCAGGCGCCAACGTTCTCTACCATAACAACGGGGATGGCACGTTTACCGATGTTTCCGAAAAAACGCACGTCACAAATACGACTGGATGTTTTGGTTTTTCGACCCTCACAGCTGATTTCGACCAGGATGGCTGGCCGGACATTTACGTCTCCTGCGATTCCACGGCCAACTTGCTGTACCACAACAATCAGGACGGCACGTTCACGGAGATGGCCAAGCTGGTGGGCGTGGCCTACGATGAAGACGGTGGAATGCAGGCGGGAATGGGCTTGGCTGCCGGGGACTATACCCACGACGGAATGCAAGACATCGTCAAGACCAACTTCACCGACGATTCCCCGACTCTTTACCTCAACCGCGGCGCCATGAATTTCGACGATGTGACCGCTACTGCGGGTTTGGGAAAGATTCGGAATTGGCTCGGCTGGGGGGTACAATTCTACGACTTCGACAACAGCGGCTGGCCGGGCATCCTGATCGTCAACGGCCACGTCTATCCCGAAGTGGACGGCAAGGGCTTGGGAACGAGTTACCGAGAACCGCGGGTTCTCTACTACAACCAAGAGGACGGAACGTTTGCCAACATCACTCCGGATGCCGGGCCCGCGCTGACCGAAATGCACGCCGGCAGGGGGCTGGCTCTCGGCGATCTCTTCAACGACGGCCACGTAGAAGCGCTGGTGAACAACATGAACGAGAAGCCTTCGCTCTACTACAATACGAAACCCGTCGGGAATTTCATTAGTCTTCAGCTGATCGGAGTCAAATCAAACCGCGCAGCGATCGGAGCTGTCGTAACGCTGGAATCGGGAAACAGCCGGTACGCGCAAGAAGTGCGCAGCGGAGGCGGATTCATCTCGCAAAGCGACTTGCGACTGCATTTTGGCTTGGGTAAGGCCACAATGGCTGAAAAGATTGTGATTCGGTGGCCGAGCGGGCTGGTGGAAACGCTTCCGAATCTCCCCGCGAATCACTTCTACGTGGTGCGCGAGGGATCCGGCATCGATGCCGGCAAGACTCACGAAACGAGCAGCATTCCGGCGATCCTTGCTGCGCCACAATAAATTTTGAGAAATTGCAATTAGAGACTAGGCCAACGTATTGGTACGATGCTCGAAAAATCTGCTTCACTGAGGAGAACCTGATGAATACGAGTCAAAAGTTTTTGAGATTCGCGAGTCTAGCGCTTCTGGTTTTCGCCGTTGCCTTGGCGCAATCCCTGAGTCCCGTTGCGGCAGCGCCCCAAGGTCAAGCGAAGATTCTTAGCTCCACGGACATCAACGCTCACCTTTTCCCCGCCACGGTTTTCTTCCACGGACAAACCGCGACCTCCCAGCTGGACAATTCCGGCGGCGTGGCGTTTTCCGACGGCTCGCTGGTGCTCGCGGCTCTGGTGGACAATTCCGGTTATTCCACGCAGATTCGCATGAAGTATCAGGGCTATCTCATCACGGAGGTTGCCATCGAAATCGGCGGCCAGACGCTCAAGCCGGGGGCGTACGGCTTCGGCTTCCTCGATAACAACCAATTCGCGGTCATGGATCTTGGCGCGAATGACGTGTTAAGCGCCGCCTCGACGCACGACACTGCGATCAGCCATCCCGTGCCGCTGCAAATCGTCGCCACGCCGGATGCGGCGAACTATCGTCTCTATCACGGCCGCGATTACGTTGAATTTCACCGCGCGCGGTGAACCCGGCTGAGTGACATTTCAGGTGTGCTGAATCCCGGGGGAGGACGGAATCCGCCGCAGGCTTCTTCTATGGCGGCCGCCACGGCGAGAACTGATTCCTCCTCCCACGGCCGCCCCACGATTTGAATTCCGATCGGCAACCCTTCCGGGGATTGGCCGACCGGCACGACCGCGGCGGGATTTCCGAGCAGGTTGAACCACTGCGAGTAGGCCATCGCTTGAAGGTATTCGACCTTCTGGCCCTGAATGATCCATTCCCGTTCGCCGTGGCGAAATGCCGGGACGGCGCAGACGGGGCAGATGAGAATTGGGAACTCCTCCATCTTTGCGAGGAATTTCGCCCTGAGAGCATCGCGATCGAGCAGGGTGTTCAGCAGTTCGTTCGCGCTAAGCGGCGGCTCCAGCGCAACCCAGCCGCGAAATTCCCTGAGAATCGGACTCAGCTCCTCTTCGTGGCCGTCCAGCAGCGGAGCAAAGGCCATTTGTCCGGCCCGGCCGAATAAGTTCCACCACAACCTCCAGATCCGATCCAAATCCTCGGGCCGCCATTCTTCGACGATGAATCCCTCTTTTTGCAGTGCTTTCGCGGCCGTGCAAACCGCGGCAGCCGTCTCGGGAGTTACGGGCACGGACTCGTCGGCTGCAAAAAATCCGATGCGCAGCTTGCGAATTTCCCGACGGCCCCATTCCCGCGCTACGACCGGCGCAGCGCACGGATCGCCGGGGTCGGGTCCGGCCATGACCTGGAAGAGTCTCTCCACATCGCGCACGGTTCTGGCCATCGGGCCGACGACCCCAAGCTGCGCGAAGGGTCCGGATGATCCCGGGAAATGTCCTGTCGAAGGCACGCGTCCGGGAGTTGGTTTCAAGCCGCAGATTCCACTGTAGTGCGCGGGAACTCGAATCGAGCCGCCGCCGTCGCTTCCCACGCCTCCAGCCGAACATCCCGCGGCGATCGCGGCCGCCTCCCCGCCGCTGGAACCTCCGGGTGTGCGGCCGACATCCCACGGGCTATTGGTTCTGCCGTAAAGCAGATTGTCGGTTTCGTACGCCATCAAGAATTCGGGGACGTTTGTGTTTCCGAGGATGATTGCGCCCGCCGCGCGAAGCCGCGCGACCAGCGGGGCGTCGGTGGCAGCGCGAATTCCCCGCCGTATGCGGCTTCCGCACTCGCACGGGAATCCCGCGACATCTATCGAGCTCTTGATCGAAATCGGGACGCCGTCCAACGCGCCCGCGTCACGGTTGCTTCTTCGCCTGCGAGTCCGCTTTTCGGCCCTTCGCGCTTCTCCTCGCGCTTGATCGAACGCCAGGTGAACATACGCGTTGAGCTGGGGGTTCACTCGTTCAATTCGCGCAATGTGCGCTCCGACGAGTTCCACGGGCGACACTTTTCTCGCCCGCACGAGATCCGCCATGCCAACCAAAGAGCCGTAGACGATTTCTTTCATCTTCTTGGTACCGCTCTCCCTATGACATGAGTACAGAATCTTAGCATCGTGCCCCAAGGAAGATTGCTCAGAGGTCTCAACTGCCCGTGATTCCCTCACGGTCGAAGTGAATCCCCGCTCGCTGGGCAGGCCAGCGAGCCTAATGCAAAAGCATTATTGCTCCATTTCGTTGGTTGTGGAGAATGCCTCCTCGTCTCGATTTCTTGAGATTCCCATTTCTAGGTGGAGAGCGCCCATTGAAAGTACATTTGTTGAGCAGGAGTTTTGCAGGAGCTTGGCCACGCAGATTCGGTCCAACCTCGCGCCCTGGGAGATTTGGAGCACTCATCCTTCTCAGCGGGGCGATTTTTCTGACTTCGTGCGGGAAACTGTTCGCACAGCAAACACAGCAACCCGCCCCACATCCGGCCCCAAAAGAGCAGAGCACCGCACCCAAGAAGCACAAGATTGGGCCGGTGGACTTTACGATCAACTGGCGCGCCCGGGTGGAGGGATGGGATTGGTTTGGCGCCGCAACGGGGAACAGTAATTACGCTCTGGGACATTCCCTGCTCCGCATCGGCTTGGGTGAACAATTGCCGCGCTTCAACTGGCAATTGGAAGTTGCGCAGGCCACGATTCTTGGCTTGCCAAACAATGCCGTGGATCCCGCGCCGCAAGGGCAACTCGGCCTGGGCGGAACGTATTACGCGGCCAACGGCAACACCCGCAACAATGCCAACGCGTTTGTGAAGCAGTTGTTTGTTCAATTCAAGGCCCCGGACGAAGGCAGTCCCAAGCTGGGGCGCTTTGAGTTTTTCGACGGCACGGAAGTAAAACCTAAGGACCCCGCGCTCGCCACGCTCGTGATGACCCGGCTGGCGCATCGTTTGATTTCGAATTTCGGTTTTTCGGCGGTCCAGCGAACCTACGATGGCGCGCAGCTTTCCTGGAACGAGGGCCCGAATAACTTCACCTTCTTTGCCGCGCGCCCGACCCGCGGCGTCTTCCAGGTGGACGGCGAAGGAGAACTCGACGTTGATGTCTACTACGGGGCGTACAATCGCTCGATCACAACGGCTCACTCCGCGGGCCAGTTGCGCATCTTCAGCGTGGGCTACGTCGATCACCGCACCTCCGTGCTCAAGACCGATAATCGCACCTCCGCGGCGCGTGCGGCGGACCACGGCAAGATTGAAATTGCGACCATCGGCGCCGATTATGCCCACGTCTTCCACACTTCCTCCGCAGGAGCGTTTGACCTGCTCGGTTGGGGCGCGATTCAAAAGGGTTCGTGGGGAACTCTCGCGCAGAGCGCCGAAGCATTCGTCGGCGAGGCTGGGTGGCAGGCGCCCACTCACGTTCTCAAACCATGGCTGAGCGCGGGCTATTCGTACGGCAGCGGCGACGGCAATCCCAATGACTCGACGCACGGCACATTTTTTCAAGTGCTGACCACGCCCCGCCTTTACGCGCGATTTCCTTTCTACAACATGATGAACAACGAAGACTTCTACGGCACGCTGGACCTGCACCCTGATTCAAAGCTCACTTTGCGCAGCGAAGTCCATGCGCTTCGTTTAACCAGCGCCTCGGATCTCTGGTATCTGGGCGGCGGGGCCTTTCAGCGCTCGACGTTTGGGTACACGGGCCGCCCCAGCAACGGCAATCGCAGCCTCGCCAACGTCTGGGACATCAGCGCGGATTACCAATTCACGCACTCTCTTAGCGCGACGTTGTACTACGGTTACGCTTGGGGCAAGGGCGTGGTCAGGGCAATTTATCCCCAAGATCCGGATGGGCAGTTGGTCTATCTGGAGACGAATTTTCACTTTTGAGAGTTAGCGCTCTAGTTTGCTCGGCCTGTGGTGGCAAGACCCATTTCGATCCGGTAGCAAGTGAGGATGGCTGGGATAGTAGAAATCCATTATTGACCATGTATTTGGTCGCGAGAGTAGAATCACCGCAATTCTGCTGGGACAGTGCCGCATTTTGAGCGGCATGCCGGCTGGAGAGACATTTTGAAACGCGCCCTGAACTATCTTGTTGTTGCCCTCGCTTGCACCGCGCTCATTCTTTACGCGTGGCCAACTCCGACAATTCTGTATGAGAGCATTGTGGCCCTGCACCTTTTCCTGGGAATCGTGCTGCTTCTTCTGGCGCTTCCCTCTCTCGTGCGTCTGGTGCGCGAGGGTTCGGCCACCGAACGCATCGGCTGGGTGGTTCTGCTGGTTGGTGGAGCAGTGGGAGCGGTGGTGTTTTACACCGGCGCGCGGCGCCACGAATTGCCGATCCTATACGCGCACATCCTGGCCAGTATTCTCGGCTGCGCAATTCTTTTCGCTGCGCTACCCGGACGCCGGGGCTGGCTCGGCGCAGGCGCGATCCGAGCGACTCTGCGGCTGGCGCTCTCGCTGGCCGTGTTTGCGGGAATCGCCGGCGCGGCGTGGTGGGTGCGCACGGTGCCCTGGCGGCGCGCCTACGTGATCCACAACCCCGAAATCGCGCCCGCCAACATGGACGAAGAAGGCGACGGTCCCAACGGCCCCTTCTTTCCGAGTTCCGGGCAAACCGCAACAGGAAAAACGGTTAACGAAAACTTCTTCATGGATTCGGATTCCTGCAAGCGTTGCCACGCGGATATCTACCAGCAGTGGCAAAGTTCGATGCACCACTTTTCCTCATTTAACAACCAGTGGTACCGGCAATCGATCGTGTACATGCAGGCCACCATCGGAGTGCAGCCCTCCAAGTGGTGTGCGGGATGCCACGATGCAGCGCTCTTCTTCCCCGGAAACTTCAATACGCCGATCGCGCCCCGCGTGCATACAGCCCCGGCGCAGGCGGGGATTGGCTGCATGGTGTGCCACTCGCTGACGCAAATCAAGAGCACCATGGGCAACGGCGATTACACGCTGAAATATCCGGCGCTCAGCGAGCTGGTGGCGACCAAGAATCCCTTCCTCCGCCGCATCATCGATTTCATGATCGAAGAGAATCCCGAGCCGCACCGGCGCACTTTCTTGAAGCCGTTCATGCAAACGCAAACGGCGGACTATTGCTCGGTTTGCCACAAGGTGCACCTCGATGTGCCGGTCAATCACTACCGCTGGGCGCGCGGCTTCAACGATTACGATGCCTGGCAGGCGAGCGGCGTTTCGGGTTTTGGCGCGCGATCCTTCTACTACCCGCCCAAATCGCAAAACTGCGCCGATTGTCATATGCCGGCGGCCGCCTCGCAAGATGCCGGAAATGTTGGCGGATTCGTCCATTCGCACCGTTTCGTGGCGGCGAATACCGCGGTGCCTTTCGCAACGGGCGACACAGGGCAATTGGCCTCGGTGGAGAAGTTCCTCCAAGCCGGCCAGCTGCGCGTGGACATTTTTGCGATTTCCCCGGACAGGCCTGCCTCCCCCAACCAGACGAACTTGGCCTCCCCGCAGCCCGCCATCGAGACTGAATTTGCCGTGGGTGAGGAAGCGGAGACGCCGGCTCCCTCGGCTCCAGTCGAGACGCCGGCTCCTTCGCCGGTATCAGCGCCACTGAATCGTGTAAATCCCGCGGTGCGGGCGGACGACACCGTACGCGTGGACGTGGTCGTGCGGACTCTCAAGGTCGGGCATTTCTTTCCCGGTGGAACCGTGGATGCGTTCGATTGCTGGCTCGCGCTGAAAGCGACCGACGACAAGGGGCGAATCATTTTCTGGAGCGGTTATGTTCAAGACGACGGAAAAGGCCCCGTGGACCCCGGCGCGCATTTTTACCGTTCGTTGCTGATCGACTCGCATGGGAACCCGATTAACAGGCGGAACGCTTGGGCGGCGCGCGCGGTGGTCTACGCGCATCTGATTCCCCCCGGCGCGGCGGACACAGTTCACTTCCGGTTGCATGTCCCGAAAGATGAAAGGGGACACCTTCATCTTGAGGCGCAGCTGAATTACCGGAAGTTCTCCTGGTTCAATACGGAATTTGCGTTTGCGGGGGTGTTACACGACGACAAACCGGACGACTTCGCTCCGGCGTACGACGACCGGCGCGTCACACTCGACGGCAGCACTGCCGACGTGTCCGCTCAAGTAAAGGCGATCCCCAGTCTGCCGGTTGTCACCATTGCGCGCGACGCTGTGGACTTGACCATTCTTCCGGCCGATGCCCCTGAACCCAAACCGAAGACTGAGTTCACGAAAGACGAGTGGCAGCGATGGAATGATTACGGAATCGGATTGCTGCTGCAAGGCGATTTGAAAGGCGCCGAAATCGCTTTTGAGGAAATTACGAAGATGGCCCCAACAAACGCCGATGGCTGGGTAAACGTCGGCCGAGTGCAAGTGCTGGAGGGCAACAGCGCCGCCGCGGAGCAAGCGCTCGAACGCGCGCTGGCGATTAGCCCCAATCTGGCGCGGGCGCACTACTTTTATGCGAAGGCCCTGCGTATTGAAGGCAAATATGACGAGGCGTTGACGCATCTGCGCGTGGTGTTGGCGCAATATCCGTACGATCGCGTCGTCCACGATGATGTCGGCCGGATTCTCTTTCTCGAACGCCGCTACACCGAAGCAATTCGGGAATTCCAGGCCACGCTTTCGATTGATCCAGAAGATCTGGAAGCGAATTATAATTTGATGCTGTGCTATACGGGGTTGGGACAAACGCAAACCGCGGGAGAATTCGAGAAGCGCTATTTGCGTTTCAAAGCCGACGAATCCGCACAAACACTCACCGGCCCATATTTGCGCACTCACCCCGAGGACAATCTCGAGCGGCAACCGATCCACGAGCACGTCTCCACGTTCAACGCCGCTCCTCCAAAGAAGAAATATGAGGCAACAGCCAACCCGGGGAGCGGCGCAAACTAATGAGACGAAACGGAGCCTGGAAATGCGCAGCGGTGTGCGGCGCGGTGATTCTCGTGGCCGGAATCAGCTCGGCCCTGGGCGGCTCGGTCGCCGCCGCTCCCGGACAAACCCATTTTGAGGATGTCACGCGAGCCACAGGAATTCATTTCGTCCACAACAATGGAAGCTTCGGCCAAAAATGGCTGCCGGAAACGATGGGCTCCGGCGTGGCCTTCCTGGATTACGACAATGACGGTTGGCAGGACATTCTGATCGTAAATGGGGCGGATTGGCCGGGTCACATCCGCCACCACACCACGCTGGCGCTCTACCACAACAATCACGACGGCACGTTCACGGATGTCACCGCCAAGGCCGGCCTCAACGTCGAGATGTACGGGATGGGCGTGGCCATCGGCGACTACAACAACGACGGCTACGACGACATCTTCGTCACGGCGCTCGGACAGAACCATCTTTTTCGCAACAACGGCAATGGCACGTTCACCGACGTGACAAAACAAGCCGGGCTCTGGGGGCCGAACGAATTCAGCATGGGCGCCGCATGGGTGGATTACGATCGCGACGGCCATCTCGACCTCGTCGTTGCGAACTACGTGCAGTGGTCGCCCACCGGCGACATTTATTGCACCATGGATGGAAAGACGAAATCGTATTGCACGCCGGAATCCTACAAAGGCACCTCCCTCCGGCTCTGGCACAACCGCGGCGACGGAACCTTTGAGGATGTGACCGCAAAATCAGGCCTGTCTGATCCGACCTCGAAGAGCCTCGGCGTGGCGATCGTGGACGCGAATCAAGACGGTTGGCCCGACATCCTGGTCACCAACGATACCCAGCCGAATAAGCTGTACATGAACAACAAGGATGGCACATTTACGGAGACGGGCGTCGCGGCGGGCATTGCGTTCAGCGAAGATGGTATTGCGCGCGCCGGCATGGGCGTGGACACCGCGGATTACGATCGCTCCGGCTACCCGAGCGCGATCGTCACGAATTTCGCGAATCAGATGGTTTCGCTCTTTCACAACGAGCGCAACGGCCTGTTCGTCGACGAAGCCCCGCAATCCGAAGTCGGACGCGACACGCTGCTTACGTTGGGATTCGGCTGCTTCTTTTTCGACTACGATCTGGATGGCTGGCCCGACATCTACGTCGCCGACGGCCACATCGACGACTCGATCGAGCGCGTGCAGTCGCGCGTGCGCTATGCGGAGCCTCCGCACCTGTTTCGTAACCTGGGAAACGGCAAGTTCGAGGAAGTCTCGGCCGAAGTGGGTACGGCCTTTGCTGCTCCTGTGGTCGCCCGCGGAGCAGCTTATGGCGACATCTACAATAATGGCGCGCTGGATGTGCTGATCTCCACCAACGGCGGCCCGGCGCACCTTTTCCGCAATGAAGGCACGACCAACAAGAGCCTGCGCGTCAAACTCATCGGAACGAAATCGAATCGCGACGGCCTCGGAACGGTGGTGCGGGTTTCCGCCGGCAACGACATCCAATCCAAGACGCTCTCCAGTGGCTCCAGCTATCTCTCCTCGAGCGAGCTCATCCTCACTTTTGGCCTCGCATCGCATGCGAAAGCTGACACGGTGGACTTATACTGGCCGAGCGGGCAAACCGACCACCTGACCGGCATCGCCGCGAATCAAATCATCACGGTTAAAGAGGGTCAGGGCGTTGTATCCTCTAAGGCGCTCGCGGAGCGGCGATAGGAATTCCCGGCTCCGCCTCAGCGTTTGGGGATCAGTGAATCGTTTGAAGCGAATCTTCGCGCAAGTCCTGGTGATTGCCTGCGCGTTTCTTGGCGTGGGCTGGCAAGCGGCCACGCAACTGGCGGCAGGACAGCAACCGGCCGCTGTCGCGTCCCCCACCCAACTCGAAGCGGTTCGTGAAAACAATTTCGGCGCCTCGCTGATGAACCGCCAGCAATTTGATGATGCTCTAGCAAAATTCCGTGTGGCATGCGCGCGGGGAACGAAAACCGCAATTCCCTGCGTGAACGTGGGCATTGCCCTTTTCAACCTGCAAAAGTACGACGAAGCGCGAGCCATATTGACCGAAATTGTCGGTCTCGACCCCCAGAACGCGCGAGCCTGGTTTAACCTGGGGCTTCTCCAAAAGGCCACTGGCGAAGCGGATGCGGCCATTGCCGATTTTGGCCACGTCGCCACGATTGATTCGCACGACGCTGACTCTCAGTATTTCGTCGGGCTTCTCTATTCCCAAGCAAGACAATACGACAAGGCCATCCCCGCCTTTCACGCCGCGCTCGATCGAGACCCGTATCATGTTTCAGCCGATTTCGGACTTGCACAAGCAGAACAAAGGTCGGGCGACCTTACCAACGCGAGAGAGCATCTCGCGACCTTTCAGCGCCTGACCGCCGCGAAACTCGGCCTCCCAATCGGCTCCGCCTACGGCGAGCAAGGCGCCTACTCGCTCGCGGCCTGGATGACGCCCGCGCCGGAGCCGGTGCCGCCCGCGATTCCCGTCCAATTTGTGGACGTCACTTTAGCTGCGGGCCTTCCCACGCCCCCGGCTACTCAGCAAACTCCACCAGCCAAGCCCTCGCTTGCGCAGTTCCTCGGCAGCGGCGCTTGCATCATCGACTACGACGGCGACGGCAGGCCGGACATTTTTTTCCTCAACGCGAATCGCAACGGCGACACGGCGCTCTATCACAACGTCGGAGACGGCAAATTTGTCGACGTGACGCGCGCATCCGGATTGAATCTTCATGGCGATGGAACTGGATGCGCGGTCGGCGATTATGACAACGACGGCAAACCGGATCTTGCGGTGGCAATGAACGGCCGAGTCCTCTTATTCCACAACGAAGGCAATGGCACCTTCAAAGACGTTACGGAAAAGGCCGGAATCAAAACGGAAGGCCTTACGTTGGGCATGACCTTCGTGGACTTCGACCACGATGGCGATCTCGATCTCTACGTCACGCGATTTGGCGATTTTCCGCTCGCCGATTCCACGCAGCCGTTTGCGTTTCCGGCAGACCCGGCTTCGCCCGGCAACGTCCTCTGGCGCAACAACGGCAACGGAACATTCACGGATTGGACGAGTGAAGCCGGTCTGGGCGGCAACGGCCCTTCAGTCGGTGCAATCGCCAGCGATGTGAACAATGATCGCGCGATCGACTTCGTCGTCACCGGCTGGCAGAAGTCGCCGCTCGTGCTGCTAAATCCACGCGAAGGTAAATTCACGGCGACGACCCCTTGGGCCACGGACATGCCCGCGCCCACCGCCGGAGCCGTGGCCCTCGATTTCGACAAGGACGGCTGGATGGATCTGGCGTTCACCCATTGGGGCGCGCCGGGACTGAGCTTGTGGCGAAACGTCGGCGGGAAATCGTTCGAGCGCGTCAAATTGCCGGACCTCGGATGGCGGCGCGGCTGGGGCGTAGCCGCGCTGGACTATGACAACGACGGCTGGGTGGACCTCGTGGCCGTGGGAGAAGATGCCTCGGGCACTGGAAAGATTGCGCTCCTGCGAAATGAGGGCCCGGCGGGATTTCGCGACGTCACGCACGAAACGGGGCTGGATAAAATTGTCCTCCACAATCCGCGCAGCGTAATCGCGTTCGATTATGACGGCAGCGGTGCGGTAGGCCTGCTCATCACGCAAAATGACTTACCCCCCGTGTTGCTCCGGAACGTCGGCGGCGCCCACAATAACTGGCTCCAGCTCGCGCTCAAAGGCGAGCACGACAATGTCTCCGGAATCGGCACCAAGGTCGAGGTGTTTGCCGGGGCGCTTCAGCAGAAATGGGAAGTCCCAGGGGCATCCGGCTATTTGGGACAAGGTTCAACCGAAATTCATGCCGGCCTCGGTGGCGAACGCACGACCGACATCGTCCGGCTGCTGTGGCCGACAGGCGTGGTTCAAGACGAATTGGAAGTCGCCACGGGAAAGCGAAGCGGCATCACGGAGATCGACCGCCGCGGAAGTTCTTGTCCCATTGTGTTCGTCTGGAACGGCAAGAAATTTGAATTCCTCGCGGACATGATCGGTCCCGGCATCGTCGGCCACTGGATTGGACCCGCGCAGCGGGATATTCCCGACCCGGAGGAATACTTCAAAGTCGCGGGATCGCAGGTGAGTGTGAAAGACGGACATATTCTCTTTCGCATGCTCGAGCCGATGGAGGAGCTGGATTATCTGGATCGAGTGCGCCTGCTCGCGATCGATCACCCGGCGGGCATCGAGGTTTATCCAAACGCGCGGTTTGCAAGCAATCCGCCGTTTCCGGAATTCAAGGTGATCGCGAGTCGCGGCGCGCATCCGCCCATGGGCGCGTGGGATGATCGCGGACACGACGTCCTTCCTCTTCTTCTCAAACGCGATGGCCAGTACATTACGGATTTGCCGAATGCGCCGTACCAGGGCTTCACGGGAATGCATTCCCTCAAGCTCGATTTGGGCCCGTGGGATGCGTCCCGCCCACTGCGTCTTCTGATGGATGGATTCACCGATTATTTTTCGGCGAATTCGATGTACGCCGCGTGGCAAGCCGGCATTCAACCGATCCCGCCGTACGTCGAAGCGCTGGATGCGTCAGGCAAATGGATTCGCGTCGTGGACGACATGGGATTCCCCGCCGGTCTGGCTCGCACCATGGTGGCGGACCTGACCGGGAAACTCCCGCCGGGCACGCGCTACATCCGGATCACGACGAATCTCCGAATCTACTGGGATCGCATTCGCATAGACAATTCACCGGCTGATTTGCCGTTCCGCGTCGCCGAGGCCCCGTTGGCCACCGCGAATTTGCGCTTCCGCGGTTATCCCCGCGTGATCGAGGGCTATCCGCTCAACAACATCAGCTACGTGTATGAAGACGTCAGCCCCACCGGCCCCTACGCCCGGCAAACCGGCAACTACACCCGCTACGGTGATGTCACCGATCTGGTGCGCTCCGGTGACGATGAATACGCCATCTTTGGGTCCGGCGATGAAGTCGCCGTGGAGTTCGATGCCATGCATCTGCCAAAAGTGCCGGCGGGCTGGACGAGAGATTACTTTTTTTACGCCGATGGCTTCGCGAAGGACATGGACTTCTACGCCAAGTATGGAGACACGGTCGCGCCGCTCCCCTTCCACACGCTCGTTCCCTATCCGTATCCCGACGGCGTTGCTTATCCCGAAGACGCCGAGCACTTGAAATATCAACTTGAATACAATACGCGCGGCGTGGCCGGCCCCGCGAGCCCAAGATTTAGGTTTGCCTATCCCGTGAAATCACACTAAGCGCCGGGCGCCTCGGCATTCTTGCGAAGGGCCATTTTGTTCTGAGCTGCGTGCGCACGATCAGATGCTCAGTATTCAACTCGCAATTGGAATGCGAGCGCTTCGGCTTGGCAAATTAGAATAACGATATTTATAAGCGAGTTCATGCACTCTAATTCCCCCGTGGCGCTCGGTTCGCCACCCGTGCGTTGTGCGCTGCGGTGCGATAGAATGCGGGAGCCTTGAATCTGTTTTCGCGGATCGCTCCAACCGGGCCGGTGAGGGAGCGGTCTCCAATCGGGATAGTGCGGGAAAGCCGAGGAATCGTTTCATGAAACCGGGCGGCAAGGGCGGGGCCAAACGAGATCCGTCTTCCGTGACGCTCAAGACCGTCGCGGAATTCGCCGGCGTGACGCCCGGGACCGTGTCCGCCGTTCTCAATAATTCGCCGGCCTCCCGCGCTTTTCCGCAACACACCAAGAACCGGATTCTGACGGCGGCGCGCGAACTGAATTACCGGCCGAATTTCCTGGCGCGCTCGCTGCGGGTCAAACGCACCAATACCATCGGCGTGATCACCGAAGAGATCGGCGATCCCTATGGGGCGATGGTCATCAGCGGGATCGAGAGCCACCTGCGGCAGCGGGGCTATTTCTTCCTGGCCGTCGCGCACCGGCACGATCCGTCACTCCTGGAATCTTATTCCCAGCTGTTGCTGCAGCGCGGCGTCGAGGGTTTCATCACGGTGGATACGTCCGTTCGCGTGGCTCCGGCTCTGCCGACAGTTGCCGTCGCCGGCCACCGCCGCGTCCCGGGAGTGACGAACTTAATTCTGGATCACCACGTGGCGGCGCGCATGGTGTTGGAGCATCTGACGGAACTGGGCCATTCGGAGATCGCGTTTATCAGGGGACCGGCCAGCAGTTCGGACCACAAGGATCGCTGGACTGCGCTCGTGGAAGTCGCGCGAGAAATCGGCCTCCAAATCCGGCCGGGGCTGGCGTTTCAACCGCAAGGCGACGCGGCCACACCGAACATGGGACATTTCTCGGCGAAAAAGCTGCTCTCTCGCGGGCGGCCTTTCACGGCGCTGGTTTGCTACAACGACAATTTCGCGATCGGGGCGATCCGCGCCATTCAGGAAGCCGGACTTCAGGTGCCGGCTGATATATCCGTCGTGGGATTCGACGATATCGCCGCGGCGGCGTATGGCAATCCCACAATTACGACGGTCCGGCAGCCGCTGCGCGAGATGGGCGAGCTTGCGGCGAAAACGGTGCTCGGACGAATTGAAAGCAACGAGGCGTATGTCCCCGAGATTGCCGTCAAACCGCAATTCGTGGTCCGTCAGTCCACGTCGCGCTCCAGCACTTCGCTCCTTCAAGAAGGACGCACCCCGACGCCGATTCGAGTGAACAAATAACGATCTCTTCCGGGAGGGATCTTCTTTTGGTGCTATCGTCCATCGATACCGGGCGCGAGTCCCGCGACCGATTCGGCGAAGGCGCATGCCCTCGAGCAGAAGACGCCGATCACGCTCGCGTTTACGACCAGTCCGAAATCGTAGCTTGTTTCCCCGCAGGCGTTGCGTCCCGCTGATCCTTGGCCCAAGCCTGCGCCCCGATGGCGAGAAGCGCGGGGAAGCAAACGATCACGTAGCGAGGCTCGACGGTTTGCAATTGTGTGAGCACCACGGTGCGCACCAGAATAAATGTAATCAGCAACGCCAACGCCGGATATCGCCGGCAGCGCCAGGCCCCCAAAAATGCCAGACCCAGATAAACGCAGTTGATGATCGCGAACCAGAGCGTCACCCTGAATTCCGTCGGGTTACCCTGCAATTGCGCGCTCGGCGGCCAGAGCTTTCCCGAATACGGAAGCAGCTCGATCCGCGGCGTAAACCACATCGCGCACGCCCGCAGCATGGGAATGAAGACGTAAACGCGCAGCGGGTGCCGGGCCGTTCGCTCCTGCGCAAGCTCTTCGAAACCGCGATCCTCCATCGGCGACATCCTCAAGTTGCTGTTGTAGCGGCTCAACAGCACGGCCACGCGCTCGCGTTCCGCCGGCGAATCGAATGCCGAATCCGGCAGGGTCTCCACAAGAATCGGCGCTTTGTTCAGTTTCCAGGACGCCAGGTACGCGTCGCCGAATCGCACCATCCACGTCCGCGTCCAATCGTAGAATCCCACGGGAATAAAATCCCCCTCTGTTTGGGCGTACCGCGGCGCGAGAAATTCGATCCGACCCATGGTTCGCGCATTTCGCGCCGCCCACGGCACTAAGGGCAGGATCAGTCCGACTCCCATCCACAACGCAGCCAACGCCAGCTTCGACCAATCCACGCTGCGCCGCCACCGGACGCAAAGCACAATTCCTACAGCGCACAGCAGCAGCGGCGTCTCCGGGCGAACAAGCGTCCCCACTCCGGTAAGGATTCCGCCCAAAAAGAACCATCTGACGCCGCGCAACAGACTTTCTCTATCGAAAGAGCGGATAGGCCGGTCCATCCAGGGATGGCCGGTGATACAAACAAAGACCAGGAGCGTGAGCGTCGTCAGGAAAATCGCCAGCGTTTCGGTGAGCACCACGGCCGTGTAGTTTGCCGTGAAGGGACAGAGCGCCGTCATCCATAGCGCGACGACCGCGGCGAGGGTTCGTTTGGAAGCTGGCGCGAGCAGCGCGGCCATCAATGCTGCGAGGTAACAAGTCACCAAATCCACGCCGGCCTGAACGATCATCACCGTCCGGTCCGCTCGGCCAAACGCTCGATAGATAATGGCGAGAAAAGCGGGATAGCCCGGCACGCGCATGTCCACCGGGGTTAATCGCCCGCTGAATGCGAATCCGTACGTTCCGTGATCGAGCCAGTTGCTCGCGAGATCTTCGTAAAATTTCGTGTCGCCCGCATAGATGTGAAAATGTGTGATGAAGAAGAGGCGCAGCGCCAAGCCCGCAAGCATCGCGAAAACCAAATGAATGTGAGAGACCGGCGAGAAATTGTGTGTGGATTTGATGGGATTATCTTTCGTGGGAACTATCCGGCTGCTGCGGCCATTCTAAACATTGCCACGTCTTGAGCGTCAAAACCAGCCCCACCGTGGGTTCAACGGGTCGATGCGAATGGGAGCGGAGCAGGGATTGAGCAGTGTGCGGAAACGCACCTGGCCTCTCTATTGATTCTCAGTTTCGATTGGTTTCTTCGTGGCGTGCGCGGCGATTGGGACTTGATCCTGCGGCGCTATTCGGATTCCTGTAGCGTCTTGACGTGCGCTTCCAGCGCGTGGCAATACTGGCGTTCCGCATCAAGTTCGGCCTGCAGCTTCTTCACCAGCATATCGAGCCGCGCAATCTCTCGTTTCAATTTCTGCGTATCGGCCGCAGGCGCTTCCGGTCGAGGCGGAGCGCTCGCAACCGCGGGCGTTTCGGCGCGAACTGCGCCGGGCGCGGCAGATCTCGATGCAGCCGTTGAAACGGCAAAATTGGTGTGCGGCGCCCCCGCCCGCGCCCCCGCGAAAATTCCGCTGAGCGGACTCGCCGCAACCGCGGGCGCAGCCACGGGGACGGGCTCTTCCAATTTCAACAGAGCCTTTACTCTCGCAATCAATTCCTGCGGTTGAAAAGGTTTTCGGATCAATTCGTCCGCTTTCACCTCCATCGCCTTCTCAGCGACGGTCCGGTTCACCACGCCGGACATCAGGATGACCGGCTTCGAACCGAATTGCGGGTGTTGCTTCACGAATTGGCAGACTTCGTAACCGTCCTTATCCGGCATGATCACGTCCGTGATGACGGCGTCGGGCGGATCCTGCTCGAATTGCGCGAGGGCCGTGGCCGCGTCCGCGCAGGCGATGATTTTGAAATTTTCTCGGCGAAACGCGATGCGGATCACCTCGCGCATCGTCGCGCTATCGTCAATGAAATAGACCGTCGGAATCTGGTGCACCGCGGCCTCGGGCATCGAGCTCATTTCGCCTGCCCTCCCGTAGGTTCATGCTGTTGTTCGTCGTACTCGCGCATGGCATCCAGCATCAAATCCGCCGCGGACCGCAATACGGACCGCTTCGCGGCGGTCGACCCGTACACAAATTTGTAAACGCCTTCGCTCGCGCCGTAGCAATTCTTCACGATCGCCACCACGGCTTCGTCGCCGAAGAGATTCCCGCATTCCGCGTGCGTGAGCGCGCCGCCATCGAAGAAGATGATCGCGTCGATTTCGCCGGCATTGACGTGCAGCGCGCCCGTTTGGCTCGCCTGCCCCAACATCTGGATCACCGTCGCCAGATCCATGTGCGAAAGATCGCCGCTCAGCGCCGTCTCCGGGGCGGTCACCATTTGCGTCGGCTGGAAACCGTCGATCCGGCTCGCCAGAAAAGAGCGCACGTGCGCCGCGATGTCCGCGGGGCTTTGCCGCCGGTCCACGTAATCGGCGCATCCCGCGCCGTACGCCTCGAGCAGCGCCTGTTCTCCCCCATTGCCGATCGCAATGACGGGGATGCCGGCCGTCTTGGCATCGGCGTGCAGAATGGAAGCGATCTTCATCGCGTCCAATTCGCGCAAATTGGTCGCGCAGAGAATTGCCGCGGGCGTATTCCATTCGAGCATGGTCAAGGCGTAGACGGACTGCGTGCTGGCCGTCACCTCGAATCCCTCGTTTTTCAGCGCGTCCGTCAGCCGTTTCGAGAAATACACGTTGCTGTCGATCAAGAGAATCTTAGGAGCTGCTCCCGGCGCGCTCATGCTGGCACCTCCGCCGGAGACTGATCCGCGGCACGTCCCGCGAACACGGTGTCCAGATTTAAGATCGGCACCTGCTCATCGCCCAACTGAAGCGCTCCGGTGATGTAATCAGGCGCGCCTTCCTCGGGCGCTTCCGGTGTCGCGGTGACCAGCTCGCAATCTCCCATCACTGGAATTGCGCACCATTCGCGCGAGGCCCCGAAGCGGCGCGTGGCGATCAAATAGAATTTCCGTTGGCGCACTTCCGGCCCCGCCACCACCTGGGCAACGTCCACCACCGGCACCACTTGGCCTCGCCGCACGAGCACGCCCAAGAACAACGGATCGGTGTGTGGAAAAATCTGCAAGCTGCCCGGCACCACCAACTCGATGACGGTCTCCGCCGGCAGCGCAAAACGGCGCGCGGTCAGCCGCAAGAGCACAAACGAGCGCTCGCTCACCGGCGCCGTGGCGCTCATGGCGCGGTTACTCCTTCCGTTTCAGCACTGGCCGCTTCCGCCGCCGCCGCGGCCGCTCGCGCGGAGTCCAGCAACGAAATCTCCTCGGGCGTCAGAAACCCCGTAGGATTCACCACGGGGATCACGCTATCGCCGATCAGCGCCAATCCCCGGTACCAACGCCGCTCCTCGCCCGTAAACGCCCGCGGAAGCGCGCGCACCACCGTGATTTCCAGCATCTCTTCAATGCGGTCCACCAGCGCGCACGCCCGCACTTTTCGCAGCACCAGCACCAGCGTCGGCCGCGTGACGGCCAGTCCAAAGTGCTGCCCCGCGTTCACGACGTAATAGGTCCTGCCGTTGCGCTCCAGCTTGTGGCGCACTTTTTTCAATATCGCTTGTCCTAGCTCCGTTGCGGCGCCCGCGAGACTATCCGCGCTGCGAATCTCCTGCACGGATTCCAAGGCGATCGCGAATCGCTGCGACGCCACCGAGAAGACAATCACTTGCTCGCTGCGCGAATTGCGCCGGCCCGCTTTCAATTTTGTTTCCGCGGAACTCATCGCACGCCCACCGGATACGCCGCAAGGCTTAGAACACGGTTCTCGAGGGCGGGATAAATGTCGTCGATGGGCAGAACCTGCGACACCATTCCCGTTTTGATCGCTTCCATCGGCATGCCGAAAATCACAGCCGTGGATTCATCCTCCGCGATCACCAGTCCGCCAGCGGACTTGATGGCCTTCGCTCCCTCGGCTCCGTCGTTGCCCATTCCGGTCAGCACCACGCCGATTGCCAGGTTCCCCGCGACTGCGGCGACGCTTTCCATCGTCACGTTGGCGCATGGGCGATAGCCCGAAATGCGCGGCCCATCGTCCAGAGAAATTCGCCGCGGTGCGACCAGCCTCATGTGGTGCGAGCCGGGACACAGGTAAACCGTCCCCGGCTGCGCGACCTCGCCGTCTTCCGCTTCCTTCACGCGGATGCGGCTCGATTCCCCGAGCTGCGCGCTGAACTGCGTGGTAAACGCCGGCGGCATGTGCAATACCGTCAGCACCGCCGCCGGAAAATCCTTGCGGAATTTCGGCACGAGTCGCATCAGCGTCGCCGGCCCGCCCGTGGAAGCCGTAATCACAACGACTGGAATGCGCGCGGAATCCCCGGCGGCACTGGTTGCTGCGCCCTCCGCCTTCGGACGCGGCGGGTTCGCGGACGCGGGAATACTGACGCTCGGACGCGTGGCCGTTCGCACCACGCGGACCTTCGCCGCCAGCCGCAGCTTGCGCGTAATCTCATCGCGCACCTGATTCATGTCGAGGTCCACGCCGCTCTTCGGCTTCGATACGAAATCGATCGCGCCCAGCTCGAGCCCGCGCAGCGTGCTGGCCGCGCCCTCGCGCGATTCCGAGCTGACAATAACAATCGGCCGCGGATGCTGGGACATGATCAGCTCGATGGCCTGCAGCCCGTCCACATGCGGCATCATGATGTCCATCGTGATCACATCCGGCTGCAGCGACTGCGCCAGCGCCACGGCCTCCCGGCCGTCGCGCGCTTCGCCGATGACTTGTAATTCCGGGTCCGAGGAAATAATTCCGTGCAGGACTTTCCGCATGAATGCGGAATCGTCCACCACCAGCACCCGGATTTTCTTGTCCGCCGCGCTCATCTCAAATCCTCACTCCACGTCAGCGGGCTGCCGCGAGCCGGCCGCCGCCCCAATCAGCTTGGACACCTCGGCGAGGAGTTGCTCCTCCTGCACCGGCTTGGTCAGGAATCCCGAGGCGCCCTCTTTCATGGCGCGATCGCGGTGTTTCGCTCCCGCTCGTGATGTCACCACCAGAACGGGAATGCGCCGGCTCGCCGGATCCTGCCGCAGGTGCGCCATCAACTCGTATCCGTTCATTCGCGGCATCTCGAGATCGGTCACCACCAGGTGGCAGCCTTCTTGGGCCACGACTTCGCTCGCTTCCAGCCCGTCCGATGCCAACCGCACGCGATATCCCGCTTTCTCCAGCATCTTCCCGACGAACTTGCGCACGCTGATCGAGTCGTCCACCACCACCACGACCGCCTCGCTGCGGATCGTGTCCGTGGCCTCAACTGGAATGCTGCCGGACGCCACCGCCGTTGCGCCCGGCGCGAAGACGCGCGCCGCGCTCGCGCTGGGAAGCACGGACTGGCGCTGCGATGCGTCGCCCGAAACGAGACGGTTCAGATCGATCAACAGGATCAAGCTGCCGTCGGGCGCGATCGTCGTCCCAGGGAATAATTTCACTTTGCGCAGATATTCGCCCAGGCTCTTGATGACGATTTCGTCTTTCCCGATGACTTCTTCGACGAGGATTCCCACTTGTTTCCCGGCGACTTTCACGATCACCATGCGCAGCGAGCCGTTCACGGGCTCCAGCGGCGCGAGGCCGAGTTGCACGTCGAGCCGCACGACTTCGGTGAAGACATCGCGCACTTTCGTGAGCGGCTTGCCGCCCACGGTCTCGATCTCCTCCGGGCGGATGCGGCGAATCTCTTCCACGACGGCGAGCGGCAGCGCGAAGATCGAGTTTCCGCAGCGAACGTAAAGCGCCTGAGAAATAATCAGCGTCAGCGGCACCTTCAGCGTGAAACACGTGCCCGCGCCCGGTTGGCTGCGGACTTCGATTTCCCCGTTCAGCCCGTGAACGTTCGAGCGCACCACGTCGAGGCCCACACCCCGGCCGGAAAGTTCCGTCTTGGATGTGGCCGTCGAAATTCCCGGGTGGAACAGCAAGTCCTGCAATTCGCGCTCGGTCAGGCCCGGCGCGGCGCCTGGAGAAATCAAGCCCGCTTCCACGGCCCGCGCGCGCACTTTTTCGTAATTGATGCCGCGCCCGTCGTCTTCGACTTCGATAAAGATGTGATTGCCGTGGTGGTACGCGCGCACCGAGACGCGGCCCTTCGGAGATTTCCCCGCTTGCACGCGCTCTTGCGGATATTCGATTCCGTGCGCCACGCAATTGCGGATCAAGTGAATCAGAGGATCCGAAATCTGCTGGATAATGTTGTTGTCGAGGGTAGTCTCCGCGCCCTCGAGTGCTAGGTCCACCTGCTTCGCCGCTTCTTTCGCGGCGTCGCGGGCCGTGCGCGAGAGCCTCGTGTACAGATTCCCGATGGGCACCATGCGCGCTTGCGTAATCTCATCCTGCAGGTGGTGCGCCAGCTTGGTGAAATCGTCGATGTCGGCGTCCGCGCGTCCCATGAAGGAATTCAGTTGCGTCAGCACTTCCGTCACATCCGCGGAAATTTCCGTCATCGAGCGCGACAAAATACTGAAATCGTCGTAGCGGTCCATTTCGAGTTCGCTGAACTCGCTGAATGGGGAAGACTCCGCTTCCGCCCGCGCACCACCGCCCGCGAAGACTCCCGCGGGCGCGGCGACCGGGGTTCGCCAGGCCTGCCCAATGCGCCCGAATTCATACTTCTCGTGGAATTCTGAAACTTTGTCCGAGAGCCGCCGCTTCGAGAAACTCAGGACGTCGATCAGCCGCCCCAGCTCCGCCAGCCGCCCGATCATCCGCGTCCGGCTGATGATCAGCTCGCCGACCGTATTCATCATGCGGTCCAGCCGGTCGAGTGGGATGCGCAGGGACTTGCTCTGCGGTGTGGCTGCGCGCGGCTTCTTTACGACCGCGCCGCCCTCGCCCGCGTCGCTCGCGGGGCTGCTTTCCTGCGCGCCGGCCTGCACGAGAACCGCTTCTTCGCCGCCTTCCTTCGATGCGAACTCCGCGAGCCTTCCGAGCAGCGCGCCGACCGAGGAGCGCATCGCATCGTCGCTCTCCCATTCGCGCCGCAGAAACTTCTTGAGCGTGTCCACTGTTTCGAGGCACACGTCCACGACTTCCGCGCTGGGCTGCATTTCCCCGTCGCGAATCTTGCCGATCAAATCCTCCGCGCGATGCGCGATGGCGGCGATGCGCCGCAGGCCCACTTGCGCCGCCGAACCCTTGACGGTGTGCATCGAGCGGAACAGCCGGTTCACTTCCTCGGTGCTGGCGTTCGCTTCGAGCGCCAGCAGACAATCCGTCACAACCTGCAAATGCTCTTCCGCTTCCGGTAGGAAAAATTCCAACACCTCCGAGGAGACGTCGCCGTCTTCCGGTAGCTGCTCGAAGAGCGATATCCCCGTCGGGAAAATTTCGCGGACTGGCTCCGCCGTCCCCACTTCGATGGCGGGCGCTTCCATCGCCGCTTCCGCCACGGCCGCTTCAGGAAAAGCGAACGCGTAACGCAATTTGAACGAAGCGATTTCGCCCGCAAGCTCCGTTCCGCTCGAACCGATTTCCAGCAGATCGAATTCCAGCACCGAGATGCCGTCGGAGAGAAATTCCGTCAGCGGCCCGCGCGTCTCGGGGCTCAGCGTGGTGTTCCGCGTGTATTGAAAGACGTGGGCGAGCTTCCCGGCGATCTCCGAGAAGAGCGGAAACTCCCGCTGCGCCGCCGCCGCGGTCAACGCGCCTGCCGCATCCAGCAATCTTTGAACGTCTTCCTCGCGCGGCGCGTCTTCCTGCAGCACTCCGGAGTACTCCCGCAGGATCTGCAGCTGCTCCGAGGCTTCCTGGAGAAAGAGTTCGAGTGCTTCCCGGTCCGGCGCGCTCATGATCGGGCTCCTGCCACCGAGGGCGCTTCCACAGCCGCGCCCGGCTTGCGGTAGAGAATGCAATCGCCGTGCAAAATGGATTCGAACTTCAACGAAGCGCTGGCTACGGATTCCGAATGGCCGAGGAAAAGGTATCCGCCGGGCTCCAGCGAATCGTACATGCGCTGCAACACCGCAATGCGCTGCTCGTCCGAGAAATAGATCAATACGTTCATGCAGAAAATGCAGTCCATCCGGCCCACGTACGTGGCCTGCGCCAGATTCATCAGCGAAAAGGTCACCCAGCGGCGCACCCGCGGCCGCACTTTGTAGTGATGTGCGTCCACGGCGAAATGCGTCTTGATCTGTTCCGGCGTCAAATTCGCGAGCCCTCGCCGCGTGTAGACGCCCCGTTCCCCGTGCTTCAGCGCGCGATGGCTGATATCCGTGGCCAAAATCTCGATGTTCCACGCTTCCGCGAAATCCAGCGCGTCCGCAATGGCGATGGCGATGGAATACGGCTCTTCGCCCGTCGCGCAACCCGCGCTCCAGATTCGCAGCGTGCGGTCCTTCTCCCAGAATTTCCTCGCGTGCATGTCCGGCAGTATCCGGCGCACCAACGCCTCATAAACGGCGGGGTAACGGAAGAACGACGTCTCCTGCGTCAGCAAGCGCTCGAGCAGGGAGTCGTACTCGGCATTCGACGAAGCGATTCGGCGGAAAAAGGCCGTCGCATCCGCGTATCCGCGCTCGCGCAAGTGCTCCAGCACCCGCGTCGAGAAGAAACGCTCGCGAGATTCGTCAAACTGAATCCCGGAACGTTGCTCGATCAAAACGCGGATCTCGTTGAGCTCCCGCTCGCTCACTTTCGGATTGGCCGCTGGCTTCTCTTTCATGTTCGGCACGCTTCAGAGCCTGTTCTGGCGGGCCTTCCGGTTCCCGGCCCGCTTCGCACCACGCTTCTCTAGCGCCGTACTCCCGCGCCAGCCGGCTGCCTGGATTCCTGCGCTTCCGGCTCCGGTTTCGCCGGCGACGTGCGAAGTTGTCCCAGCGCCTCGTTGAGTTGTTCGGAGAGTTGCACCACTTGCCCGACGGTGCTCACCGTCTGCCGCGCGCCCTGCGACGTCTGCCGCGTGATGCTGGAAATAATCTGCATCGCGTTGGCGACGCTCTCTGTCCCGCGCACCTGTTGTTTCGAGGCGAGTGAAATCTCCTGCACGAGTTCCGCGGACTGCCGCACGACGCTCGAAATCGCTTCCAGCGCCTTTCCGGCTTGATCCGCGAGGCCCGCGCCGACTTCCACTTCCTTGGTGCCTTCTTCCATGACCACCACCGCTTCGTTTGTCTCGGCCTGAATCGCCTTGATCAGCGCGGCGATGTCTTTCGTGGCGCTGCGGCTGTGCTCGGCCAGCTTGCGGACCTCGTCGGCGACGACCGCGAATCCGCGGCCGGCTTCTCCCGCTCGCGCCGCTTCGATTGCGGCGTTGAGCGCCAGCAAGTTGGTTTGTTCGGTGATGTCGTTGATGACGTTGATGATTTCGGAGATTTCCAGCGAGCGGTCGCCCAGCGACTTGATCTTCTTCGCCGTGGCCTGCACCTGGGCGCGGATGCGCTGCATGCCTTCGAGTGTGTCGCGCACGGCGCGGTTGCCCTGCTCGGCGGCATCCAGCGCGCGCCGCGCGGCTTCCGCGCTCGCTTCGGCGTTGTTGGACACTTGCTTCATCGAGACCGTCAGCTCTTCCACGGCCGATGAAGTGTTCGTGATTTCCTGGTCTTGCTGGAGCGCGCCGTTGGTCATTTCCTCGGCGGCCGCAAGAATATTGTTCGTGCTCGCGGCGACGTCGGCTGCGGGCCGGCGCACGCCCTCGAGCACTTTCGTGAAGTAGTCCAGCATGGCGTTGATGGACTCGGTGATGTTGCTCAGCGCTTCGCTGGTCGAGCGCGCGCGTTGCGTTAGATCGCCGCGCGCCGCCTGATTCACCACGCCCAGCAGGTCGCCGATGCCGCGCTGTACGGACTCCTGCGCCTCCTGGTTCATCACCGCGCGCGACATCTTGGCCGAGCTGCGGTGAAGATTATCGGCGATCGCTCCGAACTCATCTTCCGAAGCGATGTCCGCGCGGCTGCGCGCCTCTCCGGCGGCAAACAGTTCAGAGTAACGCGCGAGTTCCTGCGCCGGACGAATCACGCGCCGGCCCAGAACCGCCGCCAGCAGCACGGCCGTGATGCCGCAGAGCGCGGCCGCGCCCAGCAGCTCTCCCGCCGCGCCGCCCGGCAACGACGGGGCCTCCGCCAGCGAGAGCCCGCCGGCGTGCCGGCCCGCGTCGAAGGCGAGCAGCAGCACTCCGATTAAGCTTGCCGTGCTCCACAAGATCACCATCCAGATGGTCGAACTCAAACGAGATTTCATGACTTCCTCCAAGAATCTCTTGTATTCGTCAGAATCAGAGCCCAGTTGCGAAAATGAATTCGGTTCAGTACGTTCTCCTCACAGCACCGGTACGGGAAACACTTCGATCAGCCGCCGGAGATCCAGCGCCAGGGCGAGCCGGTCGTCGTGCCGGAGCATGCCCCGGCAATGCGGCATGTCCTTCGGCCCTTCTTCGAGCGGCGTATCCTCGGAAACCGAATACGTGCCGATCACTTCGTCCGCGGCAAGTCCCACGCGCAACGCATCCTGATGGCCTTCGCCCGGCAGCAGGGCCACCACCACATGCTTCGGCATCAGGCCCGGCCGGCGGCCCTCCGTGACGGCGATGTCCACGAGCGGCACGATCGTTCCGCGCAAATTGAAAACTCCCATCAGGAACGCGGGCGAGAGCGGAATTCTTGTGATAATCGGCCAGTCCACCACTTCCTCGATGTCCAGCACGGAAAGGCAGAATCGCTCGCGCCCGGCGCGAAACACGCAGTACAACCGCTCCGGCGCCCGCTCTTCAACCGGCCCGTATTCGTTCGCCTCCAGCGCTTCCGCTTCCGCCGCGAGCAATTCCTGTTGTGACTCGTCCGCCATTCGATTTCCCTTTCAGCCGCGAATTCTCTTAGGACTCCCGCAGCAACGTCGGAGACATCGCATCCGTCTCCGCCTGCGATTCCTTTTCGGCCTTTTGCATTTCCACGGCGAGCGACGAAAATCGCTGCATGATTTCGTTCAGCCGCAACGCCATCGCGTGAATCGTTTTCACCTGGTCGAGATTGCGCGGCGAGACGCGGCTAACATCCGCCAGTAAAATATCCGCGTTGCCGATCAGCGACGTCAGCGCGTCGTTGATGCTGTGGCGCATCTCGATCAGATAGCGTCCCAGCATCACGATCCGCTCGGCGCGTTCCGCGCGTGCGGAAGCTTCGGCGCGGCGCAGTCCCTCGTTGGCCAACAGAACTACGGTGTCCACCCAGCCCGTCCGCTGCGTCAGAGCGGGCACCTCCGGATATTCGGTCCTAACCGCGGCGACGCAAGCCTCGTCGCCCACCACGTACACGGCTGCCGTGGCGTGATCCACCGCGCGCAGAATTCCAAGTATTTTCCCGGGGCGCATCGGGCCGACGATCACCAGCGGATATCCGATCGCCGATGCGGCCGTCCAAACGTCGCTCGGCGTGAGCGTAATCTCCGGCACGTGCCGCTCCGCTTGCCAGCGCGCCATCAGCGCGCGCGCAAATTCCCGATCGTCGGAAACGATGACGACTCGCGACCGAATCAAGTTTTCGCTTCTGCTCTTCATGACGGCTACGCCAGCTTCTCGCCTTCCTCGATCGACGACAGCAGCCGCTTCACCGTGATTCCCAGATTCACGGCGGTCTCCGTGTCCTTAGCGCGTTTCGCCTGTTCCGCGCGGCTTTGCAGGTAATTGATTTCGGTGCGCGCCAGTGTCAGCGCCGATTCGAGCGCTTCACGATTTCCAGACACCCGGCAGGCGTCGCGCGCCGTGCTGATCATGGCCCGCGCCACCACCGCTCTGCGAAAATCCTCCGAGTACGGCCCGCTCTCGCTGACAAACGCCGCGACTTCCCACGACGAAATCAAGAATCGCGTCTCTCCCAGCGAGATCGTCGCCATGGATCGGCCGCGCGCCGGCGGAACGGAGATGAGTTGCTCCCAGATCTTCTCCAGGCAATTTTCCAACTCCGTCTGCGATGGCGCCGGGGCCGCTTTTCCCGCGCGATTCGCGGGCGGGGGTGCTGCCGGAGCAACCGGTTTCGCGGTTTTCGCCGCCGCTGGCGCTGGCGCCTTGGGCTTTTCCGCAGGTTTCGGTTGTTCTGGAACCGCGGCTTTCGGCGGGGGGATTTTTTCTACGACGGTATCTTGAAGGTTTTTCGCGGGGGCCTTCGCGGGGATGCCCAGGCGCGCCGACTCTTTTTTCGCCACGGGCTTCGCCGGCGCCGGCGTCTTTAGTTTGACCGTCAGATCCAGCGGAGCCGTCACCGGCACGCCAAACAATTCCGCAGGGCCCCCCTGGCGCGCGGTTGAGTTTGCCGCCGCAGCCGGACGCGAGATCCCAGCCTTCTCCAGGGCCTCTTCTACGTCCACGCGCAGCGCCAGCAATTGGTCGATGGATCCCGCCATCGAGGCCTGCGCATAGTCGAGATGCACAGGTAATTTCCATTCTTGCGCGAGCGCCACCAGCTTTTCCGTCGGCTCGTCTGCGGACATCCCCGCCCGCCGGCAATCCAGCGTCGCCACGCCCGCCGCGCTTAGTTGCGCCAACTGCTCGCGCAACGCCCTAACGTCTTCGTGCATGAGGCGAATGAAGGCGCGCCGGATCAGAAAATTGAAATGGCAGAAGGCCACTTCCGCCGAAGGGTGGTATCCCTTGCTGCGCGCCGATTCCTTCAGCAAGCGGCCTTTTTCGAGGCATCCGCTCTCGAATAGATCGCGCAGGCTGTGCCATTGCGGCAGCGACTTCAAGATATTGTCGAGCGGTTGGTACCAGGACAGGGGTGGGGCTTGCGCCTTGCCAAGTACCGGCTCCAGGACGCCCGCCACATCCTCCAGTGTGAGCGTCTTGCTCAGCAACGCCGCGGGCGCGCACAGCGCAAAGTATTGCGCCAGCAGAAAATCCAGTTTGTCGCGGTCCGCAGCGATGCTGTGTTTTTCGAGGTGGTGGCCGATCAACGCGCGAAGCGGCTCTTCGCGCACCTTGAACGATCCGGAAAAAAGTTGCCGAAGCTGGTGCGGTTTAATCTGCTGGTCGAGCCCCTCGATCCAGTAGGCGACCTGCCTCACCGCCTCCACGGAAGGAGCCGTATCCGGAAGTTGCCCATCCCCGCAAGGCGGCGCGGCCAACTCGAGCTTCTTGGAGAGCGCGACATACGTCGGATAGACCAGCCGCGCGACTTCCCATCGCCCGATCTTTTCTGCACGGGACGCGCCCTGCTTGGACACGGCCTGCTCTGGCGTACCCGGTTTGACGGTGGGAGACAACTTCTAGGGCTCCTGGAGATCCAGTCTTAAGCGAAGTCCCCCGCCGCTTGCAGGCGGGGGAGCATTCGCTTCAATCACGTTCGGCCGAATTACAAACCTTGTTGATACGCAACAGCACGAACGCAGCCAAAAGCGACGCCCCGTGCCTGCGCATAACTTATTGTGATATTTAGGTTTAGCGGGGTGTGCTAGGTCGCAGCAGACGCGCTGTCTCACTCTGATACAGAACTATCTCACGTCGCGCGGCTCGGAGAGTCCCCGGTTTCTTCTTCAGTTCGGTGTCGCCTTGGAAGCCATCATCAACTCAGCGTCTCTTTGCCCAATCCCAAACTGTTTCAATTTGCGATAGATCGTGGCCCGGCTGATGCCCAGCATCCTCGCCGCCAGCGCTTTGTCGCCGTGCGCCTGGTCATACACGCGCTCGATGGTGGCGCGCTCCAGATCCGCCAGAGCGGTCGAAGTCAACGCATCTTGCGCTGCGCCCAGTCCATCCGCCGCGTCTTCGCGGGCCACCGCCGGCGGCAGGTCGCAGACGTCGATCGTCTCCCTGCCGCCAAGTGTGAGCGCTCGCGCGATGCAATTCTCGAGTTCGCGCACATTTCCCGGCCAATCGTATTGCAGCATGCATTTCATCGCCGCCTGGGTCACCTGGATGTTCTCCTCCGGCGCGTAACGCTCCAGGAAGCAATGCACCAGCAGCGGAATGTCCGAACGCCGCTCCCGCAGCGACGGCAGATGAATCGTCACCACATTGAGACGGAAATAAAGGTCCTTCCGGAATTCTCCGGCTTGGTACGCCGTTTCGAGATCCCGGTTCGTGGCCGCGATGACGCGCGAGTCCACCCCGATCCTTGAATTGCTCCCGACGGGGCGAATCTCCTTCTCTTGCAAGGCGCGCAAGAGTTTGGCCTGCATCTCCATCGGCAATTCGCCGATCTCATCGAAGAAAATCGTGCCGCCCTCCGCGGCCTGAAATAATCCCTGTTTCGATTTTAGCGCCCCCGTGAACGCGCCTTTTTCGTAGCCGAAAAGTTCGCTCTCGATCAGCGTCGGCACCAACGAGCCGCAATCCACCGCCACGAACGGCATGCGCGCCAGCGGCCCGCCGAAATGAATTGCCCGCGCCACCAATTCTTTTCCCGTTCCGCTCTCCCCGCTGATCAGCACCGGCGTGCGCGCATCCTTCAGCCGCGAGATCAGCCGCAGCACGTCCTGAATGCGCGTCGATGTGCCGACGATTCCCGCCAGCTGCGTCCCCGCATCCACGCGCGCCCGCAAAAACTGATTCTCCGTCACCAGGCGCACCTTCTCCGCCATGCGCTGCAACAGCCGCCGCAGATTCTCTACTCGAAACGGCTTCTCGATATAGTCGTACGCGCCGAGTTTCATCGCCTCCACGGCGGATTCGATCGATCCGTAGCCCGTCATCACCGCCGTTTCCGTCCTCGGCGACAGGGCTTTGATTTTCGGCAGCAGCTCCACGCCGGACATGTTCGGCAGCTTCAGGTCCGTAATGACAATGTCCGCCGAACTGCTTTCGAGGCAAGCCAGCGCCGCTTCTCCGCTCTCCGCTTCCAGGCACGAAAGGCCCAACGCCGATCCGACGGTCATGCACAGCCGCCGGATGCTTTTTTCGTCATCGACCACCAGAAAGCGTAGTGTAGGTTCGCTGCTCATTGTCTCCCATTCCTCGCTCCGAATTCCGTTTGCTGCGCATCGGCCGCCGCTCGTCCGGCCTCTTCCGGAATCGCCGGCAGCGGCAAGCGCACGTGAAACGCGCAGCCGTTTCCATCGGCGTTGTTTGCGCAGAAAATTTCGCCGCCGTGCGCTTGCACGATTCCATAGCAAATGCTCAGCCCGAGGCCCGTTCCTTTTCCCGGTTCCTTGGTGCTGTAAAAAGGATCGAACACGGAGTCGGTGTCCGCGATTCCCGGACCGTTGTCCCGGAAAACAATTTCCACGCCGGAATCCTTTTGCGAAGTTTCGATCTCGATTTGCCCGCGGCGCGGCCCCTCGCGCACCGCGTCGCACGCATTATTGAGAATGTTCAGAAACACCTGCTGCAATTGCTGGGCGTCGCCCACGACGCTGGAAACGCTCTCATCGAGCCGCAACCTCACGTCCACTCCCTGCGCCTTTAGATCCCGCTCGCGCAGTTGCAGTGTGTGGCGCGCGATCTCGTTCACGTTCACCGCTTCGCTCGAGACTGCCACGGGCCTGGCGAACTGGAGCAAGTTGACGACGATGGACTTCGTCCGTTGCGCTTCCAACTGAATCAACTCCAGCTCTTCGCGCGCGCTTATTGGTATCTCCGGATTTTCCAGAAGCAATTGCGAAAATCCGAGGATCGCGGCCAGCGGGTTATTCACCTCATGCGCCACGCCCGCCACCAGTTGTCCCACCGCCGCCATCTTTCGCGCCTGCATCAGTTTCGCGCGCAACACGCTGGCGTCCGTAACGTCCGCCACCGAACCCACGATCCCTCGCGCTTCGCCCGTCTCATCGCGCATGGGACCGAGGTTCAGCAAGAATTGCCGCGTCCCGCCATCCGCGCGCCGCAACGGCAATTCGAGATTCCAGAGTGGCCGTCCCGCCCGCGCCGACTCCAGCGCCGATTCCATATCGCACCGGCGCGTCATCGGCACCAAGCTTCCCAAGGATCTCCCGCGCAATTCCGTTCCGCGATCGACGCCCAGCATTTCGGCTAGCGCCCGGTTGATCTCCACGATTGTTCCATCCAAATTGCAGAAGAACAGTCCTTCTTGCACGCTCTCGAACAATTCCCGGTATCGCCGTTCGGCCTCCCGCTGGCCCGTCATGTCCTTCAACACATGAATCGTTCGTCCCGCATCCCTCTCACTCTCGCGAACGCGCGAAGTGGAGATCAAATAGGAACGCCCCTGCGCGACCAATATCTGCTCGCCGGATGTTTCTTCATTCTCAGTACAGAAGGGACAGGCGCGCTCGTCGGCTTGCGCTCCCAGAATGCGCAATGCGCTCATCGGCGCGCCCACCAATTCCGCCGGGGATTTCCCGCAAAACTCGGCGAGCGCGCGGTTCAAGCGCAGCACGCGATTCTGTGCGTCGTGAACCGCGATCAGATCCGTGATCGCGTCGAAATCCTGAATCCATTGCTTCTTCGATCGCTCGATCCAGGAGAATAACTTCGCGTTCTGCGCGAGGCTGCCCGCCAGCGTGGCAAACGCCGCGAACTCATTCGCCTGCGACTCCGTGAATGCGGCTTCGGCATCGCAGTGAAATGCCACGGCGACGCTGACCTTTTCTTTCTCCATCGCCAGCGGCGCAGCAAGAATCGCCCTGGCTTGGATGAGCATCCCCATCGGCAATCCGGCCGCGCGATTTTCGTTATCCCTCGCCGGCTTCAACGTCTCGACCGCCGCGCGAACCGCGGGGATTTTGCCCAGCGGAAGACGCGTGCCTCGCAACCATTCCGCCTGCCAACCTTCCGCATCCACCACCAGAAATTCTTTTTCGCCGGTGGCCTCCGCGCAAAACACTCCGCTCGCCCCGAGCCAAAATCTCATCGCGCGGCAGAGTTGCCGATACAGCCCCGCTTCGTCGCGGCCGCGCACGGAACTCGCGAATTTCGCCAGTAGACTTGCGAAGGAATCTCCGGGCATTGCAAACGTTGATTCCGCGCTGGTGACCCGGATCGGATTGGAGAGGCTGCGCACAGTTTCCTTATGAGACAGCCACGGTATCGGCCTGTCTCAAAATGGGTCAATAGACCTCCGGTTTTCTCGTGTTGAAAGGCGCAATCACTCCCAGCGCAATCCCGTCTCACGCTGAGATGAAATCAGCCTCTCAAACCTCGGTGTGAGATTGCTATCCCGCCAGCGGCGTCCCTCCCTCGGACCACCGCTTCTGTTAACCCCTTACAAATCAATTGGTTGTATGGATTTGGTGGCGCCCAAAACAGTTCGCCGGAACCCCGCGACTGGTACGACCCGTGCATTCATCAATGGGTTCGTTGGTGGAGGTCGTCCGTGTCGACGAGGCTGAGAATCGTCGGGCTTGGTCTATTGCTTACCTTTTCCTCTATTGCGGCCATCCCGCACCGCGCCTTGGCACAGGACTCCTCGCAACAAGAGTCCAAGCGAAAAGTGAAAAAACGGGTGGAGCCGGTCTATCCCGAGCTTGCCAAGCGCTTGAGGCTCACCGGCAAAGTCCGTATCCAGGTTGTGATTAGCCCCGAAGGCCGCGTGACCAGCACGAAGGAACTCGGGGGAAACCCTGTCCTGGTGGGTGCTGCGGAGCAGGCCGTGAAGGAATGGTCCTTCGAGCCGGCGCCCAGCGAAACGACCGATGTGGTGGAGTTCAACTTCGCCGGGGACTCGAACTGAATTCTGGTACTAGACGTGGACGCTGATACCGCAGCGCCCCGGAGGCATTGGCGATGAAGATTGCAAATTCAATTGGAAAAAAGCTCTATCTCGGATTCGGCGCCGTTCTGGCCATTCTCCTGATTCTTTTTGTCGTGAGCCTCTCGGCTATCTTGCGCGAGCGCCAGGAGCAATCCGATGCCACTGCCGCGCTCGCGGCCGTGCAGGTCATCGAGTCCGTGCGCTACCAGATTATGCAGAACCGGCTCGCCCTGGCCGACTACCTGCTGAGCGGCGACTCCCACGAACGCGAGGGTGTGACGCAGGGAATCAGCGATCTGGATGACACCTTCCGCAACGCGCAGCGCAGCGCCTCCGACCCCATCCTGAATGACGCTCTCGATCGCGTGCAGAAGAACGAGCACGACTGGTCCGAGCAATTTGCCAATCCTCTCATCGAGAAGCGGCAGCAAGTCGACGCCGGGAACGCTACAGTCTCTGAGCTTCAGGTCTTCTATTTGCAGAAAGATCCGGGCTCCTGGATCGCCCGCTCCACGGCCGCTTTGGGTGGCGCTAACGATGCGATCCACAAAGCCCTCGATGATTCCTCCGTTTCCGCCCAACGCACCACGTTGGTCGCTGTCGTCGTGGATATCATCGGCGTGATCCTCGCCATCGGACTCGGCTTGGCCATTGCCTACTACACGGCGCGCTCCGTGACCGTGCCGCTCGACAACATGATCGAGGTCGCCTGCGACATTTCCCGGTCCGGCGATCTCAATCAGAAGATTGATACCAGCGGAGAAGACGAAATTGGAGCGCTCGCCCGCGCCTTCCAGGAATTGGTGGAATACCTTAAGGAGATGTCGCGCGTCTCCGCGGCGATCGCTCGCGGCGACCTGACGGTCGAGGGCCGGCCGCGCTCCGAACACGACACCCTGGCAAAAGCCTATAACGAGATGGTTCAGGGCCTCCGCGCCATCGTGCGCCAGGTCCGCGACGGCGCCTCGCAAGTCGCTGCGGGCTCCGAGCAAGTCGCCTCGGCCTCGGAAGAATCCGCCAAGGTCAGCGTGCAAACCTCCTCGGCGATTGATGAAGTCACGAGCACGATGCACGAAATGAGCGTCAACGTGCAGAATGTCGTCAAGAACACCCAGAGCCAGGCCTCCAGCGTGGCGGAAACCTCCGCTTCCATCGATGAAATGGTGGCTTCCATCCAGCACGTCGCCGACACCGCGAAATTCCTCCTGGACATCTCCCAGAAGTCCCGCGAGGAAGTGCAGTCCGGCATGACCACCATGCAAAAAACCACCGAGGGCCTCAACCGCACAAACAAGACGATCCACACCTCTTCCGGAATCATCGCCGCGCTCGGCCGCCGCGCCGACGACATCGGCAAGATCATCGAAGTCATCGACGATCTCGCCGAGCAGACCAACTTGCTGGCGTTGAACGCCGCCATCGAAGCGGCGCGCGCCGGCGAACACGGCCTCGGCTTCGCGGTCGTGGCCGATGAAGTGCGCAAACTCGCGGAAAAGTCCGCGCAGTCCACCAAGGAAATTTCCGAGCTCATCGAGAGCATTCAGAAGGAAGCGCGCGAGGCCGTCGAAAACATGGAACGCAGCACAGCCATCGTCGAAGAAGGCCTCAACATGGGCGCGGACCTGCAATCGGCGCTCGGCCGGATTTCCGCGGTCGTCACCGAAGTGCACAAGTTCGCGCAGGAAATCGGCGCCGCCACCTCGCAGCAGTCCAACGGCTCTTCGCAGATCGCCCGCGCGACTTCACGCCTCACCGAAATCACGCAGGAGATCAACTCCTCGGTGGAAGAACAAGCTTCGGGGGCGCAGGTCGTCGTTCGCGCGATGGAGAAAATGCGCGAACTCGTGCAGCAATCCACTTCCAGTTCCACCGAGCTGGCCGCCGCCTCGGAACAAATGTCCAAGCTCGCCCGCGGCCTGCTCGAATCCATGGACCGCTTTGCCACCGAAGACAGCCAGGCCGCCGAGCGCCGGCTCGGCGCCCGGCCCGGCCCGCAGCGCAAAGAAAAGGAAGATGGGCGAGGGAGAACGTCCACTCCCGCGTTCACCGAACTGGTTCACTCCTGAGCGCGAGCGCACGCCATGAATAAAGACCTACAAGTCGTCGGGTTCCGGGTCGGGGACGAAACGTTCGGCTTGCCCATCTCCGCCGTTCGCGAAATCGTCCGCGTGCCCGAAATCACTGCGGTCCCCAGCGCCCCAGCGCACATCGAGGGCGTCATCAATCTACGCGGCCGGATTGTGTTCGTCGTGGACTTGCGAAAGCGGTTTGGCCAGTCGGAGATTGCTCCCAACAAGAAGAATCGCATTCTCGTCGTCGAACTCGGCGACCGCATCATCGGCTTGATCGTGAACTCCGCCTCTGAAGTCTTGAAGATTCCGCCCTCCGAGATCGAGGCCCCCACCGGCCTGTTCCAGGATGACGGCGATCAATACGTCACCGGAGTCGGAAAGCTGGACGGGCGGCTGGTTCTGCTGCTCGATCTGCACAAAATTCTGAAGAGCGGCGAACTCGCTCCGTTGGGCGAGTTCTCCGGTTCCGCAGAGGCACGCACGTAGTCGCGCCTGCCGGTGGCAAGCGCGCACTCTAATTGCGAGAACACCGAGACCCTATGAGCACATTGGCCGCGCCGATTCCCCTCACCGAAGCGGAACTCAAACTCCTTCAAACACTCGTTTACCAGGAATGCGGCATGTACTTCGATGAGCGCCGCTCCCACTTCCTGCGCGACCGTTTGCAGCGCCGCTTGAAGGCCTGCCAGCTCGATTCCTTCTACAGTTATTACCGGCTGCTCACCAGCCACGAGGGCAAGCAGGAACTCTCGGCCCTGCTCGAGAATCTCACCGTCAACGAGACCAGCTTCTTCCGCAATCGCCCGCAGCTCGAACTCTTCCAGAAAACGATCCTGGAAGATCTCCTGCAGCGCAAACAGGAGCGGCGCGATTGGACGATCCGCGTGTGGAGCGCCGGCTGCTCGACCGGTCAGGAGCCCTACACCCTCGCCATTCTGATTTGCGACGCCCTGGCCTACTACTACCTGCGCCACCCGCTTCCCTTTGACATGCCGTCGCCCAAGCCGCTGATCCCGCCGCCCTGGCGCGTCGAGATCGTCGCCTCGGACATCAGCTATTCCGGCATGCGCATCGCGCAAGAGGCCATGTACACGGAATCGCAGATGGAGCCCGTGGACTACACCACGCGCCTGCGCTACTTCGAGAAGATCAGCGACCGCTACGCCGTCAAGAAATCGCTAAAGGAACTGGTCCAGTTCGACTTCCACAATCTCAAGACCGAATTCCTGCCGCAGGGCAACGACATCATTTTCTGCCGCAACGTCATGATCTATTTCGACGAAGCGGAACAAAAACGCCTGGTTCAAAAGTTTTACCGCTGCTTGAATCCCCACGGATATCTCTTCGTGGGCCACGCGGAAAGCCTGTTCGGACTTTCCACGGAGTTTCGCATGATTCACCTGAACAACGGCACCGCATACCAGCGCCTGGAGCCAACCCTGTGAACTTCTTCTCCGAAGAACAGGCCGCCGAGCTGCGCGAGCTGATGTTTGAGAGCTCGGAGGAACTTCTCCAGTCTCTCAACGAGGCCGGCCTCGAGCTGGAGAAAAATCCCGCCGACGCGGAGAGCATGCGCCGCGTCCGCCGCGCCGTGCACACGCTGAAGGGCGATTCCGCGGCGTGCGGTTTCCACGAATTGAGCGAGCTGGCGCACGAACTGGAAAACCTTCTCACCCCACAACTGGTGGAGTCCGCCCCCGCTTCGCTCGCCGAACTCGTCCTGACGGCCGCCGATACGTTTCACGCCGTGCTCGCGGCCTATCGCGGAAAAATGCAGCCGCCTTCCGGCGCCGCGCTGCGCGCCCAGTTGCAGCGCCTCGTGCATTCTCCCGCGGCGCCGCAAGCCGCCGCGCCGCTTGCGTTCCGGTCGGATTGGACCGAGTACGAGCAGCTGGCGATTCGCGAAGCCATGCAACAGGGCAATTCCATTTTCAATGTCTCCCTGGCGATCGATCCCGCAAATCAGATGCGCGCGGCGGCCGTGCAGATGATTCGCTCCGCGCTACAGCAATCCGGCAAAATTCTGGCGATTCGCCCGCAAGACGATGCCGCCGCCGAGCCCGCGTTCCAGGTGCAGGCGGTGCTTTCCAGCACGCTCACCCGGGAAGCCATCGTGCAGCACTGTCAGATTCCCGCCGTCGTTGCGGCGATCGCTCTCGAACCGGCACACCTCGCGGCCGAGCCGCCGGCGAAGTCGCCCGTGACGCAAGACGCGCTCGGAGTCTTGCTGGAATCCGAAGCCGAAGCCGTTGCCGCGGAAAGTTTTGAGACTCCCGGCCACGAAGCGCCGCTCGCGCAATCCCAACTGGTGACCGGCGCCGGGTCCGCCGACAACATCCTTCGCGTGGACTCCGCGCGCATCGACGAAGTGCTAAACCTCGTCGGCGAGTTGATCATCGGCAAATCCATGCTGCACCGCGCGGTTCAGGAGTTCGAGTCCCGCTTCCCGAAAGACCCGCTGCGCATCAGACTCTCGGACAGCCTTTCGTTCCAGACGCGCGTGCTCGACGAACTGCAAAAATCCGTTCTGAAAGTCCGCATGGTTCCCGTCGAACAACTCTTCCGCCGCGTCCCGCGCATCGTTCGCGACGTCGCCAAGGTGTGCGGCCACGAGGTGGACGTGGAAATCTCCGGGCAAAACACCGATCTCGATAAGGGCATCCTCGACGCCCTCGCCGAGCCGCTCTCCCATCTGGTGCGCAACGCCGTGGATCACGGCATCGAACCCCGCGACGAACGCATCGCCGCCGGCAAGTCGCCGCGCGGCACGATCCGCCTGAACGCCTATCATCGCGGCAACCAAGTGGTCATTGAAATTTCCGACGACGGCCGCGGAATCAATCGCGAGAAGACGCTGCGCCGCGCCATCGAAGGCGGGTTCCTGAGGGCTGCGGAAGCCGAACACATGAGCGACGCCGAGATCGTCAACCTGATTTTCCTGCCCGGCTTCACGACGACCGAACGCGTCACCGAGGTCTCCGGCCGCGGCATCGGCATGGACGTGGTGGCCGGCGTCCTCGAACGCCTCAAGGGCACGGTGACGGTCGATAGCCAGCCGGGCCGAAACTCGACGTTTCAGCTGCGCGTTCCGCTCACGCTCGCCAGCGTTGCGTCCCTGCTATTCCGCTCGGGCGCTCGCACCTACGCTATTGAGCTCTGCTCCGTAGCGGAAATTGCCCGGGTGGATGCGCGCGATATCCATATCGTCCAGAACCGCGAAATCATCGAGCTGCGCAAACAGATTCTGCCGCTGGTGCGCCTCGAGCCGCTCGCGAAGAGGGCTCCCGGCGAGCCCCGCGCGATAGACGCCGCGGCGAAATCCAATAAGCTCTTTCTCCTCGTCGTCAACTACGGCGAGCGCAAATTCGGACTCGTGGTGGATGGTTTGATAGGTGAAGAGGATCTGGTCATCAAGGCGCTCGACGGCAGTTTCGTGAATTCCGATCTGCTGAGCGGCGCATCGATTCTGGGCGACGGCACGGTGGTGCTGGTGCTGAACATCTCGGCCGTTTTCGGGAAGGCTGCAAAATCCGCACTGCTGAGGGCGACCGCATGAGAAGCGCGATCCGAGTGCTCGTCGTGGACGATTCCGCCCTGATGCGGAAATTGATTCCGCAGATCCTCAGCCGCGATCTGGGGATTGAAGTCGTCGGCACGGCGATGGACGGCACCTTTGTGCTGAAGAAAATCGAGGAGCTGAAACCGGACGTCATCACGCTCGACCTGAAGATGCCGCGCATGGACGGCATCGAAACGCTCGGCGAGATCATGAAGTCGCATCCGCTGCCCGTCATCGTGGTGAGCGCGCATTCGCAGCAGGGCGCGAGCGCCGCATTGAAAGCGCTGTCGCTCGGCGCGTTCGATTTCGTCGCCAAGCCCGTGGACGCGCCCTCCGGCAACTTGAACGAAATCGCCGAGGAACTCGCGAAGAAAATAAAGGCCGCAGTGGGAGTGGACGTCTCGAAAGCGCCGCGCGATTTTCAGGTGCCGCGCAGGGCGCGCAAGGCGGCGCCCAGCGAGAAGGATCGCCCGTCCAGTGTTGTCGCTATCGGCGTTTCCACCGGCGGGCCGAACGCGGTGCAACTCGTCCTTTCCGAATTGCCGCCGGATTTCCCGGCGACGATCCTGGTGGTGCAGCACATGCCCGAGGGTTTTACGGAAATGTTTGCGCGCCGGCTCGACGAATCGTCCGCAATCCAGGTGAAAGAGGCTAAGCCCGGAGATTTGCTCCTGGCGGGTCGCGCCCTGATTTGTCCCGGCAACCGGCACATGAAGATCCGGCGCATGCCGCTCGGCGATGTTGTAGTGCTGGACGAATCGGCGCCTGTGAACGGCCACCGGCCGTCCGTGGACGTGCTGTTTCAATCCGTGGCGCGCGTATTCGGCAGCAATTCGCTGGGCCTGCTGATGACGGGCATGGGCGAAGACGGCGCCGAGGGATTGCGCGAGTTGAAGGCCGCCGGCGGATTCACGCTGGCGCAGAGCCCGGAGACCTGCGTCGTCGCGGGAATGCCGAGGACGGCAATCGATCGGGGATATGTGGACAAGGTCGCGCCGCTCGAGGCGTTGGCGCGGCTCATCTGCAAGCGCAGTGCTTCCGAAACGCCGCAGGCCAAGGATGAAGCAGATTCCGTCGCGCAAACGCAATCGGCCACACGAAATTCCGGACTTGAGAAGGAGTAAGACCATGGCAACATTCGCACCCCTGACTCGCAAAGATGACCACCGGCCGGTTCGCTACCTCGTCGTAGACGACTCGGTCTTCGCTCGGAAGAACCTCGCGCGCATGATCGAAGCTTTCGGCGGCCAGGTGGCCGGCGAAGCGGGCGACGGCCTCGCCGCCATCGCGGAATACAACCGCATCAAGCCCGACATGGTGCTGATGGACATCACCATGCCGCAGATGGAGGGCATCGAGGCCGTCGAGCAGATCATGCGGCAGCATCCCGACGCGCGCATTGTGATGGTCTCGTCCGTGGGATACCAGGACAACATCCTGGCGGCCCTGCAACGCGGGGCGCGGCACTTCGTGCAAAAACCCGTGAAGCCCGAAGTGTTGTACGAAATTTTGCAGTACGTGCTGAACGATCAAGCCTCGGCCGTGGCCGTCGAGACTGGAGAACAGCAACAATGAAAATGGAACTGCTGCAGCCGTTCATCAATTCGGCCGATGCCGTGCTGGCGCAGACGCTGCGCTGCGCGACGACGGTGGGGGACGTCACCATGGAAGAGGAGACGTACCGGCGCAAGGGCCTTGCCGCGCTCGTTCTCATCCGTGGCGAACTCGAGGGCCGCATCATCCTCGATATCGAGGCGCGCACGGCCGCGAAGGCTGCCAGCTTCCTCGCCGGAGAAGAAGTCGCCGAATCCGCGGACTTGGTGCGCGAAACCGTCTGCGAATTGGCGAACATGCTCATCGGAAACGCCGTCACCTCGCTGAACGACCAGGGATTCCATTTCAAAGTGTCTCCGCCGGAAATCCACACCGCCGAAGAAGGATTGGGCGCCAACGCCGAGACCGACGCGCTGGTGATGTCGTTCGAGACGCCGTACGGCGTCGCCTATCTGAACCTCGCCATCCGCAAGAACACGCGCCGCCGCAGCGAGCGTTCCAACGCCGTCCATTTGCCGGTGTAGCGCGGGGCTCTGCCCTTGCGGCGGCTCGACGCCGCTTTGCATTTCTCGGAGCCAGAGAAAATCTAGCCAGCCTACTCAATGCTGGCGACATCCACCTCGAAGTCGTCCTCAATTCTTATGCGATCCGAGCGAATCCCCATTACAGTCCGGTAGAAGGGCCGCTCGGCCTCACGCTCGAACCAACCCGCTGAACACCATGAGTACCGCGCTGGATCGCGCACCAGACCGTGCCGCACCGCATTACAATGCACGTAATTCAGCCGGGCGAGATACGAGCGAAGATAAGTGAGATGGGAATCCCAGTACTGGAACCACACTCTGCGGCCGGGAGTCGCATCTTGATTGTTGATTTCTTTCGCCGTGATGGTGTGCAGATGGCTGATAAATTGCCGAAGAGTGTCCGCTTTCTGCTGGGACCCGGCGATAAAGTGATAGTGATTCGGAAAGACCGCCCACGCTTCAAGCTTCCAACCGTAGTGGGGAGCCAAACGCAAGATCTGATCGCAAAGGTAGGTCAGGCGCTTTGCGGAAGAGAAGCGAGGTTCCTTCTTGTATGTGGCCGCCGTGACCATGTAGGCCCCTGCACTGTCCAGACGATGTGTGGGGCTGTGTGGCCATTCGGGCATGAACGCGAAGCTAATCTTCCCGGTTCGGAAAGTCAAAGGGGCGTCAAGCCTTCCTGGCGGAAGTCAGGTTTGTCGCAGACGTGGCGATTATATGGAGTGCGGCGGCTCGACGCCGCTTTCTTATTGTTTCAGAGGAAGAACACAAGCGTAGAGATAGGCAGCATTCGGCGGGCCGGGTTGGCTTTCCCTCTCGCTCGTAGAAAAGGCAAAGCGGCGTCGAGCCGCCGCACTCCATAGGCAGAGCATCCAGGCCTGGCTTACGTTA
>Ga0209415_10001554_pt1 | contig 44005 bp, 36 predicted proteins | sample PeaSoiSIISIP2007_FD_187696 | JGI IMG/M metagenome (GOLD analysis project Ga0209415, IMG submission 187696) | Peat soil microbial communities from Weissenstadt, Germany - SII-SIP-2007 (SPAdes) (version 2) | ecosystem: Environmental > Terrestrial > Soil > Wetlands > Peat | place: Germany...
GCCGGCATTCCAGGAAATCCTTCCACGCAGAGTGGATTTGGAGCGCTCACGTACACGACCTCTCCGCCGACCGGCTTGCTAGGCGTCGGGCTGGGTGGCGATAGCAGTCCACGCATGATCGCCTTCCAGGCGCGGCTGGAGTTCTGAGCGTACACGGCGATTCTGGATGGTTGGTTGGCACTTCGGAAGTTAAATGCGGTTGTTGGACTAATCGCCATAGCACTCAGAACGATTGAACCAAGTCTCAGTCCTCGCATCGCGCTCCTGCGTTTGTCCCTGGGCCGGCGTCCTTTGGTTGGCAGAGGTTGAGCCCGAAACCAGAGCGCAAACCTCTGCACCTGGGCAGACTGCTTTCCAGTTTGTGAACGCCATTCCCGTTTGTGGACAAGGCGAAATCAAGTAAGTCACTGTACTGCAATCGTTTACGTTTGGAAGCCCTGTTGCAGTTACCCCTTGTGTGTGCGGAGCAAAAAGGCCCTCCCCCTTATTAAGCAGCGGCTCTCATTCAGCCGATGGTTCCACTGGGGAACGTATGAACATCATTCGACGGTTTGCGATCTGGCTGGTTCCAATCCTGATGCTGGGACGGTGCGCTGCTGCACAGCAGGTCTTTCCGGCTGCTTATGTGACGCCAGCAACGAGCACTGCTGATAACCCGGCCGTGGCCGCGGCGCCGGTCGAGAACGCAGCAGTCAGTCCAACTCAGGGCAACTCGAACTCGGCTTCAGGGCCTTCTTCGAACACGGGATCGTTCTGGCCACGTCCTTACGCCTACGGCGGCTTGGCGCTGAACCAGGGCGGATATTCGGCAGAGGCGGGAACGATTGGCGGCGGCTTGAATGTGGAGACGCTGCACTTTATCGCGCTGGCAGAAGCAGGAGTGGAGAACGCGGCCAAGCAGGATTCCGGTACCGGCAGCGAAGTTGGCGTAAGGGCGCGCAGCTTTTACCGGACCCGGCAAGGCTGGTATTTCGGCGGCGGCGCGCAGTGGAGCGCGCTGAGCACGGTGGCGTACTCCAAGCAGGCGTGGAGACCGGCGTTTGGCGGCGGCAAGGACATTGGGCGCGAGAGTTTCTCCATGCGAGCGCAGGTGCTGTATGTTTTGCCCGGGAGCGATCACCTGAACGCGGTGCAGGGACCGGAGATCAGTTTGTGGCTGCCGTCGCCGGCATCGCGCAGTCACTTTTTCTATCGCCAGACGATCGGGTTGTATGAGTTCCATCAGACGGCCGTCCCCGGAAATCCGGGAACCAGTGACCGGTTCACCTCGAGCTTCATGGAGTTCACGGCGATGTGCAGGTTCTAGGTTCGGGGCCCTCCCCTTTTTTTTCATTTTCCTGCCAGGTTCAAAAGATCCTCGCGCTTTCCGTTTTGCCAAGGGGTAGGGATGCTTCGACTTCGTCTGCTCGGTCGCAAGCGACCGCGCAGACTCCGCCCAGCATGACAACAGTGTTCCAAATTGGGACGGAAAGCTCTCCTCCGTCACCGCCATCACATCACTACGCCCCTTCCCAATGTCATTCTGAGCGAAGTCCGCGCTGCGCTGGGCGCAGGGCGGCTGCAGTCGAAGAATCCCTATCGTCGGCAAGAACTCATGCGCGAACGAAAGACCTACTTCGTTTATATCCTCGGCAGCCTGTCCGGCACTCTCTACGTCGGTATCACCAGCCGCCCGGAGCGGCGCATGTGGCAGCACAAACAGCGTGTCACTGACGGCTTCACGAGCAAGTATGATGTGGACCGCCTGCTGTATTGGGAGTCCTTCGATGATGTTCGGAATGCGATTGAGCGTGAGAAGCAATTGAAAGGCTGGCGTCGGGAGAAGAAGATTGCGCTGATTAGGTCAATGAATCCGCATTGGGAGGACTTGAGCAAGGATTGGTGTGAACCGCAGGTTCAGCGAAGCGGGTAGGATGCTTCGACTGCGACCGACCGCTCGCAAGCGAGCAGTCGGCCTCCGTTCAGCATGACAAGGCCAATTTATGAGCTAGCGGTTCGCGATGCCAGCGGGGCGGAAGGACCAGGTCATGCCCCACGAGTAGAAGCCGATGATGATGAGAACGTCGATCATCATGCCGAAAACGATGTAGAGCACGGGCATGAGCAGCACGGTCTGCTGCAGCACCAACGCCTGCAACAACACCTGCAAAGGCAAGAACAAGGTGAGATGCGCCATGGTGAGGGCGGTTAATAGGGCTTTCTTCGCCAGGCCGAAATCAAAAATGTAGTAGGTCAGCCCGAACAGCAGCGGAATAATGGAGATGATGGCGGCGATGGCGATGACCAGCGCCTGCATGTAGCTGTCTGGCGTATGGGGAAAACTCGCCGGCCAAAGCGCAAAGTAAATCAGCGCGCTCGCATGCACCAGCACGACGCCGCGCACAATGTAGATCACCGGTTTCAGCCGCGAGGGAAGAAAATATGTCGCGGCAAACAAGAGCAAAGAGACCAGGGCGGTCAACGACCAGACTCCCAGGCTGGGCAGCACCGGCTCCATTCGCAAGTAAGGGATGTGCAGAGTCAGGACGTGAAAATTCCGGTCAGCGAGGTCAAGGCGGGCATGCAGGGGCAAAAGGCGAATGCCGGTCGCGAGTGCGCCGCTCCAGAAGCGGCAGACACGCGGCAGCAAGCTAAGCCAAATCGTGGAGAAAACGACCAGAAGGGCCACGGACGCGGCCAGATTCATGGGACCAAGCCGAAAATGGTTGAGCGCCCGGTGCATGGAGATGACACCGCCGCGGTGTCCGCGAGACGCGAGAGTTTCTTCCGGCTTCGGTCCCTGCGCTCGATGTGACCAGAACTCGCGCACGTCAAAACTCCTTGAAAAATCCAAAGCTGCTGCCGCCCCGGACGTAGAACGGGCTGTGATAGGAATCGCCCACCACGTTGAAGCCCCAGTTTGTGCCCAGCCATTTCCGCCAGGTGATGGTCAGAGTCTGGCTGTTGAACTGGGTGAGGACGGTGGTCGGCCCGACCAACTGATAGCCCTCTTCACCGAAACCGGCGCGAACGGTAATGTATTGTTTCTTGTCGCGGCCCTCGGTCACGGCCACGAACCCGGCCGGAGCAAACACCGTGCCCGGATTGCTGATGTTGAAGTAAACGCCTTCTTCCACGATCCAGGGCTTCTCGAAGTAGTAGGTGGTGCCGATGAAAAAGTTGCTGTCGCGGTGGACATCCTTGGCAACGTAGTAACCGAACCCCGCGGTCGCGATGAGCTGCTTACGGCGCAGTAACTTTCGGTTCAGGAAAGCGTCGGCGCGGAAGCGCGGCCAGAAAAATCCGCCTGCGCTGGAGCCGACGGTGAGCGCGCTATACCAGTCGGGGCTGAAGGTGTGAGTATCGCCGGCGGCAAAGTAGACGCCCGAGTCGCCGAATTCGTGCTGGCCATTCATCTCCGCATTCCAGACGTCGTTGCCGTGCTGGTAGACGCCGCGGCTGTACCCGCCCGCCCAGTAACCATAGCCATTGCTGAGGGCCATGTAGCTGCCGCCGCTTTCGACGTAGTTGGTCAAGATCTTGATTTGCGCGGGAACGTCGGCGGAAGTGACGGCCATGGGCGTGGGTGCGGGTGCGGGAGACGTGTCCTGGGCACGCGCTTGAGAGGTGAAAGCGAAGGTAAGAGTAAGGAGCAGGGCGATGGCTGCGGTAGTCGTGTAGATTGAATAAGGAAGCGAGCCACACGCGCGATTCTTGTGTCGCACAGAACGCGACACTCCGCGCGGCTCGCCCAGATCCTTCGCGGCGCAAAAAGACGCTTGCTCAGGATGACAATCAAAAGGATGGGGCACCCAGGGCGATTCTTGTCGTCTCCCATCCTTTCGCAAAGAACACGAAAGGATGGGGCACCCAGAGCTTGCTTCAGGATGACAATCAAACTGCGTCATTGGGCCACCATCCTGGTTTCGAATTGAATGGTTTTTCCCGGCCCGGCAATCACCATCCAGGAGCTGTCATCGCGCGAAACCCGGCCATTGCCCTGGGTCACGACCGGTTCGGAAAACCGGTTCGCGGGAAGCCGCCAGGTTTCGTGCTCGAGGTCCTGCGGGTGAGTGGCTGAGATCGTGATTAGGCCGTCGTGACTGGAGGACTTCCACTCCACCTGCTTTCGAGAGGTGAGAAACTTTGCCACCTCGGTCATGGTGTACCAGCGAAACCGCCCGGCCGTTCGCAGCGTACTGGTTTGCTGCATCCAGTGGTCCACCACCGGGTGATATCCCATGATTCCGGGAGGATGAAAGTAGACGAGGCGCGCGGTGTGATGATCGGCAGTGAATTCAGCCAACGATTCAAGCCAGGTCTGCACTTCCGGACTGGAATATCCGTGGCGCGCCATCTCTTCGAAGGCGGCGTCGGTGTTCAGGTGAACGATGGGAAATGCCCACACGTTCTGGCCTTCGCGCACACCATCGCGATAGCCCTGTGTGGGCGCCATCCCGGTATCGCCGGTGTAGTAATAAGCGAGGAAGCCGTGAGTGTCGAGCCATTGCGTGACCCATTGCGGCTGATTGCCGTCGGGAGCGGAATACTCGACCACCGGCTTGCCGGTCACTGCTTCGAGCGCGGTCTTGTTCCAGACGAGGTAATTTACGAGCGTCTTGGGATCGTCCTTGTCAACGTGGAAGGCAAAAAAGTCGTGCATCCATCCGCCGTGGCTGCCAATTTCGTCGCCGCGGGCCACGTGCTCGCGAATGAGCTGCTGGCTGATGGCATTGTGCGGCACATCAAAGCCATCGTGGTCGCCGGCTTTGGTCGAGTCCGGCCCGGCGGTGATGTGAATTGAAAAGCGGCCTTGCTGCAGCAGGCTCCACGAGCGCATCTGCTCAAGTGGCTTGATGGCGGCATTGGAGTCAACGTGCCAGTTCAGCACCAGGCCACCGACGCCGTCAGGAACGGACATCAGGTAAGGCAGAGAGAGAACATGCTGTCCAAAGTAGTGGAGAAAAGCGTGCAACGGAAGTCCGTCCGTGTTGGCCTTCAAGTATCCGAGCGGCAGATTGACGAAGAGGACTGAGCCCTGACCGAAACTGTGTTCTCCGGCGGCCACTCCGGCGGCGGAGTGGAAGAGGACCTGGCCAGAGTAGTTTTGATCGGTGACGAAGCTGGGATATTTCAAATCGCCAAACTTGTAGCGCTTGATCTGAATTTCAATGTCCTGATTGGCTCCGGTTTGTATCGGGTAATACTTTCCCGGAGGAATATCGAATTCGCGCGCGATGTTGATGTCTGCCGCGACCGGCCCCCACTGAATGGTTTTGTCCTGCAAGCGGTCGTAGAGTGCGTAATCCGTGCCGGCGAGGTCGGAGAGTCGCGACCAGCCGCGGGCATATTTGCCTTCGGGCGAAAGTGTACCGGCGTCATAGACCAGCATGAGCCGGCCGCCTGAATTCACGAAACGGCGAATGTCCGCGATGAAAAGATCGCTGGCGCGCTGGTGTACCTGATCGGGCAGAATGACTCCGGCGCACGCGGGCTGGCCAAAGAAAGGACGCACAAAATCGGAATCATGCATAGGGACGACATGCAGACCTTCTTCGCTGCCGGCGTCAGTCCATAGCGTGACTTTGGGATCGGAGAAGCTGGCGCCGTCGGGCAGCAACAGGAGAATGCGATCAGACGAGTCGGAACGGTCCGACCACGGCCAGGAGAACAGCCCCAGCAAAAAGCTTCCAGCAAGGATGATGGCATACAAAAACTTCATTTAATTCACCTCTACTTGCCCGCGTTCGCGGGCCCACAAAGTACCGAACACAACCACTCCTTCTTCCACGGCAATGGCCAGCGCGCTGACGGTCGTCGGGCCGTCCGGAGATCCGCAACGAGCGCCACGTTCCAGCCGCAGTTCGTGCTCTGCAATCACCGGACCGTGGATTGCGCAATTCGGACCTACGCGCATGGTTCCCGCGCTGATCAAGCTGCCAGTCACCGAAGCGCCGGGTTCGAGGACCAGTTCTTTGCCGCTCTTGACGCTGCCGCACACGCGCGCTCCGGAGCCGATGCGAAGATTGCCCCGGACCACCAGGTCTCCTTGAAAGACTTCACCGGAAGCGATCTCGAAGTCACCTTCGTGCAGCAGACGGTGGGAGATTCCTGGGCCGACTTCAGCGGAAACTGACGGATTCACCGGCGGCAGACAGTCGATCTCGGCCATCGAACCGATCTCAATGCGAGGAGCGTTCAGGCGCAGAAAGCTGCAGTCAGACTGCAGCCGTATGCCGAGATCGGAGGAGATGCGGCCAGAAAGTTTGCACCCAGGATCGGCGGTGAACTCTCCCACGGCATGGGTCCAGCGCGTCACGGTGCTGGCTTCGGCCAGGTGAACATCTTTCTCCGCCAAAATCGCGCGATAGTGATTGCGGCCGCCCCCGATGAAATTGCCGCGCGTATAAATGTCGCGTGAAAACGTGGTTTCGGAAGGCAGGAGCAGATCGGTGCTCGACGCAATCACCAGCGGACAAAATTCATCCTGCTGCTTGAGGGGAAGCGTAAGGGCCTCCTCGCCCCGGCCAAGCACGAGGTATTCGGCGCCGTCGGGCATAATGCCGGTGGCCTTGGCGCCTGAGGAACGACAGGCTTCGAGATCGGGGGCCAGGTTATGAATGTAAGCGCGGAAGCTATCGGCAAAGTAGCGGATTTCTCCGGCGTGCTGCTGAATCACGCTAAGCGGCTCGGCGTCCGACTTTTGCTGCAGCTCGATTACGGCCGGAATCAGCGGCAGCATAAGGGCTGCACCGGCCAGCAAAACCAGACACGCGACGGCGAAGTAAGGATTCACGACGCCGCCTTTCGAAAGCGTTCGGTTTTGTCCCAATGGAATTCAGCGCCAAACAACGCGTCTTTCACTTGCGACACCGCAGCCAGCGAAACGGAGAAAATGCTGACCGTGAAGCCCAGGATCAGAAATGGCAGCAGACAAAGCCGCTTGCGGTTGCCGTCGAGCCGGACAGCGGCGGCAATTTCGAAAAATGCTGCGAGGTTTCCGACCGCGGCGTAGGCGGTCACCGAAAGAATGGCCACAATGCCGTGCAGCGGGGCGATGCCCTCATAAAAAGCAGTGAGCGCCAGGATCCAGCCGACCACGGTGAGCGGCGCCATGAGGTAGACGCCGAGCAGGAGGGTCCCGTCGATCCGCTCGCGCAGGCTGGCGCGATGCTTGCCGAACAGCAGATGCAGAGCATACGTCACCATGGCCTGGTTGTGTCCCTTGGCCCAGCGCATGATCTGCTTGATCCGGACCGGCCAGGTCTCGGGAACTTCTTCGTAGCATTCCGAGCGGTTCTGGTACACGGTCTTCCAGCCGTGGAGCAACAGGCGGAATGTCAGGTCGGTGTCTTCGGTGAGCGTGCTGTCATTCCAGCCGCCAATTTCGCGGAGCGCGGATTTTCTGACTCCAGCGACGGTACCGCCATGCTGCGGCACCAGGCGAAGATTCATGCGCGCCTGCTGGTCGACCTGATAGCCACCAGCGCGTTCGAGATCGAGAAGGCGGGTGAGTAAGTTGGTGCCGCAATTCAGCGGCACGACGCGTCCCATGACTCCACCAACTTCGGGGTCAAAAAATGGAGCGGTGAGCTGCTTGATGAGACCAGCGCCGGGAATGTAATCGGCATCGAAAATGAGAATGACTTCTGTGTCGACCAGTTCCATCGCGTCTTTTAACGCCGCAGCCTTGCCGCCTTTTCCTTCGACGCGATGAAAAGGCCGGATGCGTCCGGGAAAACGCTCCACAAACTGGTCGATAATTTGGCGCGTGCCGTCGGTGGAACGATCGTTGACCGGGACCACCAGCATTTTGTCCTGGGGATACTTGACCGCCATCAGGGCGGTGAGAATGTTGGAGATGACTTTTTCTTCATTGTGAGCGGCGACGAGGATGGTCACCGCGGGCCAGTCGGCGGTATCAACGTCGATGTAAGGATGGCGCTGAAAGCCGAACAGACGGTTCAGCGTGAACCAATAGTGACGGGCGGTGTAGACGCAAATGAGCGCGACAATAAAGTAGAGAACATAGATCATGATGCGCCATCGTTACCGCCCGCAGTTGCGGGCACTCAGTCTTTACCCGCAGCGGTGGTTGCCGCCTTCTCGAGCAAGTCAGTCTTTTCCAGGTCGGTTCTGCGCCGACGCGGTTGCGGCCGTGGCGGCAGTTTGAATTCTTTATCAGCGCCCAACAACGGAGTTTGCTTGTGATACCAGCGGGCGATGGCCTCCACGATCCGCTCGGAACCGTGGCCGTCGCCGTAAGGATTGCCGCCTTCGGACATGTCTTGATAAGCGTCCGGGTCGGTGAGCAACCGGTCCGCCTCGCTTACAATTCCTTCGCGCGACATCCCGATGATCTTCGCCATACCAAACTGTGAGGCTTCCGGACGTTCAGTGACCTTGCGCAGAACCAGCACCGGTTTGCCGAACGTGGGCGCTTCTTCCTGAATTCCGCCGGAATCGGTCAAAACCAGGAAACAGCGTTGCAGCAGGCTGACGAAGGTGATGTAGTCGAGCGGCTCGGTGAGGTGAATTCTTTCGGTGTCGTGCAGCAACGCGTTCACCGTGCTGCGCACGTTGGGATTCAGGTGTACGGGATAAACCACGCGAATGTCTTCGTGTTTCTTGACCAGGTCTTTCAGCGCGAGACACATGCCTTCCTGATCGGCGCCCCAGGATTCGCGGCGATGCGAGGTGACCAGCACCAGCCGGCAGTGGTCGGTGGGGATGCCTTCGAGTGGCGTGTTGTCCCATGAGTGCGGGACCTGGCTGAGCGCGCGCAGAGTGTCCACGACGGTGTTGCCGGTGACGACGATTTTTGCATTGGGTACGCCCTCGGCCAAAAGGTTGTCGCGAGACAACGCCGTTGGCGCGAAGTGGATTTCAGTCATCACCGAAACCAGCCGCCGGTTGACCTCTTCGGGAAATGGGTTGTAGATGTCCCAACTGCGCAGCCCAGCCTCAATGTGGCCGACGGGAATTTTGCAATAGTAAGCAGCGAGCGCGGAGGCAAACGCGGTGGTCGTGTCTCCCTGGACGAGGACCATGTTCGGCTGAAATTGATTGCAGGCGTTTTCGACGGTATCGAGCACGCGGGCGGTCAAAGAGCTGAGCGTCTGGTTCGGACGCATGACGTCGAGAAGGAAATCAGGCTTGATCTGAAAGATTTTCAGCGCGTGGTCGAGCATGGTGCGGTGCTGACCGGTGTGGATGACGGCGGTCTCAAATTCTTCCGAGCGCCGGCGCAGTTCGTGAATGACCAGGGCCAGCTTGATGGCCTCGGGCCGCGTACCCAGGACAGCGATGACTCGACACTTCATCGAAAATGCACCTGCTGCAGGCGGTTTTTCTCCCGCTTTTGCAGACACTTAGCCTCACTTTGGATTGTTACTGAGGGGTAAGCTTCCGTAAAGATTACTAACGTTATAGGAAGTAGGAAGATGGTGGTGGCTGGCGCTCTAGGCGTCGTGTCACTAACTCTCGCTGAATGACTGGCACTCCGCTCGATACGCCGTCCGAGTAAGCAAAAACCCCCGCCCAAGCAAAACCGGCTTGGACAGGGCACGCGCGAAGTTGAATTGAATCGCAAGTCTTTATCGCCTTCCCACTTCGGCAAGAGTACCCAATCGGCAAATTACCGAAGTTTCTTCCAAACGCCGTAAATCGTTGTCCCTGCGTACATTAGCTGGTATTCCTTAGGATTCGGTCCGGGTTTCCCCCAGGCCCTTGCCGGAGTGCGTGAAACGACATTATGGGAAGTGAACTGGCTGGCGAACCGCAGTCGTGGAGAGAACTGCCCTCCGGGGCCAGAGCATTCATCGGCCTGATCGTGGTCACGGGCACGGGTGTGCTCCTGTTTGGAGCCATCCATCAAAATCCCCGCAACGTCGCTGAGTTCACCTGCTATCTCGGGATCGCCATCCTGACGTCGCGGCTGAAGGTGAATCTGCCCGGAATCGCGGGCACGATGTCGGTCAGCTTCCTGTTTATTCTGCTGGGCCTGCTGCAACTGAGCTTGTCAGAAACCCTGGTGCTGGGCTGCACTTCGATTCTGGTGCAGTGCCTATATCCGGACCGGCCACATGCAGTGCAGGTCACGTTCAACTTGTGCGCGACCGCGGTTTCCACGGCTTTGGCCTACCTGGCGTTCAATGCATCGCTTTCCAATCACATCGTGGCCGGGAAAGCGCTGGCGCTGGGAGTGGCCGCCGCGGTTTATTTCTTCGCCAATACCGGATCGATCGCGACGGTAATCTCGTTCACCGAAGCGAAGTCGCTGAAGAAGATCCTGGTGGAGTGTTATTTCTGGTCATTTCCCTATTACATCGTGGGCGCGGGCATCGCGGGCGTGATCAGCTGGTTCGACACGGAGTTTAACTGGGAAACCTCGCTGCTGATTGCGCCGGTCATCTACCTGATCTATCGCTCGTACCGCTTGTATCTCGGCAAACTGGAGGATGAGAAGCGGCACGTGGAGGAGATGGCCAACCTGCACCTGCGGACCATCGAGGCGCTGGCGCTGGCCATCGAAGCCAAGGACCACACCACGCACGACCACCTGCAGCGGGTGCGCGTGTACGCCATCGAGGTGGCGAAGGAACTCGGGGTGAAGGGGCCGGATATGGAGGCGCTGCACGCGGCCGCGCTGTTGCATGACATCGGCAAGCTGGCCGTGCCCGAGCACATCATCTCTAAACCCGGCCGGCTGACTCCGGAAGAATTCGAGAAGATGAAAATCCATCCCCTGGTGGGAGCGGAAATTCTGGAGCGAGTACGCTTCCCCTATCCGGTGGTCCCCATCGTGCGAGCGCACCACGAAAAATGGGACGGGTCCGGCTATCCCTTCGGATTGAAAGGCATGCAGATTCCCATTGGCGCGCGCATCCTCACTGCGGTGGATTTCCTGGACGCGCTGGCCTCAGACCGGCAGTACCGGCGGGCATTGCCGCTGGACGACGCTATGAAACGGCTGGTGGAAGAATCGGGCAAGTCGTTCGATCCCGAGGTGGTCACCGTCCTGCAAAAGCGTTTCCGGATTTTGGAGAAACGGGTGCAGGCTCAATTCGCCAAAGAAGGCGGTTGGCAACTTTCCACCGACTTGAAGATCGAACATGGGACCGCACCGGCGGCCGGATTCGAAAAGGCGTCGGTCAAGAACGCTCCGGAACAGGAAGCGACGTTCCTGTCTTCCATTGCGGCGGCGAGACAGGAAGCTCAGACGTTGTTCGAACTGAGCCAGGACCTGGGCGCATCACTCAGCCTGGGCGAGACACTCTCGGTCTTCTCGGTGAAACTGCGATTGCTGGTTCCCTACGATGCGATCGCGATCTACCTGCGGCGCAACAATGAGTTGATTCCGGAATACGTGAACGGCGACAACTTTCGTCTGTTCTCATCGTTGCGGATTCCTGTGGGACAAGGGTTGTCCGGGTGGGTAGCGCAGAACAAGAAGCCGATCGTCAATGGCAATCCTTCGGTCGAGCCGGGTTACCTGAACGATCCCTCAAAGTTCAGCACCTTGCGGTCGGCGCTGGCGATTCCACTCGAAGGCGTTTCGGGAGTGATCGGCGTGCTCGCGCTCTACCGCGGAGAACGCGATGCGTTCACCTCGGACCACCTGCGCATTCTGCTCGCGGTCAGCTCGAAGATGGCGTTGGCGATTGAGAATGCGTTGAAGTACGAGCAAGCGGAAAGTTCCGCCACCACCGACTATCTTACCGGACTGCCAAATGCGCGGTCGCTGTTCCTGCAACTCGACCGTGAACTGGCACGCTGCAAGCGCGACTCCAGCTCTTTGATTGTCATGGTCGGTGACATGGATGGGTTCAAGCAGATCAACGACCGTTTTGGACACCTTGAAGGAAACCGGGTGCTGCGTTTGTTCGCCCAGGCGCTGAAGGAGAGTTGCCGCGAGTACGACTACGTGGCGCGCATGGGTGGGGACGAATTTGTGGTTGTGGCGCCCGGGCTGCCCGCCGACGTAGCTGCCAAGCGGGCAGAGCAGTTGCGGGAACTGGCAAAACAGGCGGGCGTGGAGGTCTGCGCGGAAGACATTCTTTCGCTGAGCGTGGGACAAGCCATGTATCCCGAGGACGGGCAGGATGCGGAAGAACTTCTGGCCGAAGCCGACCGGCGCATGTACCTGGAAAAACAGCAGCAGCCGTCGCGCAAGAACCGGCGATTGCACGCCCGCATGAATTGCCGGCTCACCATCGAAGCACAACCGGAAGGCCATGGGCCGCTCTTCGGCAATCTGATCAACATGAGCCTGGGCGGCTGTTATCTGGAGACCAGCGCCATCCTTCAGCCGGGCACGAAACTCAAGCTGATCTTCTCCATCGATGACGGGCAATTCCCCGCAGAAGGGACGGTATCCAGAATCGATCCCGGATCGGGCGTCGCGATCCAGTTCAAGGAACTCACCCGCGAAGACCGCGACAGCATGCTGCGCATTCTGGAGTTTGTGCAGAACAGCAGCATGGTGTACAACAACCGCTATCTGGAAAGACTGCTGAAGCGGTGATCGGCGGGCGAGATCTCGCGGGCGAGGGCGCCCGCGCCAACATGCTCAGTCAGGAGATCCACAACAAAGTCCCCGCCCTAACCTCGCAACGAACGCCCGGTTAGAACGGGGCACCAACCTCCGGTTAGAGCGGGCTACCCAGCAAAGAAGTCCCATAAAGGGTGATTATTTACTTGACACAGGGTTAGAAAAGTGAGAAGATTCTGTCCATGAGAGGAAAGAGCCAAAATCAGCTAGTTTTGCGGGGTTTCGGCTTCGGTTTCTTCTCAAGCTCTTGTTTGATTCTATCGAGAGCTTTCTTCGGGAAAAGATGCGCGCCCAGTTCTTTGTCGCTGAGCTTCTGAGCATCTTTGGGCAGGTACTTCATGGACACGAATCTAATCCAACTCTTTGAGAAGTTCAACAGCGAAGATCGTTGCCGCGAATTGCTAGAACTCTTGCGTTGGCCCTCCGGTATTTGCTGCCTACGGTGCGGAAACGTCTCAGTGTCGAAAATCGAGAAGCGTCACCAGTACGAGTGCAACGGATGCTTCTACCAGTTCTCGGTGACCGCCGGGTCTGTGTTCCACGATTCGCACTTGCCGTTGTGGAAGTGGTTTCTCGCAACGTATCTCATCTGCGAATCAAAAAAGGGAATGTCCGCGAATCAGCTTAAGCGGACGCTCGGAATCTCTTACAAGACCGCGTGGTATCTGTGTCACCGCATCCGCGAGGCTATGAAATCGGACACGTCCGAACAACTCAAGGGCATCGTGGAAGCGGACGAAACTTTCGTCGGCGGAGCATACGACAGGCGGCGCAAACGTGCGGCCTATGACAAGACTTGCGTGGTAGGAGTCATTCAACGCGGCGGAGACGTGAGAGCGCAGAAGTCACCTTCCCGTGGTGCGAGAGCTATTGCGGCTTTCATCCGCGAGAGTGTAGAACCCGGTGCAAAGCTGATGACGGATGAATATGCCGGATACCAGGCTGTGGGCCGCGAGTACGAGCACTCTAAAGTCAATCACTCTGCCCTGCAATACGTCGAAGGGTTGACGCACACAAATTCGATTGAGAATTTTTGGTCGCTATTCAAACGCGGCTTGGTTGGCTCGTTTCACAAAGTTTCAGAGAAGCACATCGACCGCTATCTCGATGAATTTTGCTATCGGTTCAACGGACGACATGAGGGCCAGCTATTCCAGCAGACGTTGCGAAACATGGTGAACGGGAAAACGCTGACGTTTGAAAACCTGACCAAGGCAGCTTAGTCTCTCTGGCGGTCGCAGCATGAATTGGAAATCGCGTCTAAAGGCAATCGGCATAGGAGTCATCCTTGTGGCGATTGGATGCCTGCGAATAAAAGAGGGCAACCCGGTTGTCATCCATTGGACAGGGCAACCAATGTTTTCATTCGGCCTCATCGCCGCCGGTTTAGTCATGATCGCGTCTGCCGCGATTCCAGGACGATTTATTTCGAGACTCACCGCCGTCAAAAAGCGTTAAAATGCAAAAGGCCCGACTGGCATCGGGTCTTTACGCAACTTCAAGAACTTTGGGCGCGTCCGCGCAATCCAAGGATACGCGGAGCTGCGTTTCAATGCAATTCAGAAACCGGAACCTTCTTGCCAGCCTTCCATCTACCCTGCACCCATCCAACAGAAAGCATACTGCGGTCGTTCCTGAAAGAAAATCTCGGAGGCCAAGACCTAGCAACAGTAAGAGGCCAAATCGGAATAAGCAAACCATTCCAAGGGCCTTGAATCGGCTCAAAATTGAGGGAAGTATTTTGGTAGTGGGGAAGCAAATGTATTGTGAAAACTTGGAAGACCACATGGCCGACTACAAGCGTAGTCGCCGAATTATGTGTTATCCAATGTCCTCGGTCATCATTGCCCCGGAAGGCAGTACCTTCGACATGGAGACTGCTAATCTCAAAGCTTCCAAACCAAACAGTCGTAAGAGAGGGAATGGCACGAGTCACGCGTAACTGATCTCTTTCGGCTTGCTCGTAAAACATTCCCTTCTCGAATACGCCAGTTGAATCAAGTAGCATGGCGATCTTGATGACCCATGCTGTGATGTCGACTTGTTCTAGCGGCGTTAGACTTACTGGGGTGCCCTGTATCATCTTCCCGAGTGTAGGACTCACGGATGTTTCAAGGTCGGACATCCAGCCCTTGTTGCAGCCTCCGCAAACTGTCTTAACGATGAATTCTTTCCCGTTAATTATTTTCGCTGGAGAATCCCCAATTTTTATCCGCAGTCCTTCCGGCTCGGGAACTAGCTTCAGCACCCAATCTGGCCACACATGTTCGCGGCTACCCGCCCCTTCTCCGCAGAAGATACAGCGTCGTGGCATAGATCAGCGTACCAAGTCCGCTGTATGAAGTAAATAATCCCCCCCCTAAAGTCCTTGACAACTCAAGTGGCGCGGCAGTAGTGTTCCGGCTTTCAAAAGAAACTGTAGCCGGGACCGCAGCTGTCTGTGTGTCCGATCAACTAGCAGATGTCAACCGTCTCGTGAGGGCGAAACATGTCGACGACAAGCCGGTGTTTTGTTACGGGGTTGATGGTTTTGTTGGTTTCGATGGTGTGCATTCCATTGTGTTCCGCGCAGACCTTAGGGGGAATCACCGGAACTGTGACCGACCCCTCAGGAAGTGTGCTGCCTGGAACGCAAGTGTCGCTGGTCGGTGATCAGACCGGTCTGACGCGCACGACCACTACCGACAGCAACGGCACATACCAAGTGGTCAACCTGCCGATCGGCAGCTACACGTTGAGCTTCACGCACGACGGATTCAATCTGGCGAAATTTCCCGGCATCGTGGTGCAGGCGGACCGGACGGTCACGCTCAACGCCCAGCTCAAGGTCGGCTCGACCACGGAGTCGGTGACCGTGCAGGCGCAACCCCTGCTCAATGCGGTGGACACGACCAATGGCTACGTTCTCGACGAGCAGCAAATTCAATCCGTCCCCCTGGCGACCGGCAGCTTTACCCAGCTGGCGGTGCTGGCTCCGGGAGTGAATGCGGAACTACTGAACAGCACGGGCAGCAACAGTGGGCTGGGCAATCAGCCGATCTGGGCCAATGGACAACGCGATACCAGCAATACTTTCCTGTTGAACGGCGTGGACGCGAGCAACTTATTCAACGGCAAAACCACCAGCCAGGTGTCGTCTTATCGCGTGGTGCTGAATACAGGAACGGCCGGGCCGGGCGGCGGAGGTCAAATCCAAACTGGGACCTCGGTGTATTTGGCCATCGGGCAAGCCCTGCCCACGCCTGCCCCGGAGAGCGTGCAAGAGTTACGCGTGAATACCTCGATGTATGACACGCAGCAGGGTTCCACCAACGGTGCGCACATCGACATGAGCACGGCGTCGGGGACGAATGATTTTCATGGCCAGTCCTACGTGTATCGGCAAACCAACTGGATCAACGCCGCGCCATTTTTCTTTTTGAGCGATCCCACCATTCCTGCCAATCAAAAGAACCCGGAGTTGCACCGGTGGACGGCGGGGCAGACGTTCGGCGGTCCGATTATCAAGAACAAGCTGTTCGGCTTCCTTTCTTATCAACACGTACATGTGTCGGACCAGGGGACCGGGATTTCGCGGCTGACTGTGCCGCCGGGGTTGACCGATGATCGCAGCAACGCGGCGCTGATCGCAGTGGCAAACGCGGACTCGGGAACGTCGTTGCCGGCTACTCAGGCGCTCAATCCAGTCGCGGTGAAACTTTTCAATTACAAACTTCCCAATGGCCAGTTTCTGATTCCGAGCGATTCGTTCGGCGCGGGCGATCTGAAGGGCGTGGATATGAACGGAGTCCTCCGATACAACGCCTCCATCCCCGGCACGGCGCGATTCTGGTCGGACCACGTAGTGAGCGACGTGGATTGGAATGCCAACAGCAACGATGTGCTTTCGCTCAAGTATTACTACCAGCATGATCCGGGAAGCTCGCCGTATGCGTTTTCCAACGTCAGCGGATTCGACGAGCACATGGACGCCGGCAGCCAGGTAGCGAGCATCAATAACGCGGTGACGGTGTCGAAACATTTTTACTGGACGCAGACCTTCGGCTTCATTCGGATGAAGGCCTACACCTTTAACGACCAGCCGTTCACTCCCAGCGATATTGGCATCAACCTGTTCGGAAGCGAGACCTTCCCCGGCATCGACATCTCGAACATCAATCCAGCCATTTTCGGGCAATCACTCAACATCGGACCGGGCGGCTATCCCGGAGGATTTACCCGCACGGGAGTCTTTCAGAATCGCTGGATGCCGTCGAGCGACGCCATTTGGACAATGGGTAGACACACAGTCACTTTCGGCGGAAGTTTTTCGTATACGCAGTTGAACATTCGCAACAACAAAACCGACACGGGCAACATTACCGCGTGCAACCTGTCCGATTTCATCACTGGCGACGTCAACTGTCCGGCGACGCTGCAGGTGATTGGCACGAATTTCTATCAGGGCGATGCCAATCGTTACTATCGCTCGACCGACGACGGTCTGTACGTGCAGGATAAATTTCAGTTCCGTCCCAATCTCAGCTTGACCATGGGATTGCGCTTCGACCGGCACGGCGCGCTCACGGAGAAGAACGGAGACCTGTTCAACTTTGATCCGACCCGCTACACGTATGATCCGGTGACCGACACGATCGGCGGTAATGGCGGGCTGGTGGTGGCCGGCAACAATCCGCAGTTCGCTACGCCGGGAGAAAGCGCATCCACGCTCAACGGCAGGCAGTGGGGGTTTGCGCCGCGGGTTGGCTTTGCTTACAGCCCCCGGATGTTCAACGACAAAGTAGTTATCCGTGGCGGCGCCGGTCTGTACTACGACCGCGGCGAACTATTCAGCTATCTTTCTCCGGGAGCGGGCGGTGCGATCAGCGGGCCGTTCGGCGTCACCCAGGAGCCCCCGTTGTTTGTGCCGACTACGCCTCCGGCAGGAGCGACGCTGTCCGATCCGTTTGGGGCGACACGTCCGGCGCCACCGACGGCGAATCCGTCAACTTTTGCAGCGACCTACTTGCCCAACATTGCAAAGATTGAGCAATACAATTTCTTCACCAATAACCAAGTGGGAGTCGTCTATCCCTTTGGCGACTACAACAGCAACAACCGACTGCCCTACACCATTAACTACACTCTCGATATCCAATATCAGCCACGGCGCGACCTGGCGGTAGATATCGGGTATGTGGGAAATCGGGGACGGCATGAAGTGATACCGATACCCTTCAATCAGTCCGGGATCGCGACTCCAACGAGCCCGATTCATGGTCAAAACTACAGCTACGGCTACCAGGTCAATGATGCAAGTTTCAACCCGTTGCTGCTGCCCAACGGCACACCCGAGGTGGATACGTTTGACGGCGGGAATACTGACCTGCGGGTCCCTTACATTGGTTACGGCGTGAACTCGGTCAGCTACACCACCAACGGAAACTCGGCTTATGATGCGCTGTTGGCGCACGTCGAGAAGCGCTTCAGCCACGGATTTCAGGGAGGCTTCTCTTATACGTACTCCCACGCTCTCGATGAGCAAAGTGCGTTGGGACTTTTCTACACCGGCAACAATCCCAACAACATTCGCGAGGGGTACGGTTCCTCGGACTTCGACCGCACGCACGTGATTACGTTCAACTATTCGTACACCATTCCGACGTTGGTTCACGGGGACACGGTGCTCTCGAAATTTACCAACGGGTGGGGAATTCAGGGAGTGACCGTGCTGCAGAGCGGACAGCCGTACAGCATCATTGATTATTCCGGGGCAGCCGGCAGCATTTTCTACAGCACCGACGACGGAATCACCAATCCGATTCTTCCGCTGGCGCCCGGTTTCACGCCCAAGAGTGCGCTAACCGGATCGAGCGGCGCATACGGAACGCCGGCGATCAATCCGGCAGCGTTCACGCTGCCCTTGCTTTCACCGGGTCAGGACGGTGTGCCGCCCTGCGGCGTCAACTCTGCGGGCGTTCCGCTCTGCGACGTGTATGAGACAAATTTCACCAACGGCTATCGCAATGTGTTTCGGCAGGCGTTTCAGCGGACGGCGAATCTTTCCATCGTGAAAATGACGAAGTTAACGGAGAGGTTCAGTCTCAAGTACACGTTCGACATCTACAATCTGACCAACACGCCGAGCTTCGATATTCCCGGGCAAATCGCGCTGGTAAACGGATTCTTCAACAATGCGCCGGTGTATCCGGGAGCCTCGACGCTAGCGGGGAATCTGCAGTTCAACCCCAATACGTTCGCGGGGCTTTACTCGATCAACAATAATCTGACGGTTTCGAAAGCCAGCCAGCCGCAGTTGGGAATTGTAAGTTCGACGATCGGCATGCCGCGGAACATACAGATGTCGCTGCACCTGATGTTCTGAGGGTGGAACATCCCCGGCCTTTGCACAAAACGCGAAAGGCCGGGCCCCCCCGCCCGCTAATCGCTACTCAGTTTCTCGATTGTGGCCACAATGTTGTATTCGCCACTTGACCCTACTACCTCGCAGGTGACGGGCAAGCCCGGTTCTGGAACGAACAGGTAGCTTAATTGTCCAAGAGTTCCCTTCAAGGTGAGGGTTTGAGATGTGCCAGTGACATCATACAAGTTGAATAGAGCAATCCAATCCTCGGTTGCACCGCTACCCGAAATATAGGCGCTCAACCGATAGAATCCGGGTTTTGTGGGGGTGAGGATCGTAGTCAGAGGAGTCGATTTAGTCTGACTAAACCGGGCCACGTGTAGCACCACCTTCCACTGTGGCTGGCTCTGCCCATAAGCGACGACCTTGGACGCTGCGGCCGGTTGCTTCTGGTTGGCGACGGACCCGATCGTGAAGCTCTTGAACGGCATGCGCAGAGTCTAAAGCTATCAAGTCCGGCGGTAACATTTGTGGGTTGGAAGAGTCATGCCGATGTGCTTTCTCTAGTTTCGCGCGCGCGGGCGCTCGTCCTGCCTTCCAATTGTTATGAAGGTGGGGGGTGTCCAATGGCTGTGATCGAGGCCTACGCTGCGGGAAGACCGGCGATCGTCTCCGATATTGGTGGCTTGCGGGAGATTGTTCAGCAGGACAAGACTGGGTTGAAAGTTCTACCGGGAGATCAAGTGGCTTTGGCCGACGCTCTCTTCAGCATACTGACTGACGGCGCACTGGCCGACCGTTTGGGCAAAGGATCCAGAGCCGAATACCTTGGCAAGTACACTCCCGAACATCATTACCAAAAGCTGATGGACGTCTATCGGCTCGCGATAGATCACAGGCAATCAATGGGAAGTGCGGCGGCGGATTAATGCGAACAACATTACTTCCAGCACAACCGAAGGTTTTTTGCTTCCCAGGTCGCTCAAGCACTCCAGCGAATGACTCTTAGATTGTAAGGGGACTTCAGTACTCGTCTACGGGGTTCGCCTGATTTCAAATTAGCGCGGCCTACGGCTATGCTGAGGAGAGACCAGAGCATGCGATTGCTAAGCGCACACGGATGAAAACAAGGAGAGGACGCGGGTGGTCGTCGAACCCGTTGCATGAGAACATCGAGGAAATCGTTTTCTTCCGCCGAAACTCTGATCGAACTGGACCAGTTCTTGGGCGTGGTCGAGGAACCGCCTCGTTCCGCTCTGTTACTTGACTATGACGGCACTTTGGCGCCATTCACAACCGATCGCCGCAAGTCGTTTCCTTATCCGGGAGTGCCACGGAACCACGCCGGCGAGCGATGACAAACAGCTGTCGCAAATGAGCGATCGATGAGCAGCGCACCGAACCCGGAAGTTGCTGAAAGAACCGCCAAGAAGCCCTTTTATTTCAATACCTCGGAGCATTTGTTGCGCATCGGCCGCGAGAAAGCGACCACCCTCGCCGAGTTGCTGGAAGCCTTGCGAACTTGTCCGCGACAGTCCGTGTTTCAGCACACTTTTCGGACGCTGCAGGAACATCACTTCATTCGCCAGGGCTTTTCCAATGACTTTGCGCACTGGGCGGTCTCGGCGTGCAACGAACCAGCGCTGGCGGAACGCCTGGCCAGTGTGGATGTGAGGGAGTTCACCTCGCTCGAAGACCTGCGGCAAAGCCTGGTTGATATTCTGGAAAGCTACGTGGCTCTCAATCCGGGCGCGGCTGGGCGATGCGCCCACGAGCCCTTCTATTTTTGCGCGGCCGACATCTTCGTGCTGCCGACGCCATTTGTTCCCGACACCCTGGCAGGCTTTGTGGACGGACTCCGGCGGGTCAGCGTGCATTCCATTCACCATCATTTCATCGAGGCGCGTCTCCGCCTGAAGCTCATGTCCAATGATTTTTCGCAGTGGCTGCTGGAGGAGATGAATCTGCCGGACACGGCCCGCGCGGTGAATCGCATTGACATCTACACCTCGACGCTGGAGGGCGTGCGGCAGCAAATCATTCGCAGTGTAGAAAGAGCTTTGCAGTAGGGATTCACGCATGATGAAATCGAACCCGAGCGTCGAAGAACCGATCGTTCCTGAAGTTCAGGATTCGACCTCTGAACATGCAACCGCGGTTTCTTCCCCGGCTCCTGCGGTTGACCCTGGCCAACAGCAACCTCGACGAGACTTCCGGACTCCACCGACACCGCCGCCGCCGCCGCACCTGGACGACTATCAAAGCATCGTTGGCCAGGCGAACCTTGATTCACTGCGCTTTTTGGCGCGTGAGCTGAAGGGTAAAACCGTCAAGATGGTCAACTCGACTGCCGTTGGCGGCGGGGTCGCGGAGATGTTGAATCGCCTGGTGCCGCTGCTGAGCGAACTCGAGGTGGCAACGCACTGGGACGTCATCACCGGCGGAAATGATTTCTTTGAAGTCACCAAAGCTTTCCATAACGCGCTTCAGGGCAGCGACTACCAACTCACGAAACAGGCGCAAGACATTTTTCTGATGTACAACGAACAGAACATGCGGCGGATGCAGTTCAGCGAAGACTTGATCGTGATTCACGATCCGCAGCCAGCCGCCCTGGTCCGCGCCCGCAAGGATTTGGCCTCGCATTGGATATGGCGTTGTCACATTGATCTTTCCCACCCGAACCCTCAGGTATGGGAATTCCTTCGGCCTTGGGTTGAGCAATACGACGCGGCCATTTTTTCCTCGCAATCATTCTCCCGGCAGCTTCCCATCCTGCAATATTTGTTCTATCCGTGTATCGATCCGCTTTCAGAGAAAAACAAAGATCTGGACGAGGCCACGATTCAATCCGTGTGTGACGAATTCGGGGTGGACCGCTCCCGACCGATTGTCACTCAGGTATCGCGCTTCGACCGCGCCAAAGATCCGGTGGGAGTAATCCAGGCTTACAAACTCGCCAAGAAATATGTGGACTGTCAACTGGTGATGGCCGGTGGCGGAGCCAAGGATGATCCGGAGGGCGCGGTCGTGCTGCAGGAGGTCAAGGCTGCCGCGGGGAACGATCCGGACATTATCATTCTCGATCTCCCTCCCTGGTGCGCGCTGGAGATCAATGCTCTGCAACGCGCATCCACGCTGCTGGTGCAGAAGTCGATCAAAGAGGGCTTTGGCCTGACCGTCACAGAGGCCCTATGGAAGGCGAAGCCCACTATTGCCGGCGCAGTCGGCGGCATTCCCCACCAAATCATTCACAAGCTCACTGGCGTGCTGGTTCACTCCATCGAGGGATGCGCGTACCAGATCCGCTACCTGCTTACCCATCCGGAGTTCGCGCGGCGGTTGGGAGAGAGCGGCCGCGAACATGTGAAGGAAAATTTCCTAATGACCGCGAATGTAAAACGCTGGCTGGTTTTATTTCGTATCCTTAGCCTGCAACAGAACCAAACCGTTTCGCCTGCCTGAAAATTTCTCGGCAATCCCTGAACGCTCCGCAAGATCGCTCAAAATGGAATCGGAATTATCCACTTGACGCACCCAAACCAGAAACCGTAAAAATGGAACAGCCGTGACAGGACAGACACCGATTGAATTGGCAGAGGAAATTGTGAAGGTGGTGGGCGATGCTGACGATAACACCGCCCACAGTGCCCTAGAAATCGCCGCGATCTTACTCCGGCACCGGAAGTCGGCGGAAATTGACTTCCATCACGAGTGCCTTACGGGCGGTTCCTAATTCCCGTCAGGGTGTTCTGTATTTGTTGGAGCGTTGTGTGCATACTGTTCAAGGAAATCCTTAGAGTTCTGATTTCCTCCACGCCCTCACGAAGCGCGCCTACGATCTGGGTCTGAGCCTCTACTTCATTTCTGGGAACTACTGACTGTGCCATAGTTCTCCCCCTCGGGCGCGAATTATACGCCCAGTCCCAGACTGGGACTACACTATTTGCCCTTCTTGCGCGTGCCCTTGGGCTTGTCGGATGCCGACATTTTCACTTGGGCTAGCCCAGAGACGGCCTCTGTAAAGCTGAGGGGGTAGAGAGACACTGGATGCCCTACTTTGCCAGCTGGGTTTGGGACGCTGTTTTCGCGGAGCTTCCTACCTGAATCAACCTTTTTCATGTCACCCTCATACCTTGGCCATACCGGCCACTTGCCATGATACGGTATGGTTATGGTAGTATTTGCTTAAATCCTTGCAGAGGATACCACAATGAGCGAAATGCTGGATCGTTTGAAAATAGGCTTGGCTGAAGCCCAAACACGTCATGCGGAAAATACGAAACGCCATCAGGCAGTGACAGCCGAATGGCAGGCCACGAACGCGGAGGTTCTCGGGTACCAGAAAGTTATCGAATTGGAGACAAAGCGGGAACTTGAAAAGGCCGCTGGTGCCCCACAAATGCAAGGCCCTGCTTCAAAGGCCGAACATGAAGCGGAACGAGAATCCAACAAGACACAGCTTGTGCGAGATGCCCTCGCACTACACCCGGGATTGAGTCCGGCACAAGTTTGGGGCGCGGTAAAAACCCGAATCGGAAACAGAACTTATGTTTACTCAATCCTGAAGCGACTAAAAGATCGGAAGCAAATCGTAGAGCGACGAGGCAAGTATTATCTGCCGGAGGTTCCAAAAGTCGCAGCGGAGGGGAACGAGCCGACAACGTTGCAATAAAAAAGCGAAACGGCCAGCTCAGAGTCCTTGCAGAGGCTTCAGATGCTAGCCGTTTCTTAAACAGTGCGGGCGTGGCGGAATCGGTAGACGCGCTAGGCTTGGACCCTAGTTTGGGATGCCCCCTCGGAAGGTCAACATCCCATTGCGAGTTCGAATCTCGTCGTCCGCACCAACTTTGTTGACCGCTGCTTCATTATACACTGGCTGTCTAGTGCCGGAGCGGCAAAGACGGGGAAATGTATGCCGGATAGATTGAATGCCGTCGATGTATTGAATTGCGAATATCTCCGCGAGATTGCCTACGATCATGGTTTGGCTTACACAACAGACTTCAACAGGGCGTTGGAGATATTCGCTCACGCCTTTATTCAGGCTGGCAACGTTGCGGATCAGAACACAATGCTGACTCAATTACTGTCCGATTCCACGTTCGGACAGTCCACGGATGCGAATGAAGAAACTGTGGCTTATTTGGCGAACTTCCTGCGAACCAGTCCCATATTGTTACGCGAGTTCGCCAAGCAGGAAGGGATTAGGCTCAGAACTAAATTTGGTTAGCTTGTCTTGCGGCACGCTTTCTAGCCCACTCTGCGTTTCGCTTATTCACAGCGTCGATGAATGCCCGCTCTGCTTTATTTCTTTTCGCAATTTTCCAGAACGCAAGTCGCTCCAAAAAGGTGTCCCATCCACTCTTCTTTTCCGGGGCAGCGGGGGCTCTCCTCTTGATTTCTGCAATTTGTGGCATTGGTGGCTGCCTCCAAAGGACTGTCAAGTATGTAGGATTAGGTTGATTTAGTCAATGTGACCTACGTCTCACAGTCAATTGGATGATGTTACGTTGGTTTTGGGTTCGCTGCCTACTGGCTTTTTTAACGTAAGCCTTTTGCCTTCTGTCGCCTTCAATGCTGCCCCGGCCCGGTCCAAATCTGTGATTTTGCGGTTGTTATACCGGAAGTCGAATTCATTCAAATACTGCTGTAGGTACGGGATTCCGACGTGGTGGTACGTCCCATAAATGCCGCGCTTGAGTAACGAAAAGTAACCCTCAACAGTATTGCTAGTGATGAGCCGCCCATTCTCCCGTCGGGCATATTCCTTGTTCTTGTGCGTCACTACATCGTGGCTCGGGAAGTCATCGTGCATGAAGTGGTACACGGTTGCTTCGTCGGTCTGGATCGTGGTCCCGGTTTCGACGTGTTCTTGCAGGATCGGCTTAATGTTTGCCAGCGTCACACGTTCTAATGGAAACGAGCGCACCTTGCCGCGCTCGCGATCTACCAAGGCCAGCACCGGGCGTTTCTTGCTGATTGCGAGATTCGGGACACCGGGACGGCCTTTCTCTTTCGGTCCGATCCACGTCTCATCTACCTCCACTACCCCGCGCAGCTTGTCAATCATTGGATGCTGCGTCATGGCGAAGCGAATCCGATGGAACATGAACCACGCTGTGCGGTACGAAACCTTCTCGCCGTAAAACGTCGCGGTCATCCTGTGGAACTGGTATGCACTCATGCCCTTTTTCGATGAGCACATGAGATGAATTGCGTAGAACCACTTGTGCAACGGGATATGCGAATCCTCGAAGATGCTCCGCATTTTGACAGTGAAAGTCTTGCGGCATCCGGCGCACTTGTACAGGCCCTTGCGTGTGGTCTTGCCTGCCAGTTTGTAAGCGTTATTGACTTCGCCACAGTGCGGGCATACGGGGCCATCGGGCCAGCGTTGTTTCTCGAAAAACGCTAGGGCCATATCCTCATTCGTGAACAGGTCTGCTTGGCCTTTGGGATAGATTGTGCGTTTCATGCCATAATCATACGAAATTCACTTGGGTCTGTCAAGTGGATAATTCCGAATGGAATTACTAACGATTGGGATTTCCAGAATCTTAGGGGTTCGCTGAACTTTCTTTAGTCCTTTAGTCCGGTTTCGGAGTGAAAATCGCAAAACTGCGGCGTTTTTTCGCCATTTCCGCGAAAAATGCGGAGACTCTCTCCGGATCATTAGTTCAGGATGCGTACTCGGAGCTTAACTTCTGTTCCAATCGAAGTCACCTTATTGCGACATCGGCAACTATAACGTCGGTAACTATGAGGTCGTTGTTTCTTTAGGTTTCTTTGTGGGCCTTCAGTATCATCGTGCCGAACTTGGCGAAGATTTCCAGGAGCCTGGGTCGAACTACGCAGTCGAGATATGAAGGAGAGCCATGACCAATTTGAACACGAAGCTCGCGGTGCTCGCGCTTTTCACAGCATGCTTGTTGACTGGTGCATACGCCCAGCTTACACCCAGCGCCGATGCTTACACGAACACTGGCTCCTCCTCCACTAACTATGGCGCGAATGCGCTGCTCTATGTGGTGAGCGGGTCGGAAACGACTTACATTCAGTTCAATCTGTCGTCGATTCCTGCTGGCTATACTGGTGCTAATGTCGCCAAGGCAACGCTCAAGCTCTATGTGAATGCACTGACCACGGCGGGCAACTTCAATGTCGACTACGTCAACGGCGCCTGGTCTGAAATGACAATCACTGCCAAATCTTCTCCTGCACTGGGAAGCACGATAACGAGCGCAGTGCCCCTCACTTCTGCAAGTGTGAACCAGTACATCCTCATCGACATCACTTCGGCATTGCAGGCATGGCTTAACGGAACCCAACCCAATAACGGTATTGCGCTGGTTGGCAATAGCTCTTTCAACGCGAACTTCGACAGTAAAGAAAACACGAATATGAGTCATCCGGCGGAACTGGACATTGTGTTCGTAAACAGTGGACCGCAAGGCCCCCCGGGACCGCAGGGCCTGCAGGGTGCTACCGGGCCACAGGGTCCGATTGGCTTGACCGGGGCGACCGGAGCGCAAGGACCTCAGGGCGCGGCAGGGGCGAATGGGACTGGATTCAACTTCCGTAATACTTTCAGTTCGACTGCCACTTATGCCGTGAATGACGTTGTGACCTACGGCGGCTCCACTTATGTGGCGATCACGGCGAATGGTCCGAATACTCAGACTCCGGATCAAAATCCCACAGCCTGGAGCGTAATGGCGCAACAAGGCGCCGCGGGGGCGCAGGGACCACAGGGACTTATGGGTCTGACCGGAGCAACCGGAGCAACCGGAGCGACCGGAGCAACTGGAGCGCAAGGACCTATGGGCTTGACTGGAGCAACCGGAGCGGCCGGTCCACAAGGGCCGATTGGTTTGACTGGAGCGATTGGACCACAAGGGCCACAGGGTCTAACGGGTCCGCAGGGACCTCAGGGCATCCCAGGGGCAACGGGGCCACCGGGCGCCGCGGGCGCAAATGGGACTGGATTCAACTTCCGCAATGCTTTCGACCCGACGGCTACTTACGCGGTGAATGATGTAGTGACTTACAGCGGTTCGAGTTACGTCGCGACTACAGCGAACGGACCGAGCAGTCAAACTCCGGATCAAAATCCCACAGCCTGGAGCGCAATGGCGCAACAAGGCGCCGCGGGACCGCAGGGACCACAAGGACCTGTGGGCTTCACGGGAGCAACTGGAGCGACTGGACCACAAGGGCAACAAGGCGCCACCGGACCACAAGGGCCGATTGGCTTGACCGGGGCGAGCGGAGCGCAAGGTCCGCAGGGTCTAACCGGTCCACAGGGACCTCAGGGCATCCCAGGACCGACGGGACCGCAAGGTGCGGCGGGCACAAATGGGGTAGGATTCAACTTCCGCAATTACTTCAGTTCTACCGCCACGTATGCCGTGAATGACGTTGTGACTTATAGCGGTTCGTCTTATGTGGCGATCGCAGCGAACGGTCCAAGTACGCAGACTCCTGATCAAAACACAAGTGCGTAGAGCCTCTTGGCACAACAGGGACTGCCTGGGATGCCAGGAGCAACCGGCCTCACCGGTCCGCAAGGAATCGCCGGGCCTCCGGGGCCGCAAGGTCCGCAGGGACAGCTCGGTTACCCGGGAGCGACCGGGCCCGCTGGTCCGCAGGGAATGGCTGGGCCTCCGGGGCCGCAAGGTCCGCAGGGACAGCTTGGTTACCCGGGAGCGACCGGGCCCGCTGGTCCGCAGGGAATGGCTGGACCGCAGGGGCCCCAAGGACCTGCCGGGCCTCCGGGCTCAGTCACACTTGGAGCAATGAATGCGGCACTTTTGCGGTGGTACAGCCAAACGTATCCGGTGGGAGCGAACCCGTTCGCGCTGGCGTTCGACGGGACGAATATTTGGGTGGTGAACTATGGCAGCGGCACCGTCTCCAAGCTGTCGGCCAGCAGCGGGGCGATTGTGGGCACGTACTCCGTTGGGTTCGAACCGTTCGGAGCGGCCTTCGATGGGACCAACATTTGGGTCACTAACTTCGGCAGCGGTACCGTCACCAAGTTGCTGGCCAGCAGTGGCGCGGTTGTGGGCACGTATTCCGTTGGCGGCAATCCGTTCGGGGTGGCCTTCGATGGAACCAACATTTGGGTGGCGAACGTCGGCAGCAACACCGTCACCAAGCTGTTAGCCAGCACCGGCGCGGTTGTGGGGACTTACACCGTCGCCTCGGGGCCGGCGGGATTGGCCTTCGATGGCACCAACATTTGGATATCAAATGAATTCAACGCCACGGTCACCAAGATGGTGGCCAGCAGCGGCACGATTGTGGGCATCTACTCCGTTGGAACGGATCCGACCGGATTAGCTTTCGACGGTAACTTTATTTGGGTGGCAAACCAGGGCAGCAGCACAGTGAGCAAGGTGTTGGCTAGCAACGGCGAGGTTGTGGGCACCTATCCGGCTGGGGTTTATTCCGCCCAGGTGGCCTTCGATGGCACCAACATTTGGGTCGCTGACCCCGGCAACAACACCGTGACCAAACTGTTGGCCACCAGCGGCGCGATCATAGGCATTTACTCAGTGGGAGCCAATCCGAGTGCATTGGCCTTCGATGGAGCCAACATTTGGGTGGCGAACGAAGCGAGCAACACCGTAACCATGATCCCAGTCAATTGATGTCTGTTGCCGCCTCGCAGAATCCAAAAGCACACCGTTGCCGATTGCGGCTGATTCACCCCATTCGGGGTCGCCGCATTTGAGTGGGCCAAAACCACACATGGTTCTCGCACACTGTTTTAAGATGGCCATCTGCGAACCGAGCACCGCGAGAGAGGATCCGCCTCTCTCAATTTGTTCGTAGAGAGACGCAAGCTCGTGGCTTCTTGCAAAATGTGGAATGTTCTCGCTCATCAACCTCACAGTGCGGATCGTTTTACTCTTTTAGTGCCTGGTCCACTCTTGCAGCTCCGCAATAAGTGCTGTTGAACCGTTGTGGCGGATCCATTGTCCAGTAAGCAGCGCAAGGGGTGCCTTTAATGCGGGCATCGGGTCTGCGCCTGGAGTCATCGCTGCCACCTCTTTGTGCAGCCATTCCAAGCACTCACGCACATTTGAAAACTGTCCTCGCGTTATTGCACGGTGCAGTGCTGGCACTGTGCGCTGTTGGAACTCCTGTTTTTTTTGGAGGTCGACAATGTCGGGAAGAAGCAACGCCGGCTCGTCCAGATCAACGTGAATACGGGCTAAGAGTTCCTTGTATACAAGAACGGCTAGTCGTTCGGCCTTGGCTGTTGCTGCTGAAAGCCGTTCCATTCCCCTCGTATGCGACAGTTCCGCATCCGGCAATACTTGGCAGTAAAACTTCAATTTAGGTTCGGTCCCGGAAGGGCGCACGGTAATCACGAACGACTCAAACGCATATTGAATTACGTTGCGAGGCAGTTTGTCGGTTTCGCTCACGAACGGTCCAAACGTCTCTTGATCCCAGTGGTCCGAGGTTATACGCACGGTTGAACCCGCTACCTTTGTCAGGGGCGATTGGCGCAGCGACTCCATAATTTGGTCGCGCTTAAAGATGCCGTCGGCGCCAGTCATCATGATGGATCTGTTGAAGTCGGCATACGGCCCAACGTGGTCGAGAATCTGCACGTAGTAATCGAGCAGGTTGCGGCCTTGGCGCCGCAACCTCTGGTACAGGCTCGCCAAATACATGCATGCAGGAGTAGCGTCCTTGTCGCGAATGGATGGAAGGATGATTACACCATGACTCTCCTCTGTCGCCAGAACGAGCTCATTTGGTGAGCAGACCACGTCTTTGTACCGACCTTCTCGTTCCAGCTTCTTCAGGACATTGGCGACGTACTTGAACCCAACTAAAAGATCCTCAATCAATCGGGAGCCACCCGCCTCATCTACGATTTTTCTCAGAATCTTGGTAGTTACCAGCGTTTCAATCACCAACCCTTTTCGCTGTGGCCCTTCGGGATCGAGCATTAGGAGATAGCAGAGAACAGCGCCGATTTGGTTGCCGTCGAAGTGATACCACGAGCCGTCAGTTAGCTTGACTTCCAGCCCCACTCGGTCTGCATCTGGGTCGCTCGATAGGACGATTCCAGATCCCTTCTGGTCAGCAAAATCTCTTGCCGGCTGAGTGGCCTGTGGTACTTCAGGATTGGGTGCTCGGAAAGGGATCACTTCGAAGGTTCCATCGGGGGATTGATTCGGAGGTACCAAGAAGGGGAAACCGAGTTCCTTCAGGACATCTCCCACAGTTGTTAGCCCACATCCGCATAAGGGTGTGTAGATGAGTGGCAGATCGGGCTGAGGTTCGTAGAGATTTTCGTAGAGCCTGACATAGCTCTCGACATATTCCCTGTGCAGGTCGTGGGGGATTGGTCGGACGAATCCTTCCGCTCGCGCCTGTTCGAATGGCATCCTGCGGATCGTTGAAACACCCTCCATTGCTTCAACGAGCCGCTGGTCGTCAGGTGCGACCGGCTGGCTCCCAAACTGGTCGTAGACCTTTATCCCATTATCGTCTGGAGGATTATGAGAAGCCGAGATGTTCACACCCGCAAGGGCCTTGACCTTCCCTATCAGGTACGACAGCTCAGGCGTACTGAGAATAGCGTATTCCGCTTCGGGTTCCGCAAAGTACGCCGCAATTCCGTTGCCCGCGTATACCTCGCATGCCAGCTTTCCTAGTGAGCGCGATGACATCCCAATTAAGGGATGGGTTGGCCCAAGAAACCCGTAGGTGACTGCAAGGTCGTTAAACACGCGCACGTCGTTCGCGACAATAACGGCTGGTCGTTTTGACTCGCGGAATGTACGGAGAATGTATTCACAATGGCCCTGAACCGTGATTGCGATCGTCGTTGGATTGAGCCGATTGGACCCGTAGCCTACACGGCCTCGTCGGCCACCTGTGCCGAATGGCAGAATCTGCCAAAATGCATCGAACAACAGGTCAAGACGGTTTTTGTCGAGGTGCCGCCCCAAGATTTCGGGATGCGTGTACGGGAGGTTTCCCGACATCCAGGAGCGCAGTCGTGCCGCCGCTGCCTCTCCGAGGTCGCCGTACTTCTGCGCGAGCAATTCAGAAATGTCTGATAATGCAGTAGATACACGCATAAGCTTAACTCTGTTCGTACGTTACGTTTCTCCTGCGAGGCCGACTTGATAATGAAAAAAATGAACTACAAGGTCAATATTCTAACGCATCTGACGATCCAAAGCCGGCGAGTCGCTTTTGGCGAGCACGGCGATCACAAGCGGAAGGAAGTGGAGACGGTCGGCGAGGTGCATTAGGTCAGAGATCAGTCCTGTTATCCCCGCGATCACGAGGAACACTGTAGAGAGAATTGCCCAAATCCCCAACTTGGTTTGTGCTTGCATCATTGATCTTCTTGATGTCTCAGTGCCTCGGACTGGAAGTTCACCAGTGTCGTTCGCGAAGCCTGCGACAAACCGTCGCAGCAATTTGCAAGCACCCGCTCGATGATGATCGGGTCCGGCAGGATCGGAATAGGCCGGCCCACCATGTCACCAGGCGTAGAAATGGCTGTACGCAAAAAGGCTAACTCTCGGAGGTCGGGGAAGACGCCGTTTGGCAACGGTCGGCGTGCCTCAATTAATTCATGGAGAGGGTCTTCACGAAAGTATCTGCCCGTGAGAAGGCGATAAGCCTTGACACCGGAAGGGCAGACTTGAAGGAGAGGCTCCAAATCCTTCCGGTATCTGTCGCCGATCATGACAACACTGAAGTCCGGACTGCTGTGCCATTCTTTCTTTGTTAGAAACCGAACCGATTGCACACGCTCTTGAAGTCCACCGGCAGTCTGGTCCTTCAGTGCATGGAGCAGTTTGCAAAAAAATAGAGGCGACTTAACTGTGTACGGCGCCAAGTGATCGTAAAGCTGCACAACTTCGTGTGGGATCGCCCTCGAGTCTTTGTAGAAAATAAACAGCTCATTCAAAATCGGAGTGACACTGCAGGTTGCGTCAGTCACTACACACGTTTGCACCAGCTCGTTCAGTTTCAATGAATCAAATTTGAACCTCTGAATCGGCGTGTCTCCTTCGGAAACAACATGTACTTCAACCGCGAGATCCATCAGCGTAGAGATGAGCGTCCGAGCGTCCTCAGCCAGATTCGGGGCGTTGGCTGCAACATATTCGCGGAACCTCCGGGCCCCGCCGTCGAAAAAGTGGCTCGAGCGGTCCCTGACCCGCGTAAGCGCCTCAATGAAACGTAACCCGGTTGGCGAGTTGCGTAATTTCACGGCGTACTGGTAGCTTTTCACCCGAGACCTCAAAGAAAAATCTTCTTCAGACGTTTCAAGCTTTCCAACCGCGCCCGCCAGATCATTCAGCGTTTGGCGGGCAGGAAGGTCGCTCAGCAAGCACGCAAGAGCGAGAACATGCGGAGAATCCCATTCGCGACGTAGGTCAGGCAGTTCGCCGACGTTGCTGAGGATGTCTGTGAGGGGCGGTCTCAGCAAGTCGAAGAGCTCTTGGCTGATGAGCCGGGGGTCAGCCACAACACCGTCTAGCGCCGCAGCAGTTGCCCTCAGCCTTAGATTCGAGTAGTCGAAGAGTGTGGCATCAAGATCGAAGAGAACAATCGTGGATCTGGACGGGCTTCTGGGATAAGCTACCGCACTGGGCTGGAGGCCCATTATTGAAAGAATCACTTCGACCGTCTTGTCAGCGATTGCTTCAAATCGGATGATCTCGGGAAAATCAAGGTGATGAATCGGTTTTGCCGCGAGATTGCCGACTGGAATACCTGTGTCCTGATCGGAACCAAAGCGAAGCACGTGCGTGAGGGGTGTCCAGCTCGACTCGGTTCTCGCTATGTCGGCGAGCGCACACTGCGTAACGGCTTCGAGCATGGATGCAACTGTGAATTGCGCAGTTTCCTTGTCTATCGTCTGATTACACAGGAAAATTTTTGGGATTGATCGTGTGACAAAAGCACTACCTACTCCGCGGACGAGAAATTGAGGCAGGATGCTCGTCAGGAAACTGCCAAATCCGACAATGAAAGCATCTGCGTCTTGCAGAACCTCAGCCACTGCCGAACAAAGAGTCGCGCTAGCTTCCCATGCGTAGGTCTGCTCGTCCCGCAGAAGGCAGATTCGTTCGACGCGACCGGGAAAGGTCAGCTTTTCATCTGTAATTGCCCATTGTCCTCGTACCCACTGCCCGCCCTGACATAGCACACCGAGGTGAACGGAGTCCAATGTTACAGGGAGCACTTCCGACTGCACTTGCAGTAAATCGCGAGCCCACTTGATCGTTTTGAGAAGGTCCCGAGCCTGCACCATCCGCCCGAAGAGCAGGAGGTTGCCTATCGAAAGTTCCCGGAGAGAAAAGTTTAGCGGCAGAATTTCCGCTCCGGCTTTCAAAGCCTCCAAAATTACCGGCGTTTGAGCTTCCGGCACATCTGACAAAAGATAATGGGAACCAGTCACAAAGCCGGTCATTTCCTCTCGCAGTTGCTTTTCTGATTTTCTTTCGGACAGGCGCGCCTCAAATAGCCTTTTTACTGCGAGTTCGGAAGGAGTTGCGTAAGCGCTCAGTGCTACCAGCCGATTTCGTATATCGCCAATCGCCGGCATGGGCACCGGAGAAATACGGCGGAGAGCGCCGGTGCTGCCGCCATTATCGAAAACGGCCACTACATTCGTTACGGCAAGACCCGCCTCTTCGAGTTTCTTAGCAAGCAGGTTGGACGCTGTGCCGCCAGAAAAGAGCACGACTTTGTTCTTGCCCGTGGTGTTCACAATTGAGAATGTCCGTTGCTGCTAAATCAAACAATGCCAAGCAATTACGGGGAGAATAGTACATGCCTATCTGCCATTTTGCCAACATGGTACGGACTAGATCGTAGTGAGCAGCTATAACCCTGAGCGTCTCCAAGGCCTTGATTATCCATGTTAAGACCGAATTCAGGGATGAGAAGACTGACATTTGTACTCAGCGGTGTTTCAGAAATGAGGAACAGTAAAAAACAGCAGTTCCAAGCTAGCTCAAGTGCCGCAACAGTAGGATCTCCCAATCGACGTTGCCAATCTTTTGATACCAAGATCCGTGTCCGAGATTAGCGGCGTGCCGCCGCCTGGCCCAGCGCCTGTTCCACATTGGCTTCAAACGGAGTTGGATCGCCACGAGCCTGCCGGGCCTCACGAATCAGACGAACGTTGCGCGCAGTGGTCTCCGGCTCCCATTTCTCGCGAACGTTAGCCAAAGCCTCGCCGAGCGCCTGGGTGGCCCTGTCCTGGTTCCCCTCAAGGACCGCCAACTCCAGCAGCGTCGCGTAATCCCAGTAGTCGGGCTTGCCTTTTTCGATCTTGCGTTGCACTGCGTAACGAACGACCGGAACGAGTTCTTTGCGGCGGTCATCCGGGGGATTGCGAAGGTCCATCAATGTGATGGCATTGATTCCCGGATAGGCATCGCGCCAGTCGGTCTCAAAGCCCTGCAGGTACATGTTGATGGCCTTGTCGAGATAGCCTTTGGCGAGGAAGGCGTTACCAGATTTGGTGGCGTCCTCCCACTGGTCTTTGTACACCCGGCCCAGAATTCCGCAAGTCTCGCTGCTAGGGCCGCGCTCCTCGATCAGCTTTAGCAGCACCTGTTGAGCTTCGTCGCGCCGCTTCAGCCGGTTCAAGGCCAACCCGAGTTGTTCACGAACCATGACGGTTTGGGCCAGCGGGGCCGCGAATTGCTGGATCAGCTTCACCATGTCTTCCCAAGCAGAAACCGCGCGATAAGACAACATCAAGTCAATGGCAATGCCGGTGTCGAGATCGGCGATGTCGCCGAGGCTCTTCTCTACGGCGCGCACGGCTGTCTGAGAGGAGCGGCGGGCATCCGCCAGCTGGTCTCTGACCTGCACGGAATACTCCACCTGCTCGCGGAAAACATCGGTCTTCAGATGTTCCAAATTAGGCACGGGAAGGCCGTCGAGAAGCTGGAAGATCGGACTGTCTTTGGAACTGGTGCGGGCCTCCTTGAGAAATGTGGCTATGGCTGCACTGGTCGCACGGGCCTTCGCCGGATCGGGCATTCCTTCCGTACCCAGCTTGTAGGAAATGGTTCGCAGCATCTGCACGTCAAAAGGAAGTCGGTTACCCTCAGCAATGATCTGGATAGTGCTGAAGGGCTTGAAGGCGTGGCGGACGCCGAGTTCATAGTAGACGTTGGCATTGGCAGTGGTGAGATCGGCAATTGCAAACGGACACAGGATCAGCCGCTCGAACATGGGCTTGTGGATGATCCCGCCGGTGACCTCCTGGTCAGCGCGAACAGGTTCGAGTTCGGCATCGCGCACCGCAGGCGCGATGAGGTCCTGGTAGACGCGATCGAAGTTGATCATCGATCCGTCAGCGCTCGCCTTGATACCGAACGGCATCAGAATGAAACAGAGGGGCGTTTTCGTCATGACTTTCCCTCATAGGCGTTGGCTAGCTTGTCCCGGTACGCCTTGCCCAATCGGCAGAGATCGGCAACACGCAACGCCTGCTCCTCCATCGAACCAGCTTCCCAAGGTTTCAGCTCCTGAGCCCCCGCCTTCTGATGCTTGGCGATGGCCTCGTCGGCGCGCCCAAGAATCATCAGAGCGTCGCCTTCGGTAGCGAGCCGCCAGTGCTTCAATCCGGGATCCGACGCACGGGCCACATGTTCCAATACCTTCGACGCCAGCAGTCGAGCGGTGTTGAAATCGCGCTGCGCTGCAACTGCAAGGTACGCGAGATTGATTCCGTGATAATAGGCTTGGTCGTGATCAGGAGGATTCTTTGCGACGGACTGGTCGTAGGCGTCCTGATACAGCTTGCGAGCGTCTTCGAGGTCGTCCGCATTGCTGGTCAGCCACCATCTTCTTTTTAGCCGGCCTGCCAGAACTCCTAGAACGTCAGTACCCTTCGGCTTGTGACTCTTCAAGACGCCAAGTGCGGCGGCGCTGTCGCCCGTCTTCTCAAGCGCAATGGCAAGCTGCACCGCGCCGTAGTCATCGAGATTGGTAGGTAACTGGTCAGGGTTCGAGGCTCGATTCGGCCACAGGCGCCGGATAATTTCGGCAAACTCGCCGGTCTCGATGGACACTTTCGCTGCACTTCGTGCTCCTTGCGGTGCCGCGTCCTTGCAGAGAATCTGAAGAATTTTCTGGACGCAAGGAGCTTCGGCGGACTCAGCATCGAGCATGGTCAGGTGGTTGCCTGGAATGACGTCACCTTTTGACTGCGGAAACGGTCCCAGCGACGATTCGGGCGGCACAAACTGGTCCGTCTCACCCGCCACCGCAACGAAGGCGAACGGCGGAGCAGAGTCCAACTTCTGCAACGCCCATTTTTCGCGAAGAGCCTTAATAAACGGACCGTCGGCCTCCATGTTCTGGATCTGGCGTTTCCAGAATGAGGCGAAGCGCGCTTTTTTGAGTCCCCCGCTCGGCGTCCCAAACAGCACAACGTGGGAGGTGCGGTTGCGCAGGTCCTCGTAGGAAACAAGCGCCTGCTGCACGACTAATCCCCCCATGCTGTGCGCTACGAAGGCAAGCCTTCTGTAATTTCCAGGAGAGAGCTCAGGCCGGGCGTGGAGCATGATAGCGATCTCTTCCAGTCGCGCGTCCGAACTCCAGAGCCCTGTTAGGTCGAAGCGTCGATTACTCTGATAGCCGACGCCAAAAAAATCCCACTCGTTCAAGCGAGCATCCGCCTGAAGGAATTCGGGGATGCGCCTCCAGGTCTTCGCGACGTCGCCGGTAAATCCATGAACGAAGACCACCGCCGTCTCGTTCTTTGTTGATGAAGCCGGGCGGAAATTAATGAACTCGACGGTTTTCGGCACTGTAGCGCCTCAGGGTGACTGAGCGGACTGGGAAGTGGGAAATCATTATAGCGTGATTTCCGCCCGGAAATGTGGCGCTTCCGCGCTCTGATCACTGACACAGAGGGCCATACACGGGAGCCTGTTTCCGCCAAGAGTTTAGGAGTTGATCGGACCGCACGAGGCTTGTTCTGCATGCGTAACAGAATTGATTTTTTATTTGACGCCGAGGAGAAGCTAGAGCAAAATGCCTGCTACTTTTGAAGTATCAACCGGCAGCGTCAGTGTGAGGTCTCATTCGCAATAGACTGGGTTTTTATGGCCTACGTTCCTGGCTTTCAATACGATGTGTTCGTCAGTTACGCCCACGGGGACGATCGCGATTGGATCAACCGGTTTCTTGACCGTCTGAAGCCCGCCATCAAGCAGCGCCTCGGAATCGAGGCCGCCATCTGGATTGATGACGACAACCTCCGGAAGAGCCGCGACTTTCGGAAAGAGATTCCTGACAGCGTGAAATCTTCCGCAGTCTTTCTGCTGCTCGCCTCGCCCAGTTATATCCGTTCCGAATACTGCGTGCTCGAAGAATGTCGAACCTTCCAGGAGGCAAACGCCGCCAGGCGAGCGCGTTTCAACGCAGCAGAATTTGCCAACGAAGAGTTCGTGCTGCGATGTCCAATTCTGCCAGTCGAGAATAACGAACATTGGCAACTGTTCCCCGGCGCCAGTGACATCCCGTTCTGCAGCCAAACCGGTGTGTTCGCCTTGGGGACACCTGAGTTCGAGTCCGCTTTCCAACGCTTTACCGGGGAACTAAAGACCCTTTTGGAGCGCATGCGTAACCACAGCACGCCGATCTTTCTTTACCCCTTCAACCCGGGCACAGCATTGACAGAGGCTCGCAAATCACTGGCGGACGAACTCTCCGCCCACAGCTACCGCCTTTTGCCGGACCGCCTGGTGAATCTTGAAAGCCAACTGGGTGAAGCCTCTCTCTCCGTGTTTCTGCTGGGCGAGGCATACGACGAGACCGCTAGCGCATTAGCTGAGGTCGCTTCCCAACAAGGAAAACCATGGGTTGTCTGGTCCTCTCCGGCAGCAGAACAGACAGAAGAGCCTGCGCAGATGGGGTTTGGCAGATACCTTGAGCAACTCGATTCCGTCTCCAAGACCTACCTGAGCGGTGGCATCACGGTCGCCAAACTCAAGGAGGAGGTTTTAGCTCTCTTGCGGCCGGCCACCGTTGCGCTTCCGACTGTGCCAGGGAAACCGACTGTTTACCTGATTTATAACTGGCGCGATCCTGTCGAAAAGGGAAACGCCGGTGACATTACCTTTCACTATCGAAACGAGTTCCAGTTTGCACAGCCCAACGATCCCGCCCGGCATAAGCTGCTGCTCACTGGCTCTGACGGCGTCCTGCTGATCTGGGGCAACGAGGACGAAAGCTGGTGTTCGCAGGAATTCGAGGAAATGTTGCGCACCGCACGCAAGGCTCAGGCAAAGGGTCTTTGCCTGCTCGAGCCCAAGGGAACAAAAACCGCTGTCGTCAATCAGATCCGTGCACAGAATCTAATGGGTGTCTATATTGCAGAGCAGTTTGGCAAATTCGACCTGACTCGCATGGAGACATTCTTTAATCCTATCCGGCGCCGTCTTGCCACAGGTCCGCCATGAGCTTCACCGCAGTCCTGCAACGCTTACAGAAGCTCGAGAACCCCTACCCTGGGCTGCGCCCGTTTGAGAGGGAGGAGCAACACCTTTTCTTTGGACGCGACCAGCAAATCGCTGAACTGGTCGTCCGTCTGGAGCGAAACCGCTTTGTCGCCGTGATCGGTGTTTCCGGCGGCGGCAAATCATCGCTGGTGCGCGCTGGCCTGATCCCTGCACTCGAGCGGGGCAGCGTCGGAGCGGCCGGCTCACGCTGGCGCATGGTCGTTACACGTCCTGCAGGACACCCCTTTGACAGCCTGGCCGCTGACCTCCTGAAAAGCGGTCTTAATCCTTCCCCGCTCAGAGACAGCAGCCACGGCCTGGTTCAGGTGGCACGCCAACTTCCGCCCGAGGAGACCCTGCTGGTAGTGGTTGACCAGTTTGAGGAGCTGTTCCGCTATAAGGATCGCAAACTATTTACGCACGAGGATAGCCGCACCCGAGAAACCGCAGCTTCCGAGGCTTCAGAGTTCGTGCAGCTTCTGTTATCCGCCAGCCGTGAGCAGCCTCCGGTATACATCGTGCTGACCATGCGCTCGGACTATCTGGGGGATTGCGCCGAATTTCGTGATCTCCCAGAAACTCTAAACACCTGCCAGTACTTGGTTCCGCGCCTCACTCGCGAACAGCGCAGACAGGCCATAGAGGGGCCACTCGGGCTCACTGCCATTGCGCCCAGCCTGGTACAGCGCATTCTCAACGACGCGGGCGATGAACCGGATCAGCTCCCGGTTCTGCAGCACGCGCTCATGAGGACATGGAGGCAGTGGCGGGAGTCGGATCCGAGCGGGGAACGAGCAATTACGCTGCACGACTATGAAGCACAACCTATCGGCGGTCTGGAGCACGCGCTCGACCGGCACGCCGAAGAGCTGCTGGGCACGGACCCGGAGGAGATTGCAATTGCTGAGACCATCTTCAAGAGGCTGACTACGGGGACGCGACGCGAACGCCGCAATCCGTCACGTCTAAGCGAATTGTGGGAGGTGTGCGAGGCTGACACCGAAGAACAGCGCAAGAGAGTGAACAGCGTGATTGATCGCTTCCGGAGCGGAGAGGCGACGTTTTTGGCCCCCCGCGATGGACCCTTAGCGCCGGAGACTTATATTGACATCACCCATGAGAGCCTGATCCGGGAGTGGGGGAGGCTGCGTGCATGGGTGGAAGACGAAGCCGAATCGCGGGCAACTTTTTTGCGCATCTACGAAGACGCACAGCTCTGTGAACAGGGAAAAGGCGACTTGTGGCGTGATCCCAAGTTGCAGATGACCTTGGATTGGTGGGAGGCGAAGAAGCCAAGCGCGGCTTGGGTTCAACCATTCTTACCGAGCGGTGCAGCCGGCGATAAGGGCTTCGAGACCGCGAAGAATTTCCTGGAGGACAGCCGGAAAGCACGCCAGAAGGAAATAGCACAGGCAAGGCGACGACGTCTCACGACTCAGATTGTTGCGGGTGTCGTGACCATCACGATGGCCAGCGTAATTGTGTGGGGCGTGATCAACCGCCGGCTGATGAAGACTGAACATCAAAAGGCGGTGGCACGGGCGCTGGTAGGAATGGCCTTCCGCGATCAAATCGAGAATCCCAGCAAGCTTGAGACCACCGCTCTGTACGCGCTCGAATCGTTCAAACGTGAGCCTAATGCAGGGACCCTGCAAACCCTGCAGCTTGCAACAGGCCTCCTGCGGAAGCGAGTGTCGCATTTAGAGAGTGGAGGTGTGTGGGGGTTGAGCTTTAGCCCCAATGGATATCTGGCTACCGCCAGTGGGCATGTCGCGGTTCATGACAGAAATTGGAAGCCCCTGGCGGATCTCGACACTGACGAAGGGACGTGGGCGGTGGCTTTTAGCAAAGATGGGAAATACCTGGCAACAGCAGGCGAGAGAGTGCTGGTGTTTGAGACCACGTCATGGAAGCAAGTGTGGATGCACCAGGACCTAGATGTGGTGGAAGTCGGTGCGCTTGCCTTCAGCCCGGACGGCATGCTGCTCGCGATGGGAACTCCTAAAGGACGGGTGCGGGTGTGGGACGGCAGAACAGGAAAAGACGTTGGTCCCAAGCGGAACTACGGGCATGTATGGGCAGTGGCGTTCAGCCCGGATGGGCGTGACCTCGCAATCGGTAGCGAAGACGGAATGCTGCGTTTGATAGACATCCAGAACCCCGAGAAAACGCTGTGGACGCAGCAACTGAGTAGGGCGGCACGAGCTGTAGCATTTAGTCCTGATGGCCGTTACCTGGCAGTCGGGAACGATGACGGCATAGCGGTGGCCTTCGAACTCAGCAGCAAGAATGAAGTCTGGCGATGGACTCACCAAGGAGGGGTTACCGCATTGGCGTTCAGCCCCGAGGGGCACCGAATAGCGGTGGGGTGCACCGACGGCGCCGCCCATGTATACGATATGGCCAGCGGCCGAGAGGTATTACGCCAGGCTCACAAGGATGCTGTGCTATCGCTGGCGTTTAATCGGGAAGGAACATTGCTGGCTTCCGGCAGCTCGGACGGTGAAGTGGACATAACCGAGGTTTCATTTCCGGACGAAGTTGCACGGCTGCCCGCGTCCCTGCAAAAGTTCCCGAAGCAAGTGTCCATGACGTGGGATGAGAAAGATGTTGCGGTAATTGATGAGGGCGGTACCGCGCAGGTGTTTGAGTTGCCGAGTGGAAAACCGGTGTCGCCGCCGATTCACGTGGCGGAGGCCAATCAAGTCGCCGTCAGTAGTGGAGGTCTCTCTGTCGCGTTGGGAGGCGGATCACAAGTGGGTGTTTTTGAGTCATCCACTGGGAAATCGCGATTTTCGCGGGGGCTGGACGGAGTCACGTCGATTGATCTCACCGCGGACGGACGTTATCTAGCCGCTGCGACGAACAATGAGGTGTGGGTCTTCGACCTCGAACGCCAGACTCCCGCCTGGAAGAATCCGGCAGTTTTCGAGAAATCCATCTCTAACATCTCATTCAGTGCCAATGGCCGGCAATTGGCTGTTGGCGGCCAGATGGAGGAATTGAACGTGTTCCGCACCGAGACGGGGGACAAGGCGCTGGTTGTGAATTTTAAATGGCGTCCGGGGCAGGACTGCGGAAATCGCGATGCGCCGTGTAAATTGAACGGGATCGTGTTCAGCAGGGATGGAAGGTACGTTGTGCTATCAAGCAGCGACAAAATGGTGCGAGTAGTAGACCTCGCGCTCGCTAAGCAGATTTGTATGCTGACCCTGCCCGCCAACGTGGTGTACGCCATACTAAGCGATGATGACCGGTTTGTGGCCACCGCCAGCGATGATTTGAAGGGGCGGGTGTACGAAATGGCCACTTCCAAGGATCTCTGGCGTATGCCACTAGCGGCTGGCGACTTCTTTCCTTTGCTGTTTACCTCAGATGACAAGTATCTGATGTCAGTAACCGGTTCGCGGGAGATTGTGGTGGAGCGTCACGCGTGGCGTTCGCAGGACGTTATGAACAACGCTTGTCCCGCAGTGGCGAGAAATCTGAAACAAGATGAATGGAAGAGATTCTTAACCACAGAGCCGCTGCCGCAGAGTTGCTCAAGCTTCCCGTGAGTGTAAATTTGTGGAGCTTCGCTATGACTCGGGACGACTGACCAAGACGACTCGCGACAGTATTTATTGGCCTTTCCTGTTCAGGCCGCGGGTTCCCCAGCGACTTGGGGGGCCTCGCTGCGAAGCTTTTGCAGCCAGTTTTCGTCGATCTCTTCCGAGCAGCCGATTAGGGTTGCTATCATCCGCTTATGATTCGGATCGGCCGGTTTGAATACCGTCATGATGCGATTTGGCGTTTCCCCCACCGTATAGGATCCCCTGCCAGCGACAGAAGCTTGACGAACTCGCCGAAATCTTCGATAGCATCATAAGGAGGCAGTTGCTCGCCGGTTGCTCGGTGCAACTCCCGCGGGGAGCAGTACCGCGTATCAAAATTTTTCTCCTTCCGGAACCTCCAGCTTGCTACGACGTCTTTCATCATCCGCGTGATCTCGGCCTCATCCGCGCACAGAATCCATGTTTTCTCAACATCGCTGTTCCTGCCGATCTCGTCATAAAACGAAATCCAATCCTTGCTGTTTACTGCCGCCGGGTCGCCTACCATTCTCTCGATGACCCGGTATCGTTGCGTTGCGTGAATCAGTAAGCGCGTTATCGCCAGCCTCTCCGGACCCTCCGTCTCGGTGCCCTCATTGACAAGTGTTGTGATGAAGTCCTTCCACTGGCCGAAATATCGAGTTGTTATGGGCGTGAAATATGGAGCAAGACCACATGACAGCGACTCCATGTCGATTACGGCCTTCTTGTATTCCTGGTAATAACTGTCGGCAACCCTTGGATTTGCCAAAATGAACTTCAATTCTGCGGTCAGGCTTGTCGTGAATCTGTCTGCCTCAAGCAGAATGTTGGGTCTCAAAAACGAGGTTTTGTATGGGACATGCTTGAGGTGCGCAACGTCGAAGGGTATGTCATTCGGATCGGAGGTCAAGAGCACAACGTGCTTTCTTAGAGCGTGAGCAATCCCGACTTCGAAGAACACATTCGGACTCTTACCAGTCATTACTGCCACGATCGCATCTGCCCTTTCGATCTGCCCGATGATCCTGTTCAGGATGTCTTCCTCGTGGAGTTGCTCATCCACGCGTTCGGCCTTTGCATCCGCGGCTTCTGCGGCCACTTTGATGTATTCGAACAGCTGATTGAACTTGGAGGCGAACGGCATCAATACGAATACCTGCGGGATCGATAAGTTAGTCATAGGGTACGTGCGCACGCGTGGGCGTTGCCTTCTAGGGAAGAACCGCCTCAAAGCGTTTGCGCCGGCTTTCTGAATACTACTTCTCAGAGAAGCGATCTAATGCATCTCGTAGCACAACCGGGTTTTGGAATCTGTGTCCGCAGTCACGAACGGGAGTGATATAGCCTGCGCACAAGAATTCGCAAGCATTTCGCACTAGCTCTATGCCGCCTTTTTACTCGCCTTCAACTTCGCCCACCTCGCCCGCTGAAAGGCGGCAATCTTCTTGCGAGCTGCGGCGGACATGGTGCGCTTCGGTTTTATCGATCTAATGCATCTCGTAGCACAACCGGGTTTTGGAATCTGTGTCCGCAGTCATTCCGACGGAGTAACCGGCTGACCGTCGTAGTGCGCATAGAAGGGCCTACTCGCCTGGAGGAAATCAATGTAATGCTTCGTGTGCTCAACGAACGTTGCGCGAGGGGTCATAGTAGTCGCCGCAATGACCGGCCTACGAAAGGGCGAACTGCAAGGGCTTACCACGAACCTGAACCGCCTCGGCGTGGATGACTCCGTCATTCAAGCCATCTTGCGGCACAGTACGGTTGCAATCACGCAAGCGGCCTGCGCCGCCCGGACACCGTGGAAGCGATGCGGTTGTTGTCGAAGAAAATGACGGACAGTGGCATTTGTTCTTGAAGTGTTCTCCAATTAGCACCAATCTTGGGGCGAAATGCCACTGCAGCAAATGGTTGAGTAAAGCTAAATGCATATCTACCAACAAACTGAGTGGCGGAGGGAGAGGGATTCGAACCCCCGGTACCCTTCCGGGTACAGTGGTTTTCAAGACCACCCGTTTCAACCGCT